>Ga0206824_10084_pt1 | contig 32428 bp, 30 predicted proteins | sample Alteio_BWOrgCont_82_FD_152874 | JGI IMG/M metagenome (GOLD analysis project Ga0206824, IMG submission 152874) | Enriched cells from forest soil in Barre Woods Harvard Forest LTER site, Petersham, Massachusetts, United States -... | ecosystem: Environmental > Terrestrial > Soil > Temperate forest >...
TTAAACAAATTAGTCATGATGTATCTGCAGACACCCGACTCACGCAGGCGCAAACAGTGGATGCCTCGCAATCTTCTGCCACCTCATCCTGCACGAACTCCGAATGGTTGGTACATTCAAACTGGTGTATCGGCCAAGAAGCAATGCAACTGAGTAATCACTTTCAGCAACAAATTGATGGAGTAAAAACACTTGGCCTGGAATTTCAGAACGGAACATATGGGTATGTATCTGAAGCAGAAAGGCGCCGTAGTGACATTGTTCGTGACAGTATCAGCAATGGGGTTGCCGGATCCGATCAGGAAGCCTACACCGTTTCAGGTTTTCTGGACGGGCTGATGCTTCAAGCGTCATCCATGTGCGATCGAGTAAAAACGCAACGGGACGAAAACATGCTTTCCTGCCAAATTCTGGCGAACGATCTATTTAAATTTGTGAGTGATTGGCGGCACATTTACACCGAAGGCGACAATGGAATTGAAACAATCAAAAGCATCATCTTGAATGCAATGGCCCCGAATCGAATCCAGGAAACCACTTGGTTTCCTGGCGCAAAAATTCAAGGGGCGCAAGCTTATGGTTTAGCGAATGCTAAACAAGTCGATCTGAATTTATTTTACGAAAAAACCCCGGGAGTGTTGGTCTTAAGTAAAGTTGATACTCTTTGCAGTGACAAAAACATTCAAAATTTAACGACCGCTACGCCCAACATTTTAAAACGTAGTTTTAATATTAAAGCTACTCCCTATGTGCAAGAGTTTTGGAAAAATACACTTGGATGCGAAGACGCGGGAACGTACCGACTAGCCACAGTTCAAGAATATCAAGCTCATCGTTTGGGTTTGGTCGGCACCTATCAACAGGCGCGTATTTTAATTCCTGTGTTGCGCATGGCAGATATAAAAAACGCGGTTTTAAGTAATCACGCTGCGCCTGAATCGGTTATTACGTTATCAAACACGGAATATGAAAATTTAATTCAAATTCAATCGCAAACGGGCAATCTTTCATCACAGTCGAAAACGCATTATTCCTCGACAAAAAATTGATCCAGCAATCGTTTCCATCTTTTCTTAAGACTCTTGATCTGCGTCTCTTCTGAAGTCGCAGCCAGATCAGACGTAAAGGTAGTCAAAAGGCTACCCACCAAATGATCGTAGATATACAGCGCCAATGCCGGGACATCCTCATCTTTTTTTAAAAGATGCTCCCGTTGCGCGGCATACAAATAAACAGCAACACGTTCGCGACCGCGCAATAAAAGCGGACGGTACAGTTTCGTGAAATCTTTATCGAACGACGCCAGGTAATAAACCAGGATCATCAACTGAGCTTGTTCTGGATATTCGAATCCCCACTTGAGGTTTCCATAAAAATGATTTTCCAGGCGTTTGCGCGCGCTGTCTTCGGGTTTGATCAAGGCATCGATGACTGTAAAGCTATCGATGATTAGTCTTTCTAAGGCAGCCACAATCAATTCTTTTTTCCCCGAGAAATAATGAAAAAGAGCAGGCTGGGTCAAACCACATCTTTTTGCAATTTCTTGAAGGCTGCCGTTGTTATAACCCTGTTTCGAGAAAACATAGATTGCTTCGGTTACCAATCGATTGCGTGTCGCCTGTCCTTTCAAGGTCGTTCCGGCACTCGTCTTAAGGCTTTTTTCTGTCCTTCTTTTTGTGCCTTTTTCCGCGTTTTTCTTAGCCTTTTTTAAGATCGGGTCACTGGTCATCGATACCTTATCGGCAATCAACTATAATTACTTAAGTATCATTTATTTTTTATAGTTTATAAATTTTGAGTTGACACCTCGTGCGTGCAGGTCTAGCTTCGTGCCGCAATGACAACTGCCAGAACAAAACGGAGCAAAAGATGAATCAGTTTTTTATTTTAATTTCTATTTTAGGTACAGCGACCTCTTTTAACGCTTTCGCTGCTGGAAATTCAACCTATTCTTACGACTCAAAAAGCGGAAAATGTTTAGATTCCACCGGCAAAGAAGGCCGCAACAGCAATGTCGGCGAATGTGGTGTCTTGGTCGCAGCATCGTCGGACCTAGTCGCCAAGGGTATTGATGGGACAAAAGCCATCTGGACGGGGTTCGGGCCATTCGATGTAAAAGATTACGTTCCATTTGATCACGGCGTGTTGAGTGGATCACTTTGGACAAACGCAAAATTTTATAACGTGGATTATTCCTATTCCGACCTGACAAAAGCTGATTTCAGCGGAGTGTCAGGTGTATCGATCAATTTGACCGGGGTCACTGCACATGGCGCAAGATTTAACAATTTAAAATCTTACATCACTGCCGCCACGTCGCAGTATGCCGCTATAATCGCGTGTTCTGAATTGATAAAAGAAAACCCTGACTTAGTCAGAGCCAGTTATTCTTATTGCAACAGCGAGCTGTGGGCAACCGTTTATGCCATAGTTCCCTACACCAATAAATCTTTAGTTTTAGATAAAGGAAATTTCGTTAGGGCTGACTTTTCAGGCGCAAATGTAACTCGAGGAAGTATCGACTCTGCGAAAATGCACGGAATCACAGGAACCGAGGCAATTTTTCAAAGTTTTACAGTAAACAATTCCGACTTGTCTCAAATCGACGCACAGGGAATAAATTTTTCTGATTCCGCTATTACCATGTCTGATTTTGGCAACTCGAATCTTGCGCAGTCTTCATTCAGCAACACAACCGTGACCTCAGTCAACTTCGCAAACTCAAATATGTCTGGGACATCCATGTACGGATCGACATTAAGCAATGTCTCTTTCTCAAAAGTAAGTCTGCCAAAAGCAGATTTTACAAGTACTTCACTGAGCGCAGTTGTATTCGACGGCGCGGACTTAAGCTCGTCTAATTTCACCCAAGCCGCTTCGGCACATCAAGGCTTAAATCGATTCGTCAACACCACATTGACCTCCGCTATCTTCACCGGAGCAAAATTAGATCATTCGGCTTTTGACAAATCTAATTTGCAAAATTCAGATCTGAGCGGAGCAGATTTTTCAGTGTCTACGTTCGTAAGCTCTAACCTCGGGTCAACGACATCCTTAGGTGCAAAGTTTTTAGACGCGAATTTAAGCAATGCAAATCTTTCAAACTCGAACTACACCAATGTCGATTTTACCGGGGCAGCGATGACTCAGGTCAATCTGAAAAATACTGGATTGAGTAGCTCGAACGTCACCAACGCAGATGCTTCCGGATCAGTCTTTGCTTCAGGTGATCTGACCCATGCAAACTTCACCTCTACAAAACTGGTTGGCGCAGACTTAAGCGGTGCAGATTTGCGTTGGACCAATTTGTCTCAAGCAGATCTGAGCGGGGCAAATCTACAAGGCGTGACGTACAATTCGGGCACCACATTTACAGGCGCGATTTACACTGCCACGACGCAGCTACCGTTTGATAGCAATCAAGCCGCACAACTTGGAATGGTTTACCAAGCATCCATTGGCAAATCGAAAGGTACACACAAATGAAAACCACTTTTCTATTCACAATATTTTTCATTTGCACGCTGGTCCAACCGGCATTGTCCCAGTCAAATCCTTTGACCTATCGATACGACCCCAAATTGAATCAATGCCTAAGTCAATTCGGTGATTCCGGATTCAATATTGGCCAGATTACCGAATGCGGGCAACCATTCCAAGCCGCGATCGACGCCAACCTATCGGCACAAGACATTCCAGGGATTGATCTGTCCAATTTACACTTCAATCCGAATCAAAACTTTCAGGGTTCGGATTTGACCGGATCGTCATTTGTCAGAACAATCGCGAACGGGGCGCAATTGAACAACTCCACCCTCACATCCGCTAATCTTTCCATGTTACGTGCCGATAACTCGAACTTTTCAGGCGCTACGGCCAACAACGCCCTTTTTGTTGGCGCTTCATTTAATTCGGGAAGTAATTTCAATCAAGCCAATTTGGCAAGCAGTAACTTTTCAAACGCTAGCCTAAGAAACGCTACATTTGTATCCACCAATTTTACAAGTTCGACTTTAAAAGGCACCGATTTTTACGGGTCTAACTTTTCATCAGTCATCTTGACTTCAGTGGACGCAAGCCAAGCGCTCTTTACGGCAAGCAATATAACGAGCGTCAATGCCGAAAAAGCGACGCTCATCGGCGCTGTATTTGAAAATGCAGTCGTCAGTAATTCGAGCCTCAACAGCGGCAATTTAAATGCGTGCGACTTTAAGGCAAGTAGCGTCAGTCAAGTGAGTTTCACACTCAGCAGTTTATCCAATTCCAGTTGGCAAGGCTCGACCCTTGTGAACGACGATTGGTCGGATGCATCCATGATTGCGGCTAATTTTTCCAACGCGCAGATCCGCGACTCCAGTTTTGGCGGGGCTACACTCGACAACGGGATCTTTGATCACGCGAACATCAGCAACGGCTATTTTAACTATTCTAGCGCTGCGGCGGCCAGTTTCGTCGGGACAAGTTTTACTGGAAGCACAAGCCTGGCCAATACGATTTTGGACAGTTCGATATTCACAAACGCAAACTTGGTTGCGGTGCGCATGACAAATGCATCGTTAGTCGGTGCCCATTTGAATCAAGCAAATCTATCACGTGCAGACTTGACCAACGCCAATCTCAGCGGAGCCGATCTTACAGGCACTCAACTGACCAACGCCAACCTGCGTGGTGCTCATTTAAGCAACGTCACTTATGACAACACGACATTTTGGGTTAATGCTATTTACAACAGCGCGACGCAATTGCCGTTTGGACTTGATCAGGCGCGTGATTTTGGAATGACATTTTCAAATTAAAGGTGCGACATGAAAATTCTAATATTTTGTGCGGCATCAATGCTTGTGTTTTCATCAGGAACAATCGTCCAGGCACAGGGGTTTACGAACGCGCTGAACTCGTTGCCAAAACAAATCAATTTACAAAATCCGCAAGTAGTGCCCAGCAATCCATTATCGCAAGGTCAATGGAAAGAAATCAGAAAAATGAGATGGAGTGGCGTCCTTCCAAATAAATATGCCAATTGTTTGTTGCAACTGGAAAACGGAAAACCAAAAATAGACGCCGCAGGCAGAAATCGTTGCCAATCCGATGGGCATGATCATTTTCTAAGCGCCTCAAGAAATGGCGCTGACGTTTACGTCGAAGACGTAACGATCGAGAAGTCAGAAGCCACGGAAGCTTGCAAAGCTATCGGGGGATTTTTACCAACGAAAGAGGAAATTCAAAAACTAGGAACCGATGTCAATAAATTAGGAATATCGGGACTTTGGCTTTGGACTTCGTCGCACAATTTAATCGACCCGCACGATGCCTGGGGATACACGGATGACGGTTACAGCGGTCAGTCAAATTGGCGTGGTAGTTTGCAGTCTGTTGTCTGCATCAAGCGCTAGGCTGACATTGAATTACACCGGTGCGTCCAAGCTAAACTGAGGAAATTTCTTTTTAATCAGTGCAAGTGTTTTAAGTTCCGGATTAGACCGTATCGGGTCTTCTAGTCTTTGATAGTTTGATCAGTGATTCATTCCCAACGCTTCACGCATTTTGTGCTGGGATAAATGCATTTTTACCCTGAGTTGCCGAATTAAAGTGGCCGATGCAACGCTGGGTTCGACTTCAATTTCGACAATATTCCTTCCTTTCAGTCTTTTTTCTGGGTTAGGAAAAACGATGCCGGAATGTTCGGGCTCAGACAAATAAAGATTCAAAGCTTCCTTTACATTCTTTAGTAGCTTGTCCCAGTTCTGACCTTGACTAGAACACCCTTCCAACTCGATGCACTCTGCCCAAAATCCATTTCCACTTTTATGAACTTTAAAGTGATATTTCATTTTTTGACGATCCTTTTCAGTAATTTTCGCTCAAGTCCCTTTTTAACTCTTTATGCATGGGAATGGTTTCCCGTTCTTCGCCTTTACCCATAATCACATGACTTCATTTTTGCCTTAATTGCTTCCAACCACATTGTTCATACAGTCGCTTCATCTCTCTACCAGTGATCGGCACTGTGATCATGAGGTAAACTTCACTAACTGGCCCCGAAGACTGCGGATATTTTTCTAAAAATGATGAAATTTATGGGTATTCCAGTCTTTTGATTATTTGAAGAAGACAGATATCCTGGCTGCTCAAGATATTATTGAATAGTCATTTGATTACAAATAGTTATAAAGAATTATCCGCAGTCTTCGGGGCCAGTTAGCAAGCGTTAGGCTTTTTCTGCCACCATCGGGTCATGCACCAATTCACCATGCAACGACAATGACGTCGCCGACGTGATTTTTGCGTCTAAAAACAACCCTGCCAAATGCCGTGGAGTGTCCGTTACAAAGTTCACGACGCGACCGCAGGTAGTGCGTCCGTTCCACACGCGTTTTTGTAAACCTGATTCTGAAATTGCATTGCCCCTCAGCATTCCTTCGTTATTTGAAAGACCCTCAACCAATACCTCCATCGTATGCCCCACCCGTGCGGCATATCGTTTTTTGGCAATGGCCAGCTGGTACTTTAATAATTCATTCAGACGGCGATTTTTGACGTCATCCGGCACATCATCCGGCATTTTCATCGCCCTTGTTCCAGGACGCGGCGAATAAGCAAATGCGTAGATATTGTCATATTGCACTCGATTCAAAAGCTCGAGAGTTTGTTGAAAATCTTCTTCGGTTTCCGTTGGAAATCCAACAATCAAGTCCGTCGACAACCCTACTTCGGGACAAAGTTCTTTCAGCCGATCCATTTGCGCGACGTAATTTTCGATCTTATGGTGTCGGCCCATTTTTTCTAAAACGCGATTGGATCCGCTTTGTACAGGAAGATGCAAATGCTTCGCTAAACGGGATACTCCACCCTTTTCTGCAGGGGCGTAACATTGAATCAACTGATCGCTAAAATCAAGTGGATGACTGGACGTAAATCGGATGCGTTTTAATTTTGCCAAACGTGGATCGCAATCCATCGCATAAAGCAATTGCGGGAAATTTTCTTCACCTGCACGTGGACCTACTTTACCAATGACATTTGCCAGTTCACTCGGTTCATAGCCACCTGAATTTGCATTGCCCTTGCCGAAAGAATTCACATTTTGTCCAAGCAATGTGACTTCGCGGACACCACGGCTGACTAGTTGCGCGACGTCATCCAGGACTTCTTGTATGGTACGGGATTTTTCCTTCCCGCGCGTGTAGGGAACAATACAATACGTACAATATTTGTCACAGCCTTTCATGATGTTCACGAATGCCTGCGTCCTATTTTCAGGAATCACGGTTTGGGTCGAATAACCTAATGTCTTATCGAATTCGACTTGAACAAAATGGCGTTCGCCTTTTTTTGCGCGAAAAACCAATTCCGGTAATTGCTCGATCGCATCTGGCCCGAAAACAAAATCGACATAAGGCGCGCGTTTAAAAATTTCGCCCTTATCCAACTGCCCGACACATCCGCCTAACGCGATGATGGGATTATTTTTTTGGGAATTTTTTCTAAGATGCTGTTGCTGTTCACCTAAAAAAGAAACGGCCTTGTGCACCGCTTTGTCGCGCACGCTGCAGCCATTGATCAAAATGACATCCGCCTGATCGACATTTTCTGTGGATTCGATACCTTGATTGGCAAGAACGGCTTGCATCCGTTCGGTGTCTGCCACATTCATTTGGCAGCCGAACGTCTTGATGTAAACCTTTCCCGTTGTAAAAGTGGGTGGTTCGTTTAAAGACATAGTCCACAAACGCTAGCATATCCCGGAAATTACTGAAATAAATTCGCGCAGCGCTTTCTTAAAAAATCGTGATCCAGCACCGACGCCGATCCCGACGCAATGCGATCTGTGACACGTGTGCAAAGCGCGCGACTGATGCCCAGATATTCTTCAATCAATGCCAATGGGTATGGCCGTTTTGCCATTGCTGAAATGAATTGTGGAGATTCCTGACTTAAAGATGAAACATGCCGCAACCAATGCTTGGCGATTCCAAAATATTCGCCTACCGCGTAAAAACTTTTCTTCCAGTTTTCCTTTTTTTCTTCGGTCAAACTTGCGATTCTATTTTTATTCTTTTTCGCGTCCGATCGGTCTTCGACTGCATTCCAAGCGGTTAAACAACGCCGACGAATGCGTTCTCGATCACTCACATCCACGGAATTCATCAGCTGCTGCCCCACCACACACTCAGTCATGATCGCGTCCGCTTCGCCGCCTGGACCTTCGATTCCATGTTCGACATAACCTTCCAAAGTTAAGTTGGGATCATAAGGATTCAATCGGGGCGACAACGCATGCGTCAGTTCGTGTGCTAAATCTAAGGCCTGATCGATATCGTCCTTTGACGTATTCAGATGAATTACAATTTTCCAGCCGCGTGGCGCTGGATCAGAAACACGCCGAAGCGCCGTGAACTCGGTTCGTGATACCGAACCGGATTCAACTTGAACCTGTGATTTAAAGAATTCATGCAAAAGCTCGCTACCGCGAGTTGTCCGACTGAGTAAATGTTGAACGGGGACTGGAATCACTTGCGGATGAATCGGAACAGTCACTTGCTGGACTGCCCCTTTAACTGCAACTGCGCCACCCTGAATTGCTGCTGTTTGGGCGACAGTCAGCCACGGGTTGTTTGTTTGTACAGCCTGGTTAAGTGGCAATGCCTGCGCCTTGAACGTACCTTGAACTGCGATGATTCCTAAAAACACCCACATCATGCAGGTCTTGTCGGACACACCAAGATTGAACTTAAAGATCGCCAATGGATTGGCGATTATTTAATCAGAACTTTTAACTTTTCGATATTTGTAGAAATTGCATTGTCAGATTTAAGCGCGCTGCACTGACTAATTGCATTCTTAGTCATATTTACTGCATTCGTAGGAGACTGCTGTGCGTACTTCTGCATCTCTGGCGCAAAGTACGCTAATGAAGTACCAATGTATTGAGAGACAGCTATTTGCGCCTTTTCTGGTGAAATCTCATTGCTAGTCACCGATTTCCAAAGTGTATTTGGGTCCTCTTTAGAAATATCGAAAAGCCTTCCACCGAAATAGTAGGCATTTGAATCTTGATCTCGAATAAATTTAAAATAAAAAAGTACTTCCGTATCTGGGAGCTTATATTTAAGCCCGTAAAACGATTGCGATCCTGAAAGCTCAATTTTGTAATATTTGTTTTGATAGAGTGTGTAGATACTTATGGGTGATCCACTTTGATCGGCAAACGAAATAGCCGCTGTCGAATGAAGCCAATCGAATATACTGACAGCCGACGTTTCCCACTCTCCGGCCAGATCAGGAACGAGTGCCTGCAAGCATTTTAAATGATCGCTGGTTTCCGGAACAGCGTGGGCAATTGAACTCGTAAGAACACAAAATACAAAAACCAGGTTCTTCATAATCAACCGCACTCCAGTTCTTACTATTCTCATTTATTTAGAAGACTGTCTTTGTCGACATCCTACATTACCCGACTTAAAAGAACCAATTATTTAAATACACTAAATGTATTAATCTCCTAGGACTAACGTGCGTCAGCTGGGTCAGTTCCACTATCTATTTGCTACCTCACGTCGCAAAACCGTCTAAACTTTCGACAGTGTGTGTCCGCAGCGCCACCGCCTACGGATTAAACAAAAAATGTTTAATACCTAACCAATGGTAAATCTAGAGCTTTTCTGTCCACCCGGGCGTACAATGCCTGGCACCAGTCTTGTATTAACAAGCCTGGGAAGTAACTATGAACACCTCGGCACAGTTTCTTGCTTTAGCAATCGCTTTCACATCAGCATCTGCACACGCGGATGTGCAATACGCTCCGTTACCATCTTTATCGTCTTCTTTTTCGCCATCTTCAAACGCTGACCACAAACAGGCAGTCGTTCGCGATTTCGCAAAATGGATTCAACGCTACCAAAACTGGGGCATTGAAGAAATGAAAGACGCGTGGAAATACACAGAAGGCAGCAAGAATGTTGTCGTCGCCATCATTGACACAGGCATCGATCCTAATCACCCCGATTTAAAAGCAAACCTTTGGAAAGCTCCTGGCGTAAATCACGAATCATCCGGTTCTGTTTTTGGTTGGGATTTTGTTGAAAATAAGCCTAACCCATACGATATACACGGACACGGTACACACATCGCGGGAATCATCGGCGCCATTGCAAATGCAAAATCTGGGACAGCCGGCGTCGCACAAAGTGTTTCTTTGATGCCTATTCGTTATTACTCAGAACGCGCGTCTGGTCGCGAAAATTTGGCGAACACGATTCGAGCCCTCCATTACGCAATCGACAACGGTGCACGCATTATCAATTATTCTGGCGGTGGCCCTGAGTTTTCAGAAGAAGAATTCCGAGCAATGAAGGAAGCCGAACAAAAGGGAATTCTGATTGTGGCCGCTGCAGGGAACGATCAAAACAACACAGACCTTGAACGCAATCGCTATTACCCTGCTGCTTATAGTTTGAAAGGCCTAAAAAATATTCTAACGGTTGCGTCGATGGATGAAGCACACAACATTTTGCGATCTTCGAACTGGGGCATGAAATCAGTCGATGTCGCTGCGCCTGGACAAAACATTTTAAGTACCTTGCCACACAATCGTTATGGAAAAATGACGGGTACATCGCAAGCAACGGCATTTGTCAGTGGCTTGGCCGCATTGATCCTCAGCGAACGCCCCCACCTGACACCGTCTGAAGTGAAAGACATCATCATTCGAAGCGTGGACAAGCAAAAGGGCCTAATGCGTAAGATCGCATCGGAAGGTCACATCAACGCAAAACACGCGTTAGAGCTAGCAATGAACATTCAAAAGACAGCTCCGGGCGGAAAAACGGCTGCAATCGTTTCGCACGAAGGCAACCGCAAAACTGCGTCCAAATAGTAACTAGTACCCCTCTTACTCGGTTGAAATCCTTAATCGAGCTGTTGCTAGAGAGTTTGAATTTCTATTCATTTAAATACCCGGCCATCCATGGCCTCATGTTCGCATCCTGCTTCTTAGGGTATTTAAATGAATAGAAATTCAAACTCTCTAGCAACAAGCTCACTGTGTAGGATTTCAACCGAGTAAGAGGGGTACTAGTTGCCGTTCGACGCGGGAAGCATTAACCTAAGAACATCGTGATCATTGCGATTAGCGCGCTTGTCAGCGCAGCCCTGTATACGCTTTCGTTCCCACCTGCACATCAATCCTGGATTTCTTGGTTTGCGATTGTTCCATTCCTGGTTTCGATCAAAGGGGCTACTCGAAAGCAACAACTCCGCGGTGCATTTTTATTGAATTTCGGGATCGGAGTTGGCTGTTTTAATTGGGTTGCGCACGCTGTGTCCAGTTACGGTGAAGTGCCTTACATCGTCGGGATTCTTGCTTTATTCGTATTTTGTTCGTTCAACCAGTTGCACTGGGTATTTTATATTTTTGCAAGAAACTGGGTGATGGATAAATCGCCGCGTCTTTGGTTACTGGGTTGCGGATTGGTGTATGCCGCGATCGATATGCTTTATCCAAAACTATTTGCCGACAGCATTGGGCACTGTTGGTACAACCTTAAATACTTCCGACAAATGGCAAGCTTAGGCAGTGCATACAGCATTGCGGCGTTGATTCTGTATTCAAACGAAATCCTGGCGCTGACTTGTTTAAACGTTAAGGCCGGGACATTCAAAAAAAGCATCAAACCTTTAGTCGTCCTTGCCGGCTGCGCAATCGCTGTTTTTTTCTACGGCGACCATCAATACAACACCCTTGAAAAGATTTATGCAGACCCTGCCCTGCCCCACCTGCGCGTATCCATGATTCAGGCAAACATCGGCGACTTGATGAAGGTTGCCGCAGAAAAAGGATTGGCGACCGCTGGCCGACAAGTCGTAACAGACCACCTTGAACTTTCGGAAGAAGCCCGACGCCAATCCGATCCAGACTTGATCGTGTGGCCAGAAACAGCTTATCCATCATTACTTGGACAACCAACCGATCGAATCGACGTGGACAACGAAACTGACATTTTAATGTGGAAATCGGGGTTTCGCGGAACTTTGGCTGTCGGCGGATACGATCGCGACGACCACTTGGTTGAATACAATAGCTTATTTTTCTGGGGCTCCAATGAACCGCGGCCCACAACGGTCTATCACAAATCGATTCTGCTGATGTTCGGTGAAACCCTGCCGTTTGCGGATGATTTTCCAATCGTAAAAAAATGGATCCCAAACATGGGATTTTTCGGGCGCGGCCACGGAACGATGTTAGTCGAATTAAAAAACAAACAGGGCGAAGCCTTTCGACTTGTTCCGAGCATCTGTTATGAAGCCTTGTATCCCGAACGCGGTTTTGAGGCTGAACAAATCAACGCAGATGCCTTGATCAACATCACGAACGATTCCTGGTTTGGAACGTTCGGTGAACCGTATCTGCATTTGGCGCTGACGACATTTCGGGCAACTGAAACCAATCTTTCCGTGTTACGCACAACGAACACAGGAATCACGACCTGGATTCATCCTACAGGCGATATTCTGATGGCTTCGAATTTAGACGAAAAACGGGTCGTGACTGTCGACTTGCCCCGTAAAAGCTCCGGCCGCACGTTGATATCAAGATTTCCCCACTGGTTTTCCTGGTTTTCCATCACTTGCAGTTTGCTACTGGTTGTATTTCTAGGCGTCAAACGCCCCAGGAACACCCCTATAAGCCCTTGATCGATAAACTAGACGGTTTAGGGCATTCTCGCTATACTTGACTATATAGATCAACAATTAATAAACTAATTCTATTTAATTGTCGATAAGGGTTTTGGAGGGGAATTTTATGCGCAATGCAGGCGCCGTAGTCACAATCACGATCTTGCTGTCCAGTTGCGCAAACTTTAGTAACCAAAATCAAAACGCAACCGGCGGATCAAACTCAACCAACAATTCGGCAATCAATACTGGCGGCAGCGGAACCAACACGAACACTAGCTGTTCTGGAAATCCGAATATCAATCCGCAAGGACTGTCCCAATTCGACTCTGCTTGGAAATTCACTGCGTGTTCGGTTGCAAATACTCCTAACTCAGTTCAACTTGCATCTTTCAACGGCCAAAGCCGCACGGTCTGCATTTATCCAGCACAAATCACCGGCCCAACATCGGCAACGGTTTTTTTCATCAATTCGTCGGCAGGATTTATCGTCGGCAACTTAGTCAATCAATGCCTGGCAATGACGTCCGCAGCGCAAACTTTTACATTTAGTTCTGTCACTTCTTTCAACGCACTCTATGCAGTCGATCCAGCCTATCAATTAGCGTTCGAGGCCTGTGTCGTTGGCGGAAACCCTGTGGCTTGCGTAGGCAACTTGGCCACGCCTTTCACATTCGGATACGGCGCTTTTTCGAATTAAGATGTTATTTTTTAATCGGAACGTATTTTTCAGCTGACGAAGCAGAAACTGCGCCTGATCCATCCGGCACCGCTGTGGCGACTAAACCATTCCAATCATAACTTAAGTCCGAGACATCACCGCAATCTTGCCTTAACTGACGAACGGCCGTTTGACTTGGAATTCGAACATCGGTAATCGCATCATCAATAAAATTATCTGGGACTATTTCAGGTGTTTTGTCCTTGTTTGTTCCGACAGAGTTGCCACGAAGATTGTTTCTAGGATCTTTATATTTGGTTAGGCAATCGTCTTTTAAAATATGATAAAGGGGGTCTAGAAAGAGCTTACCGCATTTCAGCTTTTGGTTCTCGTCGGTTAATTTCATAAAAAAAATCTTAAATGAATCCAGAGAATCTTCAATCACATGCCCCGACTTCGACTGTTTTCTCAGGTAACTCTGATACTCTGCTACCACATTTCCCATGATAGACTGAACTTTCAAGCGAATAAGCCTTTGACTGGGTTGCCCACCCGATAAATATCTTGGATCAATACACGCTGCATTGACCGCAAACAAATCGGCGGTCAATTTATCGATCAAATCATTTTCAGAATTTTTAACCCGATCAAGCGCATTACTTAGCTTATTGCGTGTGTCTTTTTCAAATTGATTGTCTTTATACAAATTTGCACGGATTGAATGGCATCCGACGAAGTCGCTACATTTATTCGAATAATCCATCGATTGAACTTCAATCTTTCCCAAGTCATTGGCACCTAATTTGACGACGGCAAATATGTTGTGACCATTCTTCCTGCTGTCTCCCACTTGAAAATCAACAGCTGTCTGCATGGACATTGAAAAAACATTCACTGCCCCTGATTCGTTTAACTTGGCCTTGGCATAAAATTGAAACCCATTGACTTGATAATCATCCAACAACAAGCGATAACCAGGATCACTGTCATTTGGAGTAACTACTTTTTTCCAATGCGCAGGATTACTTGCAAAAGCTCTAAATTTTTCAAATTCATCCTTATACCGTTCAATCAGGTCAGCATCGCGAATTTCATACACGTCATTGCCGATAATTTGCGTTTTTACGATATCGCCATGGAAAATATCTTGTTTATCAATTAAAGCTTCGTAGCAACTTTGCAAATTGCCCCAAGCAGAAATCGGTAGAATTGAAGTGAGTACCAATAGAAATGGCAATTGAAATCCAGCCGACATGCTGTGCTCACCCCTTTGATCGCGCTTTAATCAATGCAATTTGCGTTTTTGATCGGTGCCAGTCGCTGGCAAATCCATCGCTTCATCACCACTTTCGGTATCTTGAGGTAGCCGTTCTTGACTGCCATGCCGAACGCGGGTCACCAATCCAGCATCGCGCGTCGGAAATGCGTCGATCAGCTCGATTTGCGACGGATCATCTGCGTCCCGCGCGATCACGATATACCAAAATGGATCATCGTGTTCATAGCGACGAATAAAATGATAAGCCTTTTTAGATTTCTTTTGCTGCCCGGCTGCGTAACTCCACAACTCGCTAGGTGTTTGCAAAGTTTCTTCGATGCATTTCTGATAAAACGCAAAATCTTCTTCTGGAATGTCGTTCTTTTTTCGTGCTTTGACTATGGACGCGCGGACAGCGTCGTCCATAGTCCACGACTCTGCAAGCCGATCCCCATCTGATGCAGTTTCGCCGTCCCCACCCTCATCTTTTGTCTGCCAATCCCCGGCAGAATCCGAATTTTCCTTTTTTTCTTTCAGTTGGATTTCCATTTTTTCTCCGCGCCGAAAGGCATTCACTAACGCCTGATCACCCGTGACAAAGGCGATAAACAAGAAACTAGGTTCGCCCCTTAACATTAAGCAAACGGACACTCCCCAAACTTTTTTTCCTTCAAATTTTTCCTCGCGGATCAGCGTAAAATGTTTGTCGCGTGCAACAGTTTGTTCGCAATAGACTTCGGTGGGTTCTTCTAGACATTTCCAACGCAAATAAGAAAGCTGTTCACGCTGATCAGCGGTCAGCTCTGTTCCCGACACGTAACGACCATAAAGACGTTCAAGCTTCTCGATCTCGGGACGGAACGCTGCAACAATGCACGTTTCCGAGCAAAATAATCTTCCTACATCTTCTTCGACGAAGTAAGCCTTGTCGCGTGCCGGGATCAAGTTGTCACACTGATTGCAGCGAATAGTGCTTTGCTTTGGGGCCTTCGTCTTCCGTGACCTGGCGGCCTTTTTCACTCTAGGGTTCCACCCTTCCTCAATCTATTGTGACGCCCCAATGGTACGCCGGTCAAACGAACATCTCGTCAATGCATTGTCTGATCTTGCGAATAGCCCCAAGTCTATCTAAAATAAAAAGAAGCTGTTCAGGATGAACGGTCGAGTTTTATTCGTCAATTTTCGGTGGACCTATGGAAGGGGAAATCGGGGCCATGATTGAAGTTTCGCCAGAACAAATCAACCAAGTTGAATATCTTATCACCCAGTCGGAACAGGGAAATCATGTCTTGTTTGATCTCGACATTGTTCGAAAAGCACTTGCTTCTTCCGTCGCATACAACGACGCCGAACAAGAAAAAAACGAACTCTACAGTTCCGAGCCGCATATTGAACGCTTGTTAGCCCAGCCGACATTGCGGGACAAAAAGGCCTATTTGTCGCGACTGGACCCTAAAACACTCAATTCAGTGGTGCGAACGTATTTCAATATTATCGAAAACAACCTTGTCGAAAACAAAGCACCTAGGCATTAGAAAGGACTGACGTTCATGCCTTCGACGATTACGCCAAATAACGCTGCAGACATCGCCGAAGACTATCGACAGTCCCAAATTGATCGTGAAGAACGCAAACATGCCCATGATCAGGAAATGAACCGACTGGATCGCAACTACCAAACGGAAATTCACGATCAAAAAGACCGATTCGACCATTCCGTTCAGGGCGAAAAACTTCAACATTACGAAAACCTGCGCAACCTGAAACATCAAATGACTAAGGATGAAATCGCCCTACGCGAACAAGGTCGCAAACGGAACGAAAACGTCACGGATGAACTAGCCAAAGCAACCAATACAGAAGAAAACAAGTTCCGCAATCAGGTCAGTAATCTTCAAACCACCCACAACATTCAACTGGAACAAGACAACAAACTGAACCAAGAACAAATCGATGGCCTTCATAAAACTTATACGACTCAACAACGCATCCTAACCGAAGACAACCAACGGGTTTATGATCAGATGCAACGGGCGAAACACGAAGAACTGGACAAGCAAATGGCACTGACGGCGATGGCGAACGACCAAACCGTAAAACATTTTGAATCGGAACGTGCCGACACGACTTCGCACTTTGCACAACAGTTTGATGAAATTCAAAATCTTACGCAAGACAGCCTTCACCAATTACGCACCGAAAATGCGCTGAAATTGGGTTCTTATGAAAGCCGCCTGACTGACCCATTTTACCGCTTGGTGCGCGTCGATGCCGAAGTCACTGAAACCTCCGACGAAGTCCGCATACGCGTCAAGGTTCCACCCCACGAACGGGAAAATGTTCGTTTGCAGATTTCTGGAAATAACGCGCAAGTCACTGGAGTAAGAAGCAATTCAGAACGAGTTGAAACTTCACCAGGCCACTGGGTTTCAACGTCGTCTCAGCAATCTTTTTCAGAACGAGTCACGTTGCCAGCCCCGGTCGACGGGCATAGTCTGCATGTGGAAACGGAAGGCGATGATTTGGTATACGTGATGAACAAATTAACGACGCACGTTCATCCTCAATTTCAATCCACCCAGCATGCCTCAGATCGGAAACCTGCCACACAACCTGATTTTCCTTTGAATCTTCCTAAACCTGTTCTTGCACGGGAAACGGGCCGCAACGGACCGATTGATGAAAAGAATTAAGAACGGGAACTTGGGCGAGAATTAAGTCAGCTCGACGTCGTGAATTTTTTCGATGCTCAGTAAAATTTTTCCATTGCCAGTCTGACTAACAATGTCCTTATAACGCGCGTTCCAAAGAATATCTTCTGCGACATAGGAATGCCGGGAATGAATCGTTTGCGAGAAGGTTTCATCAATACCCGTCAAACTGACAATGATCTCGGCATTGTCTCGAGTCAGGTCTTCTTTTGTTGCTCCGTACAGCGGGCTGTCGGGGTCGAGTGGATGAACAACCAACCAGGACATCACCAGCATCGGCGAAAAACTGCGTTCCAATTTCAGGTCATAAAAATTGCGAAACCGTTCGCCTTCTTTTGTGAATTCGGTTTTCGCCAAGACCACCACGATCCGCGCTTCGACCATTTGATTGGCGCGATGATTTGCCAATCGGAAACAGAAACAAGGAACCCCGTCGATGTTGGAAATAATCGCTTTGTTGCTAAAGCTCACTCGACTAGTGGGTCTTGAAAAGCGCGCAAAAAACAATCCGGTCATCAGGGCTAGGCCCAACATCCCGGTAATCGCCTCAAACGACACTAATACGTTTGCCACAAGGCTTTGGGGGCTAATGCGGCCATAACCGATCGTAGCGGCCGTCTGGACGCTGAAAAAGAAACAATCCAGGAAACGTGCAGAATCCGAGGTGTGATCCACTCCGTTGAGACCGTATTCCCCTGTTAGGAAGTAGGCTGTGGCAAACACCAGATTCAGTACAGTAAATGTAACTAAAACCAGAATAAAATAACGCGTCCACGACAGCGTCAGCAGATGGTGATAAAGGTCTTTAAATTTTTGTTTATTCCGCGTGCGAATGACATTGAAAGAACCATCAGGGTTCAACAAGCGCCAGCGTGATTGATCGGACGAAACAGAAGATGACATGAACAAAGCCTAACACAGGTCATGCACTGGGCAAGACCGCGCAGTCAAAGCTTCATGAGAACTTCAACTTCTTCCATGAGGTAACGCATTCGTAATTCTAAGGCACTTAAATCTTCCAATGCACCGCGAAGGTCATCAGCTGCTTGAACAGATTCCGAGTATCGAACCCATTGTTGCAGTCGGTGGTTTTCGGGGCGTGTGATGACTAAGCCGCTTAGCAGAGGTACATCGTCGTATTGCCGAGGTGGTTGCATACCTTGTTAAAAGCAAGGCGAATGCCGAAGCTTACAAAAAAATGCAAGGCAACAAAATCAAGGGGTTGCGGCTGTATTCAACGAATATTGTTTAATAGATTCACCTGTCAGGACTGCCAACTGTCTAAGGATTTGACAGTGCTTTCGGGCAAGGATTGGGGCCCTACCAAAGCCTTAATCCGGGCTTTTGTCCTTTACCTTGATTTTCACTTCCAAGGTCACGTCGTTGCGGCGGAAAAATTCACTGATCATGATCTGCGGATCGACTTTTTCCGAAATTTTCGACATCAGTTCAGCCGAAAAGTTCTGAATAAAATCTTTCCGAAGGCGAGTCGCGTTTTCAAGAATCGCCCCTAAAAGTTCCTTAGGAAGTTTAAAATCCTGAACTAACCCGCGAATGCTTTCTTCGGTTAAAAAGGCCGCACCGACCCCGAGGGCCAGCAACTTTCTTGCCCAATCCAGCGGGGCCTGTCTTGCATCCGAAGATTCAGACTTATCGTTTCCGGAATCCTCGCTCATAGGGTTTTTGCCCGCTTTTCAAAATTTTCAAGCATCGACGGTAAACTGCCTTTGACCAGCGACTTCAAGATAAAACCAGGAACTGGGACTTTGAATTCAACGTCCAACCAATAAGTGACGTTCGCTTTGGTTGGGCTGATCGATTTGATTTTCCAACCACCATCATTTTTCTTAAAGAAATCACTCTCGACCAGTGTCCAGCTCACTTCGGTGGCGGTCGGATTTTCATTCAAACTTAAGACGTATTGAATGTTCTTTCCCATCATCTGCAGCTGATATTTTACAGTCGCGGTCGTCGGTCCCGTGCGTTCGACAGATACTTTGTCCATTTCATCGACAAAGTCGGGATACTTCGCATAATCCGTTACGGCCTTGAAAAAATTCTCGGCACTTGTCGTCACTTCTTTACTGAATTCGGCTTGAGACATGGTTTGTACTTCCTTCCAGTGCTGCGTTGACTATTACTGCGCCTTCGTTCCAAATCGATGTTCGGCTTGGACATAACGAATGGTTCCCGTTTCTGATCGCATGACGATCGAATGCGTATGCGCCCCACCTGGGAAAAATCGGACTCCATCCAAAAACGTGCCCTGGGTCACGCCCGTTGCACAAAACATCACGTTCCCTTGTGCCAAGTCGGTAATTTTATAAATTCTGTCAAAATCGCGTATGCCCATGCGCAAAGCACGCGAACGTTCATCTTCGTTTCGAAACACCAGGCGCCCTTGGAAATCACCGCCGCGGCAACGAAGCGCAGCTGCGGCAATCACGCCTTCTGGTGCACCGCCCGTTCCCATCAACACGTCGACTCCGCTTCCCGGCTGACAAGTCGCAATCGCTGCCGACACATCACCATCGGAAATAAGCCAAATCCCTGCGCCAGATTCACGAACTTCACGAATCAGTTTTTCGTGGCGTGGACGGTCCAGGATGGTCACCGTTAAATCTTCGACCCGAGTTTTCTTTGCCTTAGCAATATTTCTTAAATTTGTAGAAACGCTGGCGCTTAAGTCGATCGCACCCCGCGCTTCGGGACCGACCGCTATTTTTTCCATGTAAACATCGGGCGCATGCAAAAAATTCCCAGCTTCAGCAATGGCGATGACTGAAATTGAATTATTCAAACCCTTTGCACAAATCGTTGTTCCTTCAAGTGGGTCAAGTGCCAGATCCAATTTGATATTGGCCCGATCCGTTAACTTGCCGACTTTTTCGCCGATATAAAGCATCGGTGCTTCGTCGCGTTCGCCTTCGCCAATAACGACGGTTCCGTCAAATTCGACATCGTTCAAGGCTGTCCGCATCGCATCGACCGCAGCTTGGTCGGCTGCTTTTTCATCTCCACGGCCGGTTTGTTTGGCAGAAGCTAAAGCTGCCGCCTCGGTCACGCGAACAAATTCCAGTGCATAATTCCGATTCATAAAAACCTCTTACGTGCACAATACTATAAACAGTCACCTAAAATCTTGGAACGAATATTGGCCTCGACTGTGCCAGACGATTCTACCAAGTCATGCGCTATTTTCGAAAGCCCAGAGTCAACTTGCGTGTCCCATTCGATGAATTTCGTTTCGAGACGCACAACCCCTGATGAAAAGGATTCTTCCGATTCAGCGACCGTTCGGCCCGTTAACAGGCCACGGTCTAGATCCCACTGAATGACACTGCCATGCCAAAACAACGACCACAGAGAAATACTCTTTTCACGAACATAAACCACTAAATCGACGCCCATCGGGGCCGTGTACCACAAGATTTCGCGATGATCGGGAACTTCGAATGGACGAATTTGCGCACCCATTTCTTTCGGGTCAAACAACCGCGCTAAAGCCGCCTCTAACGGAGCCGACAAATCCTGTAGTTCGCAACCAAGACTGAGTCCCCGAATATTTCGAACCTGAATTGAAACGGCAAAACGATTGGCGAATAATTTGAGTTCACCTGAAAACACCCGACCTACACTAAAGTCGTTCAATTGACTGCGATCGACCAATCGTACGCTGATGCCACCGCGTGATAAGTCCCCGACCGAAAAAGAATGTCCAAGATCACCAATGTGAATCTGACAGGGTGGAACAACAAATCGAGGAACCTGACGACGCTCGGTGTTATCCATGAATGAAAATCTCGGTTACGTTCTTGGCCTGATTCTTTGTCCTATTCTCTGCCCTTTTCTCTGTCTTATTCTCTGCCATGATGTTCTCCCTATATTAGCGTGGACAATGGATACCGCCTGCGTCAAGTTGGAAAAGATGAACCTCCCCAACTTGTTAACCACCTTGCGGGTCCTGATGATCCCCGTCGTGATTTTTTGCATGCAAAAAGGGCAAGATTCATGGGACTGGGCGGCAGCTTGGATCTTTGGCGCGGCCAGCATCACCGATTATTTTGACGGATACCTTGCCAGAAAATACAAACTGGAAACCATTTATGGAAAATTGTTGGATCCGTTGGCGGACAAATTCCTAGTCGTTTGCAGCTGCGTCCTTTTGCAAAGTTTGGGTCGAATGAATCCCTACATCGTGATGATTCTTTTATGCCGTGAGCTAGGAATCACGGGTTTACGTGCGGTCGCCAGCGCCGAAGGCATTGTGATCGCGGCGTCTTCAGGCGGAAAATGGAAAACAACCACACAGATGGTCGCCATCGCGTTTTTGATCACTCCGGCCAGTGGAAAACTACCCTTGAACCAAATCGGCTTAGCACTATTGTACTTATCGCTTGGCTTAAGTCTGCTATCGGCCTTGCAATATGTGATCGAATTCTTCAGAAGCCTTGCGGAAAAAACGCGGGCACGACTGGCTGCGGTGGCGAAAAAGAAAGCCCGCCAGGCAAAGTAAAAGTACAAACTTCAAAACATCAAACCACAGAAAAAACTACGGAAACCCGCCCTATATTTTGGGCGATTTCCACTCCACATCCATCTTTCCCGCCGCGTGGTTAAGCGCACGACAAAGCACAAATAGAAAATCGCTTAAGCGATTCAAATACTGAAGCGGCAGTTCACGTATCTGTTCTGCTGTATTTTTTGTAGTATTTTTTGTAGTGTTTTCTGCTGTGTTCTCTGCCATCAGCCCCACGAGTTCCCGTTCGGCCCGGCGAACGATCGTGCGGGCAACGTGAACAGCAGAAGCCGCCGGCGTTCCGACCGGCAAAATAAAGTTTTTGAGCGGCGTCAACGTGGTTTCCATGCGATCGATGGACTGTTCCAGCCACTGAATTGAACTTTCATCGAGTAATTTCATTTTCAGGCGCGAAGGATCAGGGGTCGCAAGCTCTGAACCCAGTTGGAATAATTCATTTTGAACACGGTCGACGTCAGCGCGAAACGGATCCTCGGGCGTCCCAAAAAAGGCCAATGCCAAACCAAGCGCTGAATTTGCTTCGTCTAGAACTCCGTAAACCCGCACACGAACATGGTTTTTGGGCACGCGTCCACCGGAAAAAAGGCCAGTTTGGCCACTGTCCCCGGTTTTGGTGTAAATCTTCATTTCCGCCTCCTGATGGCTTCCAGTTTAACCCAGATCTGGCGACCAAACCACTTTGGCCGGCAGGGCTTAGCGCCGGAAAGCATTGCCCCGTCGCGGGTTCTACTTGCCCCTTCTCTGGCTTCTTATCTGGCCCTTCCCTTTTGAGTGGCAAAATGCACCGTAAAATCCCCCTCATTTTTCCGGCTTGACCCAATTCCCCAGGGCTTCTAGACTCATGGAATTCGCGATCTGTATCAATGCGGGAGTAGCTCAGTTGGCTAGAGCGCCACGTTGCCAACGTGGAGGTCGAGGGTTCGAGCCCCTTTTCCCGCTCCAAAATTTGGATTCAAACCATGACTAAACAAAACTTCGCTAGCGACAATTACGCAGGCGCCCACCCGAAAGTGTTGGAGTGGATTACCAAAGCGAATCAGGGGCCGTCCCCGGCATATGGTGGCGACGACTACACTGCTCGGGTCGAAACCATATTTAAATCCCAATTTGGAAAACACACAGAATCATTTTTGGTTTGGAATGGAACTGCCGCAAATGTGCTTAGCCTGCAATGCATGGCAAAACCCCACCAAGCCATCCTTTGTTCACAACTTTCCCATATTCAAGAAGACGAATGTGCCGCGCCCGAAAAACACATCGGCTCAAAATTACTTTCACTCCCCATTCAAAACGGGAAAATCAACCCACGAGCTATCGATGGATTTCAAAAAAGAATCGGTGACCAACACGCCGCCCAACCCAAAGTGATCTCGATTTCCCAAGCGACAGAATACGGAACCATTTATTCTTTGAAAGAAATCAAGACGATTTCAAAATACGCGCACGATCACGGTCTCTATCTTCATATGGACGGGGCCCGCATTTCAAATGCGGCGGCAGCGTTGAAATGCACATTCAAAGAATTAACAACTGATGTGGGAGTCGACGTTGTTTCATTTGGTGGAACAAAAAATGGACTGCTAGGAGCCGAAGCAATTGTCTTTTTAAATTCAGAACTGGCGCAGGATTTCAAATACACGCGCAAACAAGGGTTGCATCTTGCTTCGAAAATGCGCTTTTTGGCCGCTCAGTTCTTAGCATTCTTTGAAGACGATCTTTGGAAAGAAAACGCCCTTCAAGCCAACGGCATGGCAAAGCTTCTGGAAAAAGAAATCCTGAACTCTTGCCCGTCGGTAAAAATCACTAAACCAGTGCAAGCGAACTCGGTGTTTGCGATTCTTAGCCCTAAGCAAATCAAATCGCTTCAAAAATATTTCTACTTTTATGTCTGGAATGAAACATTAAACGAAGTTCGCCTGATGTGTTCCTTTGATACAACAAAGGAACACGTCCAGTCGTTTGTTCAGAAACTTTGCAAATCTTGATCACGGTCGCAAAGGTCGTTCAAAAAATCAACCGTCGTTACCTTTGCTCCATTCGACTTTTACATTCTTAGCTTCGATGTTGCAGGTATCTTTCTTTACCCAGATGCTGACGGGCACAGTGTATCCAGTGCTGGTCTTGTCCGTACCGTTCTGCATGGTAATCGTGTACGCATCGCCCTCAATATCGTCCTTTTTTTCTGATCGATAAGCGACTTTGATGGTCGATACTTTGGTCCATTCTTTTGCCAAACTGTTTTTTGTAAAGTGGTCAGCTTGCGTTAATAGCAACGCTGTATTCGCATTCGATTCAAGTTTTTCGTCTGTGCAAGCCTTTGCAAAAGCAGGGACCGTAGCGAACATACTTCCGACTGACAACAATCCAGCAATCAACATTACATTCTTCATTTGCGTTTCTCCTTGATGCACCGGCGAAACTAACCGATGCATCCTTAATACACAATTCATATTTACTGATGCAGTCGATGCGACTTGCCAATGGAAAGTACTAAACGGAACTCATTTTCTGGCTGGTGACATCACAGCCAACCGTTCGACTATTCTATAGAGTCTGTTTTTCTTTTTATGCGGCAGTCTTTGATGAATTCCTGATGGCCAATCGATATCGACGTGATCGATGACACGACCCTGCCCTAGACCAAAATGAATGGTTGGATCATTTTGTTGATTTAAGGAACCGGTACCGCCTTCCACTTGACGCATCATCAATGTCCCGTCGTCAAAGTGAAGAGTGACCCGCGCACCAATCGCGGCGCGATTCGAACGAACACCGACTAACTTGAACCGTATGAATTCGTTTTTGGTGCCAGTGCCCGTGTTCTTCCACATGTGAATCGAGTTTTTTCCCTGATACTCGGATTCCCCAGCTGTCACCAGATCCATGTTTCCATCGTTGTTATAATCAGCCCAAGCTGCGCCATAGGTATTCCAGACCTGAACGCCCGCGTGTTGACCGACTTCTTCAAACTGAAATGAACCCTTGTTGTGAAACAAAAATGAATGCGCGAAAGGTAAATCGTAAACCTGTGGCACAAACACATCGATCAAACCGTCGTTATCAAAGTCAGCGCCCATGGCACCGCCCCAAAGATCTTGACCCTTATAAGTCGCATCACCCGAAATAGGAAGTCGCGGAATGCCGCTTTCATCCCGCATATCTACAAACGAGTAATCGGGCGCTCCCGTATTCCGATAAATCTTTGAATCGTCGCAATAATAACCGCGGTTGTCTTTGCCACCGATCCATTTATGTGCCAGTTTCGAAACCCATAAATCCCAATTGCCATCATTGTTCAAATCGACCCATGTCGATCCAATCGTGTGTCCGTAATCAGGCCCCTCAATTTTTCCATATCGTGGATCTTGATAGGTATGCGTGTCATATTCGCCCCAGACCCCTTGCTGCTTTCCCACTTCTTTAAACGTATTTCCAGCGCCACCCATAAAAAGGGGGTTTGCGCGCAGACGATAATACGAAAAATAAAAATCTAAATTTCCGTCGTTATTGAAATCAGCAACATTCACGCCGCGGCCGTATCCGGGGTATTGTTCAAACCCCAATTGTGATCCCACTTCTGTAAACCCAGCGACGCCGTTGTTTCTAAAAAACTGTGGCGGATACGCTGTGAAATTTTCTCCATCAGCGCTAGCAGTTTCGGTCAACAAGGTAATCACGTCCAGGCGCCCATTTTTCTGAAACTCGCCCACCGCAATAGCGCCCACTTGTGGACAAAACTTTAAGCCATATTTGGCGCTAGATTCCACAAAATGGTCGGGCTTTATTTGCAACCAAAGCTGACCGGTGCTGGTGATGATGTCCAAACGTCCATCGCCGTCTATATCTGCAAATATCCCTCTGCCTGTCATTCCTTTTAATCCAACGGCATCCGTCACTTCGACAAATGAATATCCGTTTTTATTCTTTATGTTCTGAAACAAACGATTGTCGGCTAGTAGGTCAACATTTCCGTCGTTATTGAAATCACTCCACGCGAATGTTTGCGCATCGATTCCTGCCAGACCAACCTGTTTAGTCACTTCGACAAATTGTGACCTTGGACGTGGTGGAGCGGGCGGGCGTAACGCTAATGGATCTTTTAATTCCGGCGGAAATGTTTTATCTGGGCACGCGTTAAACCAAATGCGGCAGCCACTTTCAGACCCATATAACTGGTTGCACTGGCTTATCGCAATTGCTTGTGCTTTTTCGAGTTCGCATGAATCTAAATCGGCACCGGCGACCACTTCAAAATTGCGGTTAGTTGCCACTGCAATACAGGAACTGGCGTGGGCAATTGCTCGACACGGCCCTTGACCATCTTCCAGGCAAAAATTGTCTGAAGCTTTCATCGCTTCTTCCGCAGTTTCCCCATATCCAATATCTGGATAGACCCATCCTTGGCTGGCAACGACGGACACCGATACCCACTGAGCCACATTTGCATTTGCATTCGCATTTGCGCAAACCGGGGCACATAAATATAAAACACTTTGAATCGAGCAGATGGCTAAAAACCCCTGCTGGAGGTTTTTCATATACATGGCTTATATAGAAACTAAATGAGGACGTCAACGAACGCACTACTGCAAACGATCAACGAAATCGCTGAGCAGCAGCGCCTCGGTCGCGGTAACATGGGTAATCGGGGTATATTGCGCCGGATTACCGGCATCATCCCATCGTTGAGGGTACCAGCCATGTTTGTCTTGCGGCGAATTCATGACATGCAAAGCCTGAGCATCTGCAAAACTTTTAAGCACGGCAAACCGGGAATCGTGCTTGGACGACAAAACTGTCGCCAACGAATGTAAGTTCTTTAGAAAAATTCCACGAAAGGCGATCCCGTCCACCCCGCACGGGGCAGCTCCACCACTGTCATCGCAGTTCCGTTCGAAGAGCGAGCCATTTGATTTTCTAATGAAATACTTTTCAGAAGCAGCGAACAGATCCCACGCGCGGTCAACTTCGTTCAGTCGTGTGAACACATCAATAAATAATCCCTGATTGTAGGTCCAAAACGCTCCACTGGGGTTGACACTGCACTGAGTGGTATCGCCCACCGTTAAACCGTCGTTGACCAGATGTTCAGGATTATCCAGCAACTTGGACTGATCGATCCAGTGAAGAATCTTATTCGCTTCGTCTAAATATTTTTGATCCGACGTTGCATCATAAAAATCTAGCGATAAACGTGCGAAAATCCCGTTCGTCACCGCGTTCTGATATGCGTATCCTTGTTTCCATGCCAAACTTCCGCCACAAGTATTCACCCATCCGTGATTCAAAATGTGGTTGTAAAGCGTCACTGCGCGATTGTAATACTTTAGATTTGTTTTTCCGGACGCGACATAAGCGTGCAGCCACGCGATCGCCCACCAGCCTTCGTCGTCGTAGATATTATTCTGATAATTAAACCACGGTCGCCAGCTTAACCAAAAATAAGTCGGCCCAAGAATACGCACGCCGCCCTGATCAAAATTCAGCATCGTATCGATTGCATGCGACTGGGTCCACCAAGTGGAATGCGGCCAATTGCGAATCCACAAGCGTCGTGACAATTCAATCGTTGCGCCCGCATCGTGGATCGCTGACTGCAATGATGGAACGGATTGCGCCAAAGCAGACCGGGTCAGATCAAAGGAATGACTACCAAGCACGAAACCAACCACGATCCACAAAGCTGCCTGACGACCCTGTTTCATGAATTTCTTATATTTAGTTAATTTAAATTTGTAAAATTGAATCCAACCATTGCAATGGAATCAGTTAAATAGGCAACCTATAAAACCAAGCATCATGCTGATATAATGCCGAAATGTTTTTGGTCGTTGGTTTTATTTTGATGTCGCTTAGCCATTCCACGTACGCAGCGCAATCCGATTCGCCCGAAGCGCGCGCGCGAAAACTGGTCGATCAAATGACGCTTGAAGAAAAATTGCTGCAACTTGAAAACGATGCGCCAGCAATTCCGAGATTGAACATTCGCGCATATAACTATTGGAGCGAGTCTTTGCACGGAGTCCTTGGCCCCGGCACCGAAACGGTCTTCCCCCAAGCGATCGGTTTAGCCGCCAGTTGGGATTCCAATCTGATCTATGGTGTTGCATCTGCAATATCCGATGAAGCGCGCGCAAAATACAATGCCGCAGTCGAAAATGGTGAACACGCATTACACCAAGGACTGACACTTTGGGCACCAAATATTAATATCTTTAGGGACCCGCGTTGGGGACGCGGCCAAGAAACATACGGAGAAGACCCCTTTCTGACAGCAGAATTGGCGACTCGGTACATTTGGGGAATTCAAGGGTTTGATCAAAGCGGCAACGAAACCAGTCCCTATTTAAAGGCAATCGCCACGCCCAAACATTTTGCACTTTACAGCGGTCCCGATAAAGTGCGCACGGAATTTAACGCCAAGGCTGACGCGAAAGACATGGCAGAAACCTTTTTGCCACAATTCAAGGCTGCAATCCAAATCGGCCACGCTGGTTCGATCATGTGTTCTTACAATTCTGTGAACGGTGTTCCGGCATGTGCTAATTCGTATTTGATCGAACAGACACTGCGAAAGTCCTGGGACTTTAAAGGTTTCGTGGTTTCAGACTGTGGGGCAATTCACGATATTTTTTGGGGACACCACTCTGTTCCCAGTTTAGCGAAGGCAGCGGCGTTGGCATTGAATGCTGGCACGGACCTTTCGTGTGGCGGCGATTACATGAAATTAAAACGGGCACTGCGCCGGCACTGGATTCAAGCATCACAAATCGACGAAGCCCTGATTCGCTTATTTTCGGCCCGAATACGTTTGGGAATGTTCGAACCGCCCAATAGCATTCCGTTCAACACGATTACACGCACGCCAGAATCAAATCGCAAACACGCTGAACTAGCGACAAAAGCATCCGAAGAAAGCTTGGTTTTATTAAAAAATAAAAACCAGTTTCTGCCGCTGGGAACCATGATTCCCAATACACCCAACACGATTGCAGTCATCGGGCCAAATGCCAACGACACGGATGCGGTACTGGGTGATTATCATGGGACAGCCGAGCATGTCGTAACCCCGTTATTGGGAATACAAACCGAGGCACCCGATGTCGTGAAAATCACATACGCACAGGGAAGTCCCCGAAAAAATGGATTTTTGCCAGAAATCGAGCGCGCAAAAGCTGTAAGCTTAGCTGCCCAAGCTGATTTAATTGTCGCGGTGTTGGGACTATCAACGGACATCGAAACGGAGTTGCATGATCGCAACGCGATCGAACTGCCAAAAGTCCAAGAAAAATTACTGCGAGCACTCGAAAACACCGGAAAACCTATTGTCGTCGTGTTGGTGAACGGTGGCCCAGTTACCCTACCCCCGGATTTAGTTGATGGTGCAAACGCCATTTTGGAGTCTTGGTACGGTGGCCAAAGCGCCGGGACTGCAATTGCTAATGCTTTATTTGGAAAATACAATCCTGCTGGACGATTGCCTGTGACAGTCTATCGATCAACCGATGATCTGCCGAAATTTAGAAACTACTCGATGCAGGGCCGAACTTATCGATACAATGCGAATCCAATTCAATTTCCATTTGGATTTGGATTAAGTTATTCCAGTTTTTCAGCTTCAAACGTTCGGCTTTGTTCGTCCCAAATTCATCCGGGCGAACACCTGACCGGGGACGTGGAAATCAAAAATGAATCGGCGATTCCAGGCGACGAAGTCGTCGAAGTTTACGTTCGATCATTGGATTTGCGCGACCAACCTAAATTAAGCCTTAAAGGATTTTCGCGCACGCGTATTCCTGGTAACGGCACGCAGACGATTCATTTCGATATTCGTCCGGACGACTTAAAACTTGTCAATCAGGCTGGTGAATCCATTTGGGCACCTGGACACTATCAGCTAATCGTTACGGATGGCTCGGCCATGGATTCAAGTGGTCTGACGTCCACTTTAAAAATCCCATTTGAAATCGAGGGACATTAAAAATGCATGCTCTCCGAATTTTTTTATTACTGATTGTCGCCCTTATTGGCGCCGTAAATTTTTCGCCCAATGCTCAGGCGCAAAATACCCCGACCGACCTGACCGACGAAATGACTTTAGAGCAGGTTCGAAAAACACATAAAATTTTTGTCAGCTTGACCGTGATTTACACAAATAAAGACATGTATACACCCGCAAGCGAGGGCAAACTGATTTGCAAAAATCCTACGCTTTTTGCGGGAATAGCCCACCGCGCGGACGATCGATTGCCCGAATCCGGGTCGCTGAGCGTGTCCTATACACACTTAGAGGTCGGATCTTTTGACGCATTTTCAAGACTTTCTTATATTAATTTAATTTTTGACGATAAAGCAAACTCCACAACGGATAATATCGATAAAAAAATCTATTCATTATCGTTCACCAGTCTTCATGCCGTTCGCAATCCTGTCCCCATCGAGGCGCAAACAACCGATCCGCAGGATAGTGTCGCGGTTCAACAACCTGTTGGCGTGCCAGTCGACAACTGGAAAGAATGGACGCTTGGGGAATTCAAGGAAATCGCAAATGACTGCGGAGTCGTTTTGGAATTCATCAATCCCAATGCTGTCGCAACAAAACCAGCCACCCGCTCAAAAAATAAAAACTAAATGCTTGGTTGGAAAACATCCGTCTCGCGTTTGTTATCCCAGTTCGCCGTGTCTAAGCCTTCAACTTCGGCCAAATTCTTGCGCCCAGTTAAGTGAACATTTGAATAGTCCGTAAATTTCTTGTAGCGATCTGGAAAGTCAGCCTTCAGGTCTAGAATTAAATCCTTCGCTAAATAATTCACCGAAAGATCCACTTGGACGGCATCCGGAGACACATAATATTTTGCGCGGGTTGAATTTTTGAAAACCGATTCCCAATGCGCATCTTTTCCTAATTCACAAGTAAAGTACGCAACCCGTTTAATTTGCGTGCTACTAAAGGTTCCAAATTCGGCTGAAGTCAGCGGATGATCTGGTCCGACCAAAAAACCACCCGCCCCGTGACCAAGCGTAAAAAAATAATCAAGCTGTGCGTTTGTGCGCAAATCGTTCAATGAACTTTTTGCCTTTGTCGCTGTGTAAACACAAAATTTTAATCCCAACGCGGAACCATAAGTCGCGGCGCGGGTCACTATGGTGTTGTAAATGTCTTCGGGCAATGTGTTGTTGATATCGCCGATGAACAGAGCGATTTCGTCGTCATAACCCGAATACAAAGGGCTATTCACATCATAAAAACAGGACTTGTACGGCTTCGTATCCGTTTGATCATCGGGATCGTTAAAATCTTCTTTGTTCAAAGCAACATCCCAAGGCCAATTGCGACTGGACATGTTGGTCACAATATTCAAAGCCTTACCGTGTAAGTTGCTGGCATTAAAGACGGATTGCGAACCCATCGGCCCCATCGAGGAAGCATCAAGACTGCTGGAAATTGCGTGGTTCTTTTCCCCTGCTGGCCCGCAGGCCGACATAAATTGCATTGCCCCAGCCGTAATCAGCAACAAATATAAAGATGGTAGCCGCTGCGCAAACATAGCGGCACAGTGTCTCATTTTGTACTGTTTTTGTCAAGAATTGACGGCGACAAGCCCAGCATTGGCTTGAGACTCGAAATCCGCCAATCGTGTTTGTAAATGAAACAAGTTTACCGACAAAAGGTACGGCCTACCTTTAGATCCCGGAATCCATGAGGTACTTGGAATATGCGTCGATCCGGTTTCTCTCGGCCTCGGTCAACGGCACCCTGACGCGCGTGCGCAGTTCGGCATTGTCACGTTCTGAATAGATAATCCTATCCACGGCATCAATCAGAATCTGTTTAGGATCTCTTGGAAATTCATCCAAATTTTTTGCATCAATTTGTGGCAGCTCGATATCGGATTTCGTATTCTGAATAATCTGCGCCAAGTTCATTTGCGTTCCCATCGCATCCAAAACGGGTTGGGTCGCAATACTCGTCTTGATCGCCACATAGTTCATTAAAGCGGCCACGTGCATTTGGAAAAGGGACGCGTGATGTGCCAATTCTGCTTCTGTGCTTGTTAACGTCGCCACCAAAGCTTGCATTTGTTTGTCGGAAATGGGGCCTTCTAAGTCCCTTAGTTTTTTTAAAAATATCGCCGGACTACTGATAAATAAATCCAACGACATCTCGTCTAGAATGCTCCAACTACTTTCCAACGCCATCTGAGCCGTCGGTTTTCCGGTAGCAGCTTGAATCATTTGCTTCACGTAAAACTGCGCACGCTGAATATTCTGGTAGTCTTCAAGCGCCGCCAACGAATTCAGCACAAACGGATCACTTGAAAGCTGTTTCTTTACATAAACGGCAGCACCTTCAAGGGTTGGCGACACCTGATTTAAATGATCGAAGGGTAAGTTCAACCTATTCCCAAAAAGAAGTTCATTCAGTGTCTCAATCAAGCCTTTAATGTGGGAAGCCCCCGCATGGAAACTAAAGGATGCAACCCCCGCAATCAGTGCCCCACCCAACACATAGTTGCCGCCGCCGGACACAGTCGAGAAAACATCCGCCATGTGGGGAATGTACGAAAGCAGCCAGCAGCCTG
>Ga0206824_10085_pt1 | contig 32323 bp, 22 predicted proteins | sample Alteio_BWOrgCont_82_FD_152874 | JGI IMG/M metagenome (GOLD analysis project Ga0206824, IMG submission 152874) | Enriched cells from forest soil in Barre Woods Harvard Forest LTER site, Petersham, Massachusetts, United States -... | ecosystem: Environmental > Terrestrial > Soil > Temperate forest >...
TAAATAACTCCAGTTCCTTACCAAGCTTACGATGATCTCGCTTTTTAGCTTCTTCCAATAAGGTAAGATAATCGGTAAGTTGCTTTTGATCAGGAAAGGTTATAGCATAAATACGTGTGAGTTGTTTGCGTTTTTCATCGCCTCTCCAGTATGCCCCGGCTATATTTAGCAGTTTTACTGCTTTGATAAAACCTGTATTAGGTATATGAGGGCCACGGCAAAGGTCAGTGAAGTTACCTTGCTTGTAAAAAGTAATACTTCCATCTGCAAGCCCATCTATAAGTTCTAACTTATACTCATCACCTTTTGCAGTAAAATATTTTATAGCATCCGCCTTTGAAACATCTTCTCTTACAAATGCACTCTTTTGCTTGGCAAGCTCAAGCATTTTATCTTCTATCTTCTTAAAATATTCAGCAGAAATAATCCGGTCTCCGGCATCTACATCATAATAAAAGCCGCTTTCAATAGGCGGGCCTATGCCTAGTTTTATACCCGGATAAATAGCTTCCAGCGCCTCAGCCATAAGGTGAGCAGAAGAATGCCAAAAGGCGGATTTCCCATCCACATCATCCCATGTAAGGAGTGCCAATTGAGAATCGGTATGTATGGGGCGCGATGCATCCCACACCTGACCATTTACCTTGGCAGCAATAACTTTTGCTGCCAACGAATTACTTATGTCTTTGGCAATATCCATAGCAGTTACGCCATCTTCATATTGCTTTACCCTTCCATCGGGAAATTTTATGTCAACCATAGAAATATATATAAGATATAAGATATGATAATTATGAGCGCAGAACCTTCCCTTTTCGCTTATAACTTATAGCTCATAGCTTATAGCTGTTTTTGTTGGCTTGCGAAATTACAAAAAAATGACGGAAGGGGAATAGCTGTGAAATTTCCACTAAAGCATTTTTTTGAGTTCCCGTATAGAAGAAGAAAATTTTAGCTTACCGGAACTTTGTTCTTTTAAGGTAGTTTGGTAGTTATCCGAAATCTCTTTCCTTCGAACATCCGATATATTATGTTCTAAAAGAATCTTAACTTTAGTAGAAATTGATAACATAACTATCGTAACGAGAAATTACAAAGAATGGATTATAATTTAATAATAGCTGCGAGTGTGGCGACAGCCGCAGCAAGCATTATACCAAATCGCAGGGTAAGTTCATATTTAAGCCTTAATTCCAGTTCTTTGAGTTCGTGTTTTAAATCTGCTTTGGTAGCTAATACTTTAAAATTATCCTCATGTACGTCTTTAATAATTTCCGATATGACATGAGCCTGCTCCTCCGTAAATGTTTTCTTTAAGCGGTCAAAAATACGAAGTGTATCAATAGTGCCTGCTGACATGTTTAATTAAGTAAATGACTACAAATTTACTATTTATTCCGTAACTAAACCTTATTTTTTGCAAAAATATGCTTATACCCGTTTTTCTGATAAGATGAAACCAATATTACCCCATTATTACTATTGCGTGATTGATTGTTTAAATCCGTCAATGGCATATTATTTTTCAGTTATTTCGCTGAAGTTAATATATAACTATTTTTGCTTATCCTACTTTCGCTTTTTAAATAAATCCAATGAAAAAACTACTTCTTATTTCAGCTATTGGCTATCAGCTATTAACTATCAGTTATCAGGCAACTGCCCAAACCGGTAATGGCAGTGTAGGAATCACAATGGCTGCTCCCGCACCTTATGAGGGAATAAAAGGCTGCCCAAATGCCATGAGCGATAAAGAATTTAATGCAATTAAAAATGAAATTGCAGATAAAAATGATGCGGAAGAGTTAAAGGAGCAAATGGCAATTGCAAAAAAAGAAGCTGTTGCACATTGCTTTCTTACTGAACAAGTAAAAACTATTATGAAACTCTTTAGAAGCGATGAAAACAGATTAGAATTCTTTAAAGCCGTTTATCCTCATATTTACGACCAAGCACATTATTCAAACGTGAATGATGCCTTTCAAGATAAGACATACTCCGATAAATTAAGGGTTTATGTTAATTCGATAGAGTAGTAATATTTTATTGGTATTTAAATGTTTTTATATCTTTGACTAAACTAAAATCAATTACTATGAGTAAAAACATTACACTTTCTGCATTATTAATATGCAGCACAATTTTAATTTCAAATGCCCAAACAACATTGCACCTAAGGGCATATGAAAGTGATTATCTTGATAGCTATTCACCCACACAAAATCAATCAACCACACAGGAAATGGATGCTATTGCATGGACTGCCGGAGGTTCATTTGTTTCCAGGAGCGTATTCAACTTTGACCTTTCGCATATCCCTGCTCATAGCGTTATTTCAAGTGCATATTTGAGTCTTTGGGGTGATACAAATACTAGTAACGGAGAAGGTGATAGCCACCTAAGTGGTTCTAATGCTTGGTCTATACAACGTGTTTCATCTTCTTATAATAATAGTACTGTTACATGGAACACACAACCAACAACGGACACTACTGATGAAGTAAGAATGCCTCAAAGCACCTCTATTTATGAAATATTTGACAGTATTCATGTAACAAAATTAATGCAAGCTATTGTAGATAGTGGCCATAATTATGGCTTACTAATTCGTTTAGACACAGAAACTATATATAGAAGCATGGTATTTTGTTCCAGCCAATACCCTGATACAAGTGAAAGACCACTTTTAAATATTACCTACACAGCTCCTGCCGGAATAAATGAAGTTTCAAATAAACCGATAGCGAGCTTATATCCTAATCCTGTAAATGATTTTATTAATGTATCTTATTCAGGAAAAAACTCCAATGTTGTTTATTATAGGCTGTATGATATTACGGGCAAACAAATAGGAGATGTTAATTCAATTTTTGGAAGGGGAAATAATATTACAACCACAATAAACACTTCAAACCTGACATCAGGGATGTATTTATTAAAATTGATTGATGGTAGCACAATCACTAACTATAAATTTATTAAAGAATAGCAGTCTCTTAAAATTTATTTACTTTAGGGGGCTTTTTGCCCCCTAATTTTTTACCTATGTTCAAATATATTAAAAACATAAAAGATTTTCTAATCTTCTCAAGAATCTTCCTTCTTGCTAAACCTTTCAGCAGTTTATTTAAAACCGTAAGCAATTTTTCATCATTTACGGCATGGGTGAATAAAGCAAATAAAAGTAAGGAGTTACTTATAAACGATTTTTATATACCAAGCAGAGACCATAGTAGAAGATATAAGCTTTATGAAAAGGTAGGTACCTCATTAAAACTTGAAAACCAAAAAATTAATTACATGGAGTTTGGAGTTGCATCAGGCAGTTCTTTTAAATGGTGGATTAACTTTAATAAAAACAGTGAGTCGCATTTTTCAGGATTTGACACTTTTGAAGGCTTGCCTGAAAGCTGGGGTGGTTATAAAAAAGGGGAAATGTCATTTAAAATTCCTGATATAACAGATGAACGAGCAGAATTTTATAAAGGATTATTCCAAGCAACCCTTAATCCGTTCTTAGATAAAAATGGGAATAGATTTACTGAATCATTAAATATTATTCACTTAGACGCCGATTTATTTACAGCAACAATATTTGCTCTTAGCCAAGTTTACAGATTCTTAAAAAAGGGTGATTTAGTACTGTTTGACGAACTTTGTGTTCCAAACCATGAGTTCCTTGCATACAAAATATTTACTGAATCATTTGGAGTTACTTTAAAACCCATTGGTGCGGTAAATAACTTTTACCAAGTAGCATTCATAGTTGAATAACCTCCCAATAAAAAAAGCCCCGATATATATCGAGGCTTTTTTGTTGTAATCAATATTAATTAAATACCTAATTTCTTTCTGATAGCAGGAGGAATGGCATTTTTATTAACCATTATACTGGTGGTTTTATAAAGGAAATAAGGAGCCGAAACATAAAAATATCCCTTGCAATAATTGGATGTTCCCCAACTGTTTTTTACAATATAAAACTCATCGCCATTTTGGTCTTTAGCCATTCCGGTAATTTGCATTCCGTGGTCGTCGGTAGTGCTTAGGTTATCAAAAGCTTTTTGGCGTAACTCCTGTGTAATATCCAACTGAGCCACAGGATTCATAAATATGGAATCTTTTACAGATTGTGCAGTCATTCTGCCCATCTCTACTTGGGGAACAATAGCAAGACTATAGTTTTTCGCGGAGAAACCGGGTTCGCTTACATCCGAGCCCCATTCTATGGTATAACCATTTTGAATGGCATTATCGGCAATTTGGTGAAACTCATCTAACGGAACATTATACACCTCTCCCCTAGCCCAGTTATCAGGTACTTCCAATATAAATTTGGAATAAAAAGGATGATGTGTGAAAGAAGTAATTTCTACATAGTCATCAGGATTTATACCCAAATATTTAGCAAAAGTTTGGGGAGTATAGGTTTTACCATTATATGTAAACTCTGTTGGGGTAGCACCCATGTAGCCATCTAATGCTCCTTGAAATGCTTTAAACCAATTGGGGTTAAGCTTTCCTTCTTTTTCAGCAGATTTATTCATTTCATCCAGCATAGCTTTCAATACAGCATCTTCTTCCCCCATTTCAGGTTTTATTTCCCCATCTTTCATTTGGTCTGCCGGAACACCAAGATACGCCTCAGCAGGCACTATGCCATATTCCCGAACAGTATTAACAACATCATGAGGTTCTCCACCTTCTCCAAATTGAGTATGTCCTTGGTAACGCATATAGGTAGTGGCTTTATCGAGGTACATATTATGCACTACAAACATTTGCGAAAGCGCTATTTTTCCTTTCCCCATACGCATCAATTCTGATTCTAAAAATGATTGTGTAGAAAAGCACCAGCACGTTCCCGATTTGTTTTGGTCCTTCACGCTGGAAGCGCCGTTATCTTTAATAATGGTAAACTGATATTTACTGCCTGCTTTGTTTGTCAGAGGAATACTGTTGTCTTGGGCGCTCACATTACCAAGTCCTATAAATAGGAACAAGAGTGCGAACATAGTCGTAAGTCGAAAGTTGTAAGTCATAAGTGTTTGATTTTTTTGTTTGTTATTGTTAGATTTTTCGCCACAAAAACACTAAAGCACTAAATTCCACTAAATACATTTGTGTGGATTTCTTTGTGTTTTTGTGCTTTAGTGGCATATATAATTTAGCTGAATTTAATTTTTGTTAAAGCGTAATAAATAAAGACTTTCCTTTTTTCTTTTTTGTAACCATGTTCCGTGCAGTGCTGATAATATCCTCCGTGCTGTATCCGCATTCTTTATATAATTCAGGTTGGGTGCCATGTTCAATTACCTTGTCAGGAATACCAAGCCTTATCACTGTAGAACTGTAATTATTATCTGCCATAAACTCGAGCACTGCACTACCCATTCCACCCATCAGGCAGCCATCTTCCACTGTAATTACTTTGTCGAATTTTTTAAATATTTCATGCAGCATATCTTCATCAATAGGTTTAACGAAACGCATATCATAGTGCGCTGCACTGATGCCTTCATTTTCCAATACTTTACATGCATCCAGTGCAAAATTGCCAGGATGCCCTATTGTTAAAATAGCAATATGATCTCCATCTTTTATTTTTCTTCCCTTGCCTACTTCTATCTCAGCAAATGGCTGCTTCCAATCTATAATAGCTCCATTACCTCGAGGATAACGAATAGAAAATGGATTTGTAATTTTATCTAATTGAGCCGTGTACATCAGGTTTCTCAACTCGACTTCATTCATAGGTGCAGAAACAATCATATTAGGCACACACCTAAAATAAGCCAAATCAAAGTTACCATGGTGAGTAGGCCCGTCAGAACCGGCTACTCCTCCCCTATCCAGACAAAAAACTACTTTCAAATTTTGAATAGCCACATCATGTATCACTTGATCATAGGCCCTCTGCATAAAAGTAGAGTAAATATTACAGAATGGTATTAGTCCATTAGCTGCAAGCCCTGCCGAGAAGGTTACTGCGTGTTGTTCGGCAATACCTACATCAAAAGACCTGTCAGGCATGGCCTTCATCATAATATTGAGTGATGAGCCTGTAGGCATGGCGGGAGTAATTCCCATAATACGGTTGTTCTTTTCAGCTAACTCCACCAGCGTATGTCCAAATACATCCTGGTACTTTGGCGGCTGTGGCTTAGTTGATGAAGATTTTACAACTTCTCCTGTATCTTTATTGAAGGTACCGGGAGAATGCCAAAAGGTTTGGTCTCCTTCTTCGGAAAATTTATAACCTTTTCCTTTAACAGTAAGGCAATGCAATATTTTAGGTCCGGGAATTTTTTTAAGGTCATTTAAAACTTTTGCAAGATGAACTACATCATGTCCGTCAACAGGGCCAAAGTAGCGGAAATGCAGTGATTCAAATAAGTTACTTTGCTTGAGCAATGAGGACTTTACGGCATTTTCAATTTTAGCTGCTATGTCCTGCGCATTAGGTCCGAACTTACTTACCTTACCCAGCAACTTCCATATTTCATCCTTAAATTTATTGTAAGCAGGAGAAGTAGTCATGTTGGTAAGGTACTCTCTTAACGCACCCACATTCGGGTCAATAGACATGCAATTATCGTTAAGCACTACCAATATATCAGCATGAGAGATGCCTGCATTATTCAAGCCTTCAAAAGCGAGACCGGCAGTCATAGCTCCGTCGCCAATGACGGCTATATGTTTACGGTCAAATTCCTTTTTATATTTCGATGCAACGGCCATCCCCAATCCTGCGGAAATAGATGTTGAAGTATGTCCTACTCCAAACGTATCGTATTCACTTTCTTTACGGTTAGGAAAGCCGCTAATACCTTTGTAAAGGCGGTTTGTATGAAAAGCCTCTCTTCTTCCGGTAAGTATTTTATGTCCGTATGCCTGATGTCCCGTATCCCACACCAATTGGTCGTATGGGGTATTGAAAATATAATGCAATGCAACGGTTAATTCAACCACACCAAGGCTGCCACCAAAGTGTCCGCCCTTTTCCGAAACCAAGTCAATAATAAACTGGCGCAGTTCATCACATACAACAGGCAAATCCTCGTATTTTAATTTACGCAGATCTGCCGGGTATTCTATATTATCAAGAAATTTATTTTCTCCCATTAGGGCTTGTTCCAGTGTGTTATTAGCGCAAATATAGAATAAATACCGCCATTTTTTGGGATTAATTATTACAGTATCCTATATTTATACGGATTATGGCTGTTTTAAGCCAATATCAAAGCAACTAGGAAGGTGTTAAATTGTGTTAAGGACAACCTACGTTGTCAGTTGTAAGTCAACCATTCAACATCCAACATTCAAAATTTAAGAGGCTGCCCGACGCAACCATCCGGGTTAGGGATATGCAATAGCCATGAAATGGTAGGCGCTATATTGGTAATGGCTTCTTCTTTAGCTGATGAGCCATGATGAATATCCCCACCCCAGAAAAGCAAAGGCACATGAGCATCGTAATCGTAAGGAGCACCGTGTGTGGTACCTGTCTTGGCATATATAAGCCAGTTAGGTGAAAGGTTTATAATCACATCGCCGGAACGGCTGGCATAATAGCCATTTAAAATTTTCTTATTTATAAAATCTTTATTCACTTCATCTATTTTATAGGCAGGAATCGCTCGCTCTACCCCAACGCATTGCAGGGAAATATTGGCAACATCAGCTTCAACAGAATCTTTATTAATTTTCTTTTCAGTAATAGTTTTATCATCTAAATAAAATTGCTGGTTAACGAATTGCAGTGCGAGTGAATCTCCATATTTATCTTTTAAATAGGTATTCACTTTTCTCAAAAGAGCTATATCGTCCACATAACCTGCCGGGACACCATTATCCTTCAAATATTCCGCATTAACGGCAGCTCCGTGGTCGGCAGTAAGGAATACAAACACATTTTTTTTACCGATATAGTCGTCTAAAAAATTGAGTAGTTCCTCTAAATCTTTATCCATACGGATATAGGTATCTTCGAGTTCAATGGATTCTGTCCCGAATTGATGTCCCACATAATCAGTAGATGAAAAACTAATTGTGAGCATATCTGTTTCTTCACCTTTGCCGAGCTTTTCACCTTTAATGGCTTCAATGGCAAAGTCCTTGGTTATATCATCCCCGAAAGGAGTTGCTTTAATTAAACCAAGCCCTCCGTTCTTATCCATTAACACAGGCAAATTATGCGGGAAGATAGGTGCGCTTTCTGTTTTGTAGGGCTTTTCGTAAGGATTATCATCGGGCATACTTTCTGTATATTCCTTCATGGGCAGGGTTGTGTACCATGGCTTGTTCAAATATTTTCTAACCCAATCTTTCTGATTAAACTGCATAACCCAATTAGGCAGAAACTTCATGTAATAGGTACTTGTAATCCAGTTGCCGGTGGTATCGTCTAACCAATAAGCAGCGTTGGCCCTATGTCCTGCGGGAAGTATGGCAGCCCTATCTTTTTGTGAAATACCTATTACTTTTGATTTACCTCCGTTACTTAATTTAAGTGCATCGCCAATAGTGCTTACCAATTCCCTTGTCGGCGACATTTGTCCAAATTTGTAATATCCACCGACAGTGAATACAGTATCATCCTGAACGCAGTAAACCATTTTTCTCGATTTGCGGTCATACCAATCGTTGGCAATTATACCATCTATGCTAGGCGTAGCGCCTGTATATATGGCTGTATGCCCCGGACCTGTATACGTAGGCACATAGGGATATTGAGCATCGTCAAACGAAAAACCTTCTTTCATTAGTCTTTTAAATCCGCCCTTGCCATATTTTTTAGTATACTTAAAAAGGTAATCATAGCGCATTTGATCAATTACAATGCCTATAACCAATTTGGGACGTTTTTCATTTTTAGTTTCAGTGTTATCTCTCTGTTCATTATTGCATGATGAAAGAATAGAAATAAAAAGAAGCGCGGGTAAAAGTCGTTTTATCATTGTGTAATTGAATGCCGTAAAACTAATTTAATTCTATTACCTAAATGTTAACACCGAGAAACTGCTTGCTTTATTTTTTCCACTCAAGCAGATTATCCTCATTATAGCTCAACTTGCCATTATCAATAAGCCATTGAACAGCTTTTAGCACTTTATCTTCCCGGGCTTGTGTAACTTTATGGATAAGGTCGGAGAGGGATAAAGGCTCCTTATGCAAGGATGCTTTTAGTTGTTCTGAAATGTTATGAAATTCAAGGTCGCTTAATTCAAGCTTATTTCTTTCAAGGCATACATCACAAATACCGCAACGTGTAGTTTCCGTTTCTCCAAAATAATGAAGCAACATTTCGCTCCTGCACTTATGGGTACTTGCAGCATAATGAATAACCCATTCCATGCGCTTCAAAGCCCGTTCTTTTAATTCATGGTAATGCTGCTTTGAAATATGCAGATTACTGATTTGATGACAATCATCCACATAAACCAATTGCGGCTTGTCAGACTGTGGGATATAAGAAATCACACGCTTTTTATCCAAGCGCTGAAGCAAGTCTTCCACTTCCTGTATAGTAAGTGTTGAACGCTTTGCAAGGTCATATTCGCGTACGTTTACATAGCTTTCAAACAGACCTTCATAAGAGCGTAGTAATAATTTTATGAACGCGTCATACGCCGGGGCTTCCACCTGATAGCGATACAGGTCTTTTTGCTTAATGAGAATGTGAATTCGTGATGGGCGATGAAACGCTTCTGTAAGGGCTAAATAGTTTTCCTTTTCAAGAAACTTTATACTGCTGAGCACAAGCCCGGGTTCTAAAGAATATCTGGTGCAAAACTCATCGAGTGGAAAATCAAAAGTAGAACCTTTACCGCCGCCTGCAATCATACTATAAAAAGAACATAATGCAGAATATACTTTTTTAATATCATCTATTTCCGGGAAGGAATGAGACATGCTTCTTTCAAGTCCAAGCCTGTCCGCATCGTTATATAATAATACAGCATAAGCTCTTTTCTCATCCCTGCCTGCCCTACCCGCCTCCTGAAAATAAGCTTCAAGACTGCCCGGCAAATCAAGATGCACGACAAAACGTACGTTTGCTTTATTTATACCCATGCCAAAAGCATTGGTGCAAACAATAACCCTTGTTTTATCCTTCAACCATAATTCCTGCCGTTTACTTCGTTCTTCAAAACTTAATCCTGCATGATAATAATCTGCTGTCATGCTTTGCTGTTTCAATATGTTCGACACCTCCTCGGCTTTTCTTCTGCTTTTTACATAAATAATACCGGACCCCTTTACGTTTTTAATTATTTTAAGCAAGCGTGTTGTTTTAGCTTCTTCTTTCAATACGACATAAGAAAGATTTTTGCGCTCGAAACTTATCCTTAAAAGATTTTCCTTTTTGAATCCTAATTTTTCCTGTATATCTATGGCTACTTCCGGTGTGGCGCTGGCGGTAACTGCCAAAACAGGGACTCCCGGTAATAGCTTTCTCAATTCCACTATCTTCATATAGGATGGGCGGAAGTCATATCCCCATTGTGAAATGCAATGAGCCTCATCTACTGCAATGAGGTTAACATTCATCTGTTGAACCCTTGCTATAAAAAGTCCTGTATCCAGCCTCTCGGGAGACAGATAGAGTAATTTTATATTTCCATGTATGCAATTATCCAGAATAATATCAATTTCATGTGACGTAAGGGAAGAATGCACCATGGCAGCACGAACACCTTTACGGGTGAGGAATTCCACTTGGTCATTCATTAAGGCTATAAGTGGTGAAATAACAATACAAATTCCTTCTTTTACTAATGCAGGCACCTGGTAACAAATAGACTTACCCCCGCCGGTAGTCATTAAAGCAAGTGTATCCTTGCCATCTAAAACAGAATTTATAATTTCATCTTGTAAGGGACGGAAATGGCTATACCCCCAATATTTAACAAGAACTTTTTGAATATCGGACGCTGAATGTTGAATGTTGGATATTGGATTCAATACTCAGAGTTTTAAAATTATGGATGCCTTGCCTGCATAACCACTATCATCATATAGAGAATGGGAACAGAATTGAGGAACAGGCTCAACAAAATAAGCGCCACGGGCGATTGTTTTATACTATATCGTTGAACCGCAACAATATGGAGGCAGCACAGTACAAAGCCGAAAAAGCCAGCCGAAAGAGCCGCTAAAATAAAAACGGACTTCGACATGGCAAACAAGCATAATATTACAGCAATCGCTCCAAATATTAAGGACATTGAAAAGGCTTTTTCAAAAAATTTCTTCATATAGCGGCAAAGATAAAGAAAACCAGCATTTGATTGTTTTATCCTATTTTTGTCATAAACAGTATTGTATTTTGATATTGCAAAGATTTCGAACCCTATTTTTAAAAGACCCCTCCAAACCCTTATTTTGGATAGTATTAGGACTGTTAGTTAAGGGACTTCCATTTCTTTTCTTGCTACATAGTAGGCCTGCTGACTCTGACATTCCCGGAATTTGGGCAGGAACTTTTGGCGATTCACATGGTTATCTTGATCCTATTGATAATCTCTTAAAGAACGGAAGCTATTCACCGGAATACCGTATGCCGGGATATGGGTTTATATACCTTCTCTTCAGGTGTTTCCTCCCATTTGATTATTCATGCAATATTCTAATAATCCTGCAATTTATTCTTGCCGGCATTAGTGTTTACTACCTTGCACTAATTGCAAAGACTGTTTTTAAAAGCGATAAAATATTCTACGTTTGTTTTTATCTTTTTCTATTCAGCACTTATTCCAATTACTTTGATGGCTGGATAATGACTGAAAGTTTTTGTAATTCAGCTTTAATTTTTTCTGTTTGGTTTTTCGTTAACTATTTTCAATCAGCCAAAGTAAAAAATCTTCTTTTTTCAGGAATGTTTTTGACATGGGCGGTATTTCTGAGGCCAGTATTTCTGCCGCTATTTTTTGTTTTTATATTGATAGTTTTAGTCAATACGCCCTTATCAACTCTCAATGCAACCGGAAGGTGGAAAAAAATTTCTTTAAATCTATTATTTCTAATCATCCCCTTCCTCATTACAGAAGGAAGCTGGGTAATAAGAAATTATAATAAGCATCAAAAAATGGTATTCTTACTTGGCAGCCCCCATCCTTGGGCAAAAACTTTTTATAGATTTTCTTTATTTAATTTTATAAATTCCTGGGGTGGTAACTACGACCTCAATGATAATGCCGCCCCCTTTCATTGGTTCGGCTATGGCAAGCAATTAAGTAAAATACCTTATCACGATTCATTGCCAACATACATTTACACTTCTCAATTTAATAAAGATAGCCTGCTTTTAGTAAAGAACAGAATAATTGCCTTGAATGATTCGGTGCTTACACCTGATGAAAACTATAAATATCAAAATGAAGTAAAAGAAAAACTAGACAGATATACATTATCTATTAAGGAAGAGAAGCCTGTTTTGTATTATATTGAGGCTCCTTTTTTTCATTCCCTGCCCAATCTTTTATTCGGGCCAGGTTCTAAAATGTATCTGAAAAGGTATAATCTTCCGGGGAAAATGAGATATATCTCAGAAATCTTTTTTACCCTGTTCTATTATATAGTAACAGTTTTTGGGGCTATTGGAGCGTTTATTATTTTGTTTCAATACTTTAGAAAAAACAACATAGCCTTAACTATTGCCTTTCTGCCACTTTACACCATTATCATACACGGAATCTTTTTTAGATATACTGAAAACAGGTATTTGATGCCTGCATGGGCATTTTTAATATTATGTACCTCTTACTTTATTGTGCTCCTCAGTAAAAGGAAAAGGGCATAGACTAAATACACCCTTATAAAATCTCCAATTTTTCTGTCTTTAAACGGGAGCCGTCTACAATTAAGCTATAAAAGTATATACCGGAAGAAAGGTTACTTTCACCAACAGCTATGGTGCCTTGATTGCCTTTTATTGAAATTGACTTTACTTCTTTCCCTAACATATCGTAAAATACTATTTGAGCCTTATTATAATTCTTAATACTTGAAAAATCATAGGCAATAGTAGCGCCAAATATTTCAGGGTTAGGATAAGCTTTAAGCGTAGAGGTATTATTTGATGGTGGTGAAATATCTTCTATAGCTGCCGGGCTGCATCCTGTTAAAGCTTTAAACGCATCAACCTTGCCATACCCAAATCTATAATTAGGTACACTACCTGTAAATCCATCAACCGAATCACAAGTTGTAATGGCATTCCATACATCCAAGTAGGTCGCCTTAGGATACCTTTCCATATAAAGAGCAGCCACAGAAGCCACCCCCGGAGCAGCCATGGAAGTGCCGCCGTCAAAATCATGCCATGCTCCGGTATCAATTGAGTTACGATCATTGGCAATATAACTAGCCTTAAAAGAAACCGGCATTGCAGTCATCATGGCTCCTCCTGCCCCTCCAATATCAGGTTTATATAAAGTATAATTTCTTGTTGGCCCCCTGCTTGAACCGCCGTTAATTGCACCGGGTACATAGCCTGCCAAACAATAAAGAGCGGTATCATAATCTATCCAACATTTACGATTATAATAATTTGCTACGACAATAACATCGGGTGAGCATTGAAAACTACTGCAAATAGTTTCTAATGTATCAGGATTTTTGTACTTAGCTATTTCCGGATAGTAAGAGTGGTTTATTGAAAGACCTGTAGAATCTATAACACCATTAATTGTACCATAATCCCATATATCATATCTACCTGTTCCGGTTGCTTCAAAGCCCCAATAATAGGAAGTGGAATCGGGTGTGATTTGAAATTCCAGTGAATAATTGTTATTTCCATATACCTGTCCATAGCTACTTACCACTCCTAAGACTTGACCATTAGCATTGTATATATTGGTATTATTAATAATACCCATGTAATGTGAAATATCAGAATAAACAGTAAGGGTATCTCTTTCAGTATAACCTCCAGGTTGAACCTTATCACACCTGATTCTAAATTTGATATTGTTAAAATCAGTTTCATTGGCAAAAATCGGGATGTCGGCAATGCCATACCCTCCATCATATTTAAACCAGGTAAATGTTGTATCACCTGCCCCGGTTAATGAATCATGCACATGAAAGGGAACTCCGCCCACATTGCCGGCCGATGCTACAAACACCCTTCCCGGTTGCTTAGCAAGAATGATGCTGTCAAGCATTAGAGCTTGTAAATCCTGTCCGTCATGAGAACCATCGTAACTGCCTAAGCTGGCATTAATTACACAAGGCTCATTCAGACTTTCTGCCATAGTGTATATATAGTTCGCAGCATCAGTTATAGTGTTAGGGTCCGATGAATTAAAATCTAATGCAACGTATATTATATCACTTTCAGGCGCTCCTCCAATACAAGTTCTGTTTGCTCTTCCGTTAGATGCACCCACTCCTGCTACATTAGTTCCATGCCCGGCATCAGAAGTGCTGGCAGTATTGCTTGCTAACCCTGCATTAATTTCAGCGGAATCCCAAGCTTGCCCATATCCGTAAGGTAGCGGAGTATATAATGCATTAAATGACTGATTTTGATCCCAGTAATATAGTACCCTTGTTTTACCAGCACTATCAATAAAATCAGGGTGTGTGTAGTCAATACCGGTATCAATAAAACCCATCACAATGCCCTTGCCTTTATATGCCTGAGGCAATGGACTTAAACCTTGCTGAACCGCGACAATGCTGTTTCTCAATCTCATAGTATCAGTGCATAGGACGTTATGATGGGTACCTCCTTCCATTCTTGTTACTGCTCCGCTTTCATTAAAAAGGGAAAGAGCGCTTACAGGAATAACAATAGCGGCTATGTTTCCGTAAGAATATTTGAATATTCCACCATTCTTTTCTACCAATTGCTTGATAGCACTTATTTTCCCCTGAATAAGCATAGGCAACATACGATTTCCATCAGTCTTTTTAGATTTGTAATCTTGTTGCTTAGCCGCCAAAAAGTAATCCATTTTGGTGTTCGACTGGCTATATAGGAAATTGCTAACACATATAGCCGCGAGGAATAGTAGTTTTTTCATATTAAAAACGATTAGATTAAAACGTAAAGGTACGAAAAAGAATTTATAAAACAAAAAATCGAATCTATCAGTTCAGACAAAAAGTTTGTCAAGTTCATAAAGTTTGAAGTATTCTGCATTTTACACCCTTTATACAGTACAAAATAAGGGTATTTGTAACCACCAGATAATCTATACCGAATTTTTATATTTTACACTCTTTATTGAAGAAATAATTGCACTTGCAGGGAAAGAAAAAGCTATAATAGTAACGCAAGATGAGGATTTTAAAAGAATAAAACACTATCACCAATTATATAAACAACATAGCGTAGGGGTAATATTCTATAAATCTCCGTCCGGCGGTATGACATATTGGGAGGTGGTAAAATCCTTTATAAAAACATGGGAGGATATGAAAGCAAATTTGTCTAAATTTACTCCTCCGTTTGTCTGTGAAATTACAAAAACAGGTTTTACAGATAGAACTTCATTAATTGATAAGAAGAAATGAAAAAACCTAAAAAACCCAATAAATACGATATACAGTTTGCTGTTACAGGTTCATTTATTGACGTATTAAAGGCATCTGCTTCCCATGCTAATAAAAAGGTGAATAAAAAAGCCCGTAAAAAGGCTAAGTAAAAAAATAACCTATCTTTTTACTTTAAAATCAACTCTTTACGTTACGCCCACAAAGGTAGTAGTTACCTCAAAGCCCTTTAGGGGTTTGGGGCTGACAAGTTGTATAAATTTGTTTTATACGTTCCGTTCGGGCGAGTGTAAAATATGTTAAAATTGAGCGTGATATTTTCATTCAAAATTCAATCCCGATAGCTATCGGGAGCAACATCCAAAATTATGTCTTTGAGAACTCTTTCAACTCTAACTTTTCCCCATCAAAAACGGCATAGGTTGAAAAGTTAACCCACTCGCCAAGATTAATATAGAGGGAATCTCCCACTTGAATTTTTAATGGTAAATGCCTATGCCCAAATATAAAGTAATCAAAATATTCTTCTTTTAATTTTTCCTTGATAAAGGAAATAAGGTATTCGTTTTCTTCTCCGTTAAAAGTTTCTTTCCCTTGTGCCAATCTGCTTTTCCTGGACCAGTAGTTGGCTATTCCAATACCCGTATTGGGGTGAATCCTCGCAAAAAGCCACTGGCAAAACTGGCTGGCAAAAAACCATTTTATAAACTTATAACCATGGTCGCCCGGACCCAATCCATCACCATGTCCTAGAAAAAACTTTTTACCGCTATACTCTTTTACAATGGGCTCGCGGTATATAGTAACGCCCAACTCTTCTTGCAGGTAGTCAAACATCCACATATCATGATTGCCTGTAAACACATACACCGGAATACCTGAATCTGTAAACTCTGCTATTTTGCCAAATAGTCTTGTATATCCTTTGGGTATAGCTGTTTTATACTCAAACCAAAAATCAAAAAGGTCACCCATAAGATACAACTCGGCGGCATCTTTTTTTATTTCATCCATCCATTGCATAATGCGCTTTTCCCTTTCCAGGCTCTTTTCCCGGTTAGGAGCGCCCAAGTGAAAATCTGATGCGAAATATATTTTTTTAGTCATTAGGAATAAGTGGTAAGGTTGAACAAAGTTACTATTTAAGGATTTTACTCTCTGGCATCCCGTTATTAAAAGGATATTTTGTGGTTTTCATATCTTGGCTAATAAATTTCCCATTTTGGTATGTTTCAACCATATATCCTATTCCCTGATTATTATAGAGAATAACAGTCCCAGTTCCGTTAGCCAGCATGCCTCTTTCGCGTGGGTTTCCTTTCTCATCAAAATTAGCAGCTACTTCCATCAATGAACCATTTTTGTAATGTTTTTCGGTCCATAGTTGACCATTATCATAATAATACTTGTAAACACTATCTTTTTTTCCATTTTTATAATAACTTGATTCCATAAGCTTTCCGTTTTCATAATATTTTAATAAATGGCCATTGTAATCACCATTTATGGTATTAACTTCGCTTTTTATGGCACCGCTTCTATAGAATTCTTTTGAATCTGCAACACTAGAATCCTTTTTTAATTGATTAGAAAATCTCAATTCACAAAATAGTTTTCCATCGTGATAATAACCCTTATGTAAACCAACAATTGTATCTTCTCGAAAATTTAAGTCTTCGGCAACTACTTCATCACTGTAAAATATTGAACATTTCCCATTTCGTTTGCCGCCATTATATGAAACTTCTAAATACTTTATCTTTTTAAATGTTTTCTCCTCCAACATATAATCTACCCATACTCCTTCTCTTTTATTGCCTATATAATTACCTTCTTCAAGCAATAGAAAATTATCCCGGGCTAATTGAACTAAATTATTATTATTTATCATCACCACTATTCTTTTCAACCTATACTCTGACCATTTACCTTGTTTTACACTATCTTTATCCAACATACCCGACGGCTTAAAATACTTATCCGACAATCCACTTTCCTTGTATACATTGAAAATGCTATCATTTACAAAAACAATTTCTTGTCCGAAACAAAGACCATTATATAAGATAGAGACAATAATTGTAAGAGGTAATAATTTAATCATCGATTCTTGTATATATTATTTCATTACCACTCCATTTTTAATCTCATCTACCACGGCAGGGTCAATTAAGGTAGAGGTATCACCCAAGTTCTGCGTATCTCCTTCTGCAATTTTACGAAGAATTCTTCTCATAATCTTTCCGGAGCGTGTTTTAGGTAGTCCTTTCACAAACTGAATCTTATCTGGTTTGGCTATGGGGCCTATCAGATTACTTACATTATGCAGGATTTCTTCCTTTATTTGTGCCTCATCATTTTTATCAGGATTACAAATTACAAAAGCGTAAATATCCTGTCCTTTTATAGGATGAGGATAGCCCACCACGGCTGATTCAACCACATCAGGACAATGATTAATAGCATCTTCAATATCTGCCGTACCCAGCCTGTGTCCTGATACTTTTAATACATCATCAACCCTGCCAATAATGCGGTAGTCGCCATCAGCATCGCGCCTGCAGCCGTCACCCGTAAAATACATATTGGGATAAGTGTCGAAATAAGTTTGTCGGCAACGCTCATGATCTCCGTATGTAGTGCGGATTATACCCGGCCATGGGAATTTAATACATAGGTTTCCTTCCACTCCATTCCCTTGTAATTCTTTGCCACCACTGTCAAATAAAGCAGGTTGAATACCCGGTAAAGGCAGCATGGCATAGCTTGGTTTGGTTTCAGTTATTCCCGCAAGTGGTGAGATAAGAATACCACCTGTTTCCGTTTGCCACCAGGTATCTACAATAGGGCATTTACTTTTACCAATATTTTCGTTGTACCAAACCCAAGCCTCTTCGTTGATAGGCTCACCGACACTACCCAAAACCCGTAGTGAATCTAGTTTGTATGGCTTTACAAAGTCAAGCCCCGAAGCCATAAGTGAACGGATTGCCGTGGGCGCCGTATAAAATATATTGACCTTATGCTTATCTATTACTTGCCAAAACCGCCCTGCATCAGGATAAACAGGAATACCCTCAAACATAACAACAGTTGCTCCCGCTAACAAGGGAGCATACACAGTGTAGGAATGTCCCGTAACCCAGCCTATATCGGCAGTGCACCAATACACATGACCTTCGTTATACTGAAACACATTCAAAAAAGAATACCATGCATAAACCATATATCCGGCTGTGGTATGCACCACACCTTTGGGTTTACCTGTAGAGCCTGATGTATAGAGTATATATAACATATCCTCCGCATCCATTGATTCAGCATGGCAATCATCAGATATATTTTGCATTTCATCGCTCCAATAAATATCTCTGCCCGGTTTCATCTCTATTACTGAACCTGTGCGTTTGAGCACAATTACATTTCTTACACAGGGACATGCCTCTAAAGCCTCATCCACTATTTTCTTTAATCCTACTGTTTTAGCTCCCCGAAAAAGTCCGTCGCTTGTAATAACCACTTCGCAATTACAATCATTAATACGGTCTGACAGGGATTGTACAGAGAATCCTGCAAACACCACAGAATGTATCGCTCCAAGCCTTGCACATGCCAGCATAGCGATAGCTGCTTCGGGCACCATGGGCATATAAATACAAACCCGGTCTCCTTTCTTTACGCCCTGCTTTTTCAGCACATTTGTAAAACGGCATACCTGCTTGTACAATTGATTATATGTAAGGCTATAGCTTGCTTCCTCCGGATTATTAGGCTCCCATATAATTGCCTTTTGTTCTCCCTTATCTTTTAAATGGCGGTCAATGCAGTTCTCAGTAATATTTAGCTTAGCATTAATAAACCATCTGACATCAGGCTCCTTAAAGTTCCATTCTAAAACCTTATCCCATTTTTTTCTCCAGGTAAAATTTTCAGCAACATCAGCCCAGAAACCTTCCGGGTTTTCAATACTCTTTTTGTACTCTTCAAGATATTCCTCAAAATTAGTAATACGGATGCTCATTCTTTACAAACAGATTTCTATAATACAAGTATACAAATTATTCAATTTGCATATTAGGTTAATTCATCGGTAACATATCCAATAGATGCCACCGAAACACTTGCAACAGGAATTTGGTTAAGCCCATGAATACAGGCTTCCATAGTGGCACCGGTGGTAATAATATCATCCACAATTAGAATCCTTTTATTACGTAATTGTTCTTTATTTTCAGCAACAAAAACATCTTTCACATTTTCCCATCTGGAAAACCTTGATTTGTTAGTTTGTGTTTCCGTGTCCTTCAGTCGTATCAAGGCATTGGGCAAAACAGGAATATTCATAGCCTCAGAAAGCCCTTCAGCAAAACAGGCGCTTTGATTGTAGCCTCTGCGTTTCAGTTTTTTAGGATGCAACGGAACGGGAACAATAAAATCTATTTCAGAAAAATGTGGATTCTTTTTTAATTCTAATCCATACCATTTGCCAAAGCAAATGCCCAAATCCTGCTTGCCTTTATATTTTATTTCATGTACTAAATCTTGCACCGAGCTACCTTTCGTATAATAGCAATACGCAGCAGCAGCAAGCACTTCAACTCTGCCATAGAACGCTTTGTAAAGCAAGTTATCGGGATTATTATGGTAGTCTGTTTTAGGTAGTTTATAGAAACAAGATGTACAAATAAATTCTTCTTTTTCCGCTAATCCCTCACCACAGGTGATACATATCTCCGGGTAAAAGAGACTTATGAAATCTTTGAGAAGCTTACTAAGTTTAGAATTCACGACTGGTATCATTAGAAATTCTCTTTCTTGTTATCCAATAATAACATCCATATCCTGTCATAATGCAGAGGAAAGGAACAATAGGCAATTTGTAGCGGTAATTGCCTACAACACCGGTTATCGCTGTAAAATAAGCGATGGTAATCAGTATAAGTAAGAGTGCCATGTATTGCTTGTCTTTTATAAGCGTATATATCCCCCATACGGCCAAAGAATATTGAATTAAAAGAGAGAGAAATATAATTAACCCAAGAGATGTTTGTCTCCAGTCCATAGTTAAGTGCTTATATAGCCCGCCCATATTAGTGCTCACTGCTAATGTCTTTTCTCCTGAAGAACTATCAGTCCATTGAAACATTTTAGCCATACCCATATATCCCAATGAAAAATAAGTACCAATCACAGCCCCCTCCATATTGCATTTGGTAAAATTATACCAGTTCTTCTTCATGTAAGAACTTGCAAGTTTCTGATAGATTGCAGAACGATAAAACGGGTCGTCCTTATCTAAAAAGCCCATTACATTGGCTTCCCGTTGATATTTTATCTTAACGGTGTCAATATCTTGGTGGGTTTGCTTTGCAACGGAATATGCCACATTGCAGGTTATCAAATTAAAGCCGGCTTGGGTAGTAAGCGACAGATGATTATATTCAACATAATTACGATAAGCCCACACTCCCGTAACCGCGCCGAAAGAAAGCAGGTAGATGGCAATATATATAAGTTTTTTAGTGAATGAGGATTTGTAGAAAACGAAAAATAATAAAATGATTACTGCCGGATAAAACATAGAGACGGGCTTCGTAAGGCAGCTTATTCCAAGGAAAATGGCGCTTATGAGGATGTTCCAGGTATTTTTATTCTGTATGAATTTCAGAAAAAAGTAAATAGCCGCTAAGAATAGCGTCGTTAAAAGCATATCAGGCGCAAAAAGGTTTGTACAGTATATAGTATGAATATCCAATGAATAAAACAAAGCAGCCAAAGTCGCGACAGCCTTTTGATTAAATAAAAGGAGACAAATTTGGTACACAAACCAAAGAGAAAAAAGGCTGTACAATATTTGTACTAACAGAACCACATAAGGTTTAATGCCCGTCAGGAAATAGATCGAAGCGATTATATCAGGATAAACAGGCACCCGAAAAGAGCCTGCCTGATTATATAATAACCATGTCTGTTGTAATTCAGAAAGGTGCTTGGGGTTCAAGGTGTCATCGGGGACAGTAAACGTATGGCTCTTATACAAGCTTTCTCCCAATGTTTCATATTCCATTGCGTCACCCCAGGAGAATATACGCTCCTTTACAACCTCCTTATGCCAAGGGCCTATGTAACAAAACACTAATACTTTCAGCGATAAACTTAATACCAGTATACTCCACAATGGAATAACAGAAAGTCTATTAAGTATTTTATGCATTAGCTGATTTTTGAATAGCCAAATGTAGCAGAATCTTTACAATTTCCCTTTCAGGCTTTCAGCCGTATAGGAATCTTTGCATTTCATAATAGCTTCGGGCACCCCTTGAAAAACCAAATTGCCGCCTTTGTCACCACCCTCGGGACCAAGGTCTATAAGCCAATCAGCGCATTTAATAACATCGGGGTGATGTTCAATAACAACCAAGGTATGCCCCCTGTCAACAAGCAAAGAAAAAGCTTTAAGCAACTTTACAATATCATGAAAATGTAAGCCAGTTGTGGGTTCATCAAAAATAAAAAGCGTTTGGTTTTGCTCTGCGCCCTTACGTAAAAAGGAAGCTAATTTTATACGCTGAGCTTCTCCCCCGCTCAATGTGCCGGATGACTGACCCAAATGAACATAGCCCATTCCAACATCTTGCAAAGGTTTTAGAGCTTCCACTAATCTTTTATGTAAGTTGTCTTTTTCCCCTGAATTAAAAAACTCAATCGCCTCAGAGACTGTTAAGTTCAATATATCCGAGATGCTTTTTCCTCTGTATTCAACTTCAAGAACATCCGGTTTATAGCGCTTCCCATTACATGCATCGCACTCCAAATGTACATCTGCCATGAATTGCATTTCAATGGTAATTTGCCCTTCCCCTTCGCACACATCACATCTTCCACCTGCTACATTAAATGAAAAATGAGAAGGTTTGTATCCTCTTAGTTTAGATAATTTTTGCTCCGCAAAAAGCGTACGGATTTCATCAAATGCTTTTATATAAGTAACCGGATTGGAGCGTGATGACCTGCCAATAGGGCTTTGGTCAACCATTTCGACAGAAGTAATAAGGTCAATACTTCCTGATAATTTTTCAAATGCACCCATTTTTTCACCGGTAAATTCTCCCAGTTGCCTTTTCATCGCAGGATAAAGAATTCCTTTCACCAAAGATGATTTCCCTGAACCTGAAACACCGGTTACCACTGTAAATGCGCCAACAGGGAATTTTACGTTAATACCTTTCAGGTTATTGCCTCTGGCTTTATGTACCTCAATAAAATTCTTTGCAGGCCTTCTTTTTTTAGGAACTTCAATTTTATCTTTTCCGGTAAGATACCTTGCAGTAAGGCTGTCTTTTTCTTTTTCCAATTCATCAATAGTGCCGTGGAAAACTACTTCTCCCCCATTAACTCCAGCTAAAGGACCGATGTCTACTATATTATCTGCAGAGCGCATTATTTCTTCGTCGTGTTCAACAACGACAAGGGTATTGCCCATATCACGCAGGGACTTCAACACTTTAATAAGCCTTTTTGTATCTCTATGATGCAGTCCAATGCTGGGTTCATCTAAAATATAAAGCGAACCCACTAAGGCGCTTCCCAAGGAGTTGGCAATATTCAGCCGTTGCGATTCGCCACCTGAAAGCGTATTGGAAGGACGGTTCAAGACAAGATACCCTAAGCCCACATCGGCCATAAACTGCAGGCGACTGGTAATTTCCAATAATAACCTGCGTGCTACGGAGCGTTGGTCGGCATTCAATTTATCGGGAAGTTCTTTAAAAAATGTAAGGCAATCGCTGACAGGCATCAGCACAATATCAAATATGGATTTATCGCCTATTTTCACATAGCTTGCATCTTTGCGAAGGCGTGTACCTTTACAATCCGGGCAAATTGTTTTTCCCCTGAAGCGTGATAACATTACCCTGTACTGTATCTTATAGCTTTCTTGTTCTATGCTCAAAAAGAACTTATACAACCCATCAAAGTATTTATTGCCCTCCCATAGCATCAGCCTTTCTTTTTCTGTCAAATCAGAATAGCTTCTGTGAATAGGGAAATCGCATTTGCGGGCATTTAAAATAACCTGATCTTTCCACCAACTCATTTTCTCACCCTTCCAGCAGGCAATAGCATCTTCATATATGGAAAGGCTTTTATCCGGCACAACCAAATCCTCATCAATATCTATAATGCTGCCGAAGCCGTCACAACGCTTACATGCTCCAACCGGATTATTAAAACTGAAAAAATGTACCGATGGCTCTTCAAATTTTATTCCATCCGCCTCAAAACGGCCAGAGAACTTTTTAAGGGTATGCTTTTTGCCTTCAACAACGTCTATTTCACATACGCTGTTACCTTCATAAAAGGCTGTCTGAATAGAATCGGCAACCCGCATTTTAAGGCCTTCTTCATCTTCCTGCCCTATTTCAACACGGTCAATAAGTATCTTCAAGTTTTTCGGGAAAATATTCTTAATCTTGTCTTCTAAAATATCAGAGACCTGCAAAATATCCTCGCCCAGCACAACCCTTGAAAAACCTTGCTGTAAAAGAAGATTGAGTTGTTCATACAACACCCTTCTTTCCTTGATGGTAAAGGGAGCTAATACCATTACCCTTATGCCGACTTTTAAAGAAAAGATATAATTCACCACATCGGTAACCGTTTCCCGTTTTACTTGCTTCCCCGAAATAGGGGAATAGGTTATACCAATACGTGCATAAAGCAATTTCAAATAATCATACACTTCCGATGTCGTTCCCACAGTAGAACGCGAGGTACGTGTAATAACCTTTTGTTCTATAGCAATGGCGGGAGAAATGCCATTTATATAATCAACATCAGGCTTATTTATTTTACCTAGAAACTGTCTTGCATAAGCAGATAGGGATTCTACATATCTTCTTTGTCCTTCAGCATAAAGTGTATCAAATGCCAAAGATGATTTACCCGAACCGGAAACCCCTGTAACAACGGTAAGTTTATTACGGGGAATAGATAAGTCAATGTTTTTAAGGTTATGCATGCGTGCACCCTTAATAACAATTAACTTTTTATTGTCTATCTTTTTTATGGGTTCAGCTACTTTCATGTTTTTTTGCGGGTTGCAAAATTACGACTATTTCAGCCTTATGAGAATGTCAAAGGGGTAAATAAAAATGGGCGCCTGATTAAGACACCCATTTAATACGATACTTATTTGCTTTTAGCGTCTGTTGCCAAATATCCTTAGCAAAGCAAGGAAAAGATTCACAAAAGTAAGATAAAGGCTTAATGCTGCAAAAACAGAAGCCTTACCTACTGTAGAACCATCCCCACTCATTTGAGCACCAATTCTCTTTATCATTTGAACCTTATATGCAGTCAAGCCTGTAAAGATTGCCACACAAACAAAGCTAAGCATATAATCAAAAGAAGCACTATGCATGAAGAAATTAACGAAATAGGCAATAATAACGCCTATTAGCAGCATATATAGCATTGAGCCCATACGAGTAAGATCAGTGGACGTAGTATACCCCAGTAATGCCATCGCACCAAACATACCAGCAGTAATGAAAAATACAGTGCCTATTGATGCTGCAGTGTAAACGAGAAATATACTACTAAGACTGATTCCGAATAAAGCAGAAAAAAGCACAAATATTCCAATTGTTGAAAAGTATGATAACCTTTCTCCTGCAAAATTTATGAGTAATACTAATCCTAATGGTGCAAAAAGAGAAACATAAAACAATGGTGTTGCCCCGGTCGGTGTATATAGCATACTTCTAAGTCCGGGAATACTCGCAAAAAAATACGACAGGATACCTGTAATCAGGAGTCCCGCAAACATCCAAGAAAAAACCTTTGACATGAAGGTTTTGGACATTACCTCAGTACTTACGTTTTGAATTTCTATCGGGTCTTGAAAATTTTGATTTTCCATAGTGTTAGTTAAATTTTATTTGGTATCGCAAAGATACAATATTCACCAATAATGCATTGTTAAAAATACAATTGATTCTTCTAAGAGACGACTATGCTCAATAAAAACTTTAAAGGATTAACGTACTAACTGCACAAAGCCCTTTAGGTTGAAATTTTCGCCGGAATAGTCGGTTGCATTTACAACCCAATAATAAGTACCATTTACTTCCATCTCTCCGGAAGAGCTTCTGCCGTCCCATCCAATGTTAGGATTCAAGGTTTCAAAAACTTTTTGTCCCCAACGATTGTATATAATTAGGTCATAAGACTGCATACCACCTGCTGTAATGTAAAACACATCGTTAACCCCATCTCCATTAGGCGTAAATACATTGGGAGGGGTGCTGGCAATTCCTTCTGTAACATATACGTTTTCTCTTGCCGTATCAATACATCCATGGTTTGTGGTTACAAGATAAACAGGATATACGCCGGGGATATTGTATTGGGTAACAGGGTCCGTTAAGTTTGAAGTGTAGTTATTGCCAAAATTCCAAAAATAAGAAGCGCTACCGATGCTCTGATTTAGGAAAGTTACAATATTACCACCCAATATGGTATCAGGAGTTGCGGTAAATACTGCAGTCAGCGGTGGAAATTTATAAATTTGCACAAATGAACTGTCAATACAGAGTCCTATATTACCAATTACTTTATAACCGCCGGCCGATGATACAATTATAGTATCTGTCGTAGAGCCTGTATTCCATAAATAATTATTGGCTCCGCTGGCAGTTAATATAATAGGCTTTGAACATAAGGTATCTATACCTGAACTACTTGTTATTTTTAGCATCAATTCATTTACCTGAACATTTACAGAATCTTCCTCTGTACAACCATTCGCACCTGTTCCGGTTACTATATATTTCTCTGAAACAGATGGTGTGAATTGAACTCCATTCGTTATTCCTCCTGTCCATGCATAACTTATTGCTGTACCGGTAGCAGTCAGTGTAATCGGATTTCCTTTACATACTGTATCACTTGAAGGCAAAGAGGTAATGCTTACTGTTGGTAAAGGATTGACCACTATTTGCGCACTATCTGTATTTGTACAACCATTGATATCTGTTCCGGTTACTGTATAGGATGCAGGACCGGAAGGTGTAAATGGAACACCATTTGTTATTCCTCCTGACCAAGAGTAGATGGTTGCTGTTCCGGTAGCAATTAGCGCTATTGAACTACCCATACAAACAGTATCATCTATCGGGGTAAAGCCTACTATGGGCAATAAATTAACCACTACGTCTACAGAATCCTTATCAACACAACCATGAGCGACAGTAGTTCCCGTCACCACATATTTTGCCGAAGCTACAGGCGTAAAAGGAACTCCATTGGTTATTCCTCCTGTCCATGTATAGGTTGATGTGCCAAGGCTGTCATAAGCCTCTAATGTTACCGGGTTCCCTATACAAACCGTATGATCTGCAGGAGATGAACTGATAGCTATTGCTACCGGATATACGGTTACCGTTGTAGTGCCGGGAGCTGTAACACAGGAGCCTGTAGTTATAGTTAACGTATATATGCCTCCAATAGAAGGTATTAAGGTCGGATTTTGTAAAGCAGAAGAAAAACTATTTGGACCGGTCCAGGAATAAGAGCCTCCAACAGCATTAGCCATGAGTTTTAACGTATCGTTAGAACACAAAGGACTATTACTGGTAGGCAAGGGAGCTCCGGTAGAATCCAATGCTACGTCTATCATTGTAGCAATACTTGTACATCCGTTGGCGGTTTCTGTTACCGAATACATGCCGGAATCTGCCAATATCGGATGAGCTATAGAAGGAAATTCACTACCGGAACTAAAACCATTAGGACCAGTCCATGAATAAGCGAAAGGTCCGCCTCCATTAGGGAAAGCAAAAAGATTTAAAGGGCTGGTTACACATACGGGGCTATTGCTGGATGCTGTTGGTGGCAAGGTTGAATCTATTGTTATTAAAATTGTTCCGGCTAAACCAGTACATCCGCTTACTGTGGCTGTAACTGAATAGGTGCCTGCCTCTGCCAATATGGCAGGAGAAATAACTGGGAACTCTGAAGAAGAAGTAAAGCCATATGGGCCAGTCCATGAATATGAGGCTCCTGCAATAAAGCTTGCAGAAAGGTCTAATGGAAAGCCCCCTGCGCAAATAGGGAGAGCATTGCTTGTTGCAATTGGTATTCCGGTAGAATCAATCGCTATGTCAATAGTTGATGGAGCACTTAAACATCCGGCTAATGTGGCTGTAGCATTATAAACTCCTGAATCTGCTAATATTACAGAAGGAATAGTAGGTGTTGCAGAATTGGAAGTAAAACCATACGGACCAGTCCATGAATATGAAGCTCCAACGCCACTGCCACTTGCTGTTAAGTTTAATGCGTGCCCATCGCATACAGGGCTATTACTACCTAATGTGGGAGGTACAGTTGTATCTACTGTTACTATTATTGTTTGCATAGCGCTGACACAACTATTAAGGGTAGCTGTAACAGAGTATGTTCCCCCATTTGCAAATATTGCCGGAGAAATAGAAGGTGTTGCTGAATTAGATGAAAACCCATAAGGACCTGTCCAGGAATAAACGGCGCCTGAACCACTAGCACTTGCTGTTAGGTTTATTATACCGCCTGCACATACAGGGCTGTTGCTTCCTGCTATTGGAGTTGCCGTTGAAACTACAATATCCACACTATCGGAGAGGCTTGTGCAAATTCCTCCTATGGAAGAGGTAACATAATACATTCCCGAATCTGCTATAATAGCTGATGGGATAGTAGGACTTGCTGATGTAGAAGTAAAGCCATTAGGCCCTGTCCAAGAATAGGTAAGAGCGCCCACACCGCCATTGATTGCCATTAAATCTATAGGGCTTCCTACACATACAGGGCTATTGCCCGATGCTGTGGGAACATGAGTAGAATCAATAGTTATGTCTATTGTTGAAGGAGGGCTTAAACATCCACCTGGACTAGTGGCAGTAACCGTGTATATTCCTGAGTCTGCTTCAATTGTTACCAAAATACCGGTATCCGCTGAAGAAGATACAAAGCCGTATGGGCCTGTCCATGAGTAAGTGGCTCCCACACCGCTGCCACTTGCCATTAAAGTTAGCGTATTACCCACACACAACGGGCTGTTGCTGGTTACAATGGGGACAGGTGGCGGGAGGGCAATACAAGGATTATCAGTACCTATATGCCAAGGATTATTAATATCAAGAGTTGCCAGGCCTGTGCGATTTACTTCAAGAGCAACATTTGCATTTGTAGAGGCGGAGTACACATCTATTGCACTTGAAGCCAAACACGCGTCCATACTATCAAGCACAAAAGGGTCAAATCCATTTCCGCCAAACCTGATGTCTGCATTTGTTCCATTTACTGCAAAACCATTACCGGTAGCTACTGTCCATATAGCATTAGATACCCCAAGCACTGTATTACCACCTCCCGGAGGAGTCCATGTTGCATCGAGGAAAGAGGCAGCAGTGTATCCGGTTGTAGTAGGGTTGTGCGTAACACTCATTGTTCCGCCGGAAGAAAGCGCTAAGGGATTTGCAAACCAAAATGGATGATAGATACCTGTTGAAGTTCCCATTGGAAATAAGCCTGTATTAGCCGGCATTGGAATAACAGCAGTATTAAACCAGCGGGTAAAAGCTCCACCATACATTTCACCGGCAGTATATGTAAGAGTACCCGGATTGCCAGTGGAAGTACCTAAGGTAAGTGTATCGCCATTCATGTTAATAAGGCCATTAGTCATGGTTAGCGTAGTGGTAACATTTAGATTGAAATTGGTCTGCAAAGTGCCTGTAGTATTCATGACGAGTGCTGAAACTATGGGCAAGGCCGTTCCGGTACTTGAAAATGTTTGGGTAGTATTCCCATCAATATTAGTTACGCCACCCGCACTAGCTCCAAATAAAATAGGATTAGTGGAGTTAGCAGTAATATTTCCTTCGTATGTGCAACTTTTACTGAAGCTTGGATAAATTGCGCATAAAACAGAAGGGTTACCTTCAATAAAGGTTACATTGCTCTTATAGTCATCTGCAGATATGGAGCCATATTCTACTATTGCGGTACCGGAATCAGCGATGATTGTTGGTCCGGCAAATGTATTGCCTCCATCGTGCGTGCTATTAGTGGTATTGGACTTAGTTGTTAAAGTCAGAGAGTCATTGAATTTATTGTTTTCTACTGAGGTTAAACTACCCACCTCAATACCTGCAGCCCCATTGTATGTAGAGCCCCAAAAATATGCTGCGGTATCACCCGTTATTAGGCACTTTCCATTGAATGTACAAGGAAAGGTATTGGCTAAAGAAGACCCCCCAACATAAAGCTTACCCGTACTACCTGAAAAATTAAATGTCTGTGTTTTTGAACCAAGTTGGGTAATATTATACAGATACGTATAGTTCTTCCCATTTATAGCGCCTCCCACCACATTAAAATATGCTCCGGGATTTAGCATTACTTTTCCATAGGCATTTGCATCTGTGAATGAATAAAAGCCTGTAGAGGTGCCGGTAGAAGCAAGTGTTATAGCGCTGTCAAATATATTTGTATTATGATTACCGGAACTGCAATCTGCAAACGTAATATTGCCAGTGAAGGATATTGTGGCATTAACAGGTCCATAAAAAGTGCATGATGCCGTATCGTTGCCACCATTATCCCTGCACATAAAAACACCACCACCGGTATTAGAGGAAATATTGGTAGTTCCATAAAAGGCATTACCGACAGAATTCGCACCGACGATAAAGTTATTATTACTTCCTGCATTGGCAAAAGCATTAAAAGTAGCATTCACAAAAGTATCGGGAAGTGTAACACCGTCACCCATTCTCCATCGGCTAGCTCCATATGTAGCAGTAAACAGAACAGGTCCATGGTAATAGTTTCCACCTCCAAATACATCATCAGTATTTTGTGTTTTTGTAAAAATAGCCGGACCATACTCGGTAAAGTTTGTTAGTTGTATCCTACCGGCAGTATCTGTAATAGTAATTCCATTGGCAGCTGTTCCTATTTGAAATTCGGGCGAACCGGCAAAATAAGTTGACTTATTGGAATCGAGTTGAGAACCCATAACAGTAAAGTTTGCCCCCGGCAAGCTACTCATAATTTCACCGCTTATAAAATTATCCGTTGTAACAGCTATGCCTGCAGTAATCAGATAGGTGTTGCCCATTAAATCAAGAATCCCTGAATCAAAGTTTGTATTATTGGTAACATTTATATTAGCATTAGTAGTAATATTAGGGCTAGAGACGGAAGTGTTATTGAATATTATATTATAAAATGTTTCTCCTCCAACAACATCGGTGTTAATGGCTTGTACTCCGCTTGTGCCATCAAAAGTCACCGAACCATTTTCAGGAACAAAAGGGGTTGCGGCTGTACTTGTAATATCAAAGTTACCTCCTAATAATAAACTATAATTCAATGCATTTACATCAAGAGCAGCCAAATTTTGAATAAGTAAGTTCCCTGTTACAGCAATATTATTTCCCAAGGTTTTAGTACCTGATGTAGAACAATTGAGATTAACATAGCTTACATTGCTTTTAATTGCTTGGTCACCTGCATAATCATAGTCCACTGTATTATCGGTACCTGTAGGAGAAAATGTACTAATTTTAATGTTGTTGGGGGAATCCCAATAAAGATATGACCCTATACCTTGTATATATTGCCCATTACCATATAATGAATCAGTCAATGTTAAGTTTCCATTGTTGGTTAAAACCCCTGTACCAGTAGCTTTAATTTGAGGAAGAGTAATCATTCCATTTAAAGTAGCTGTTGGAGAGGTAAAGGTATATGTATTACCGGCGCCAATAGATGATAAACTCGCCATAAAAGCACCATTATTAGTTATGTTGCCATTTAGAGTGAAAGGCATATCAACAGCAGAGCAGTTCCAAGTGCCTCCGGGATTAACTGTTACTATGCCAAAAGATTTACTCCCAGTATTATCTGTATATGTAATAGTTCCATTCAAAAAAGTTATCCCCGTTACAATAAAATTAGCGTGTCCGATACTTAAAGTGGATGCAGCAGGAACTGTAAGGCTGTCTGTTATTGATATTGTTATTATTACTGAACTACCTGCCATGGTTTCAGAGCCCGCTGCTGTATTAAGAGAACCACCAATACTAAGTGTTCCGGTTGACGACCCTGTTATACTGCCAAGGTTATTTAACATAACATCGCCAGTTACATTAAGAGTACGAGCAGTTGTAAAATCAAGCGTCCCTAAAATAGCAAGGTACGCGCAATTGCCAGGGTTAGCATTCATGTCAATAATATCGCCGGACTGCACAATTACACTATCAGGGGCTAAGGGAGCTGAACCACCTATCCAAGAAGTGCCTAAAGTCCAATTTCCGCCTCCTGTACCATTGCTTGTGATAGTGGTTGCCTGCATATGAATGGTAGCAACAAGAAAAAATAAAACCGCAAATAATTTACTATGCTTAAAAGATGGATGGCTTTTGACTTTAAGATTAAAATTATTTTTCAAAAGTAAAAGTATTGTCATAAGCAGATTAAGTAGATAGATTTATTATGGACATACGTACATAGGCAATTTCTCAAATGAAACTATGGCAAAGTTAAAAAAAACCATCAAACGCTTTTATAAAGATACGATATTTTTTTAAACAACTGCTTGTCAGTATATTTATTAGGAAAATGCTAAGGTAATAGCACGTTTTTATAAATCCTCCATAAATTAAATAATTAGTCAGATGCTGTATTAAATCTGTGATTATCTTTGCGCCCCTGTTTTTACAGGTTTGAAATAAAGTAAATGCCCGGATGGCGAAATTGG
>Ga0206824_10086_pt1 | contig 32286 bp, 38 predicted proteins | sample Alteio_BWOrgCont_82_FD_152874 | JGI IMG/M metagenome (GOLD analysis project Ga0206824, IMG submission 152874) | Enriched cells from forest soil in Barre Woods Harvard Forest LTER site, Petersham, Massachusetts, United States -... | ecosystem: Environmental > Terrestrial > Soil > Temperate forest >...
TTTCCCGGGCGCGTCATGCCGCCGGGTTACTTCCGCTCATTGCTCCGCGTCTCTGCGCCCTCTGCGTTTAAATTGCCTTTTTTTGACACGGAATTTTCCACGCAGCCGCCGGGGAGGATTACTCCCGTTTGTCTATCAAGCGCGAGGGCCATCCGATACGAACGAGCAGGCCGTCCGGCCCGCAAATCCCCACTTCATACAATCCCCATTCCCGGTGGCGCAGGATGCCGCCCGGGCGGATGATGAGGTCATCGACCCGCTGGGCGATGGCTTCGACGTCCGGAGTGCGGATGAAAACCCCAAAGGGATTATGCTCTTCCGGCACCCGCCAGGGACCGCTTCCGGCCTGCGTGAGATGCACTTCGCAGCCCCACCCCGTCATGATCACGTAGTTGGCGTCTCCGCCGGTGCGCGTGAATCCCAACCGCTCCCAGAAAGGGATCGCGGCCGGCAGATCGTTGCTCGGGACGATGGCGAATGCGCCGACAGTGGCGGGGATAGGCATATCTTCTCGATTCGGTCGGAGTGCATCGGTCGGGCTAAGCCCCACAGATGTTTCCGTTTTATTAAGAGAATGGGTCAGGGGCGGTCAACATACATATCTTGACAGCCAGTCACATATGTTGACTGCCCCCATTCCCCGGTGTTTTATGCAGTCTTGATCCGAGGGAAGCGGACCGACACGATCATTACCCGATACCCACCTATGTCCAGACGATCACGAAAAGAACAGCGGCTGCTCAACGAGCAAGACACGGTCGGGATGCGTCGTGCCGAAAGGAAGGAGCAGGAGGAATTGGGAGGAAAGAAGAAGATCGAGACTGGACTGATAAAAGCAATGCGGATGGTCCAATCCACGGAGGGGAAAAGCGAGATCAATGCTCGTCCTCCCCGGATCGCCCGAGTTGGGAAGCCATTGAAGCGGTGATGGTTTCGGCCTCTCGTTCCCAAACTCGAGCGGAGCAAGAGGCCAAGTCGCGCAGCGATCTTGCCCGAAGGGTGGCGACGGCACTTGCCAGCAATTAGCGCAGCGCTTTGGGAACGCACAGCGCCCGTCCGGCCCCGATCTTCCGGCCGAAACTCTGTTTCCCTGTCGTGCCCGAGATCGCCGCGCCGCGGCGCCGCAGGCAATGGAGTGAGTTCAGGAAACGGATTTCCACACCGCCCGCCGCGAAGCGGAGTTTCCCCCAAAGCGCGCGTTCCCAAACCCTCAGTTCGGGAACGAGATGGAACTACTGCACGGCGGATGAGATTCGTGCTCAGGTTCGCACCTTTCTGAATCAGTTCGCGCAGTATGAGTCTCAACTGCTGAAACAAGCGAAATTGCTGTAGCCCAAAAAAATCTGGCGGCGAGAGGGCCTGCGGGCATCACTGGTGATGGGACCGCATCCTGCACTTATTTATCATCTAATTCTATCGTAAAGCGTCGGTATGAGATGCACAGCGATCCCTCGTCGCGCGGCCAGGCTCTGTAACTCCATAAATTGCCCCCCCGGCATATCGCCAAAATTCAACGGAAAATAGTTTCTAGAACTGATATTGCTCCCACGCTTGAGGGCGGCGCAAACTTCCCTGACACTCTCAAATCTAGCAAATTGTCCCGTTCTTAGCATATATTGAAGGCCAAAATGCTCACGTTTGGCATCCGAAACTAAAACAAAAGGCTTCGACGCATCGAGTTGCCAGTATAGATCGAAATAATCTGGACGGTTGAGTTCCGGTAGATGCGTACTGGGCCTGGCATTTTCCACTAATGAAAGATCAGCCGGGGTAGGAACGATAACATCGTCGCGTTGTTCGCATGCCGAAACGAAACAAAAAACAGACACGCCAAGAAGTCGAAGCCACAGCTTCGGAGACAATTTGTTCAATTCGATCATTTGTAGTCTCTGTAGTACACAATCGACACTGGCCCCATCGACACCGGATAGGCGACAAGCAGCGCGCAGAGCAAGGCTGGAATCAGGTGGCGCGGCTTCATATAAAGGGGGCAGATTACAAAAATGTAACCTTCCGGCAGTATCATGGCACGCAAGGTAAGACACTGCCGCCTTCTCCGCATTGATACGGCGAAGGCCATTGGCTAGCCGCTGAGCCGATTTCGCCGGAACGACGTCACGAGAATCCTCTTGCGGGCGCGACGTGGCCGCATTCCTTATTTCCACGATGAAAAATCGCCAGGGGCAGTGAAGTCCGCCTTGTGCGCCAGTTGCGATTTGCGATCATTGGAACGGTTCCCAAAATTTCCTCACCTCATGCGCTCCGCTTTTCTCCTCCACGCACTTTTGGCCGCGGCGGCGTTGGCCCTCGCGGGCACGGGACTGGGTGCGGATTCGGCGGACGACCTGATCCAGAAGGGCAACGTCTTTTACGACAAGCTCCAGCCCGCCGAGGCGCTGAAGTATTACCTCCCGGCGGAAAAACTCGCGCCCGACAATGCGGGATTGCTGGTCCGCATCGCGCGGCAGTACCGGCACCTCATGAGCGACGCGCGGAGTCTGGACGAGAAGATCCGCCTCGGCACCGTGGCGGTGAAGTATTCGGACCGTGCGGTCGCCCTCGCGCCGAACGATCCGGAGGCGCAGTTGGCCGTCGCCATCAGCTACGGAAAATTACTGCCGTTTCAGGGGAACAAGGAACAGTTTTTTAACTCGCGCGTCATCAAGATTGCGGCGGACAAGGTGATCGCGCTGGATCCGGCCAACGACCTCGGCTGGCAGGTCCTGGGTCGGTGGAAGTTTAACATCGCGGCAATCGGCGGGCTGAAGCGGATGCTCGCGCAGTCCGTCTATGGCACGCTGCCCACGGCGACCTACGACGACGCCGCCCGCTGCTTTCAAAAAGCCATCGAACTCAACCCCAAGCGCCTCATGCACTACATCGAGCTCGGCCGCGCCTACGCGGTGATGGGCAAGACGGCGGAGGCGCGAAAGTTCATCGGCAAAGGACTCGCCATGCCGGACACGGAAAAGGATGACCCTGAAACCAAGCGGCAAGGCCGCGAAATCCTCCAGCAGCTTCATTGAGGAACGCCGCGGCCGCCGCGCTCGCGGCGAAACTCCCGACGCCATTGGGGAAACCTGCCGCGAATGCGCCGAAGTATTTCGCGGCGATTGAGGTCTTTGACTCTCGTTTCCAAGTATAACTTGGGAACGAGAGGAATAACTTAGTGCCATTCTCGACTGACCCCTATCGCCGACCTCGCAGCAGCTAAGAGCAAGCGCACTCCTTCTCCAAAATCACCGTAGATGGGGTTGCCTTTTCCTTTCGGTGGCGACAAGGTTGTTAGATGAAGTCAGTGGTTATCTCAATCATGGTGCTGATAAAGTTTGTCGTTGTTTCTCTTGTCCCGTCCAAAACGAGTCACGAACAGTGGATTATGCCTGTAAATCTTTACACAAGCAAAGGACAGTGGCAGCACCCGCCCCCCAATGTTGACGTCCAAGCTTGGAGCAGAACGTTCGTAGCTTGGAACAGAACAGAATATGGACTATTTCGGGTGTGGCTGGTCATTGACCGAGGGGTCACAGAACCTGCCTATTATGCCCGGCTCAGTCCGCCAGCCCTAATTTTAGACATCTTTGTATCCCTTGGTCTGACGGCTTTAATTTTGATTTTACTTAGGGTGCGGGCGAAGAATTAGCCGTCGCCCCACCGCGAGGGCGTCAAGCAAGTGAATTCGTTGGCTGGGACTCACTTAGCATTGTTGACTCTCGTTCCCAAAGTTAGCGCAGCGCTTTGGGAACGCTGCGTTCTTCTTGAAACTCCGTTTCCCGATCGTCACTCCCGGACTCCACGCCAATCCGGTTCGACGTGACCGGGTCACTTCGCCCGAGCATTGGCGCTATAGTTGACTCTCGTTCCCAAGTTGCACTTGGGAACGCCCTGAGGAGCGAACTCGAGCGGAGCGAGAGGCCAGACGCAGTCTGCCCGCAGGGCGGCGACGGCGCACCGCCCGTCCGGCCCGGACCGCCGGCAACTAAGCTTCGCAGGGCGGGGTGTCTCCGGGAAGGGTATGCGCGCATCATCGGCCCGATGCCTGGCCGCTACCGGACTCATGAGCCTTCGATCTTCCCGTGCACACCCGCAGACACCCCCGCCTGCGAAGCTCAGCTTCGCTCCTCAGTGCGTTCCCAAGTATAACTTGGGAACGAGAGGAACGAGAGGAATTCTGACCAGGCGCGCAAAACGAAAATGAGGCGACGCACCGGTTGCTTCGGGAAGTGGCCGATCCCGCGGATTACGTCAGCGCAGGGTGAGCCGCATTCCTTCCTACAGCCCAAACCAGCGGGCGCGGCGACTCGATCCGAAATGTTCCTTGTCCGCACGCATCGCGACCGAAGGCTCGTGATAGGTGCCCGTCGGCCCTTCGGGATCGGAGAAAAAATCAACGTCCACCCGGCCGACCCGGCCGCCGCCGAACTCGATGTAGCAAACGCCCTTCCCTTCGTGAGTCACCGGCACTTCCTCGTTCCGCAGACGCGCCATCAACGCCTTGCCGACCGCCCGCGCGGCACCCTCGGCGAAGATGCCGGCTTTCGGTGTGCCCTGTCGCGCACAGTCGCCCACGGCGTAAACGTCCGGGAAGCGCGTTTCCAGTGTCCTGGGCTTCACCGGCACATAGCCGTCCTCGGTCATGCCGCTCTCCTCCAGCATCTTCGGGGCGCGGATGGCCGGCACGCCCAGGAAAAGGTCGTAGGGAAACACGCGGCCATCGTCGAGGGTCACCTCCCGGCGCTGCGTGTCCACGAATCTCATTTCACGGTCGGCGACGAAAGTGATGTCCCGCTCCGCGAACGCGGCGAGCAACGCCCGTGAGGTCTCCGGCGAGGGTGGCGTCGGCGCTTCGAGGGGGAGGATCAACGTGATCTCGCACGCGCTGCGGATGCCGCGGGTCACGAGGTATTCGTGCATCATCAGGGCCGCTTCGCTGGGTGCCGGCGGGCATTTGAAGGGCGCTCCACCGACGGCGACCAACACGCGACCCTGGGTGAACGAACGAAGCATTTCACCCAGCCGGGTCGCACCCTCCAGGGTGTAAAACTCGGTGGCCTCCGACATGCCCGGGGTGGCGGCAAAATCGTAATCGGCTCCGAGCGCGATGACGAGGAAGTCCGCCTCATGTGTTCCGTGATCCGTCGTCACGCGCTTCGCGACGGGATCGACCCGCGAGATCGTTTCCCGCAGCAGCCGCACGCCGGGTTTCACGAATTTCTTATAAGGCAGTCGGACCTTGTCGGGGTTATCCAGCCCGAACATGACATCGAGCTTCGAGAAGCCGAAATAGAAGGAGTCGTTCTTGTCGATCAACGTCACTTCGATGCCATCGCCAAACGCCTCCGAGAGCATGGTGCTGAGCTCCAACCCGCCGAAGCCGGCGCCGAGAATGAGGATGCGTTTTTTCATAGATTGATGAATTCAGTCGTCACTCGGTGGGACCGCTTCGCGGCTAACGGCCGCCCACTCAACGACCCGCCGGAGCGGCGCGGCACCGGCCTGGTGGACGGAAAGGCGGCGTCACAAGTGGCCGGGGCCGACCCGCAAAATGACAACCAATGAGGTAGAGAACAAGCCTCACGCCAAACTCGCGAATCAACTCGAGAGCGATTCTGTTTTGCCCTCTACCGGAGATCAACAAAATTTCACACCGTGCTCATCTCTTCCAGGCATTGCGGTCCAAAATAGTCGGGATTCGCACCAAGGGTCTTGAATTTTAGGGGCTTGGCGGTCAACTTTACGGGGGTCAACTCTTGACACTTGACGCGTGTCGGCCGGCCTCCGCTTCCGCGCGTCGCGGCCATTCCGAGCCGCATTTTCAGGGTTACAAGGCCGACGCTCCAGGTGTCCTGGCAAAAAAAGCGAACCCAAAATGTCAAATGTCAAGAGTTGAACCCCGTCAGCCCCAAGACCCCCGTCAGCCCCAACACAGCGCGCGTTCCCGAACCCTCAGTTCGGGAACGAGATGGAAACACGACATTGCGCCGTTGGTCGCGGCGAAGCCCCTGACGCCATTGGGGGAAACCTGCCCCGAAAGCGCCGAAGTATTTCGCGGCGATTGAGGTCTTGGCGTTCGCCGGGAATCGTGATTGGTTGTCGCATGCGACAAAGGCAATTGCGAAGTATTGTGCAGCGAAAAACCGCTCGCGAACAGCATATGTCGATCCCTCCCATGATGGGGACGCTCGGCTGAATTCCGCATGAATAGCACGGCAAGAATCGCAATTTTAGGGTTGCTCACATTGGGCTGTTGGCTGTGGCTGTGGTTCATGGTGAAGAGGCCGGACCGGTGGGGAATGTTAGTAGAGCGAGAAAACTCTTTCTGGGTTCGTATCGGTATCGTGTCTGCGTCGCTCTCGGAGAAAATAAAGGGGTTGGAGAAAGGGCGCGGGATGCAGGTCTTGGTTGGCGCGACGGCGGTTTTTGGCAGTGCGGGGATTCTCTTTCTCTTCTATATTCGCCGATGACTATTCCGGGGATAGGAGTCAGTCAACCTATCGTGATAGCCAGTCACGATAGGTTGGCTGACCCCCATTCTCTTGCGCCACGCGTCCTCTGAAGCGACGAGTTATGGATCCCGGCTTTCTCTTCATTCCACCCATCGCCGTGACGCTTTTCTTTTTCTTCCAGGCCATCCTGTACTGGCGTGCGGTGGATCGTTTCTTACGTGCGGTCTATCGCGACCACAATGACGTTTGGATTGCACTTGGCAGGCCGTGCGGCTGGCAGTGGAGCCCGCCAGGTCGCATCGCTCATCCCTTTTCGATGTTCTCATTTCGTTGGGCATGGCTGCGTGGCGATCCCGATTGGCTGGCGCAGATACCTGACCTCCACGACGACTTTTGCGAGCTGCGGCGAGGCTTCCGACGATGGAACCTGCGGGCGATGCCGATCATGGTCGTCATGTGGTTGTTTGTCGTCCTCCTTTCCCGCTACTTCCAACACCGGTAAGTTGAACATCGATCTTAGAGGGCGTCTAATAAATAGGGATGGGTCGCGCGAGAGCGCCACGGAGCGCGGACATTCTTGTCCGCATTGGGCGCACTTACGTCGCGGGCAGGAATGCCCGCGCTCCGTGGCAATCCGCGCCGCGCGACCCATCCCTATTTATTAGACGCCCTCTTAGTGACATCATACCCACTTGAAACAGCGATGAGGCTGATCTGTTGACCGGCCCCCATCCCCCCCTTTAAATTGCCGATCGGAACGGCGATCATTCGTTGAGCCCGCAGACATGGCGGCGGACCGTTCCTCCTTCTAGAAGTAAAGCGACCGTCCCGCGCCCCAGCTTCCCCAGCCCCAACCGCCCCAGCTCCAGGTGCCCCAGCCGTCGCCCCAGCCCCACGCGTGTGGCTCATCCATTTCCACCGCCGCATAGTTTTCCTGGGTCATCCGTTGCTGCCGCGCGAGTCGTTGATACTGCTGGTATTCCTTTTCGCCACCGAGCCAGACGGCTCCCTTTTTCTCGTCTTTGTAAAGGTAGAAACTGCGCCCCTGCACCGTGAGGTGTTGCATCTGGTAGGCGGGCGCCTCCGCATACCGTTCCTGTTGCTTCGCCGTTTGCGGCGTCCGTTCACGAAAACCCGCCGCCCGGAGGAGCGATTCCCGATTCGAGGCATTCAAGCTCGTGCTCGCGCACCCACTCAGGAGCACGAGGCTGCCCAAAAGGCCGGCTACGGCCATCGCAAATAGTTTCATAGATCGTATCTCCTTGCACCGGACAGTATCGCGCGTCCCGACCCGTCTGCGTGCCTCTTTTTCGCCTCTCGTTCCCAAACTCGCGCGGAGCGAGCGGCCAGGTCGCGCTGCGGGACTGCCCGAAGGGTGGCGACGGCACACCGCCCGTCCGGCCCGGACTCCCCGCAATTTAGCCTCTCGTTCCCAAACTCTCGCTCCGCGAGAGTTTGGGAACGAGATGGGAACGTCCGATCACGTCTGGACGCTGGACGAGCTTATCGCTCTACTGGATGGATGTCGCCTGACCTTGGGGTCGTTGGCCGTCTTTCTTCCCACTGAACTAAAACCTACATGAACACCATCAAAAGAGCTGCGACTTTGCTCGCCATATTACTCGCCGGTTTACTTATCGGTGCCGCCGCGCTCCCCGCCACAGGCTCCTATGCCAGACGCAGTGAATGATTCCCTTGCCGAGAAATTAATCTCGCGGACGGCGGGAATCTGCCTCTATGGCTTTGCTCCACCCAAGCAGGCGACGCCAGCGGAACAGTTGGAAGCAATCGTGGCCCAACAGTTGGTGCGGCTTGGATCGCTGCCGGTCGATGGCCTCATCGTCTATGACATTCAGGACGAAGCGGAACGGATCTCGACGCCACGGCCATTCCCGTTTTTACCCACTCTGAACCCAGAGGTTTACGCTCATCAGTCTCTGGGGAGTCTGGCGGTGCCGAAAATCGTTTACCGATGTGTGAATCGTGATACTCCCGACAGTTTCGTCAGATGGCTCGACAGCGTGAAGGCCACGCCACAAATAGCAGTATTCGTCGGCGCGCCCGCCCGCGGCTCGCCGGCCGGACTTCCTTTGGCGGACGCTTATGAGCTGGCGCGGCAGCGTGCTCCCAACCTTCTGCTCGGCGGCATTGCGATCGCCGAGCGACACGCGCGGAAACTCGATGAACACGAGCGAATCCTGGCCAAGACGGAGCGGGGTTGCCGCTTCTTCGTCACGCAGGCCGTTTACGATGTGACGTCCACGAAATCGCTGTTGTCTGACTATGCCCTTGCGCTTCGCGAGAAGAGCGGTGCGCCCCTGCCGATCATTCTGACTTTCTCGCCGTGCGGCTCGGTGAAAACGTTGTCTTTCATGAAGTGGCTCGGCGTGGCCTTTCCGCGGTGGTTGGAGAATGAACTCCAATTTGCCAGAGACCCCTTGGCGAAGTCGCTGGAGTTGTGCGAGCGCATCTTCCTTGAGGTTTGGGATTTCGCCCGCGGCAAGGGTATTCCGCTGGGGGTTAACGTGGAAAGTGTCTCCATTCGCAAGACGGAGATTGAGGCGTCCGTGGAGCTGCTCCAACTGCTGCGCCGCCACATCGGAAGATAGGAATGATGAAGTTCACGAGTCAGGGATGGCGTTGCGTCCATGAAGAGGCCAAGAACTGAACCGGGACAAAGGTGACGTTCGCCTTGAAATCTGGAAAGCCGCAGAAAGCCAATTCCGTTTATGCGACGAGGCAGGGACGAATGTGCGATTGGCTCGGAACTTGAAAACGGAACGTTAAATTTGACCGACGGCCAACCTACTCAAGCAGCAAGAGCCACGACTTTCTCCCTTGCCTTGCTCTGACCCGTTCGCTTGCTCATGGACCGCCAGTCTTTCCCCCCCGGCTGGGAGAAACGCTGTGCCGCGCGTCGCGCAAGTGCCCAAAGGTGGACACGAGGACGGCCCCGGAAAGACTGAGCGCGAGCACGCCATTCAAGGCTTCGAGCGGACCGAGCAAGCGCCAGGGAGGCGACATCACCACATCACCATAACCCAGCGTGGTATAGTTCACGGCCGAATGATAGAAAGCCGTGTGGTACTCGCGGAACTCCCCGATCCAGGTGAAGAGCAAGGCCCAGGTGGCGATTTGCACCATCGCCACGAAGAGCACGTGCAATAAGACCAAATCCACCACGCCGACCGAGCGCCGCAGCCTGCGGCCCCGCGCGGCCCACTGGGTGAGGCCCGGCAGCCGCTCGATGAGCCACGTCAAAATGACCGCCTGAATATTGAGCCCGAAGACAAACATGCCAATGGCTAGAAGCAATGGTAAGAGCATGGGGAAAGGTCGGAAATGGACTTGCCGAAACGATGGGCTTCCGCCGGGAAAGTGCAAGCACGCGTGGCACGGGGGGCGAGCCGCGCGGGCGATGCCGGGCGCGTCTCCCCACGCGCCGGGGGTCGCCCGGAGTCAACTCGTGACACTTGATGTTTGCCCTCTCGTTCCCAAACTCGAACGGAGCGAGAGGCCAGTCCCGCTGCGGGACTGCCCGAAGGGTGGCGACGGCACACCGCCCGTCCGGCCCGGACCGCCAGCAATTAGCGAAGCGCTTTGGGAACGAGGTGTAACCCCATGGAGGGCTGCGCTCCGTCGCGGCCCACTTTGATCGCCGGGAAGTTTGGGCGCTGACGGAGCCGCGCCCTCCAGCGATCGCTTCGCACGGCTCCATTACATGGATTACAATTTCGCCCGCGTCCATCAGACGCTCCGCGTCACCTCGGCCATGGAGGCGGGAATCTCCGATCACGTCTGGACGCTGGACGAGATGATCGCTCTACTGGATTGATGTCGCCGTGAGCTTGGGGTCGTTAGGCGTCTTTCTTCCCACCTAAATCCAACATGAACACCATTAAAAGAGCGACGACTATGCTCGCCGTATTACTCGCCGGTTTACCCATCAGTGCCGCCGCGTTCCCCGCCACACCCGAGGAGCAGGTGACGACATTTCTCTGGGGCGCCCCCGGAAGCACCGAAGAAAAGGAGCTGATCTACAACGTCGTGGAAGATAGCTATAATACGCGCATCACCTTCACCCACGACAAGAAATTCAACGGGTCTGATGGAATGCACGGAATTTGGAGTTTCGAGGGAGGGAAACTCGTTTTGACCGCTCTCGATACGAAAGACGGCTTCACGATCAAGTTCGATCCCTCGACGTTAACCAACGAACAACTCAAAGGCATCGTCACGTCCAAAGGACGGTGGCATGGTCGTCACATCGTTCTGAAGGCCTCGCCGAAGAAGTAAGGAAAATTTCGCCCTCTCGTTCCCAAACCCTCCGCCTAATTTGGCATTTATTTGACCGGCCAGAACGTCTAAGAACTGCTTTATGAGGGATTCTCCAGAAAAGCACTGTGAAGATGGCGATTGCGGCGAAAGCTAAAGAGATCAGTATCAGCCCATGATACTCGGATTGGTATCCATTGCTCTGCCTGTGGCGTTCATCGCATGGACTGTGGAGCGACATTGGCATGGGCGATTTTGTCCAGTGTGCGGCTCGCGAAATTTAAAGCGGATCACTTCCATCAAAGCCGACGGCGCAACTCCTGAAAGTTGCGGCGGATTCACGTTCTACAAATGCGCCGATTGTGGGGCCGATTTGCAGCGCCATAACGGAGGAGCCGTGACTTTGGCTCGATTTCCAATTTCAAATTGGGATACGACCAGGCTGCGTGGCAAAGGTCGCTTCAACGCGGGAGACCAGGTCGGAAAGGAATGGATACCGTGAGTATCTCTTGGCGGTTCCCCATTGAGATGAAAACCGTCGCTCTTCTGATTCTGCTGTTCGTTGGCTGCCTGATCACGCTCGGTGCTCCCCAAGATGCTCCCTCACTGAAGGAATCATCGGCGGCTAATCCTGTTGCCGCAAAAGACAACACAGCCTCCACCGACAACACTCTCGAAGTATCCATCGCCATCCCTTTTAGCTCCAACGGTGAACGAGTGCTTTACCAATCTCATTTACGGTTCCCTGTGGTCGTCACCAACCGCTCTGATAAACCTCAAAGGATTTTTGAGACGTGGAATTCTTGGGGTTATTACAGTTTGTCTTTTGAGGTGACAGACGCGGAAGGCAAAACCTGGCAAATCAAGGAAGGGCCACAGGTTTGGACTGTGAATGGCCCTGCGTATTGGATACTTCCACCGCACGAACACCTAGTGCTTGAGGTAAACTTTGATGATAACGGCTGGGCACCATTGTCGCAGCCAATGCTACGATCTGGGGTTTATTCAATACGGGCTGTTTTCGAAACTTCTCCTACCGAGGAATCAAAGAAGCTCTCAGTGTGGACGGGCCGGGTGGTTTCCAGGACAGAGAAATATACGGTTTATAATCCTCGATGAAGGTTCTCGTGTTGCGCGTTATTGCCGAAGGAACCGAGATGCGCATGGGTTTGGAGTCAACTCTTGACACTTGACATAGCCTTCCTGTGTTCGGCTTGTGGGTGAGCTTGCTGGATTTAGCCTCTCGTTCCCAAACTCTCGCGGAGCGAGAGGCCAGTCCCGCTGCGGGACTGCCCGAAGGGTGGCGACGGCAGTTGCCAGCAATTTACCCTCTCGTTCCCAAAGTTAGCGAAGCGCTTTGGGAACGCGCTCTTTCGGCCGAAACTCTGTTTCCCGGTCGCGCCCGAGATCGGAGCACAGCGGCGGCGCAGGGAAAGGAGTGAGATGAGGAAACGGATTTCTTCACACCGCCCACCACGAAACGGAGTTTCTCCGTCAGCACGCGTTCCCGAACCCTCAGTTCGGGAACGAGATGGGAACTGTCAAGTGTCGGCGGGTTGACCCCGACTTACTTACTGACCCCGAATCCCGATCCCGCGAGAGGTCAACTCCTGCTTCTCCGCGGGCGAGAGAGTTCCGCCGGCATAGGAGGTGATCAGTAAGAGGCTGATCTTGGGCTGTTTTAATTCGGCATCGTAGTAGAGGCCAAAGCGGTTTTCGGGCGGCTTCTTTTGCGGTTCATCGGCCACTTCGTATAAGAGGATCGATTCTACTTTGGCGGCGCTTTGACGGAGGATCTCTTTGAGGTGCTTATCGAGGCCCTTGTAACCTTTCTCCGTGACGGCGTCTCCGGCGCGGTTCAGGTAATCCGCTCCATTGTGACCGGGGGTGCCGGAGTAGATTTCGCCGGCGTTGAACTCATTGAGGGTGATCGGCTTTTTGAACAGCGCCAACTGTCCCAGCGCCCCGCCGGGGCCGAACCAGGGATCTTGATCGAGCGGTGCGTGCTGCTCCATGGGATAGATATGGTAACCGATAACATCGAAGAGGACGCCCTGCTGCTGCATGTAGGCCAGAAACCCCCAATGACGATTCACCGTGCCGAGGATGGCCCGGAGCGGAAGTCGGGACGAGTTAGCGACATCGTGGATCGCTTTCGACATCCCTCGCAAGGCCGCCGCTTGCAGGCGGCCGGACGGAGTGTCGAAATCCGTAGCTTTCTGGCCAGTAGCTCCCTCGGCCAGAATATGGGGAGTGCCGAGCGTGATCTCGTTGGCCAACTCATAGTCATGGAGGAGATCCTTCGTCGCTTCCACCTGGCTGCGGGTCTGCTGGTAGGCCGTTTTTTCCACCTCCGCGAGGTCTGCGGCCAGGTCCTGATTGCGTCGTGCTCTCCCCGAGAAGTCGGTGTAGATCACCGCCTGGATCTTGATGCCCTTCGCGTTGAATGCGGCGGCGGCATGCCGGAACTTTGCGAGGCGGGCCGGATCGTTTCCCCAGAGGTCCATGCGAACGGATTTCAGATTCCGCTCGGCGAGTCGACTCGCCATCATTTGCGGATCATTGCCGCCATCGTGCACGTTCACTCCCCAATCGAGAGCATCCGCCGGCGACGCCGCGAGGTGTAGCATCACGATCACCACCGGGAATAACACGGTGCGCAGGCGAAGAAAGCGTGGCGCAGCGGATTCCGGGGAGCGCACTCGTCCCGAGTGCTGGTTTCGGCGTCCCCGCCGAAACGAACTTATGTTCATCTTTGCCTGGAAAAGTCCGCGAAGGCGAGACGCCTTCGCCAGCACTCGGGACGAATGCGCTCCCCGGAGCTCTTGCGCGCAGCGTCTGCGGCATTGGGTGTCAGCACAGCGTGCGACACGACTTTGATTAAGTGCCTGATACGCTCTAGAGAAGAGGAGATCGAAGTTCATAGTGAGTAGTGTGTGGTGTATCGAGAGCGTGAGACCGACGTCCCAGATCAGGCCGCGGGACTTTGTCGCAACGCACGACGGACGGGTCTGTGCGGACGACGACGAATGGCAACGACGGCATTCCGCGGCGAAACGGAACACGCGAGCAACATGTGTGTATGAGTATACTAATACACTACGGCAGCAACCGTTTTTATTGGCAAAATTTTGCCGATTTTTTCCGTCTTTATTTTGCCAGTGGAACAGTGAGGTTTAACCACGCTTTGAAGCCGTCTTCATCGTTTGGCTCGCCCTGCCAGGTCAGCGCGGGAGCCGGGGTATAGGGCTTGTTGGAGCCCCGCGGTCGTTCAATCCAGGCCTTATGGCCAAACGCAAACATACCGCGACCGCTCGGCAGCGGGTCGACGATGGTCAATTCCATGAAGATGGTGTCGGCGGACGTGGTCGTCCCGGCCTGGACTACGCCGGGCAGCGCCATGAGCAAATCCATGGTATCCAAACAGGCGGAATTGCAGGCGTCATTGGTTAGAACCATGACCCGGCCATGCATCGGATTTGGCTCCGCCGCGGAGAAAAATTTCGGACGCATCGCTCCCGGTATCTCAAAGGTGGGCTTCCCTTCGGTAATGGCTTTGTCGTACTCGGCCAAAATCGAATTCATTTCCGCCTTCTCCTCCGCAGAGTAGGAGGGTTCGGTGGAGGCTTGCTTCATCTCGGTTGCCCAATAATCCCGGTTGAGTTTGCTGGCGCGCCAGATCGTTGGCCCCAAGGCCGGTCTATATCTATCGACAAACTCTTGTCCCCAGAGCATCGCGACGAGCCTTTCCCCGAAGCTACTGTCCCCGCCTCCGTTCCCACGCAGGTCGATGACGACGCGATCGGCCTTCCGGATCGCCGCCAGGTTTTTATCGATTGAATGATAGAAGCTGTTCCAATCCAGATTTCCCCTCATGGAAGGAATGGTGAGCCACCAGCTTCGGTCGCCCCACCGCTGGATTCCCAGCGTGCGAGTCGAGTCATCCAGCGATGCCGCCGCTGCGACCGGCCATTGCGCCAATTCCATGGGCTGCCAGTGAAGGGTATAACTGTGATCGACGCCGGCTGATCGGAAAACACATTGAACGGGACGAGGAACGAATGGGTTGCCGCGGTCCAGCAACAGATCGGGGGCCGCGCGAATGCGTCCACTTTCGAGGGAGAGATCGCCGTCGTAACCATCGCGCTCGGCCACCATCGCATCGGGTGAGTGGCCGTCGCAGCTCACCAGAATCGCTCCGACGGGCGGAATATCGGATGCTTTGGGGGAGGCGTAGACAACGGTGTAGCCCTGGCGGCGGAGACCGAGCATAAAGCCGGGCCACGCGTCCACCGCAGACCAACCGACGCGCGATTTAGATGCCGGACTTTCTCCGAACCCGATGTGGGAATCGTGGAACCCGTTCGCGTAATAACTGAGCAGATAGCCGTAGCCGTTCGCATCATGGACAGCGGGCACACGTTGCCGGCATTTTTGCAGGCCCTCTTCCAGCCACCGCCGAAAATGCGCGCTGTCGCGGTCGACCACCGTCGCCGGGGAATTGTCGCGCAGCAAGTCGTGTATCGCCGTGAGATCGGCGGCGGTAACTGCCGGCCAATCGATGGCCGGTGTCGAAGCCGGGTCCGCTTGTGCCGCTGCGAGCAGGGCCAGGGCGCCGATCATTGCGGTAGAGAGAACTAGACAAGCGGCCAGAATCAGCAGGGTGCGTTTCATGTTATTAGTTCAACGAGTATGCTTTAAGGAAAACCGTGCCCTCGCTCTTGCCTCCTACTTCCCTCTCTTCGGACCCATCCGCGCTCTTACCTCGTCGGTGATTTCGTAATCGTCGAAGAACCCCTCCAAACAAGAAAGCTCCAATGCTTCGCGCTGGATGACGACGAAGTGCACCCGTTCGCAAGCCTCTTCGAGCAGTTCAGACCGGCGCCCGATTTGCGCGTGGTCCGGAGTCGCTGCGGCGACCGTGCGATCGAAGACTTTCAGCGCCTCGAGGGAAGCGACCATTTGTTGGCACGCGGCGAAATAGGTCTCCGCCATCTCCTGGCGGATTTCCACGGCCAGCGGATTATCGGGATCAATGATCATAGAGATAAGTGGAGCGAAGGCGAAACTTCAGCGCGCCTCGATTCGCAAGTCGGCGAAATCCACGGTCGCCGAGCAGTCCACCTTGTTGCACCGGACGATGATCTGTTTTGTCTCGGGATGGATCAGCACCGTCCCGTTCATCGTCTTCCAAACCGGGCAGGGGGCTTTCAAGACGCAAGGCTGGTCGCGGACGACGAGTTGATTGGCCGCGTCGCGCTGGGCGATGACGATTCCGTACGGTCCCTGCCCCTTAAAATCGGGGCTGCGCAAACGCACGCTGACCTGCAACTCCCGCGCGTCCGGCGGACGGTCGATATATTGGATGAACCAGGTCTCTTTCTTGTCCGCGCTCACCATGCGCAAAAAAGTGACGCCCTGCTCCGTGGCCACGGCGCCTTTTCCCGGCTCGCCGGCGGTCCAGCGCTCGGGTGTGCCGTCGGCTTTCTTTTGGGTGAAATCGCCGTTCAGCACCACACTTTTCCCGGCTCCGTGGGCGGGCCGTGCACCCGCCCCGCCGGGCGCCGCGAGCCGCGCTTTTTCGGCCTGAATTTGCTTTAGCAAATCGGTCTGTCCGGCCGCCTGCGCCTTGTTCTCGTAGAAAGTGAGCCCACGCAGATACTCCGCACCCGCCTGCTGGGCATGGACGGCGTATTCACGATCCAAGCGCGCGGCCTCGCGGAGAAAGTACCCGCGCGGTGTGGAAAGCCCGCGGGGCAGCAGCGGGGAAGGCGCGGGTGACAACGCGCTCCCGGCGGTGACCGCCGCCGTCTCGTCCACCACGGCCGTCGCTTCGCCCTGCTTGTTTTCGCGCGTGGCTTTCTGTCCCGCCGCGGCCAGCGCCGTGAGGTACGGCTGGCGCAACTGGTCCAGCGCCTTGGTTCGCTCCGCCGCCAGGGCATCCACGGCGGATTGATATTGGGCGGCCGCCGGAGCGAGGTCCGGCGGAAGCCCGCTCCCGGCATTCTGCGCCAGAGCGGAGGGGAGTCCGGGGAGCGCGATCCAGGCGGCGAGCACGGCGACGATGATCTTTGGGATATTCATAGGATTGAGAGTTCGAAATGGTGGTCGGACGCGACGCACATCCTTTCTATCAGCAAACGCGGGGAAAGGTTACCGGTGGGCCGTGGGACTTTTTCGCAACGCACGACGGACGTGGCAGAGTTGCCAGAAGCAGAACAGGGCAGGGAGCCAGACGAGTTGCCACCAGAGCGCGTGTAAAGCGAGAAAGCGGGAGATTTTGAAAAAGGTGAGGTTGGCGACAACGGCGTGGGCGGCCGGGTCGTTGGCGTTCGCGGCATAGGCGTGGAGGCCCACCGCGAAATCATGAGCCACGGCGCGCATACCGAAGGCGGCGTGCCAGGCGAGGGCGTTGCCGCCGTGGGCGAGGTAGCCGACGGAGTTGGGGCCCAGGGCGCCCCAGAGACCGAAGGAAATGACTCCGCCCAAGGCGAGGACGCCGGCGGTGATGATGCCGATGGAGAGGAGTCCGCAGGAGAAGGCGCCGACGCTGATCGGGCCGACGGCATAACCACCCGCGGAGAAGAATGCGCCGTAAGCAATGTCGCCGATGGCGATCCACCCGACGGCCGGGCGCGTGACTTTACCAATCTGCCGTCCCGAGCGGACGTGAAGGAGGGGCAGACCGAGGATGCTCCACGAGCTTTTGTATTCGAAGGTCTGCGAGGCGAGGTCCTGGCGCATCGACTGGACGGGGTCGGTGTGCGCGGCTTCCTCGGCCCGGATGCGGGCGAGGCAACGTTCACCCCAATAAGCCAGGGCGAGGATGCCGGCGGGCAGGCAAATGTCCCAAGCGACGCGCAGGAGCATGGTGGCGAGTGGATGGGAATCCCAGAGGCTGTTCGCGCCGGCCTCGAACTCGAAGACGCCCCCGACGAGAAGCAGGACAAGAAGGATGACGAGGGGAGCCAGGCGGCGCAGGAAGCGGCGTTCACGTTCGGATCGCGCGGTTTCAAATCCCACCCGGACTCCGTGCCACGCGGTGAGGATCCCGATGATCGGGCCAACGAGAATACCGAGGATGCCGGCCAGGGTGAGGCTCTTGGCCGCGGCGGCGCCTTTGGCCGCGGTGGTGCCGACGGTGGCGGCGGCCGCTTTGTGCAGCGCCGGCAGGGAGAGCATGACGGCGAGGGTGAAGGCGCGGCCGGGGGTGGTCTGGCGCAGCATCGTTTCCACGAATTGCGCCACCTGCTCGTGGAGCATCTTGCGTCCGCGCGAGAGGCGCTGGCGGGCGGCGTCCTCCGTGAGGTCGAGCGCGGCGGCGATCTCTTGTGGAGACTGGCCTTCGCGGTAGAAGAGGATGAGCGGCTCGCGATAGGTCTCGGGGATTTGCTCGATCGTGCGCCAGAGGATCGCCTCCTCTTCGCGCGAAATGGCCTGCTCGGCCGGGCCGGCTTCGCGGGCGTGATGTTCATCGATCAAGATCTCGGCGGTGCAGGCTGGCTCGCGGGTTTCGCGATGGAGTGTCTTGGCGGTGAGGCGTCGCGTGATGCCGCAAAGCCAGGAGCGGAGTTTCGCGGGCTCGCGAAGCTGGCGCAGTTCCTTCCAGGCGATGAGAAAGACCTCCTGGGCGAGATCTTCGCTCCGGGCCAGGTTGCCGGTGGCGTTGTAGGTGAGCGCGCAGATGAGCGATTGGTAACGCGTGACGATCTCCGAGAAGGCGTCGGTGCCCGTGGTCAGGCAGATTTGGACGAGTTCCGCGTCGCTGGGTGTGGCCGTGGCCGGCATCGATGGGTTCATATCACCTTCCAAGTGCCGCGGGAGGGCGAAAGTGTGACAGGATTTTTGAAAATCGCGGAGGCGCAGCGGCGCGGAGAGGAGAAAGGGCACGCCGACTTTTGGGAAGATTGGCACCTGCCGGCTCACCGCTGGATCGACAACGGTGGCAATACTCAAAGTGGTGACCGCTCATGCCTTGCACAAGTGGAGGAGCGGAATGCCTTCGGCCGATGTGCTGGCCCTGGCTGTCTTGAATCCAAAGCGCTGGTAAAGCGAGAGGGCGGGCGCATTGGTCGCGGCCGTCGAGACGGTCAAACGTGTAATGGGAAAGAGTCGGCTTTCCAAGTCGGAAAGCAATGCTGTAGCTATCCCCTGCCGTAAATGCCCGGGGCTGACGACGAGCCGCGTGATCGCCACGGTGTCCGTCTCGCGACGGTAGGAAAGTCCACCGATGATCCGGCCCGCCTGTTGAAATACGAGAAAACTGTCGGAGGACTGACGTAACTCTTCCAAGGACTCGCGCAGCGGGGGAAACTCGGCGAAACTAATCCGCTCCGCTTCGAGGGCATAGGCCGCTTGCATCACCGCATGGAACTGGATGGCGACAGAATATTCGGTGGGAGTTGCGTCGATAACCATGGATTTTGTTCCCACGGCTTCCCAGGCATCAATTCTTCCGCCAATGGTTCATCATTGATCTCATGGTCAGGCTCTTTACCTACTGCGGAATCATTCCGATCGTCTGCAGCCATGTTTCCGCCAAGCGTGGCCATTGGCTGATCGGAAACTTACTGGGCTTCAAGCCGAATGCATGACCGCCTTGCGCATACAAGTGCATTTCCACGGGCACGCCGGCGTCCTTCAAGCCGATGTAGTAAGCCAAGGAATCGTTGACGTCGTCGACGTGATCATCCTCGGCCTGCAACAAAAACGTCGTGGGAGTTTGCTTCGTCACCGGGACGTTCGGATTGAGCTCGACTCTCTCACCTTTTTTTCGTTTGCCGAGATGCCCGGGATAAATAGCCATCGCGAAATCCGGGCGGCAGCTTGCTTTATCCGCCTCATCTACGGGTGCGTAGAGGCGGCGCTCAAAGTGCGTGCTAATCTCCGCCACCAGATATCCGCCGGCGGAAAATCCAATGACTCCAATCTTCTTCGGGTCGATCTTCCATTCTGCCGCGCGCGAACGCACCAAACCGACAGCTCTCTGGACGTCTTCCAGCGCTTGTGTCGGCACCACATAGCCGTCGGGGCGCGAATTGGATCGCCAATCGTAGGGCAGGCTCGGCACGCGATACTTGAGCAGCACGCAGGTGATCCCCTGCCGCGTGAGCCAATCGCAGACATCCGTTCCCTCACAATCCATGGCCAACCCTTCGAAGCCACCGCCCGGCAGGACGATGACGGCGGCGCCGGTATTGATTCCCTCGGGCGAGTACACCGTCATCGTTGGCCGTGTGACGTTGGTGACCCACTGCCCATCCTTGTCGGTCTCCAGCTTCTCCGGGCCCGGCATTGGCTGTGCGTCGGGTGCCGCGCCTGGCCAAATCGAAATTTGCGGATGGCCAGGCGATGGCTGCCAGACATTCATACTTTCCGTGGCTGGGGTCGTGCGTTGGCCAAAACTGGAGGGCGAAAAGCCGCAGAGAAGCAAGCTTGATAAGGCAATGATCAGGGTGTTTTTCACATCTGTGGATACGCGGATGTTTTGGGTTTCTTTCAATTTTGTTTTGGTGTGCGCAAGCCGCCTAACAAGAAATGGGCGAAAGTGGGTTTCGCCAAAAACGGTGGCTGAGAGCACGATCAACGGCGGATTCGGACGATTCTCACCGCCTGCGGGACGAGCAGCACCCGTTCGTGACCGCCATCCGGCGTGATGGCGACGCCGTAACCGGCGGCATTCAGATGCTCGATGAGTTCGTCATCGCTGAGGTAACGCACGGGCGAGGCTGGGGCCTTCGCGGCGATCGCCACGGCGGGGGGCTCCGGCTGTTTGGTCACCGGCTGTTTGGCCACCGACTGTTTGGCCACCGACTGTTTGGTGCGCGGGATCGGCCACAAGACCAGAGCCCCGGCGGCGCAGGCCAGGCCCAGAAGGGCAGCGCCGGCGATCCGACGCCTCTGTTTCCGGCCACGCGCTGCGCTTTGCATGGCTTTGAGCGACGCCGCGGCGAGGTCCCGAGGCATCGCTGCATCGAGCGAATCGTTCCAAAGGTCGTGATGTTTCATGGCTGATGTTGGTCGAGGATTTGGAAGGCGCGGGTGCGGAGCGCCGTATGGGCGCGGCGCAGGCGCGATTCGAGCGCCTCTTCGCTGATCGCCAGGCGCTCGGCGAGATCGCGCTGGCTGAGGTCTTCGTGATACTTGGCGCGGAGCAGGGCCGCGTCCGCCTCGGGGAGCTGGGCGAGCGCGGTCTCCAGCGCGGCGGCCAGCGCCTCGTGTTCCGGTGGCTCCGGGGCGGGAGGCTGTGCGCGAAAGAGGTCGAGGAAGCGCAGGTAACGGCTCCGCTTGCGTCCCTGATCCGCCGCCGCGCTGCGGGCCAGTTTCGCCAGCCAATCCCAGAAAGCGCGCTCCTCGTCGAAGCTGCGGATATGGCGCGCTACGCGCAGGAGTGTCTCCTGGAGCACGTCGCCGGCGCTGTGTTCATCGCCGCGTTGCAGCACGAGCACGTAGCGAAAAAGCCGCGTCGCATAGATGCCATGCCATTCCGCAAAGGCCGCTTCGTCGCCCGCCGCCATGCGCTGGGTGAGGGTGGCGAGAGGCGACGCCGGGGCGGCCTCCGCGATGCGGTCGGGCATGGGCAGAATGCTTTCGCTGGCGGAAAGTTCGCTCATTTCGCCGCGGGCGGCACGGGTGGCGTGGCCGGCTGCTGCTGCCTGAGCAGCTCAAGTTGCTTTTCCAGTTTCTTTACCTGGTCGCGCCGGCCCTGGTCGCGCGCCGCTTCGAGTTGCTTGCGCGTGTCCTCCATGGCTTTCGTGTCCTTTGTGTCCTTCGTGACGACTGGGACGTTCGAACTCGGGGGTATGACTAATGTCCCGCCACTGACCACGTTTGTCCCGCGCTTGCCCTCCTTGTCTGTCGTGACGACTGGGTCGACTTCGATAAGGTTAACCGGGCTACTGCTCGGTATAAAGCCTTCGAATTCGACGGACCGGCCTTCCGCGTCTTTCCAGACGAATGGGCCGCTCGAACTCACGCTGCTCGTCAGCGGGACGACTTCGCCGCCCAGCACCTGGATGACTTGTCCCACGAGTTGCACATCGCTTTCCGTGCCGGCCACAATCAGGATGCCCGTGCCGGCGTGTGCTTCGATGATGGGCGCTTCCGCCGCGGCGCGCCCCTGCGCCCTGGCGTTGACTTCGCAGATTTTCCGGGCCGCGTCGGAGATATTCGCGAGCAACTGTTCCAACTGGGGCGAGGCCAGTTTCTCTTTCGCGCTGGCTTTGAAGACGCGACAGATTTTGTGCTTCGGTGCGGACTCCCGCGGCGTGAGAAACCAGATCACGTTGTCTCCATCTTGTCTGGACTCCGAGTGCAGCCCCGTGAGCTTGCAGATCGCATCCAGCACGCCCCCGACGGTCACATGGCGCATCTCGACTTCCGGCGCCTTTTCGTTCTGCAGCTCCGGCGCCACGAGGATGTTCACCCCGCTTTTTGTGCGCAGAAAATCCACGAGTTCTCCGTAGGTTTGGTCCTTGATGTGGATCGTATCAATGACCTGCTTGCGCTGCAACTCCACGACGTCTTCGTAGGTGAGGTCCTTGGAGTTCGTGCCGTTATTGTAGGTATCACCGATGCGCGGTTGCCTGGCGTCCGCGGCCGCCGGCGGGTCTTTTTTCCCATCGTCAGAAAAGGCCAGGACGGGCCAGGCGACGAGCGCGAGCAGGCAGGCGAAGAGGGAGCGGCTGGTTTTCATGGTATCCGGAACACGACGCCCGGTGCAAAATCCGTCAACCTTTCTTGTCCACTGGGTCGTCGGTGTTCGCGATGCGGTCATGGCGATTCAACGCTGAATTGCATCGTGTAAGTCGTTTCGTTTACCGGGGCGACAATCACGTTGATGAAGTAACCATTCTCGATCTTGACGTTTCTGACTTCGGGAAAGCCCAGCAGCAGCACCGTCCCGCGCAAAAACTCCGCCGGAACGTCTCTTGCGATGTGCATCACTCCTCCCTCCAGCGACCACGTTCGACGTTCTAACGGATCGGACGACTCTGCTTCGCTCATCGTCTTGACGATCAGTTCTCCACTCTCTTTGCGGCCCGTGGTCCCGCCCCGCAGTCCGCGCAAATCGCTCCTTTTATAGCGCCGCAACCCCGGCCGTTCCTGGCGAGGGACCGCGGCGAGTTTCTGGTCGAGATTGCGGAGACACTGTTCCACCATCTGCGAATGCTCTTTCTCATCCGAGTTGAGCGCCAGCCCGAATGGCTTTTGACGGAGAAGCACGGTCATCGCTTCGTACTTCTGATGCGTTGCTTCGAGGTTCTGGTGTCTTTTCTTCATGTTCCCCAGCGTTTCCTCTCCGTCCATCGGCACCGAGGCGAATTCTTGCTCGAGCGACTCCAGCGAATTACCCAACTGGGTAGCGCTCCAATCCAAAGAATTGATTTGCGCGCGCCACGCCGCAACTTTCGCATGCCAACAAAGATAGCCGACTAGCACCGCCGCAGCGGTGATCGCCAAAGAAGTCTTCATTTTAGAGGGGGATGAACTATTTTTCGCTCTCGGCCCCAAGTGGCACTTGAACCCCGCCGCGACGCCGTTGACCGCCCCGGGTGGAGGCACCCCCCGGTGGGGACGCGTCCGGCGAATTCGGTGCCGGGTCGCCCGCCGCCGCCGGAGCATCGCTCAAACTGAAGTATTCGCACTTGAGGACGCGGAAAGACGTGGAGGAATCGAGTTGTCCCCCCACCGGTTCGTAGCGACCGTCCGGCCGACGGGTGAGAAAGGCCAGCCACACCGTGTTTTGCCCGCCGAGGCGGGGATTCATAATCAACGGTTCCTGGCTTTTCGGAGCGCCTTCGCCGAGGAACTTGACGAAGAGCGAACCATTGACAACCCCGATCATTCTCTTCGGGTCTCGAGTATAAAGAAAATGAAGCACGGTAATATTCTGTTTGGCGATGCCATCATTCTTGACGACCTGCTGAATCTCGAAGTCAGTATTGTAGGCATCGTAGATTTTTGACTGCTCAGGGGTATGACCCGGATAGGTATCCTTGGTGAGCGTGGTGCGATACGGCACGGCGAGCACGACCAAATCGGATTTCGCCGTCATTTCGTCAATGGGCATCGCCCGGAGGGCCCGCGCTTCGGCCAAAGATAGACTGCAGAGGATATAAGTGAGAAGGAAACCGAGTAACTTTTTCATGGGAGGGTAATCGTGAGTCGACCTAGGAGTGAGGTTACGACAGAGGCGAGGCAAAACGAAGCGGAAAAAGGAGTGCGGCGGCGTGCTCGGTTGGGCGAGACGGAGGCCCGACAAGGGGTCAACTCCTGACACTCGATATAGCCTTTCTGTGTTCGGCTTGCGGGTGAGCTTGCCGGATTCTGTCAGGCGTCAAGAGTTGACCCGATCCCCCTTGGCTCTGTTTCCCTGTCGCGCCCGAGTTCGCCGCGGAGCGGCGGCGCAGGGAACGGAGTAAGATGAGGAAACGGATTTCTCCACACCGGCAGCCGCGAAACGGAGTTTCTCCGCAAGCGCGCGTTCCCGAACCCTCAGTTCGGGAACGAGGTGGAAAGAAAAAAAGGCGGGACAGATTGAGACAGGTCGGTGACGTTTTCTGGAGAACGGCGAGGACGATCCATCCGTTTATAAATCATGATGAAGAAACTGTGCGCCTGGCTGGTCTTTTTATTTGCGGAGTATTGTATGCTCTCAGCCAATCTCGCTCCGAAGCCGGCGCTTCCGAGTCTTCTGCGAATTGCGGGCGTCGCCATTGCGGGATTGGGGACCCTGGTGATTGCGGGGCCGTTTTTCCTGAAGCGGCGGACTAAAGGGGTGGAAAAACGGCTCATCATCGGGGGAGCGTGTTTGGTGGCTTTGACCATACTCGAAGTGGTGGTCTGGGAGATCGTATGGAGGGCGAACAATCCAGCCGAATAGGGGGTCAGGATATTCCGATTTTATGAAAATTAAAGATATAGTCATTATGTGCAGATTTCTAGCATTGCCATTAATTGCCGCGGGTCAGTCGAATACGCCGACGGCGGAATGTAAGGTCGTCAATTGTCTGAACGCCGCCCGGCCCAAAGAGAAGCCAACCGTATGTGATGTTGCCAGCAGTGGGCTGATCAATTTTGATATTTTGGTGAAAGGCGGACCCCATGACATGAAGAACCCAATGGCAGACATGATAAATCCGAGTCCGGTGCCCGCCGGGGGTATTTATTATCTAATTAAGGTAATCAGGCAAAAAGACGGTGCTGAAGTCCCCGTGCGATGTTACGACAGCGGCGGATCCACGACTGATGGCACCTTCTCGGTGAGTGTCGCGATGGAAATCTCTGAATCGGATGCAGTCCGTCACGCCAAAGCGGAGGCGTTTTGGAAGAGAGCGAAGGACCGTGCGAAAAATGAACAGTTGGAGTCGTTGAAACAAAAGGGGGGGACAGACGAAAAGATGATCGCCCTGTTTCAAGAAAACCTGCAGGAGAACCAACTGGGAATGTTCAAAGTCGTCTGCACCTACGTTTCTACCATGCCGGGGACTTGGAATGGTAAGATCCAAGCCCCCCCTGTGACCATCAATGTGGTGGATACTGGGTCGAATCTCGATAAAGTGGAACAAAAGGAGCAGGAAGCCAAATAATCCTGGCCGGCCATAGGATTCGAGCCGACAAATCAAGGCGGCGGACGAGGTGCAGAGTAGGCGGGAAGCCAATGGATTCAGAGGCACAGTGACCAATCACCAACTGCTTCCCGCCCCTCGTCAAACCGGACAGGCGGTTTTCCCGCATCCGACTTTCCGAGTTCCTTTGTCTTCCAGCCCAGTGAAACATGATTTGCTACCATTTCGTAGAGTCCATAGGTGGCGAAGAGTCGTAAGCGTCCGCCGAGGCTTTCAATTACCCACAAATCGCGCCTTGTTCGACGCGACGATTCAGTCGAGCGTAACGAGATTCGTTGTCTTGAAACTGACCGAGGAAAGTCGTGATCGAGGCAAATGTGCCGCCCATAAGGTAAAAGAAATTACTACGAACTACGGCCTGCCATTCGGAAAAATTGAATCCATGTTCAAGCAGATTATCGCCTCTCGTTCCTAAAGTTAGCGAAGCGCTTTGGGAACGCGCTCTTCCGGCCGAAACTCTGTTTCGCTATCGCGCCCGAGATCGTCGCGCCGCGGCGGCGCAGGGAATGGAGTGAGAAGAGGAAACGGAGTTTCTCCCACCGCGCGCATTCCCGAACCCTCAGTTCGGGAACGAGGCAAATGTGGATCTCTCCCCGGACGGAAAAGCGCGGTGAATTTATGCGAGAAATGGGGCGACGCTCTGAACAATGAGGAGGCCAAGTCGAGAGGCGCTGACGAAGCCTTTGATATGACACTTAACGGAACTCCGGAAGATACGGCGCTGCGGGTGAAGAAACTGACCCACACTTGGGTGGTGGAAAATGCCAAGGGTGAAAGCGTGGGAAATGCTCAAGACCTCGAAGCGGCCGTGAGAATCGCGCACTTGGTCGCGGAGGCCGAGCAGGCCAGCGTGATTCAAGTTTTGTCCGACGACGGTTCGGTGGGCCAGACGATCGATGTCTAAAGCAGTTCCCGAAGGCTATTGCCCCAATGCGCCAGGGGCGTCTCGCCAAGCCTCGGCTTCCGATCCCGCGACTGGTGTAGGGCGCGTGTCCCCACGCGCCGGGGCGATTTTCCTCGCGCGGCTCTGCGGCCGGCGCGATCACCGCGCTTGCGGTTTTTCCTCCACCTCGGTCAGCGACATCTCGGAAAACCACCCCGTGCCGGTGACCTTGAGGCCGTAGTATCCGACCGCCGGACCCACCCGGATCGCGGTCTTATCCTCGGTATTAAACTCCGTGCTGATCTCCTGCCAGTCATCCGTCCCATTGATCGCCCGCGTGGCGATGTGCGTGGAGCCCACGATCAGGTTCGCGCCCGCTTTTCCACCTCCGCCGATCTCCTGGACGTCCTGCACCTTCACATAGCCGGAAAGACGGTAAGTGGTGTGCGCCTTCACCGTCACCACCTGGCGGGCGTAGCTGATCTCGCCGAAGGCATCCAACCGCAAGGTCGGTTTGCCGTTGTGAAGCATCGTCGGATCCATCTCCATCGTGCCGTCCTGGCCAAAATTGATAAGTTCCCAACCGTAAGTGCCATGCTCAAAATTCGCGTTCGCAATGAGATTACTTTCGGCACGGTCCTCGCCGGGCCGCTTCTCTCCCTCCAGCTCCGTGAGCGACACAGCGGAGAACCAACCGGTCCCGAATACCTTGCACGCCCACCATCCGACCGCCGGTCCCACGCGGATTTCGGTTTTGTCATCGGTATTGAGTTGGGTAGTTACCCTTTGCCAATCGACCGTGCCATGGGGCGAGCGGCTGCCGTATTGGGACTGCCCCATCATCACGAGCGCGCCGGCCATGCCGCCGCCGCCCTGCTCGTAGACGTCTTTGACCTTGATGTCCGCCGAAAGCAGGTAAGTCGTGTGCGGCTTCACCTTCACCGTCTGCCAGGCGAAAGTGAGCGCACCAAAAGACTCGATGCGCAAGGTCGGCCGGCCATTGCGGAGCTCCGCAGGATCCATCGCCATCGTTCCCTCTTTGCCAAAGTTATTTAACTCCCAGCCATTCGTCCCGTCTTCAAAATTGGCGTTCTCGAGCAGATTGCGCTCGGGTGCTTCCGCCCCGCAAACCGCCGGAAAAAGCGCCAGGGAAATGGCGAAGGACAACAGCGCAGCGGGGAGGAATCGGAGCGAGTGCATGGGAGGGAGTTTCGTCAGTTTACCTTCCAGTAGCGAGTGGAAAGTGTGCTGAACACGAGGCGGAAAATGGCTGCCGCCCGAGGATTCAGTCTTTCCGCCAACGCGAATGACAGACGTTAATCCTCGGCTGCAAGCTGCTCGCGATGTAACGTGCCGCTGGGCAAACCTGGATTTCTGTTTCTGGCGAAAGCTGCTATCCGTTCGGCCACTGCTGTTTGGACGCGGTTACATTCCGCTAGGGAGCGAATGGGCAATGCGAGCACGTCACGCCGGCCAATACTTGTACGGAGCCCTCCCGAGCGAGTTCAAAACTAACGACGGGTTGACATGGCCTGCCTGTCGAAACAGGGCGCGCCCCTTCCAATTCGATTCCTAAATCTCTTCCAGGCGTCGCGCTACGCAACCCATTGACGAGGCAATGAACGTCAGTGCGGGCAAGTAATCGGTCATAGACCTTTGAATTTGGATGTTTGGAATCGCCCGCAAAAAGTACCGCTTTGCATTTCTGGTCCTTGTGCGAGCAAATGTCGAGGTAGCTTGGATACTTGGAGTGTGTCTCAAGCTGAAGCGAGTTTAACGCTCCGTGGTGCGGAACCTTGAGAACTACTGCTTTCGGAAGATTTAGCTTACGATAGCGCTTAACGGCCTGTATCCAATTGGCTTTTAGTGCATCCGCACCGAGTAACACAACGCTCTCGCCCCATCGGAGCGCAAACACTGCGGAGAGCAGATTTGGATCGGGCTTTTCCAGCGTCGGGTCCTCGGCCTTATGGCACCAGAACTGAAAGAATCTTTGTTGCACTGCTTCCTCTGGCGCGAGTGCATGGACGAGCACTCCGTCGAATTCCCGGGCTTCGTCGCCTGCGCGGACCTGATGCATCGGCATATCGCGCCTGTCGACCTCTGCCCATAGATCAATCAGAAAGCTAGCCCAACCTTTTGCCATGCGAACGGCAAATTCACGGACCTCGCTCGGCCAGGTTTGAATTTCCTGTAAGCGATAAATGAATGCCCCAACATCAGGGGTGGTGTGCCAAAACTCGTCTACTTCGGGATGTTTCTGGAGTACCGGCACCAAGTCGAGCCCGTGGTCGGAATGCGGATGAGTAAGGCAGACGAAATGAAGTTTCCTGCCCGCTATCAAGTCAAGAATGTCCTGACGCGAGGATGTCGGGGACGGGTGCGCGTCTACTACGCCTAACCCACCGCCGGGGAAGGTAATTATGATCGTGTCGCCGTCACCGGACTCGTAGAAATCAAGTCTTAGGTTTCCCGAATCGTGCGAAGATCCGATCGCGCTTTTGTTGTCGTTCTGGGTCAAGAGTGAGCGTCTCTAAAAGTGCGTCCTTCGCTTCCGCCAGCGGCAGAAACCGATAGAGTTTGCCAGCCACCCCGGCCTGCAGCGGCACCATCTCGTCCATCTCGAACGGCTGAAACCGTGCGACTATGCCTACCCTGCGTAAGGGATCGGCTGGAAGATCATATGGAATCTCGTTTCCATTCTCGATAAAAATCACGCGCCATGTTTCGCCTTGGGCATCCGCCACAAAGCCTTTCAATCGGCGATTTACCCTAAACTTTTTCCAATCGTCTTTCCGCCCGCCCGAGGCCCGCGAGGGGTTATCGGAAAGCGGCGTAGGACGGGACGTGCTTATTTGAGTACGCGCCGCTCCCGTTACCGCCGTAACTGCGCCGCTGCTGAATTCGGCAGCAGGCGAAACCGGGCGATTATCGGAAACAACAGTAGTGCTCATTAAAGGGAGTAAATCGATTGGGCTGCCTCGGCCTTCTGGTTGATCACGTTAAACAGCTTTTCCTCATTTGCCAAGGGCGGTTCGAGCTCCGTCAGCAAAACCTCTAGAAAAACACCGAAGGGCGCATATTGCGGCACACGGTCGGCTTGTGCGGTGAGACGCTTGGCCCGTTTCACCTGTGTCGGGGTTGCGGCCAATGTTGGATTGTGCCGATTCACCCGCACCGATTCAAATGCCACGGGGTGAACCGCTACGACTAAACGTAGTGAGCCAGAGACTAAGGTCGTATTCAGCTGCCGCCCGTAGGGCACCATATCGAATGCGCGGGCCAATGGATCAGGCGATTCCCCAGGCAGTTTGAGCATCGCATTCTCGGCATCCTTGGCGGTCGACATTGGGACAAGGAACCTCATTTCAAACGTGCTCGCCTCGACGCGCACCGGCGAGAAGGCTGTCGCTGCCAATCCGGCCAAGCCTTTGCAGATTTTCAAAAACGTGCCCGACTCAGAAATGGGCATTTCCTGAAAAATTTCGAGTCCTGTCATATCGATATTTGCGCGCAATCCTTTCTCCGGCAGAATGAGTTGCGCCCCGGTCGGCTTCGCCTCGGTGGGAAGAAGGTCAAAACCCTCGCACGCGTCGATCATGAACGCGCCGCAGTTGTCGAGGTAGCGATATCCATCGGCGAAAACTTGGCGATAGGAAAGAGAGTAGAGCTGCCAGTTCACGGTGTCGGACGATGGCGAGAATCAGGCAGATCGGCAAGCCTCCTGTGAACAGCGCAGCTGGCCACGCTACCCGTGCGGTTGCCACCTCAGCCACACGGCGAAGTCTTCTTCGATCTCGGCCACGACCGCGTAACACATCTCATCGGCACTCCTCCTGCGCTTCACGGATGCTGCCTTTTCACCTTCCCACGTTTGATGTGCTGGACCACCGGCCAGGCCCCGGCGATTTCGCTCAGCGGAAAATTGAGCGGCTTGTAGTCGGGATTGGCACTGCTCAGCGTCACGTGGTCCGAGCGCTTCTCCCAAAACTTAATGAAGACCTGCTCGCTGCGCGTGCGGATCACCGCCGCCTCGCCATTGTGCAGCGCGGCCGACGGCGAACAAATGACGTAATCGCCCTCGTGCATGTCGGGCTCCATGGAGTTACCACTTACCTTGATCGCGAACGCCTGGCGGTCGTCCACGTCGGGCGCGAAGACAGTCGTGTAGTCGTAGAGCGCATCGGAATGGTTGGCGTCCCACAGGCCGGCTTGCGCATAGGATAGCAGCGGCACGTTGCGGCCTTTCATCCCGGGCGGCAGATTGATCGCGGGCTCGGCGCCGTAAGTGGCTTCAGCTCCGTCGTCGCTCAGGATCGGCAGCGATTCCGAGCCGCCCATTAGTTCCTCGAGGGATAACTCCGGCATTTCGCGCGCGATCGCTTTGAGCAATTTTTCGGACGCGCCGCGCTGGCCGTTTTCCAATTGGTCGAGCACGACCACGGGGTAATGCACGAGTCGGGCGAGTTGGGCGATGGTAAGTTTGCGCGCCTCGCGGGCCCGGCGGATTTTCGCGCGCGGACCGAGCGGACCCAGTGGACCGGATGAACCGTGCGGACCGACTGAGCCGAGCCGCGCATCACCGGAATCTTCCCGCACCGTGGACTGCGCTCCGAGATCGAACCGGGCCTGGATCACCGCGAGCGCGTCTTCGGCGCGTCCTTTGCCTTCGCGCAACCAGGCGGGCGAGATCCCGAGATTGCGCGCGGCCTCGTCGAGTTTGCTGTTGCGCAGGCCGAGGCCGCGCGACCAGTTGATGAGCGTCCCCTCGGAAATCCGCGCGGCCTTGGCGAGTCGGGCCTGGGAAGGGGCGGCTTCGATGAGCGCTTTCACGCGCTCCGCAGTGGTCTCAAATTCGGTCATGGCAGAGGGAAATATGAGCGCTTTTAAAATAATTGCAAAATAATTTTGACAGCGCTCAAGTTGGCGCTCAAATTGAGCGCAATGAAGTTGCCGCCGCTCAAATTAAGGAAGCTCCAGGCCAAGATGAAACTCAAAGGATTGCGGATGGGCACCGTGGCCCAGAGGGCGGGGATGCACATTTCCACGGCGAGCCAAATTCTGAATGGTTACTGGAAAGACGCGCTCAAATTAGAGAAATTGAGCGACGTTATTGAGCGGGCGCCGACGCCCTCCGATAGCGCGGTCGTTTGAACCCCTTTATGAATGCCACAACGCTCAACGCCCTCAAGGCCATTTCCGAAACCGCGCTCGAAGCGACCCCCGAGCCCCTGGTCATCTACGACGCCGTGGTCCTCATCGGCACCGCACTTTTGAACAACATTTCCGGCACCGAGGCGGCGGAAATTCGGCACCTGGTGAGCCTCGCCGGGGAGACCGGCGCGCTCATCCGCGAGGCCGATGATCGCCAGCTCGCATTCAAGGAATTCTTGGGCGTCTAACTCACATGAGCCGGCCCCTCCCGCATCTCCCGAAACTTACCCCACACTTATCGCTCCCATGAGAGACTACGCCGACAAACTGACCGACGCGCTGGGCGAGGGCTTCGACTCCGAGACCGCGCATCAATACGCCGGGGGCGCTTTTCCTCTTAAGCATCTCGTCGCCCGCGAGGAAGGCGACGATGGCACCGCGGCCTGGGCGCGCAATCGCTGGAAAATGCTCAAACGCACCCGAGCCACCGCCGCGCGCATCGAGTCAATGCGCCGCAAGATCGTCGCCCGCGTGCTGAAGCTCCAGGCCCGGCGCAACGCCCGCCGCCAAACCAATTTCAGCAAATGAGTAGCTCAATTTCCGAAAGTAACTTCCGCAAAAGCGGTGTAGGGCGCGTGTCCCCACGCGCCGGGGAAATCCCTTCGACGGGTCACCCGCCCACTCCAAAACAAACTCCGCAAATGAATAACTCTGCAAAACCGCCGGAGCGCCAATTCATCTATGTCATCGCATGGAGCGAGGCGCCGGATCAGCCGCCGAAGTTCCGCCACCGCGCACTTTCCGCCGCCGCCAAAGACGCCGCCTATCTCGAGGGCCAGCAATGGGCCGAGAGTGAAGGCATCTTATCCTTGAATGTGCCGAGCAATGACTACGTCAT
>Ga0206824_10088_pt1 | contig 32157 bp, 27 predicted proteins | sample Alteio_BWOrgCont_82_FD_152874 | JGI IMG/M metagenome (GOLD analysis project Ga0206824, IMG submission 152874) | Enriched cells from forest soil in Barre Woods Harvard Forest LTER site, Petersham, Massachusetts, United States -... | ecosystem: Environmental > Terrestrial > Soil > Temperate forest >...
AGTGCAAGACGAGGTTGTCGAGGTCGGGGTCGGTGAGGCGAACCCCCACATTGAGAGAGACGACCTGGCCATTCTTAACGGTGGGGGGCAGGCAAATCTGGGACGGCGTATGGGCGTCCGGGAAAATCGGCGTCGGCGTGTTGTTGGTGTAGCTCTGGATGAAATTCGGGATCAGGCTTTCGTGAACGGCAACTTCAACGTTAAGACATGTGGTGGCTGGATTGAGGATAAGGAAATACCACGTTCCCCCGCTGAGCGGCTGGAGACTATTTTTGTCAATAACAAGGCTGCCGCCAATGGTGGAAGTCAGGTTGGTTTGGTCGGCGCTGGTGATATTCAGGTTGACGTTGTTCGTCGCATAAATTTGGACACCCTGGCCGGGCGCGGAATTTCCCGGGTAGGTGATGCTGATGGTCAGGTTGGTGGCATCGTCCGGAACTTCAATGAACCCGAAATAAGCCAGGGCGCAGTCCACAAATATTTCCACCCCGCCGATAACCGTCGGCTGATGCTCCATCAGCACGTCAAAGGCCGTGATTGAGCCGGTTTGCCCGAGCACGTTGTCGGTTTCCGCGAGATCCCATTGCGAACCCGGCCCGGCCGTTTGCCCAATAAATTGCGTCAGGCTGCCCGGGCCGTCAACGTGGACCGGATAATCTACTGCCGGCAAACCGGGATAAACAAAATCGAAGCTCTGGGCGTTTTCTGGTTCGTCGTCATATCCAAACACGTAATTGGTGGAGCTTCCGCTGTGATTGTTGAGGATGACTTGTTCCGTTGGGATGGCGCTAAACGTCAAAGCCCCCACCAGATCGCCGGGATTTTGATGAGCGATGCCATTGGTGACGATGACATGCCGGATGTGAATCTCCCGGCCCCCCTCGACCACGGCAAAGACGTTGGTGGTTTCCGGTCGATCAAACGAGCCGTCCGGAATAGGCAACGGCGGTGGCAAATGCGGCAACGAATGCGCAACGATGTCGCCATTCTCGTTTTGCGAGCTGAACGGATCGAGGCTGGCCGCGCCCAGGAAACCGAAGACCGCCGCCTGCTGGTCCTCCGATTTGACGCCGATGTAATAAACCTCGTCGATCACCGTCGAATTGCTGAGCACGACCGATTCCGTCCCACCGCGTTGACGCGAAACCGTCCCCGCCGCCACCGCGTCGCCAATGATCGTCGGGTCAAGGTTCGTCAGCCCCGAATTGGTCGAAACGTAAAGGTCGATGTCGGCCTGCTGGCTGACGCGCGGGATGGAAAGGTTCGGCGGCAGGAAGGTAATGAAGGCAACATTCGTGAAGTTCGTTCCAGTGGAATTGAACGTGTCATTAGTAAATATGAAGAAATGCCATTGATTGGACGTGCCATTGGTCTGGCTGAGAGCCGGATTGCTAAAATTGTAATTATAATCGTACGGCGAATTGGCTCCCACCCTCTCATTCGAGAGTTCAACATTATTGCTCGAGATGGTGACTTGCGACATTTGGTTGTTCGCCACTTGCTGGGACAGACTTAGCGGCGACGTGAGATTGGTGTCGTCGCTCGAAATCACTAACGCATAATCCTGCTCGATGTTCGTGGTCTGCGTGGTGACGGCGTTGACGTTGACGCGCGCCCCGGTAACCGTGATCGTGTAGGGCGGAAAGAGCGGGCCGTTGGCGTTCTCAATATAAACGTTCTCCACGTTGTTGACGTTGTCCGGCGCCGCCGGGCCGTCCTCGGTGAAGATGTCGCCCGAGCGAAAATTATTCCCGACATAGACATTTGTCCCAGTGCTGTCGGTGACGATCAAATTCAGGTCGTTAACCAACGCGAGACCGGCGGCCGGATTGCCCGGCGGATCGGTCCAGACCAGCGTAACGCGCAATGCCGAGTTCAGCGCATTGGTGTCGCTGGAGGAGATGCCGAGCGTGTAACTGGCACTTTCGCCCGTGCGCAAGGCGTTGGTCGGCGATTGATCGACAAAGATCAAATTGGCGGCGTTGGAACCGTGCGGCAAACTGTTCGGAAGGTTGATCAAGCCCCAGCCTTGTTCATTCCCCTGGCTGGGTTGGGTATTGAAATCGTACGAGTTTCCCAACGAGCGGGCGCCATTAATTAAAAGAGCCTTCAACAACGCTGGACTTGGGCTGATATTATTGCTCAGCGCGAAGTACTGCTGGATCAGCGCCAGCACGCCCGACGCGACGCCGGTGGACATGCTTGTGCCTGTTTCATATCGGTAAAACGGCTTGAGCGGGTTATTTAGGTTGCTCAATACCGTGAAGTAATTGCAGAAGTAATTGGTCACGACGATATAAACATTCAGGTCGTAGTTCACCGGCTGGGTCTGGCCGGGCGCGCTGACCGTAATTACCCAAGTGTTTGTGTCGTCTGCGGGCGCCCCATTCCAGAAAAGCGGGCTCGGACCTGATAAGAAATTCGGAGTGTTGGTCGGCCCCGCTGTGATGGTCAAAGTGGGAAATGGAGCGATCGAAAGCGCATTCGGCGTGACTTGAAACCAGGCAAATTGAACGTCGCTCGGCATCTGCACCGTGAAATCCTCGGATTGATTGGGCTGCACCGTCTCGCCCGGAAATAACTGATAGTCCAGTTCCTCTTCGTTCGTCGGATCAATGTAGTTCGAACTGCGATCGGAAACGATGAACACTCCCGGCGCCACGACGTCCGGCTTGAATCGCCCGAATTCGCCTTCCAAAGTGGGGCTGACGTTCCCGGCGCTTGAAAAGTACGACACCAGATTGCTGTCGGAAGTCTCAGTCAAGAAGATCGCATTCGTGTTCGCGCAATCCAGGCTGGCTTTATTCGTGATGAAACGCGGACTGTCAATCGAGCCAACCGTAATGACGTTCTTGGCCGTGCCGGGCGAGCTGATGGTGTTTTGCAAGCCATCGATGCCGTTGCCAGAGCCGTTGCCAGAATTCCCAGCAGCAAACACATACGTCATGGCCTGCTCGCCGCTGGTCAACGGCAGCGAATCTCGCACCGCCGCGTCGAAACTCGCGGCGTTGAAATCATAAAAATTCGCGCCGAGGCCCCAACTGTTGTTGGAAATAAAACCGTTGGTCACCGAACGCCCGTGCTGCCCAGCCGACAGTTGCGCCAGCGCCGTCGCCCCGTTGGTGATCAGATAATCGTTCGAGATAAATGGCCCGAATATCAAATCGATGAGCTGCGAATAGACACTCGCTCCCGAGGCCATTCCGCGAAAGCTGGCGCCAGCGCTCGAGCCGGGCGGCAGACTCGTCCCGCTGTTGATCGTGTCCGACTCCGTCCCGTTGCCGATCAAAATCCCCGCCACATGGGTGCCGTGGCCGTTGAAGTCCTCGTTCGTCCCGAATACCCGGCCAGTCAAATCCGGATGAGTCCCGTCGGCGCCGGTGTCGTTCAAGCCGATCACGATGTTGCTCCCGCTCAGCCCCAAGTAATTGGTCAGTGTAATCGGATCAGGCGCCACCCCGACGACAACACGGGTGAGATCGTTCAACGGTTGGCGGCGGTGAAACGATTCGACTTCCTCCGCCAGCGACCATTGCGCGGCGGCGGTGGCGGCGTCCGGTCCCGGAATTTGCACGATGAATTCAGGGCCCATTGGTGTTTTGTCCTCACCCACCAATCCCCAGCCAAACGCCTGGATGTCGGCGAGCGCTTCGTCCCGGCTGCCGGGTGGCGTCATCACGCACAGCGGACCATTGACCGGAACGTGATTGACCGCATCCGCCAGCAGATCGTTTGCCAGTTTGTAATAGGGCTCATACGGAACCACGGTATAATTAGTCAACGTCGCCGCCGCTTGGGCCGAGGCCTCCACCAGCGCCGCATTGTTCGGAATGTACGAAATGTATCGCGCGCCCGCCGCGGTCAGGGATTGGTAGAACGCATTATCCAAGGGGCGCGCCGATTGCACCACAAAGCTGCGCCCATTGGTCGCGCGCAAGGCGTCGGGAATGTCCATGTCGAGCGGCAGCGTCGTGTCAATGACAGCATTGCGCAGGAGAATCGCGCGATCCTTGCGCGAGAGCGAGGCGGCATCCTCGGACGTATTGCTCAACCGCAGGGATTTGCGCGCCGTCGAGGTCGTCCGCGCCGTCACGTTGGTCGCCGGGGCCGGATGCGAAATAACGACGGGCGTCGCCAGCCGCTTTTGCTCGCCCAGCCGCCAAAACCACACCGCTGCCCCAATCAGGGTCAAACTCAAGAGAAACCACCGCAGAGCGCTAGAACGCATCGCCATCCTTGGTTAATATCCACCCACACACTAACAGACCCCTGCCCGCCCGCAAGCCGCCAAAATCCGGGGCGTTCCCCTTCCCATGTCGGGCACAAACATTCATTTGGTTATTGGGCTGCCGGGAGAATGTTAAAGCTGTCAACCTGGAGAACCGCATTGCTTCCAAAACGGTCCGACCGCGTCAGATCGAGATGGCACACCGTGCGCGTCAAGTATTCGCCTGTGATCGCGTAATTTGTGGCAAGCTTGAATAAAGACTGCGGCGCCGACACGCCGTTATAGAGCGCCGACGGTCGCAATGATTGTCCCCACGCGTAAATCACAAACTGCGGCTGCCCAACCTTCAACAATCCAGCCACCTGCTGCGGTATCCGCTCCAGGACTTCATCACGCGGCGTATCATTCACATCCCCACCAAAATTAATAAAAGGCGATGCCACAGTCAGGGTGGATGCCTGCAAAATATCCCCAACATGATGAAAATAACCGTACGGTTGATTTGTCCGAATGTTATTAATTCCGTAATTCGTTATGTCGGCGCGTCCAGTTGCAACAACATTGCCGTCCATAAGATAACTAACTTCAGTGTTGGTGTCGTACATGGTAGCCGGACCAATCACCCACCCTGTGTTTGTCGGCGTATTCGTCCAAACAATGACACCATCAAAAAGCGCGTGCCATGCGGCCATGTTGGTCTGGTTTACTGAAAGCGTGCCCGTGGAGGCGTTATCATTCGGAACCGTTGTAAATAAATCGAGCATGTTCCAGTCATTGGTGGGAAACGCGGCGTTAGCTCTCAGAAGCGCAAACGGGTCATCCTGGTTTACACCTGACCGTTCCAGCCAAGCGTTAAGATTGGCACCATCGTTGCCGGTGCCATGCGCCGGATCTGCTTTCAGATAGATTGTCTGCCACGCAGTCCCGCGATGCACACGACCTATCCAGCCGACGTTCGGTAATTTGTTGGTGGGAAATTGCCAATCGTCTGACTGCGTAATTTGCGGATCATTGAGCACGACGTTCCCTTTTACGCCTGTCATTTCTCTTAAAGTTTTATTCGTCGTGCCCGGCCAAGGCATGTATGTGGGATTAATAGAACCCAGTCCATCTCCCGCGTAAGTGGTCAAAGACTCGGTGACGAATTTCGTCGGATCAGGCGGTGGGAGCGGGTAATGCGTCGCGCGCAGGTCCTCGCTCGTATAGTGAACCAAAGGATCGTCCGCTTCCCATGCAAATCGATCAACCAGAAAGACGCTTGGTTGGAACGGGTCGCTCATCGACAGATTTGTGTTGTCCGTACTGCCCTTCATAAAGTTAGCGAAGGCAGCGGTTTGGGTTGGCGCCCAGTCGGAAACAGTGGGAGAGCCCTCGCCAACCAAAATCTGCTGTTGCGCCCCTGTCGATAGAGGCGAACTCGGCGAATCATTGGCGCTCCCGCGATTCCACACCGTAAACCAGGACGGATTCCCCGAGGTGCCCTTGACAACTGGCGGTAATCCGCCTTCATCCGCCTTGTTGGTAATGTCCTGCAAGAAATTCGTTTGCATGACGGCGGGCCCCAGATTCACAAAATCGAGAACAGCTCGCGTCTCTAGATCCTGCAACACGTAAAGCATGGTATTTGTCATGATGATATACCAGTTATGATAAGTGCTCCGGTTGGTGTCGAAAAGAGGACCGACCCCATCCACATAAAAGCCCGGCGGACCTCCCGTATCGATATACTTCCGCTGCGGCAACAATACGGTGTCAGCCGCCAAAGGCGTTAGCATCGAGCCTGGGTCTGACGGTCGATTGTTCCACCCTCGCCATGCGTTCAACAGAATATTCGTCCCATAATTTGTGACAAGGGCCATTCCAGCAGAATAGTTGTTCGTTAACAAAACCGACATGTAATTGGTCGCTTTTATTTCCACCGGACGATCGAAAATAGAATGGTACGAATTCCACGCCATAAGACCAAAATGATTGGAGAACGATAACTCGTACGACTGGTTTGTCTGATTCGGCGGGCTGGAGACGGACGGGCGCGTAAAATTCAACCTTCTGGTGACGCCAAGGCATGTATCTATGCTCATGGCGTTAAATGAGGGCAGTCCCTTGACGGCGCCTATCACCCACGGAACTCCATAAACATTGTCGTTTCGGTTAATAGGGTTGCCGCTCCCAAGATTTGCATCGGTCATATAATGCCATCGCTGCGCCAACTGCTGGTCCGCCTGACCAGGAAATACGTTGCTGTACCCAACTATATAAAGACAGCCGTTGCTCGCCAAGAAGATTGGTCGAAAGACAGACGGGTAAAACGCGACATTCGTTGATCCGCGACGAAATTGAATCTGGTTCCCGTTGGCCGTCGCGTCATAAAGGTTCGCGGCAACTTGGAGCATTCGATGCAGTTGTGCAGTGTACCGATAACTGGAATTCGTTTCACTATAAATGGGATAATATGGGTGCATCGAGTTTATCCCGAAGTGATGGTATTCTACTACCTGAGTTGGAAATGTATTGCTGACTGCAAAATCCTGAGTGCGCAGCAACAGGTCCGCCGCGTTTGTAAAAAACTCAACGGCATTGGTCCAGAGAACAAGATTCGTCGGCATCGGAGTGTAGGGACCCTGCGCAATCTGGGCCGAATTATCGTAGTTCAAATTCATTTTCGTTTTCAGCCAGGTCGGCATCCGGCCCCGATTTGTGACAATTTCGTTGGTATAAACAAACACGCCATATTCAGGCGCTGAACCCGTCCCGATGCTCGCTAACATGCGCTGATATGTGTAGCGGTCATAGAGCGTGTTTGTTAGTCCGCCCGCCGTGCCGAGCCGTATGGGGAAACTTGTCCCCGTCCTATTTGTATCAAACACATCTTGCATGTCGTAAAACATGTTTTCCGTGAAACTGCCCGGCCACGGATCTGTCCGATACTTCACAAGCTGCGACTTCGGATTGTCCGGGTCAGTGTTAGCGTCATAATCATAGGGAAACGAAACATCGAGACTGGGAACGGACCCGTAATCATCGATACCGTTGGTCGAAAATATTTGAAAATCAAAAAAGTAAGAGCCAAGGCTGTTCTGAATACCCCGGTTTGGGCCGTATCGAAATGCCAGGAAACGTTCGGCATCAAAGAAACTGTCGCCGATGTTTCCGAGCACGGATCGCGCTGCGCCCTGGAGGACGGGATAATTGTAAGGTTGGAACGTCCGGAAGCCCCCATAAGTGTTGGTATTTAATGCCCACAAATACCCGGCCAGGTTAAGCTCCCACGACCCCACCCCTTGATCGCGACTAAAGGCGTCATTGGCTCCGCCGTTCCAACTATAGCCCCACCTTTTGGCATCATTGTGAATAAAATTCAAATCCAGCGTCTTCCCAATCGGCAGCACCATGTAGGCGTAGCGGCCGACAAATTGGTTGTCGCGCGAATGCGGATGCGTCGGATCCTGCAGCACGCCAATCCACTCCGGTTCGCCTTGCTGCCCCGACGTGTTTGGTAACACAGCTAGACTATCCGGATTTGACTCAAGTTTACCCACCGTCCGAAAGCTGCTGCCCTCGAACGCGCCATTGCGGTTCAAATCCACATAATAACGGAAATCGCTGGCCGGCCTGGTTGGGTCGGTGTTGGTGAGCACAAACACCGGCGGGCGCGGATCGAAAAACAGATTGGCGATATTCTGCGCCCAATCACGGTCCGTGGAGGGCGTCAGACCAAAGGCCGTAACGCCATTGCCGCCGATAGTGTAATCGTAATTGACATCATTGGTGTCAACAACCCCCTTGCCCATGTTCGTGTATCCGCCCGGTGAAATATAATTGCTGGAAACCATGAAGTCGTAGGCCAGCACGTCTGTTTGCGCCGTCATGCGGGCGATGATTTCCGCCTGCGCGCGGGCCAGCGCCGCTTCGCTCATCGCTTGCGCCGTGCTCACATCCAGCGTCGCCAGTTTGGCGGAGGTATCGCGCCGCGTCATGACGAGGAACGCCACGGCCAGAAAGGTGATGACCGACAGCATCAACAACGTGATGACCAGCGCGATGGCGCGCTTCGTATTTAAATTTGACGCTCTCGAGTTCATTGCAAGGTCGCGGCCCGCACCAAAATGCGCTGATGAAAAATATCGATCTTGCCCGCCGCGGTGGACAAGTAAGTGACCTGGGCAGCCGTGTTGGACTGACCAAGCGAATTCAGATGGTCCCACGCGTCCGGCTCCAGAATGCCCAACTCCAAATCCACCGACGTGGGCAACCCGACCGCCACGCGCGGATTGACAAAATTATTCGTGAAAGGGTAGCCGTTGGTGATCGGACCGATCGCGAAATCGCCAATGTTGCGATTCGTTTCGACCCCGACTTGGTTGCCAAGGTTGTCATAGACGCGAATCTTCAAATGCACCACCCCGTCCGCGATGCGGCTTAAGCGGATGGATGGACTGGCGGCATACGCCTGGTTGGAAAAATTCGGCGTGCAGGCCGCCTGGAACGGATGAAAGAGAATTCGATTATCGAAGTAATGCGCGTTCACCGGACACTCATACCGATAGAGCGTCCCCACGCCGAGGTTATCGATATTGCTGACCACATATCCAATGCCCGTCCAGCCCGTGTTTGTATGCACCAGCATATAGATACTCTGCAATTGGTTCGTCCGAAACGCCACGCCGTCCTGGAGTTGCACCTCCTGGCCGTCCCAACCCCAAATCAAGTTCACCACGTTGGACTCTCCTAACACCGGCGGGTTGTTGTTGAATCCCCGTCCGTCGGAAAGCTGCGCGAGGTCGCTGGCAATCAGCCGTGAAATCGTCAGCCCGGTGTCCCCGACTTCTGTCTGCTTGATGCCCGTCTTGAACGCCTTCTGCGTTTGGATAAACATCGCTGTCAAACCTACGATAATCAACGCCAGCATGGCCGACGACACCAGCATCTCCAAGATGGTCAGCCCTGCCTGGCGCAGGCGGGCGGCGGAAGATGGTTCGTTGGTTCTCACTGCACAGTATCCGTGTTCGTCAGGAAAGTTTGCGGCTGAAACGCATAGAAGGTCGCGAATTTCCCGCCCACAGTTGACAGATGCCCCGCGATCATGCTCCGAAACGTCTGCCGGTTTGGCCCCGGCTGTCCGTTGCCCAGAATCGGCCAGCGAAACGTGAACTCCGCGTCATACAAATTGTGGCAGATAAATTGCGCCTTCTGCAATCGCGTCGGATCGTTCGTCGACATTGTGACGTTGGCTGGAAACGACATGAAAGGTGAAATCTGCACGTCCATGATATAGCGAAACGCCACCGCTGAATTCGCGCCCGCCTGTTCCAAAGCCGACCCGTTGATCGCACTTACCCACGCCCGCACATAATTGGTTCCGGGAAAAATGGTGTCGGTCACATGCTGCGCCAGAAAGTGCGGCGTGGTCAACAAACCCAGTATCCCGCCGCCAGATGGAAAATAGTGATCTACCCCTGCCTCCGTGTTCGTATAGTAATATGTGTTCACCGTCTTGTCGGAAGCCACGTTCGACACCAGAATCGCCTCCACATAATTCGTCAAAAAATTCAGCCCCGGCGCATACGGCATCAACCCAAATTGCGGATCATTCGTCATCACCGCCCCGCTGCGAATGGCCTGCATGAAAAAATTCGCGTCCTGGTTGACGATCGTGTCTTCGCGATTGTCCTTTTGCACATTCAACCCCTGCGGCAAAATCCCGATGATCGCCACCAGCGCGAAACCAATCACGCCAATCGCAATCGCAATCTCGATCATTGTGAACGCCCGCGCGCCCCGCGCCGCATGGTCAACTCGATTGTAAACCTTCAAATTCATCAGAACTGATTCCGTTCCAGTTTCGCGCGCGCCGTCGTCGAATCGATGTGAATCACATTGGGATTGTTGCTCGATTCCCCCACCGGATTCTCCGTGATCAGCGGCTGCGGAAACGTGTTCCCACTGCTGCCACTCGGATAAAGTATGCCCCCGGACGTCAGCGGTATGTATTGGTCCGGCACCGGAGCGCCGTTTTCATCCACCAACGACCCGTTCGGGCTGAACGCGATATATGGCAAGCCATTCGTAAAATACTGCAAGGTCGGAAACGGCAGCAGGCGGTTGGTCGTATTGATGAAACTATAAACGTCGAACGTATGGCGCGTGTTGGACAGCGTGTTCGTCGTGAATATAGTGTACACCTTCGTCTGCGTTCTCGGCGGCACGAATTCATTCGTCGCAAAAAAGACCCCGCTCGGCAGCGTCTTCCAATCCGTCAAATAGCTCGGATGCCATTGCCCCGGCTGATCGCCCACCGTCCGCAAACTAACCAGCGCGTAGCCGCGATACTGGCTCTGCACCAGATTGGTGAACGTCAACGCCGCAGCCGCCGTGCCATAATCCGACGGGCTGAAATAATTCCACGGCGCCGGCGGCACAAACACCATATAGACTGTCGAACGATTCGCGATCGCCCGCTGGCGCCCATACGCAATGTCATCCAGTATTTGCCGCGTCGCCGCGCTCATCGCGTTTGATTTGCTGAATCCGCGCAAATGCGGCAGCGTCAACCCCGCCATCAACCCAATTATCGCCACCACCACCAACAATTCCAGCAACGTGAAACCTCCCGCCGGCCCGCGCCCCCGCGATTGCCGCCCGCCAAAAAGCCGCAGGCCCCACCGCCTCGCGTCAAACATACCGCCTCCAAACCGTTTCCCCGCCCCGCAAATCTTCACCCGCGCCGCCTTCTGCTGGATGAACACCACCGTCAACGGCCCCGTTTGCTCCCCCCACTCGATGCGGAGCGATTGCCGGATTTCCTTCGTTGTCGGTTCCGTCGTCATTGTCCCCAATTCCCGTTCGTCCAATACGCCCAGCCGGTCTTGGTCTTCGCCAACACAAATTCCGCCCAAAGATCGTAACCATTCGGATTATGCCGGTTCGTGGACGACGCGTCGTAATGCCAGAAATTGGCGCTGGTCGGCGTTGATAAGGAGCTGGCGTTCTTCGGATCGTTGATTTGCACCATGTCCACCGGCACCGTCAACCCTTGCACCTTCGTGAACTGTCCCACCAGCCAGCTTGGATAATTCTGATACGCGCTCGGCGCCGGCAACGGCTTGTAGATCACCTGCATCTCCTGGTCCGCATTCAAGATTCCCTGCACGCCAAACGCCCCCGAAATTTCACTCTGGTTAAAATTCGATCCGTTAAACGCAATGAAAAGCTGACCAGGCGGGCCGCTGAGGGAAGTATTATTTGATCCGCCCGCCAACTCATACAACAACGTATTCACCTGCGTGTACTTGTCATAAGCCTGCGGAGTTAACGGCAAGTTGGCCGGCAGCGTCAAATTCGGATTATCCGGCGGATAATGCCCAAACTTCGCCTTATAGTTGTCAATCAGCGCCATCAGGTTGTTCTTTTCCACATCCACCCGTTCCCGTTTTTTCCTTTGATTGACAGCCGGCGCCAGTTGCACGATCATCCCCGTGATGATCCCGATGATCGCGATCACCGCCAGCAATTCGATCAGCGTGAACGCCTTGTCAAATACCCGATTTCTTTGTTGCCGCAAGTTCATGTTAGCCATTGTGGGTTCGCGCCACCACTCTCTGCTCCCGCACTTCCTGCTCCATGCGTTCGCTCAGCCATTGCTTGATCATGCTTTGGTAATTCAGATACCGCGACCGCGCCAGCCGCTTGATCCGCGCCAGCATCCGCGGATCCATCCGCAGCGTGATCGTCACCGAGTCCGACAACTCGTTGCCCGTCACCACCGAACTTTCCATCAGCCGAACGTCAATTGTATTTTCCGACCAGAAATCCGCCTCCGCCTCGTCCCGGTCGAACATCGGCACCTCCGCCCAATTGGATATCGAGTTCATCGTCTTACCTCAAAGTCAACCATTCAAAGTTCAAGCTCACAAGCTCATTGCGCCAGCGCCTGGCTTAATTTCCGTTCATACATAAATTGCTCCTCCGGCTGGAAGGGACGCGCAAAAACCACCCGCGCCTGTTTGCCATTCGTCCGATACACCGTGAAAATTCCCAATCCATTCGCCGCCACGCCTAAATTAAAAAAACGCGCCTGCGCCGCGAACCGTGGGGAATCCGGCAGCAACCGCACCGCAAACGGATCTTCAAACGACTCCTCAATCGCCCGAATACTCAGCGCCCTATCCAAATTGAACGGCGGATTCGTCCAGTCAAAGTCCATATTCCGTAAATCAATAAGCCATGCAATGTGATTACAATGTATTTACATCCATTAGCCCATTCCGTCAACTTCTATTTTATTCTGTAAACGAGTCGCGCACTTGTCCCGCGAGGCGACTTCCAAGTTCCAAGACTCGCGTTTAAACGGCAAGGGCCGCTTTTGCGCGGCTTTTCGTTTTTAAACTGTCAACAAGACTTCGCTAGGGCGCAAAGAGCAAACCGAAACGTGCCAAACGAGTCTTGGAAAATTGATTCTTAAGGCTTAATTGAGGGCGTTTTAAACGCCTGTTAATGAGCCGTAAATCGTTGGTGTCGGTCCCAGCGTTCATGCGTCATCAAACGATAAAAAGCGGCGGCTGCGTCTTGCCCCCATCACCATCTCGTTGCGACTCGGCACGCACCTGGGATTCTTCAAACGGCCGGGGCGGCTTGCCCGGCGGCCAGTGCAGGAGATAGAAGCCGCCATCGCCAACACCGCCTTGGAGTTGGAAAGCGACCGCTGCACAATTCAACAGTTTGAATCGGTTCAATTGATCGTGAATAAGCGGCCAGGCGTCTTTGGGCGCTGAAACTTTCAGCCGCAAGACAAGGCAGTTGCGGCCTAAAACCACGTCGTCGGTGTCCGTAGCGGCATTAACCTGAGCGAGCAGGCTTCGGTCGTATAGGGGCTTTTGTAGTTGCACAATTAAATTGCCAATTTCCTTCAAAGAAAGCTGTGGCTGCTCGATGTAAATATGAACGATCCAAGGGTTTAACGGTTCAGGAAACAGGACGAAAAGCATGGCGTTAATACGCATGGCCATGTCCTCTAAACTGGCGAAACTATTCTCAGCGTCCGGATGGGCGGGACCGGCTGGATTTCGGGCGCATCTTTCTCGACACAACCCCACCAATTTCGTAGCAGACGCCATAAGTTCCCTGATCTCGTTTGAAAGTTTTCCGGTGGACCATTGCTTGCGCACGACAGCGATGAGTTTTTCCGCCCTTTGCAATGCTTCTTTGTTTGTCATATTTTTCTTTGGTGGGTCAATTATAAGCCGATCCCCGCCCATTGTTCATCCGACTGATTAGGCTGCTTTGCTGGCGCTGCAATTTTTCCAACGCTTGCTCCAAGGAATCGATTTCGTAGCTGAGTTGCGCGATCTGCTCGGAGTGATCGCCGTGCGCGTCTAGGGCGCGACGCAGCAATTGTGTGATGTGCGAGAGCTTGTCCACCAAAACCGGAACAGTGCCGTGCCCCCCGTGAGCGCCCTCGGCGTGCTCAATGGCTGCGTTCGCCTCGTCGATGGATGCGGCAATTTGCTGTGAGAAAATGTCTCTTGTGTCATAGATGCCACGATCCGGAGCGGGCCCGCTTGGGGCGGGCTTATTGGTGGGGTTCGCGATCAGCGGCGCATATCTATCGTGCAAGGCCAGGCTCGCCCTGGCTTTTTCGAGTTCATCTTTATACGACTGAATCAGCTTGGAAAGCTCCTGCTCATGCGCGGTGCGTGCCTCGATTTCCTTCGTGAGCGCTTCTGTTTGCGCTTTCAGCCTGGCCTCGGCCTCCTGATTCGACTTTTCGGCCTGCCTGGCCTGATCGCGAGCCTGCGTCGCTTCATCCATTTCGCGCTGCGCTTGCTGTAAATTCTTAAGGGCGCCCTGCCCCATTGCACTTGGCGCCGGGTTGTTTGGATCATAACCCGGATCGCTTGGCTTCATCATATAACCCGCGTATCGCTCTTGGGCCTTTTCAAATTTCTTGATCGCTTCATCGAGCGCGGTCTGGCGCGTCTTGGTGTCATCGGCCAAACCACTTTTACTGCTATCTTTATTTTTTTCGTTTGCCTCGGCGGCCTGGCGCTGCGCGACAAGATCATCAATGGAGATTCCCGCCCGCTCTTTTTGCGCGGCGTCCAATGCGGCCTGCGTTTGGGTAATTTCATTGACTGTTTTGGCGCGTTCAAATTGCTCGGTATGATCGCCTCCCTCGATCCCGGCCGCTTTCTCGCGGGCCTTGATTACCTTTTCGATCAGCCCTAATTCTTCATTATAAAGCGCAATGCTATTGCGGAGTTGTTTGTCGATCTCCGTTTCGCTCTTAGAAGCGCCTTGCAGCGCGATACTATATTTATCGAAGGCGGCGGCGGCATCTGTTGCAGCGGCCGCCTGGGCTTCCAGCATGTCACCAATTGGCTTGGCGGCGTCGGATCCCAACTCGTCCAGTTTCTTTTCAGTTTCGTCCAGGGATTCGCGCAACTTAGCGAACGCCACCAACGCCAGGCCAATGCCCGCAATGAGTGGGTTTGTGAGAAAATGTGTCGCCTCGCCGATGGCTTTATACTCCGGTCCCAACAGGTGCAGAGCCTCGCGCATGTGGCGCGCTTCCTCGCCGTGGACGTGAAAGCCCTCGGTGCTTTTCTCCGTGGCGGCTGTTACGCTCTCGATATCGCGTTTGATTGTTTCAGCCCCGGGGGAGTCAGCGTTAAACTTTGTCGTTATTTCAAACTCGGCTCGTTTGATGGCCATATTATTGCAGGGTTAAGATTCGTCGGCGCCGCGCAGCACGATTTGTTTATCAATGTCCGCGACCGTGGCCGCCAGATATTCGCGCTCGGTGTCGAGCGCGGCATCGAGAAATTGGTCGTCGCTCGGCAACAGGCTACGGTCCTGCTGTTGGTGGACGCTGGGCTTGAGCAGATAGAGCGGGTGAATTTGGGCATCCTTGCCTTTGCCCTGTTTCTGCGCGTAAATAAGATTTCCGGCCTTGCTCGTGAAGAAAAAACCGTTCTCGAAACGCGGGGCGGTTTCCCCGATCAGCATCCGGTTGCCGTAACTCTCGCTGGCAATCGGGATGCTCAGATATTTTTTACCCTCGCCGGGAACGATGTCAATGTCCTGAGCGGCGCGGCTGATGCCGGGCGCGCCTATCGAAACCGTTGAACTCTCATCATCCGATGTCATCGAGACAGACTCGGCTGCTTTGCCCCAATAATTGGTAGGAGTGGCCCCCAGGCGTTCAGCCGTGGCGTGGCGGGATGACTGCAAACCGAGAAAGTGTCCACGCACCAGGTATGAAAGCTTGCGTCCCACAGCGGCGTTGAGTTTGGCGCGTCCGGACGGGCCAACGGCCTCTAATATCTTCCGCAGCATTGGCCGGGCGGTATCGCGGATCGAAAATGAAAAACCTATCGGAATAAATCAATCCTCTGTGTTGACTGTTGCGAGTGGTTGGACGCTTCGCGCCGGCGCGGGCAAAAGATCAGCGGACGTTGCGGCCGGCCGGCGTGGCGTTTCCAAATCCATCGGGACGGTATCCGCCGCGCTTCGCATGATCCGGCGCCGGGTTGCGCTAGCGCGCGGCGACGGTGATTGCGGGGCCACAATGGGCGGCAGATTGATTCCTGCCAGGGTAATGCCCGCTTCCAGGTCGCTCAGTTCAATTTCCGCGTGACCGTTCTTCCGAGCCTCAGCGCGGGCGTTTTTGGCTATGCTCTCGACAGCGAAAATGAATTTGTCGGATAAATACGCGGCGGCGATGATCCGTTGAGCATAGGCTTCTTTCAATCCCGGGAACTGAAGTTTGACGATGGCCAAGAGATCAGCTTGAGGCGGTTCCGAAATCAGGCAAGCCGTTCGCAGAATGCGGCCACGCCATTGCACAAAATTAAAACCACTTACGTTTTCGTATGTCTTGCTGGCGGTGGCAAGCAGTTGCGGAGTTGCCACCAAAAGAACCGGGCAGCCGTTGTCCAAAATCTGGCTGCGCACGTAGTTCAACCGGAAGGGCATCGTCCTGGCGGAAAAGTTCTGCGGTATCAGCCAGTGGCTTTCGTCAAAAACAAACATCAGCCCACTATGGCGAAAGATGAATTCAAGCGAGCGCCGGATTTCGGCAGCTTTCATGTGCAAAGACACTTCCACGCCGACAGCATCGGCAATGGCCTCAAAAAAACTGTGCATGTCGTTCGTGCATGGCGTCTTGACCAGGCGAGCCCGGCCGGGAAAGGCGGCGCAGAAGTTTTTAACCGCTTCGGTTTTTCCAAAACGCGAATCCCCGATCACTTCCACCATTCCCTTTTCGGACCAGGCGAATTCGAGGGCGTCAGTTACTTGGCGAGCAATTTGCGTATCCGCCAGGCGGAGATTGACGCGGGCGGCGTGCGCGTCCATCGCCTCAATTAACGCCCCTTCCAAATCTTGAAACCAAAAGGTTTCGGACAGGCAGGCGTATTGATCGATACACAAATCCGTGAGCGTCCAAGGCAATTCGGCCAGAGCGAAACGGCGACAGTAAGCGAGAAACTCGGCGTGATTCTGCTGACTCACGAAGGCCAGGTTTGGCCTTGCCGTCTCAATCGCAGCATGGCATCGCCCGATGATTTTAGACATGAATTCTGTCCTAATTGCCATCGAGGCGCACTCGGCGCGGGAAAGGCCGAAATTACAATCGTTCCCAGGAAAATCGGCGATCACGGCGTTGCGTTCCTCTGCCGTGTAAGGCTCAGTCGTTTTTCCAATCCGACGCATTGCTTCCGTTCCAATCCTCTCGCCTGATTGAGCGATGAGTTCAACCGCGAATTTGTCAACGCCGCCCGGTTGCATCGAAACCCACTGGATGAACCAAAGCAGTTCGATCAAGCGCGGTTGCGCCGCGACAGCGTCGGCGAATTTAGGAGCGCGGAGATTATGCAACGCGGCCTGTTTGGCGGCGACTTTCGCGGGGTCAATTCTTGGGGTGTGTTCGTTCATACGGAAGCGGGGTTGGATGCGTCGCGTAAGACGGCCTTAAAAACGTCAATTATTTTCGCGAGCTGCTCGGGTGTCATTTGATGCGGAGCGGGATTCGGGCCTTGTGGCGTCCGAAGCATCCGGCGAGTGATTGCGTGGCGATCCAGTCCGGGATTTATTTTTTCGATTTGCGCCCACAAAGAGAAGTATTGCTTGACGGTCGGTTTGTCCGCCGGTGAATCGCGCAGCAGATAAACCTTGCCCGGCTTTTCTGAGCCGGAGGCGCCGCCGGTTTGTTCGCGGGCGATTTCGGCGGCGGATTCATTCAAGAGCGCGATGCCGCGCAAGGCGCGTTCCGGGTGGCGGATGTTGGCGCCCAAAGCGATTCCAGATTCCGCAGCGGCGTTGTCCAACCGGCGCAACAGGCGATCGTGCTCGGATTTTTCCTCCTCGAATTGCTCCGTTTCGCGCCGGATATGACTGCCCAAGGCTTGGGCGTCGGCGTCAATCACATCGTCGCGGACGATACATTTTCGGTTCGGATGCTGGATGGCGTCCACGCGGTCTTTGGCATGGCGCATGAAGCCGCTGCGTTCGCGATGGGCCTGGGCAAGCTGCTCCTTGGTGGCATCGAAGGCAGGCAACTCCGTGCGTTTGACGGTCAAGAATGTTTTCATTTCCAGATCGGAAACAGTTAATAGGTCCGGCTGCTCGATGTTGAACCAGGCGAACACCGGGCGCCCGGTGAATTGGCCAAGTTCGCGACTGTAGAAAAAGCGGCGCTTCCCGCGTATCTCGATGCCGATGCCGTTGGGTTTGACGGTGGCGCGGACACGATGCGTGGAGAGAAGAAAACGGGCATCATCCGGCAACCGGCGCAGCGGCTTGTGCGCGGCGAAGATTTCCGCCGGGCTGGCGCCGCGCAGCAAGTCTCCGTTTTGCGGCTCGTGCATGTAGGCTTCCAGGCTGGCATCTATTGCCGCGCACATTTGATCTTGGGACATCAAGCCCAATTCGGACGGATGCACCAAGCCGCGCCGGACGCGGCCAATATTGGTTTGCATTTTCTCCTGTCCATAGTCGCGCTCGTTGAATCCAACAAAGCCCACAAAATCGCGCTGGTTTTGCTCTAAAATATTAAAACAGCCTTCAATCAATTTCCCTTGAGGGGTAGTGGCATGGCGGCATTCCAGGTGCAGGCCGCGCTGGCGCAAGCCCATTTCGTATTCATCCCATCCAAGAAAATCCTTGGGACGGCTGCCTTCGATCAGCCGGGAAGCCCAAGGTCCAAACTCGAAAATGAAGGATTGATGCGGAAAGCCGTGCTTGTCATGTATATGGATAATACCGCGCCGGATGGTTTCGCCATTGTAATGACCGGGCGTTAAGACATACCCCAGCGGATAGAGCGAACGGCAATCGAAAAACATAAGGCATTCGCCTCGCGTGACAACCGGACGCCCATGATCGTCATAGGTCCACCAGTAGGAATTCCAGCTAACGTCATCGGCGGCGAAGTAATCGCCCGGCGCGTAATTGTGCGAACGGGCAATGCGCGGACCTTCCATGCTGACTTGCCATTTGCTGCGCCGATGCGCCAGCATTCCTGTCAAACGGGCGGAGATTTCCTCTCGGATGGAGCGGGCGACGTAGGATTTATGGCGCCGCACGTCCAACGTGTAACGGTCAAGGAATGCCTGGCTGAGTTTCCCGGCCTTGCGCAATTTGCGGATGGCAATGGCGAGCTTGCCATCATGCTGGTATGCCTCAGCCACGATCAAAGCAAGATCGCCTTCCAACGCCGCCAGGTGTGAACCGCTCGGCTTGAGCGCGCGGCCATCGGCGATGGCGCCGGGTGTCTGCCTGTTCTTTTTTCCAGCGGGCGTAAAGGCGATTCCAATTGCGTTTGAGCGCCTTGACGGTTCGCGCCAGGCCGGGCGCGGACTCATACAAAAAGCGCAGAATCGACTGTTTGATTTCGGCGCGTTCGGGTGGCGCATCGGCGGCCATTTCCTCAAAATGGCGGAACGAATATTCCATCGCGTTTTGCCGCTCCGTCAAGGTCGGTTTGGCCGCGTCTTGGAAGGCGAGGCGATACGCCAACGCAGAATGATCGTATTTTTTCCCGGCCGGTCGCGGTGATCGCAGCGCTGCGGCAATGTTATCGTCAAGATAGATTTCCAGCCGGTGAAAATCCGCTGCCCCATTATCGCGATCCAGCGTGCGCTTGAACAGAGCGCGAAACCAGCGGCCGGAAATGGGATGGCCGAAAACGTGGGCGTAAGCCGAGACGCCAGCGGCCTCGAATTCCGCGCTGGTTTGGTTGCGGCTATCTTTGCCTCGAAGGAATGGCTCAAGCACGGTCCGGAGCATGGCCGCACGGTTGATGGGGTCTTGACCGGCCTGGGCGATGGGAAGGCGCGGCTGCCACGGCGCGGGCGGTTCAGAGAGCAAGGCCAGGGGATTGCGCACGCCGCGTTGCGCCGCCGCCGCGTCCAAGGCGGTTTGCAGAGCGATGGGCAGCGCCGCTAATATCCAGGCGTCGGCCAGGTTGCCATGGGCCAGCACGCGGCGAGACGGAGGCGTCAAGCGCAAGGCGTGTTGGATGGACTGGCGATTCATCCCCAGCGCGGCGGCATATTGCGCAGCGGTGAAAACGGAATAGCTGCCGGTCAAGTTCATGGCGATTTCGTGAATTGATCGGACGCCGGACCAATAATGGCAACGCGAGCGCCGTCTTTGCCGAAGTCGATGCGGATGGAGGCCAGGATGGGAGGCGGCCGTTTTTGCAAAAGCCTCGGTGAGCAATAAGAGGCAAAAAAATTTGAGATGGAAGATTCAGAAACTTTCAGCCCCCACGTCGCCAAAATGCGATCAGCGCATTCTCTGCACGTCAAATTTTCCTCATTTAACCAGGCATGAAGCCGCTCTTTGTCGGCTTCGGGCAAATTGCCCAGCTTGGCATCCGCCCGCTTCTTCCTGTTCCGGTAGCGCAGCCGTGGTTCGGCTGTTTGGGAGACGAACGGATCCGGCGCAAAACCGATTCCGGATGCCATGCGTTTCAGCGCCTCGCCCACGCCGGACCGGATGTGGCGCGGGAGAATTTCGAGCGGCCAGGCGGGGACTTGCTTGTGATTGAGCGTGATCGTGGTTGGCGCGGGGATGCCTTCAAGAGACTTGGAGACAGAAGCAGGGCTGCGGCCTAAGAACGCAGCGATTTGCGCCTTGGTGAAGGTTTTTTGAATGCCGGGGAGGATCGTCATATCAGCCTGATCCTCTCCTTGGTTCGCACGGCGGCGGCCAGAAAAGCCGCCACCGGTTAACAAAATAAAAGGGCCAGGCCGCGCCCCCGGCAAAGAAAACGCGCCTGGCCGTGAGGGTTTGGAAGATTGTCGAGCCTTCACGAACGACAAACCACCGCCACCCAAATTGAACAGAAGCTGGAAAACCGCTTTGGGGAAGTCCCGTAAAATCGGCACAAAGCCTCTTAACGCCTTTTAACAGGCCGCTAAAACGCTTGGCGCCTGTCCTTATGGTGGTCAAAACGCTGTAGGGCGTTTTAGAGGCCATTAGGAAACCCTCCGATGCGCTAAGAATTTAGCAGCACTTGCCCGTGAGATATTGCGCCCGCCGCGATCCGTGCGCCGTCCGCCTTCCGCCAGACTTCGCGAGTCGCACAAGTTGGCAATGTGATCGCCGCTCGTATGAAAACGCCACGCAAGGATTTCCTGCGGAAACGTCTGGTGACCCGGCGGCAAAATGGCTTCGATCATTTCAGCCAGAGAAAGCTTGGTGACAAAGCCCGCGTCATTTTTGAGCGCGCCAACGGCGGGGGAAAACAATCGCAAGCAGGTCCGCCGCGAAGATTCCAGGCGAATATCGAAACACGGCAGCTTGCCGTTTTCGATGGCGTATTCCACCCGGCTTTGCCGAAACGACAACACAAAGGCAGCCGCGCCAACGCTCATCAGCGGACGCTCGCCCGACAACCCCGTCGCGCGAGGGGTTGGCTTGGACGCAATGGCGTTTTCAGCAAATGCGATCATTAGAAATTGAGCCAGGCTGGAAGAGCTCCATCGAACAGCCTGGCCAAACCATCGGCTCCCCCGGCGCCGAGCGGGCAAACGCGAACCGCGATGCGTTGACTGGCCAGACTACCAGAGAACCCGATAAGAACGCTGGAAGCGGGGCGGCCAGAAATTGAAGTTAGCAGGCGCGACATCATGCCTTTGACAGATGATTTTTAACGCGGGCGGCTCGCGCCTTGGCTTCGGGGGTGGCGTCATATTCTTTTTGACGGCGCACAGCAGCGATCGCTTGGGCCCGCGTGAGTCCCTTCGCCATCTTTTCGACGATCACTCTTTCATCGGCGGATTGCGCGGCGTTGGACGATCCAAGCGACGCGAGTTGGGCGCGGAGCGCGGCGTTTTCCGCCTGCAAAGATTCAATCGTCGGCGCCGGGGGTGTGGCAGGGCTATCGGCTGCGGTGGTGGATGCGGCTGTTTCCGGGGAATTGATTTTCATGGTGTCAATAGGATTTCTTTGGAGGGGGGAGCGGGATCGGATAGCAAAGTTATCTGTCCGCGCCGGGCCCGGTCGTAAATCGTGATGATTCGGGCAACCGCGTCCGAAGTAGCCGCCAATTGAAACGGATTCATATAACGCAACTGCCGCAACTCCTGATTGGCGGAGAGCATTTGCCCAAATGTGCGCCGCACATCGGCATTAGGCTCGATGCAAGCAAAAAAGGAGTCCGCCCAAGCCGGTAGAAGGTCCAGATACTCAGAGACGATTTCGCCCAGGCAACTGGCATCGCCACAGTTTGGCGATGCCAGCGCGGCGAGCTCGGCCTTCTTGCCGGACAAAACTTCATTGACCTGGCGCAACCGAGTTTCGGCGCCAGCGAGCGCTGTAGCGATTTCATCGCTCGTGTGCGCCTGCGGCTTCAGTGAGGAGACACGCTGGGTCAACTCGGAATGCACCGCCTCAAGGTCGGAAATTTCCTTATTCAGCGCCTGGCGGGGCGTATCGCCGTTTTGCACGAGATCAAGCAACGCTCTTTCCGATTCGTCCAACCGCCTGCGCAGGTCAGCGCAGATGTTGAGAGGGGGGACGTTCATTGATTGAGGATGTAAAGGGATTCCCCAGAGACAGCCCGTCCGACGAAAACCAACCCATCATTGGCAGAATTCGCTAAGGCAACGCCTTCGCGGTCGTTTCCAAGAGCCGCAGAGGAATGCGGGCGGAAAGCATCGAGCCCAGTGCGCGGCGCGGGCGAGAGCGGCTTGCCAATCGGCGGCGGCGCCACATTCGGGCGCTTGGAAGGCGCGAAACCGGCGCCGGGTTGCGGGTCTTGCGAGGCCATTTTGCGCGCTACAGCGGTGGAATTGACTTTCACGGCAAGTAGGGGCGCGCATTGCGCCGCCCGCGTGTCCGCTTCGTCGGATGAGCAACTATAGCGACCGCGCAGAGACTCCGACAAAGCGTCAAAAATAGATTGATGATCGACCGTGGCGCATTGCGAGCCATTTGCTTTCCAGCATTTTGTGAAAGTGTTGTAATCAACATCCTTGGGTAGAAGCATCGCAGCGACGTTGTCCTCTGAGGGGATAGGCAAGGGCGCGAGATCATCATACTTGATTTGAGGCGCGGCGAGCTTGCTCCCGGGCGTGTTTGGTGATGAGACACCGGCCAGGGCAGCAATCTGAGGATACCGAATCCGGGTAGTGCGGGCGCCCTTAATAAGATCGCCACCGTTGTTACGCGCCACGTCCTGAGCCTCGCTCCAAAAAAGCTGTCCCGCCTGTTCTGGCGTCGGTCCTGCGGTTCCAAATTGTGATAGATCAATCATATTGGTGCGTTTGTGTGGCCTGCGTGGCCGCATGGGAGTCGATAACGGCTTGAGCCTGGCGGCGTTTTAAATTGCGGTAGCGTTCCAAAAGAGATGAGGTTTTCCGCTTACCAGAGAGATGCGCGCTTAAGGTCGAAATCGACACCCCAAGCTCTTCCGCATCGGCTACCAAACCGACATTCCGGTTTGGTCCACCGGGCTTGCGTCCACACTTTGCGCGTGTTTTGCTCACTATTTGTGTATAATGCAGCACAATATCTGGAAAGCAACAAATAATTTGTAAAAAGCGCGTTTTCCCTTTCTACTGGGATGGTGATTAAGCGAGCGACTTTTGAAATTGGCGGGACGGTCGATAAGCGGCGCCAGGAGGAAATTTCATTTCGGCTCAATGATGCCCGGGAGTCTCTGGGTTTTACTCAGGCCGAGTTCGCTAATCAAATCGGAATCACGCGGGACAGGCTGGCGACCTACGAGGATGGACGCACGCCGTTGCGCTGCGATGTTGCGCTGAAAGCGTGCCGTCATTTTTTCATCAGCGAGTTTTGGCTGGCGAGCGGGGCGGTCAGCGAGACGGATCTTAAAGCCGGAAGATTGGTTCGGTTCACGGAATTAGATGCGCGGTTGACGATGGCTCTAGGCGTCAATCCAATCGCCGGATCGTTTCCGTTTGGAGCATCTTTTGCCGAATGCTTCGAACCTCACCTGCGCCAGGCATATAACCAGCAACGTGAGTCGTGGCAAGACCTCCCCGCAGTGATCCCGCTTCCAACCGATGGAGCGGAATATTTGAAACATGCCGTTTTATGCATGATGGAATTTTGGCAGCGCGGAATTTCAGCTCCGAATTTTGCTGGCCTTGTTGTAAATGTCATCGGTTACGGGAAGCACATATATCGCAACGAATTCTCCGGCGAAAAGCGATAGGGGTTGACATTGTGTAAGAATTCATTCACATTGCCGATGTGACGAAGAAACGGACACCACGCCTCGATGCCCTTTTGGATCGCGTAGAACGGCTTTGCGAAAACAAATCAGCGCTGGCGGCCGAGCTTGGCGTTTCGCGTCACCACGTTCAATACTGGATCACTTCTCGGAAATACGAGCCGGGCGGAGAGATCACACTTCATTTGCTGGAATGGGCCACGGCAGAGGAAGCCAAACAAACGAGCCGCCGCAGTGCGCAAACACCGCGACGGCGCAAGGCCCGAAAAACTCATTCCTCTTATGAAAAAAGAAAATCAGGCCCGCGCAAATCGTAGCGCGGAGACAGTCAAGAAACAAACCCAAATCGTTCCTGCGTCCGCCGGGTCGGCGCCAATGCCTACCAGGCAAGGTGGCAATCCGCCATCCGTCCGTTCGCAAATTTTCGATTTGCTGTCGATCATGGAGGATGAAATTAACGATGCCAGGGCGGTCCTGCGCTTGACGGCCAACGAGGCGCAGCATTGGTTGGCGGCTACGGGTTGCCCTGAAAACGCCGCAGTGGCGTGCGGCCTTGGCAACCTGGCCTCGTCCGCCGGGGAATCACTCAATAAGACATTTTCAGCACTGTGGGACGAATGCCGCAAGCTGCCCCGCTGATTTCAGCCAATGCCCGTCAAACAAAAGGCCGGTGGAATGTTCCGCTGGCCTTTTTGTTTTACCGGGTGTAGATAGGAAGCAAATGACCATACAGGATTACATTAAGAAACATTCATTGACCCTTTGGAGGGAATATCCGGATTTTAAGCCAGAACATTCAACGGGCGTTGCTGGAAGTGTCACATCCATGATTGCGTCTGTTTTCATAGCTGGAGACACTGCCGAGTTTTCCCACACCGACAAATTTCAGATTTTCTGCAATGCGGAAAAGACGCGATTTGTTTCCATCAACACCTCCGCTAGCCTATTTCGAATCATCCACGCCGACTTGATTTTAATAAGTAGCCCTTGGGAGCCGACATCTCGCAATTACGTGCTTCACTCACCCGCAGTCCCGCTCTAAATCCCTTGGGAAAAATGAAGCAGGACATTGATTATTTGAGCCCAACCATCGTCCCGATCAAGCGGATGGGTTTTTGGCTTTCGCTGTTTTACCGTGTCAATCGGCGTTTTCGATGATTGGCCCGGTTCTGCGTAGCGTCGCGGGTCGCAAGCCTTCCGGCGCGAACTGGTGTGCCGCCTTGGTGGTTGCGTTCATGTGCCACGCTCTAGTGCCTAAAGGCGGCATAGGAATCCCCTTGCTCAAACTGCGTCAATGGCTCACAAAGGTCATCTCGCCTCTTAGTCACAACGTCCTGAGCCAATTCATAGGAGCCTCCCAAGCGGAAGCCCACGCCTGTTCGCAACCCGGTTATGGCGCCTTCCACTTGTGAAAGTGTGTCCTGTTTGAGGTGTTCGCTCACAGACTGAAGATCGACAATGATTTTATATAGCCGCTGGCTGTTTTGCCCAACCACGACCCGGGTAAACTGATTGCGGATTTTTTCATTGGTTGGCTCGTCTGTCAAATATTTAAACTCAACGATATAATGCTTTCCATCAACATAACTGCGAACGGCTTGCGGAACATCGTATGGCGAGAGCGCGACCTTGAAACGCACTCCGTTTGTCTCAAATGCGGCCTCGACAGGTTTTTCCTCCTGCGCGGGAAGCCAATCGGTTTTCATAGGGTATATTGGATTAACATGCTCATCACGGCGGCGTGCTTCTTATAAAAGGCGTCGATCTTCTGCTGCTCTATCAATGTCTCGCTCCTGCTGTCCACCACAACAACACCCCAAACTTCGCCTTTCACTTCCACCGGCAGCCCACAGAGTGAGCGAGGCATGGATTTTCTCGCAAGCATATTCTTTTTCACCATTGATCGCGCTGTCCAACTTTTCTGCGCGTAGCTGTCAACAATGACATTATCGGCATCCGTCAGTGGTTTCTTTAAAAATAGTCCTTTTATGCGTTGCAGCAAGCTGATTGCTGGCTCAGGGCCCAGTACGGGGCAAACATCGGGGAGATGATCCACATAAACACAACTCCGTCGGGCGAATGTTTCGCCAGCCACGCCTTGCTCTTGTCGTTGCTGGCCTCCGTCGTCATAAACCTGGAATCTGGCCCTGCTCTTGCGGCCCATGTGGTGTGAGCGTTCGATTGGAATAAGAAAACTGCCGCGCCAGATCTTGCTGAGCTTGAACAGCGTCACGCGATGCTCTGCTTTGTTACAGTCGGGCGGGAAAATGGAGTTGTGCATGTCAGTGAGGATTAAATGAATGACGGCCCATATTTCGGGCGGACCGGACCGTTTTTCCAGCTTTTCGCCCACGCCGACTCCGACCAAAAGAAAAGGCACAGCACACAACGAATAATAGTGCAACGGTACCAACAGCGGGTATTGCGGAAATTTGGATGGCTCGACCTCTGTCATCGCAGCCGCAACGGCTAATATGAGGGTGAACCCGAGGACAACGAGCCGAAGGCGCTTGTGTTTTTTTATATGCTTCTCGTGCTCGCCGATCATCGGGGGATTTCCAACTATTGTTGCGCTGCTTTACCCTTGGAGTCAATCAGACTTTAGGATGTCACTTTAAGTGCGAATTGACTCAAATTAAATGTGACTTAAGGAAGGAAGGGGGGGATGGGGGGAAGGGTTCGTTGACTCATAATAACGCTTACCGGAGGAAAGACGTGTTATGGGTCGAACATCCAAGCAAGAATATCTTTGGGCCATCTGGGAGCGCTATCAGCGGGCCGGTCGGCGTTTCAAAGGCAAAATCCTCGATGAGTTCTGTTCTGTCTGCGGCTACGCCCGCAAGTACGCCATCGGATTGTTGAACCGGCGGCCTCAGCGGCGGCGGCGCCGCCCTGGCCCCAAACCGCGCTACGGCGCAGAAGTCTTGGAGCCGTTAAAAGTCATCTGGCTGGCTTCCGAGCAGATGTGTTCCAAACGCCTGAAGGCGGCGCTGCCTTTGTGGCTGCCGTTTTACGAGGAGAAATATGGAGCGTTGCCCGACCCGGTGCGCCGCCAGCTCTTGCAGATCAGTCCCGCTTCGATGGATCGCCTGCTCCGCAAAGTCCGGGCGCGCTATCCGGGCAAAGGACTCAGTGGCACCCGCCCCGGCAGCTTGCTCAAACACCAAATCCCCATTCGCACAGATAACCGCGACATCCGTCAACCCGGCTTCCTGGAGGCCGACACGGTGGCTCATGGCGGCTCCTCCATGGCGGGAAATTTTATTTGGAGCGTGACCTATACCGACATCTACAGCCAATGGACCGAGAATCGCGCCGTCTGGAACAAAGGAGCCAAGGATGTGCTCGAAGAGACCAAGAACGTCGAACAAGGCCTGCCGTTTCCCATCCTGGGCTTTGACGTCGATAACGGCTCCGAGTTCCTGAGCTTTCATCTTTGGCGTTACCTGCTGCACCGACCTCGCCCCGTGCCCCTGACCCGCAGCCGCCCTTACCGCAAAAACGACCAGGCCCATGTCGAACAGAAAAACTGGACCCATGTCCGTCAACTGCTGGGCTATCAGCGCCTCGAAAACCCTGACTTGCTCCCGGCCATCAACGAACTCTATCGCACCTGGGGTTTGCTCCATAATTTCTTTTGTCCCACCTTGAAACTCCGGAGCAAAACCCGCCAGGGCTCCAAGACCATCCGGAAATACTCGCCCCCGCAGACACCCGCGCAACGCCTGCTCGACAGTCCAACCCTCACCCCCGAACAAAAGGCGAAGCTGCGCGACTTGAGTCAACAACTCAATCCACTGCACCTCAAAGAACAGGTTGAAGAACAACTCAAAAGGGTGTTAAATCCCAACCCGGTTCGGTAACCCTAATTATGAGGCAACGATCACCAACCCCCCACATCCTTCGGTAAGGTTTTACCGTGAGTCAACGCGAGTGTTCAAAACACAGGCTCTTTTGGCCCTGGATGGGAAGGTTCAGGACGGGTAGTCAAACTATTTAACGGCTGTTAATATCACCTTAAAACCTCGCACGGCAACTGCTGCCGGTTTGAATCTTTACCGTTAAAGACCCTTTGCACCCTGCACGTTCTAAAACATGTCCCTGGATAGACTTCCAAGAGGGAAACGCGCCGCAAATGTCTCTCTTGACTCGGCTTGGTGGCGTTGTCGTCTTAAGTCGTTGAATATATGCGTATTGCACCCAAGTATACCCTTCTGAGGCCAAAGACAATTCAGCGGCTAAGACTCATTCTGTGGCCGGCCACACCGCCTCCAATACTTGCGCCAGCCGGTATCCCGCCTTCCTGATTTGCGATTCCGCCGTGTCGGTGGACCACGCGATGTATTCCGGCGAAAGATTTGCTATCTGCCACTGCGATTGCGTCTTGCCAGTGTAACGGTTGACCACGTCTTTTTTCTTCGAGAATCCGCACGTCATGCGCCTTCGACGAAAGCGCCAAACTCTCGCTCGCCCAATCCCGCGGCCAATCCAATAACGGCGATATATCCGCCAGCGGCGCCGGTTGCGTTAACAATTTTGCAGCGAATGCCTGCGGCGTTGCCACGCCCCTCTTCGCCATCGCCTGGCGCACTGCGTTCAAATCCCAATACAAATGCAATCGGTTCGTCCCAAAAAATAATTCGTTCCCGCCGCGATCTTCCTCATAGCCCTGGCCGTAACCGTTGGGATCAATAAACTTCGTTCCCACCAGATAACCCGACCCCACATGCAACGGCTGATGAATGTCCCCCACATAATGCGCCAACAACCGCAACGCAATTTTCTGATTGACTTCATTGAATACTGATTGCGCATCCGGCTTGCCCCGTAAAATCAAAATGCACGCGTCAATCGCATGCACCACGTCATCCGGCCGCGCCCCAATCGAATCATCCCGATACCTCGCCTCCTCAAACGGAATATCCGTGAAATGCATGGCCGCGTGATTCGGGTTGGCGACGCGAAACCGGATCGCTTCCGGCCATTGGTTCGTTCGGTACTTGACAGAGTCCGCCCAAATCGACGCCGTCGCCAGCGATTCATTCCCGAGCAACCCCCGCACCTGCGCCGCGGCCCGCGTCCCCGCCAGCAACTGGTCCGCCATCGCCCCGATCGCCTCATGCCCCTCATCCGTCCAGGCCAGCGCCGCCGACCCGCCACAAACCAAAACCACCGCCCAAATCGCCCATTTCATCACCCCGGATTATAGGAAATCCGCCGTCGCCAGCCAGCCAAATTCCCGCCCAACTCGGGAGGGGCGAGCTCTCGCGAGTCCCTAAATCCCTCGCTTTCTCCCCCCTCCCTTCAATTCCCGTTATTTGACACTCGCCGCGCCGCCCTACTGCCGCGTGTAAGTGATCTCCATCGTCTTCCGGCCGTCGTGCGACATCTCCAGGACATGCTTGTCCGCGCTCAGGATGCGGAACACCTCCTTCATATTGATATCCCTCTGACCCGTCCCGGCGCAATCAACCTTGCCTTCCAGCGTGATGACCTTATAGCCGTTCTCTCCCTTCCCTTCGGCCGTAATAATGGCCGTGTTCACATCATCCAGCCAAACACTCTGGAATTTCTGCTTTGTGTTGTTGAAACCAAAAAGACCCCGGCCCATATACGGCTTGCCCATCATCTCCCCGTGAAACTCCTCCTCCAGGAAACGCCCGCCCAATATCCAACTTGCTTTAGACGTCCCCTGGCTCACATTCGCCGGGCCATCCGGATCCATAAACCATCTCACCTCCGCCCGCCAATTTCCGGCCAAGGCGTCCAGCGCCTTATGCGCCGCGCCGGGCGTGCCCGCCGCTAGCGCCTTTTTCATCATCTCCTCTTTGTCGAACTCCGGTTTCGACGAGCCGTAATTGTCCTCGCTTCGCTGCGAGCCCGATTTAGACGTCGCGACCTTCTCTTCATAAACATCAGTCTTCATAACGAATTTCTTTCTCTTTGGATTGCTGCTTTTTGACGAGCGCCGTCATCGCGGCTTCTCGCCAAGTAGGATTCCCTGAAGACGATCCTCAGGGCGCAACCAAACATCGCCAAACTCACCCCAAACCGCAATCGGGGACTCATGGAAATCCCACTCAGGTTAGAGATTTCCCTCCGCCCGCACAGTTTCAAATCCTGTCGCTCGGACCATGTCGCTTCCCATAAACTCGATTAGAATCTCGAGGGCGATTTTGCGATCCCAGATGCATCCCCAAAAACGGGGGTATAATTGGGGCGCCCGAAATGGCAGAGTTTGACGATATGAGAATGAATTCGTTTCCCATCGTCCTTATCCTCCTTTCTCTTACCGGCATTGCGATGGCTGCTCCAAGCGACGGCAATCGGTTCATGGCCGGCAATGATGTGACTTGGACGAACCTTGGGACCAACGAAAATAATTCCATGCCGCTGGGCAATGGCGACGTTGCGTTGAATGTCTGGACGGAGCAGAACGGCGACATTGTATTGCTCATTGCCAAATCCGACACTTGGAGCGAAAATGGAGAACTACTCAAGCCCGGCCGGATCCGCGTCCGCCTCGAGCCTAATCCCTTCGCAAATTCAGCCTCATTTACTCAGACTTTGAAATTGGAAACCGGCGCTGTGGAACTGCGTTCGGGTAACAATTCCGTCCGCATCTGGGTGGACGCGAATAATCCGGTGGCGCATGTGCAAGTTCAAACCGAAGCTCCCGTCCAGGTGAAAGCCACATCGGAAGTCTGGAGGACAAAGGAATATAGTTTCGATACTCGAGCTATTAATCGAGCCGGACTGGGATTCTTTGAATGGGGAGGTTACCCTGACAGTTTAACATTTTATCCAGATACCATTCTCCAGCCAAAAGACAACCAAGTTTCTTCGTGCCACTTTAATACGCATAGCATTTACCCGATGGTTTTTGAAAAAGAACACTTGGAATCATTGTTGCCTATGTATCCGGATCCGCTGATGCATCGCTGTTTCGGACTCACTATGAAAGGAGACAACCTGGTAAGCAGCGATAATCAGACCTTGGAATCGTTAAAGGCTTCAAACTCACAGCAGCTTGATGTTTATGCGCTCACCGAGCAAACGGAATCGCCCGAGGCATGGCGCGCTGATCTGGATAAGAAAATTAAGAAAATTGATGCGATTGAAATAAGCAAAGCCTGGACGGCGCATGAGAATTGGTGGAAAGAATTTTGGAATCGTAGTTGGATTAACGTGACAGGCGCCCCGGATACGGAAAAGGTTACCCAAGGCTACGCCATGCAGCGCTTCATGACTGCTTGCGCCGGCCGGGGCGCGCAGCCGATCAAGTTTAACGAGACGGCGTTCACGGTGGGGCATGATCTGCCGCCGGGCACAGTTTCGACTGGGGCAAACCATGATCCCGATTACCGGGCATGGGGCGCATGTTTTTGGAATCAAGACACCCGCCTTATTTACTACCCTTTGATCGCCGCAGGGGACTACGACTTGCTTGCGCCTTGGTTTGATATGTATTTGGAAGCGCTGCCGTTGGAGAAGGCTCGGACAGCGGTTTACTACCACCACGATGGGGCGTATTTCCCCGAAACAATGTATTTCTGGGGCTTGCCCAACCTTCATGATTTCGGTTTCAACAATCCTACCGTGGAATTGCAGACCCCGTGGGTGCGCTACCACATACAGGGCGCACTCGAAATCATCACGCAAATACTCGATGTCTATGACAATACCCAGGACTCGCGCTATGCCAGGGAACTTGTTCCTGTTGCTGACCCCATTATCACCTTCTATGCGAACCACTGGCCGCGCGATTCCAAGGGCATAATTCACATGGCTCCGGCCCAATCGTTGGAAACTTACGAAATAGACGCAGTCAATCCCACTCCTGATATTGCCGGACTAAAAAGCGTCATTCCGCGACTGCTGGCTTTGCCCAAAAGATTCACCTCGTCAGAGCAGCGCGATTTTTGGACCCGAACGCTCCATGATTTGCCGCCGATTCCCATGGGCAAAACGGCGCGCGGCAAGCTCCCTCCCGACGGCGTCGGTGATGCCGATGGCCGGCCCACCATTCTGCCTGCGGACAAATACGGCGCAACCAGCAACAGGGAAAATCCTGAACTCTATGTGGCCTATCCCTATCGCCTCTTCGGTGTGGACAAACCCGATCTCCAACTGGCGCGGGACACTTACAGTGCCCGGCGCTTTCCCATGGATAGAGGTTGGGGACAGGACGGCACGCAGGCTGCCGTTTTGGGCCTGACCACTG
>Ga0206824_10020_pt2 | contig 32031 bp, 25 predicted proteins | sample Alteio_BWOrgCont_82_FD_152874 | JGI IMG/M metagenome (GOLD analysis project Ga0206824, IMG submission 152874) | Enriched cells from forest soil in Barre Woods Harvard Forest LTER site, Petersham, Massachusetts, United States -... | ecosystem: Environmental > Terrestrial > Soil > Temperate forest >...
TGCAGCCAATTTGCCTCAAGCCATTGTTCAGAAGCCTCCGACAGCCAGATCGTCAATGGAAAGAATGTGAAAAAGCGTAGCAAAGTAAATGCAAGATTGTCTTCTGTCTGAGGCGCTGCTCCCGTGAACGGCGCCGTAACAACATGCAGGAAACCAAAGTCCGTGAGTAATAAACACATCCCGACGGCAACAATCATCTGTGCGATTGTGGACTGAAACCCGAGCAGCTCCGCGGGAGCAATCATGTGGAAGACCGCAATCGTGCTTATCGTCAGCACTGTGCCGCACAACATCACCCACACCCTTGCAGCCAGCAGCTTTTCCAGCGTGAGTTCAAATTGCGGAGGACTGCCATGCACAAAACGCCATACCCAGCTTCCCTGCCGATTCCCCGGAGAGCCAAAGGCTGTTCGCAGGCCTGCAACTGCCCAGAAAGCCACCATGCCAATGGAGGCGCGAACTCCACCCGCTGAAATTTCTGCATGCAGCATTCCGTTATGCACGGTGAGGCGCAAAACCGTTGCAACCAGAATTGACAGACCCACGCCTCCATACAACACCAGGTAAATTCTGTACCGCGGAACCCGCTGCAGCGTCTGCTGGATGAAGTGATACACGGCACGACGCTCCGGAGATCGCACCGCCGTCCTATGCAATAACCACCGAAGCGGCACAAATCCGCTTCTCGCCCGGGAACGCGCCGTTGAACCCTCCACAAGCTGTCGCTCGCGCCGGAAGTACGCAATTGGATAGGTTGCAGCCGCGATGCCAGTTGCCATCAGTGTTCCTGCGAACGCCATCTTTGCCAGCGTCACGTATATCGGCAGCACATCTGCGCCTTCCAGAAACCACTGATCGACGCCGAGAAACCAGTAAGGCGGAAGCCACAAGACAATCGCGCTGTGCGATTGCAGCAGAGCAGGCGTAACACCGGCAAGCACTGGAAACAACAGCAAGACTATCACCAGCACAGTGACTGCGGCTCCCTGCACGGCAAGAGAAATTTTCTGGAACAATCGTTCGCCGAGAACCGTGATCAATAGACCTTCAAACGCAAGAATGCTTGCCGCGGAAAAAAATCCTGCCATCACAACAGAGACGCAGTGTCCCACAAGAAAACGCGGCATGTTTGGAGGGTCGGTAGCAGCAACAAGCGTCATCGGCGCAAGGAAGTTCGCATCGAATAGAAAAGCGGAGATCAGAATCGCAATTGCTCCAACACGAGCGAGAAAGATCCTGGCGCGAGAGATCGGCAGCGCTCCCAGCACCAGCACATCCAGCAGATCGGGGAAGAACATGTCCCACTCGTATACAACCGCCAGGCCCATTGCGACCAGCGAGTAAGTCACATAAAAGAAGTGATGATTGACCTGCACCCAGTATGGGGGACGGGCAGGGAGCACACCACTTGGATGCGTCGAGCGGAGAATCAACGGATGGTATACCGGCCATAGATAGAGCGCTACAACGAAACCTGGCAGACCAGCCGCGAAGGCAATCAACACCATGCGCGTCTTCGCATCTCCATCCGCAGAAGCCGTTTCATGATTGAAAAATCGCTCAAGAAAATGACGTACCAGGTGCGAAACCTGGCTTCGCTCCGGCTGTCGTACAGGTCCAAGCGCGGCCTGTGTATTAAGCGACATTGCCGGAGAATCGGATCTCTGAAAAATACGCTGAATGAATTCAGGCATGAGTGATCTGCATGACCTCCGTGATCTGGTGTGCGACCGAGCGAGTATCCTGCTGCTGCACAAGCTGCGCAAACGCATGCTCCAGATTCGGCAGACTCATCATGGCGGCTAATTCGGACGGCGGCGCATCGGCCAGCACCTTACCTTTCGCAATCACAATGACGCGGTTACAGATCTGCTCAACCACTTCAAGCACGTGCGAGATGTAAAGGATGGCCTTACCTTGCGCGGCCAACTCTTCCAGCAGGTCTTTAAATAGCCGTGCCGTCAACACGTCCAATCCCGAAAGCGGTTCGTCAAAGATCAGCAGCCTGGGATTGTGAATCAATGCGGACGCAATCAACACTCTCTGCCGCATGCCTTTCGAGTATGTCGAGATGGGTGAATGCTGCCATGACTCGAGTTGAAGATAGCGCAACAGTCCTGTGGCCTTTGTTTCAATCAGGGCTTCGCCCATGCCTCGCAGTCGGCCAACAAGCTGCAGATATTCAAGCCCTGATAGGTACGAGTAAAGATGCGCCTCTTCCGGCACGTAGCCGAGCACGCTGCGGTACGCAACCATATCTTCATGAATGTCTTTGCCTTCAAATAGCACGCGGCCATCGTTGGAACGAAGCATGCCGGTGATCATCTTTACCGTGGTCGACTTTCCAGCTCCGTTCGGCCCGAGAAAGCCGACAATTTCGCCTGCCTCCAGGCGGAAACTTACATCGCTGACGGCGGAGATGCCTCGAAAACTTCGGAACAGGTGTTGTGCTTCCAGCATGACAAACCCTCCAACTCCCTATGTAGCATTCAGCATAATCAGAATTTTCTTATTGTCAAGTAGTTTGCTACATAGGTAGAATTCCGGCATGGCTGCCGAGACAAAACTCTCCCACACGGCCGCAATGATCCTGCAGGCAATCCATGCGGGATACGTGTATGGATTCAGCATCATGGAGGTAACAGGGCTGCCAAGCGGCACCGTGTACCCCGCGATGCGTCGCCTGGAGCGGGATGAGCTGATTCGTTCGCAGTGGGAACGTCAGTCCATTGCCGACGCAGAACAACGGCCTCCGCGCAAATACTATAAGCTCACCGCTGCCGGAAAGACTGCTCTCGAATCTTCCCGCAAGCGCTATCCACTGCTCGAACGTCTCTTTCCCGTCGAGGAGGCGCAGCAGGCATGAACTCCATGATGAATCCCGTCTTCCGCGCGATGGATCTGAGCCTGCTGCATGCGGCCTCAGTACTGCTACCGGCTGACCGGCGAGAAGAATGGCTCAGCGAATGGAAAGCAGAACTGTGGCATGTGGCAGATGCGCGCATTGACCGGAGCGCGTTCTGCTGGCAGGCACAGCGGGAGGTGGCCGCGTTCTGCCTCGGCTCATTTGCGGACGCGCAGTGCCTGCGGCGCCAGGCATGGGATGAACGGACAAAGGCTGTGAATGTACATAGCTCAGCAACGCAGTGTCTGCTGTGGCTGGCATTGCTGTTTGTGCTCTGCGCAATACTCTCGTCTTTACTTCCCGGTGTTCGTGCGGAATACGATACTGTTGTTCATCCTCTGCGGCCGAATTTGATTCGGATTGCGGCAACGGATTTCAATGACAACCAACAGCCGTCGATCTCCTATGCGGAGTTTCAAAATTGGAGATCGAGTTACCAGCGATATTTCGACGGCCTCGGGTTTTATCGTACGGAGACGCAAACGGTAGCTCTCTCGGCAACACACAACGATAAATTCACCGTGGCCCTGGCAAGCGCGAATATGACATCCCTGCTGGGACTTTCTGTTCGCACAGCCAATGCCGCTGCAGATGGAGACAAAAACCTCCCACAAATAGTTTTGAGCTATGAAATGTGGGTTCACAGCTTTGGCTCCGACCCTCACATTGCCGGACGCACGATAAGGATTGGAGAGCAGATCGTCAGGATTGCTGGAGTACTTCCATGCGGCTCATGGAGGCTGCCCGTCCATCCTGACCTCTGGCTTCTTATGCCGGACGCGCAGCTTGCTTCGATAAACAGGGACAATCCCGGCTATGTGGTGGCGCATCTGACGAAACTCGGACGGGACGTAATGGATTCCGAACGGATTTCCGTTATGGTCCGCGGCATGGGAGATCACGAGCCGTTCTTTTGCGGTATAGCGATCAACAACAATGCGGCAGGCCCATGGAGGATCTATCTTTTTGCGCTTTTCCTCGCCGCCCTGGCGCTGCCTGCTGTGACCTCGCTCTCGATGAGCGAATCGAGCTTCAGCTCGCATCGGCCATCGTGGAAGCAAAGTATGGCACGATGGCTCTTTCTCGGCGCAAAACTTGCGCTGGTTGCCTCCATCGCTTATTTTGCTTCGCTCGATATTGCATACGCGCGCGTCGGAGGGTATTCGGAAGCGGCTGAGCTCACGCAGTTGATGGCGAATTTCCTGCTCTGCCTTTTCGGTTTCCGCTGGGCGCTCATGGATCAGAGTCAGCGGTGTCCGGTCTGCCTCCGCCGTGTAACGCATCCGGCGCGAGTTGGGCTCGCCTCGCAGACCTTCCTCGGTTGGAATGGAACAGAGATGATCTGCACAGGCGGACACACCTTGCTGCACGTTCCTTCCCTGCCAACAAGCTGGTTCGGCGCGCAGCGATGGCTCTATCTCGATACCTCGTGGGAGTTCTTGTTTGCTGATCTGACTCTCTAGTTACTCTTTTTTCGCGCTGCCTCGAACTCATCGCCCGGCTGCCATGCAATCGACTTTGGCTGCTCGCTTGCGAGCCAGCCGAGGACAAAGCCGAACTGGGCTAGTTTGGCGTTGCCGTGGAAGTCCCAACTGGGCTGATATTCATCCGAAGGTTGGTGGTAATGGTGCGCCACGTAATCTTCATTCTGTGCGCGGCCCCATGCCTCGTCGTGACCTTCAAAAAGTTCGCCCTGATCGACCGAGAAAGCCGGAATGCCCACGCGGGCGAACGAAAAATGATCCGAACGATAGTAGTGCCCTGCGCCTGGAGTCGGATCAGGCAGAAGCTTCAAGTCAAATTCTTTAGCAACAGACTGCACGGTAGGCCAGAAGTCGATGCGCTCCGCTCCTCCAAGAGAGACTGACCGCGGGATGCCTATCGGCAGCAGCATGTCGTAATTCAGATCCAGCGCGATTTGCCCTGCGGGCACGGGTGGATGCATGCCCAGATATTGCGAGCCGAGCAGGCCCTGCTCTTCCGCGGTGACGGCGGCGAAGTACATATCGTGCGGCGGGCGTTGCTTTGACTGCGCGAAGGCGCGAGCCATCTCAATCACAATGCCGCACCCCGTGCCATTGTCCGCCGCACCGTTGTAGATGCCATCGCCCTTGGCGTTCGGGTCAATGCCGAGATGATCGTAGTGTGCGGTATAGAAGACGGCGTTTGAGCCTGAGGCCACGCCGGAAACTTTGGCTATCACGTTGGTAGAGTTGTAGCGGCGCACGCGGCTTTCGATATGGCCTTTGAGGTGGATGGGCAGTTCTACGGCGTGAAAGCCTGGTTTTCCGGCTTTGGTGATCAGATCATCTGCATTGCCAAGGTTAGCTGTGTCGAAAAGCTTCTGCGCGACATCGTGCTGAATCCAGGCAGCGGCACGGAGCGTGGCCAGCGGATCACCTTGCAGGTAGCTCTTCTCGATGATCTGCGAGTCGCGGACGACCTGCCAGCCATAGCTTGCGAGATCCGTGCGATGAATGATGAGCACGCCCACGGCTCCGCGGCGTACGGCCTCTTCATACTTATAGGTCCAGCGGCCGTAATAGGTGAGCGCTTTGCCTTTGAAGAATTTTTCGTCGTCCGATGGCGGCTCGTTGACGATGACGAGTGCGACTTTGCCCTTGAGGTCGATTCCCGCGTAGTCGTCCCAGTTATATTCCGGCGCGTGGATGCCATATCCGACGAAGACGATGGGAGCGTCTATGTCGGCGGCAGGCTCGCCGGTCTGGTCTTTGGCGACGATGTCTGTGTTGTAGGTCAGGGAGATGGGCGCGCCAGTGGAGGGAGCCAGCGAGAAGGTGGTTTTGTCTTCAAGCGTGTGGACGGCGTAGAGCGGAACCTTCTGAAACCAGCTCCCGTTGTCTCCAGCCGGCGTGAGGCCATTCAGCGCGAATTGCGTGGCAATGTATTCGGCGGCGAGCTGATCGCCTCGTGTGCCGGGGCCGCGACCTTCCAGCAGATCGAGCGAGAGAAAGCGTACATGAGCGCGCATGTGCTCGGGATCGATTGATTCTGCAGCCTGACGCGCGGCGGGGGGAAGGCCCGGAACAGAGGGAACCGGCAGTTGCTGGGCGGCTGCGGGGATAGCGAGTGCGGCAGTAAGGGCGATGAGCTTGGGGTTCATGGGATTTCCTGGAGACGGGATAAAGGTGAATGTCGTTCTCCCTAAGATAACGCCGTTGGGAGGAGTTTGAGACGCTTAAGTATCTTTCGAGCGAGGCCGGTGAGCGGTAAGGATGATGCCTGAGTGAGCGGAATCCAGTGGCGCTCTCCGCCTTTGACTGTAAGTGTGCGGACTGTCTGCGCGGTGGCGGAACGGACTCGAACGTTGTAATTGATCTGCATGATGGAGTGGCGGACTGAGAGGAGTTGGTCTTCGTCTGGAACTTCTGGTATGTGAAGCATCGGTAGTTCCCACAGACCAGGCATGACGGATTGTGCGGGGGAGCGCTGCTCCAGAAGGATTTCCTGGGTGGATTGCCGACTGCGGGCTTTGCGAAGGACCAGCGCGTAGGCGATACTGCGGCTCTGCATTTTGGGCCGGGGCGTGGTTTTATGTTCGCCGCGCGTAGTGCATCCAGTAAAAAGCGGGCAGGCAGTGCATTGCGGATTGCGCGGGAGGCAGATGGTGGCGCCGAGCTCCATCATCGCTTGGTTGAAGTCACCGGGATGTGCCGGATCGAGGAAGCGATTGGCGAATGCGTGGATTTCGCGGTCCTGTGCGGTTACTCCTGAACCGGTGGGTTCTTCCCAGCCGGCGAGGCGGCAGATGACGCGTTCTACATTGCCATCGACTACCGCGATGGGTTCGCCATGCGCGATGCTGGCGATGGCGGCCGAGGTGTATGCGCCGATGCCGGGGAGCTTGCGGAGATCGGCGGAAGTGGAAGGCAGCGCGCTTTGATGATTGGCTGCTAGGGACTGCGCGGCCTTGTGCATCATGCGGGCGCGGCGGTAATAGCCTAAGCCGCTCCAGAGGGCGAGAATTTCTTGCTCCGACGCGAGGGCGAGTGCGGTGACGGTTGGGAGGCGTTCGAGGAAAGCATGATAACGGTCAATGACTGCGGCCACACGCGTTTGCTGCAGCATGATCTCAGAGACCCAGATGGCGTATGGATCTTCGGTTCTGCGCCAGGGGAGATCGCGCTTGTTGGCGTGATACCAGTCGAGCAGGGCGGCACGGAGAGAAGGAATTCCGGCCGGCGCCAATACGGAAAAAGTGCGTTCTGTGGAAATTTGCTTACGGCCGCGGCTCGCGGATGGTAGCGTTCCCTGAGATTTTGTGGCTTTGGGGTGTGGCATCTACGGATCTTCTGCGGATCTGGCGAATCGACTTTCGCTTTTTGTTTTCCCTTGCGTGATGGTTTTGGAGAGGTTGGTTATTTTGTCTGTATGTGATTATTTTTGTGTGATTTGCAGTCGATTCCCGGTGTTTACTGATTGGTTATCATGAGCGGTTACTTTTTGAGGGACACCCCCTAAAAAAATTTTCCCGCGGTGTTGAAAGAGCTACGGCCCGAACTTTTTTGAGGTTCGGGCCGTGGCGTTTTCTTCTGCTGATTATGAGTAAAGCATAAAACCCCTTAATTATAGGCAAACTATTTTGAGGTGTGGGACGGTACGAAGGGGTCTTGGACTTTGGTAATGGCAGGTGACAATGGGTAGAAAAACTTGAAGACAAAGCCAGCAAGTTAGCGCGCTATGCGCGTAGCGAGTTAGCAGGTTGGCGGAAAGGCAAAAGGATGACGGGCATCCGTGAGAGTGCGACCTACTCTCAGGCGAGAAGGTCGCTGACGATTTGCGGGACGGCGTCGAGGGCTGCGCCGATTTGAGATTGATCCTTGCCGCCGGCTTCGGCGATGTCAGATTTGCCGCCTCCGGCACCGCCGACGAGCTTTGCGACTGCGCCGACGAGCTTGCCGGCCTGAATGCGCTTGATGAGGTCTGGAGTAACGCCTGCGATGATGGCGACTTTGCCTTCCGGCTGGGCGCTGGCGAGAACGACGATGGCTTCCCCCGCTTTCTGCTTCAGGTTGTCGACAAGCGTGCGGAGCTGGCCGCGCTCAAGCTGGTCGGCGCGATGGCGCAGGACTTTGACGCCTTTGACTTCGACGGCTGAGGCGAGGACTTCGTCGAGACCTCCGGAAGCAGATTTCATGCGCAGCTCGTCTAGCTCGCGGCGAAGCTTTTTGAGCTCTTCTTCCTGCGAGGTGAACCTGGCATCGAGGGCTTCAGCGGGGCCGAGGCTTGGCGATGGAGCGAGACGGGCGGCGAGCTTTTCTACTTCGAAGTCGCGGCGGAAGGTATCGAGCGAGCCGAAGCCGCTGATGGCTTCCACGCGGCGGACGCCGGAGGAGACCGCGCTTTCGCTGGTTAGCTTGAGCAGGCCGATTTCGCCTGTTGCGCCGGTGTGAATGCCGCCGCAGAGCTCAGTTGAGAAGCCGTCCGAGAGCTTTACGACGCGGACCTTGTCGCCGTATTTTTCGCCGAAGAGGGCCATGGCGTGGTACTCGTTGACGGCTACGTCGATGGGCACGTCTTCGAGGGTTTCCACCTTGGCGTTGGAGAGGATTTCGCGGTTGACGATGGTTTCGATTTCCTGCAGCTCTTCGTCGGCGACTTGTGCGAAGTGGGAGAAGTCGAAGCGGAGGCGCGTGGAATCGACGAGCGAGCCGGCCTGTTTGACGTGGGTGCCGAGGACCTGCCTGAGCGCGGCATGGAGCAGGTGTGTGCCGGTGTGGTTGCGCTTGACCGCTTCGCGGCGTTCTCGATTCACAACGGTATTGACCGAATCACCAACGGCGAGGTCCTGCTTGAGGAGTGCGCGGTGGGCGCGAACGCCCTGGACGGGCAGGACACAGCCCTGGATTTCGGCGATGGTGGTGTTGCCGTCGGTGGAGAGGAAGACGCCTGTATCGCCTACCTGGCCGCCGGAGTCGCCGTAGAAGCTGGTGTGGTCGAGGACTACATCGACGAGCTCACCCGCTTTGGCGGCGGGGACGCCTGCGCCGTCTTTGACGATGGCGAGGACTTCGGAGTTCGTTGAGGTGAGCTGTTTGTAGCCTTCGAAGATGGTTTTGGGCAGCTCGCGGTAGGCGGGGCTGGCGGTCTTCTGGCTGCCGCCTTTCCAGCTTGCGCGGGCGCGGGCTTGTTCTTCCGAGCGGGCACGCTCAAAACCTTCTTCATGTAATCCAAATCCAGCGTCACGTGCTGCATCTTGCATGAAGTCATATGGCAGCCCATAGGTTTCATACAGATGGAAAACTTTATCGCCCGGCACCAAAGACTGAGCTAAGTGTGCACCGGGCACTCCTGATTGAAGTACTACAGCACGATCATGAAGTCTGGCTGGTTCCAATTCTTTGAGCAGCTCGTCGAACTTGGCCATACCAATTTTTAGCACGCGATCAAACTGCTTCTCCTCGGCTTCGATGACCTTGGCTACGCGATCGGCGGAGTCGATGAGGTCGGGGTAAGCGCCCTGCATCTCATCGCGGACGGCGTAGACCATTTCGAAGAGAAATGGCTTTTCTTGGCCTAGCAAGCGACCATGGCGGATGCCGCGGCGAAGGATTTTGCGGAGCACGTAGCCGCGACCTTCGTTTGAGGGCAGTACGCCGTCATTGATGAGGAAGGTGGCGGCACGGGCGTGGTCGGCGATGATGCGGAGGCTGGCGTTGGAGACTTCATTCGCAACATTGGTCAGCTCGGCTGCCTTTGCGATGAGCGGGGTGAAGAGATCGGTTTCGAAGTTTGAGAGCTTGCTCTGCAGGACGGCGGAGACGCGCTCAAGGCCCATGCCGGTGTCGATGGAGGGCTTGGGGAGTGGGGTCAGCTTGTAGGTCGTTGCCTTGGTTGCGGGATCGACTACCGCCGAGCGGTCGAACTGCATGAAGACGAGGTTCCAGATTTCTACGTAGCGAGCGTCGTCCTGGCCGAAGGGGAGATCTTTGCCGTGCTCGCTGGCTTCGAGACCCATGTCGTAGAAGATCTCGGAACACGGGCCGCAGGGGCCGGTTTCGCCCATCTGCCAGAAGTTATCTTTGACGCCGTACTGGAAGATGCGCTCCTTGGGAACGCCTACATCCATCCAGAGCTGTTCGGCTTCGTCATCGCGACCCACGTCTGCGGTGCCTTCAAAGATGGTGACGTAGAGCTTGTCTTTGGGAATGCCGAACCACTCGGGGCTGGTGATGAGCTCCCATGCGTAGGCGATTGCGTCCTTCTTGAAGTAATCGCCGAAGGAGAAGTTGCCGAGCATCTCGAAGAAGGTGTGGTGGCGGCGGGTGAAGCCGACGTTTTCGAGATCGTTGTGCTTGCCGCCGGCGCGGACGCACTTCTGCGATGTGGTGGCGCGGGAGTAGTCGCGCTTTTCCGCGCCGAGGAAGACGTCTTTGAACTGGTTCATGCCCGCGTTGGTGAAGAGCAGCGTGGGGTCATTGGCGGGCACCAGCGAGGAAGAGTGCACGCGGCGGTGCGACTTCGACTCAAAAAAGCGCAGAAATGTTTCGCGAATTTCGTTTCCTGAGCGGTATTGCATGGCTATTCCAGTGTAATGCGCGGGGTTGGCGGTGTAGCGGAAGTGGCGAGCAGCAAAAACAGAAGCGGGTCCTTCCCTCCGCCTGAAAGACGGCTACGGTCAGGATGACGGGCGTTTGTGGAGGTGCGGTCTGGAGTCCTATCCCACCCTTGCGCCAGAAAAAAGGCGCAAGGGTGGGGCACGGAGCTTTTGCTCCTTCAGCGCGAGGTTCTATGAGAACTCCCAGCGGCGGGCGAAGCGGCGGGCTAGCAGGAAGAGCACTGCGCCGGCGCCAAGGAGGACGGCCACCTGCGGCCAGAGAGCGGTGACGGGCTGGTCGCGCCAGAAGACCTTGGTGAAGCCGTCAATGGCCCAGGAGTTGAGTGTGAACTGGCCGGCCTTCTGCATGGCGTCACTCATGAGGTAGCGCGGGAACATGCTGCCGCCAATGGAGGACATGGTGAGAATGAGCAGCGTGGAGATGGCTCCGAGCTGGGCTCGGGTTTTGGCCAGGCTGGCGAGGAGCATTCCGAAGGCGGCGACGGCGAAGGCGGTGCTGAGGCCCATGACGAGGAAGCCGGGGATGTGCGTCCAGAGATCCAGATGGAAGACGGCCCAGCCGAAGACGAACATGGCGGCGAGCTGCGTGAAGGCGAGCAGCGTGTTGTAGGTGAGCTTGCCGGCGAGCAGCGTGGTCATGCCGATGCGCGAGCTGAGAACACGGTCGAGGGTGCCGCTGTCGGCTTCATCGAGCAGAGCGCCTGCTGAGCCGGATGCGGTGAAGAGCAGGAACATGACTCCGACGGCGGCGGCGTAGTAGGAGATCATGGGCTTGTTCTGCGATTCACCGACGACGGAGCGGGTTTGTACGCCGATGATGCCGTTGAAGCCGGAGCCGGATGCGCTTGAGGAAGTAGCGGCGGATGGTGCGGTGTTTTGTGCGCGATCCTGTTGGAGTTTCTTCAGGTAGACGAGGTTGTCGTTCCACTGCTTTTGCTGCGCGGGCGTGAGTGTGCCTACGTATTTTTCTGTGTACTTCTGGCCCATCTCAGCCATGGTGGCAGGCAGCGAGGTCATGGCGGCTTTTTGGAGCATTCCGCTGACGACCTGCGGGGCAATGGCATCGCTGGAGTCGTTGAGGAGCTGGATTTTGGGCGTGTTTTGATTCTGGCTTGAGCCGCCGAAAGAGACAGGGTTTGCGCCCCAGCCCTGCGGAATGATGAGCGCTACGGAGACGTCGCCTGCTTTGACGGCGGCCTCTGCGGATTGCGCGGTGTAATCAGGCGGATTGGGCTGGGCTTTCGATGCTTCCGGGTGAGTGCTGACGCGGAGCGTGTCTTCGTGGAGGAGCGCGTTGACGAGGCTCTTTGAGGCTTCGGAGTTGTCCTGATCGACGACGATGACGCGGACGCGGGGCACGGTGTCATGCATGCTGCCGAAGATGATGGCGAAGATGGTAAAGAAGCCGATGGGCAGAATGAAGGCGAGGGCGAGCGCGGCCCTGTCGCGGCGCAGGCTGGCGAAGGCGGTCTGGAGGATGGCGAACATCAGTCTCTGAGCTCCCTTCCGGTGAGGTGGAGGAAGACGGATTCAAGATTGGGACGGCGGAGGGCGAGATCTTCCAGTTCGATACCTGCGGAGGCTGCATCGGTGAGCAGAGGAGAGACTTCCGTTGGCTGCTCGATGGTGAATTCGGATGCGCCGTCAGTTATGCGGCCGTTATGGCGAGTGGTCCAGGCTGCGATGGCTTCAGGCGCGCCGGTGACGCGGGCGATGACCTGGCTGCGCGAGCCGAAGGAGCTACGGACGAGTTCGGCGTAGGTGCCTTCCGCAATGACGCGGCCGTGATCGACGATGGCGATGCGGTCGCAGAGGCGCTCGGCTTCTTCCATGTAATGCGTGGTGTAAATGAGCGAGGCGCCGTGGGCGCGCAGGGCTTCAATCATTTCAAAGATGCGGTTGCGGGACTGTGGATCGACGCCGACGGTGGGCTCGTCCATGAGAACTATTTTGGGCTGATGGATGATGCCGACGGCCATGTTGAGGCGGCGCTTCATACCGCCGGAGAGCTCGCCTGCTACGGTCTTAGCGCGGTCAGTGAGCGCTGCCCATTCGAGACACCACGCGGATTGCTCTCTCAGCTTGCTGCCGGAGAGGCCGTGATAGCGGCCGAAGGCGATGAGGTTCTCCGCGCAGGTGAGGCGCGGATAGATGGCCAGCTCCTGCGGGACCCATCCCAGGGCTTGGCGTGCGGCTGTGCTTTGAGCGGCGTTGCCGAAGATTGAAACTGTTCCGGTGTTGGGGATGACGCGGCCTACGATGGAACGAATGAGCGTGCTTTTGCCTGCGCCGTTGGGGCCGAGCAGTCCGAGACATTCGCCGGGAGCGAGGGTGAGCGAGATGCCGTCGACGGCGGTGAGCATGCCGAAGCGCTTGACCAGGCCGGTGATTTGGAGCGGCAGAGCTGCACCGGTGATGGCTGCTGCGGATGCCAGCTTGGCGGTGGTTGCGGACACTAGGCGAACTCCTCTCCTGGAGGGAGCGTGAGGCAATCGTACCTTAGATACGGCTTGTTGGGGGCGCTAGTTCCACCAGCATATAAATACATGGCGAATTCAGGCGAGCGGCTGTAACTCAATTGGCCGTCGGTGCGTCTCATAGGAGCAGCGAAAAATCTGGAGGGTAAAACTATGGATACAGTAGCGATTCTTGCACTGCTTGAGGCAAAAACGGGAAAAGAAAACGAAGTAGCAGAGTTTCTGAAGTCGGCGCAGCCGTTGGCGGAGCAGGAAGCCGGAACGACAAGCTGGTATGCCGTGAAGCTTGGGCCAGCGAAGTTCGGCATCTTTGATACGTTCAAGGATGAAGAGGGCAGAAATGCTCATTTGACGGGCGAGATCGCCAAGGCACTCTTCGCCAAGGCGGAGGAGCTGTTTGCGAAGCCGCCGCAGGTGGAAATGCTGGAGATTCTGGCGAGCAAAGCTCCGAAAGCTTAGCCAGGCTCGTTAATCGGGACTCACTCGTGAGGCAGGCCTTCTTCGAGTGAGTCCGTTTCGATAGAGTCCAGGGCGGAGAGAGTTTCTTCCGGGATGTCCCACTGGCGAAGGATTTTGTAGATGGTGCGGGTGGAGAAGCCGGCGGCGATGAGACGGCGCAGGATGCGGGCGGTTTCCTTTTCGTTTTCAGGCTTCTTGAGGCGTTTGCGTTCGATGTGCTGGCGGGCGAGGGCTTCTTCGTCGGTTCCGGCGTAGCGGGCTTCAATGGTTTCGTTGACGATGGGCGCGGGGACGCCCTTTTGCGCGAGTTTCTGGCGGACGGTGCGGGAGCCTAGCTTTTCGTTTTCGACGCGGAGGCGGGTGAAGGTTTCGGCGAAGGATTTGTCGTCGAGGTAGCCGTGTTCTTTTAGGCGAGTGACGACGGAGTTGACGGTGGCTTCGCCGCTTTCGCCGGGTTCAACGCGCTGGCGCATTTGGCGGCGGAGTTCGGACTCGGTGCGCATGCTGCGGCCGAGGGCTTTCAGGGCATAGTCGTAGAGGCCGGCTTCGTTGAGCGGGGGCTTCGGTTTGGTGGACTTGAAGGGCATCGGGTTATTTAAGCGGAATGAGCAGATTGAATGACTTATTACGGCGCCAGCGATAGTGTTTGAAATCGCTGTCTAACGTCAGGATGTCGCCGGTATCGAGTTCGTCAGCCATTTGAATCAGGCAGGCATCGGCGAAGTCGGCTGGAATATCACGATATTTCCGCATGATTTCCCGCACAGCCGATGCGGATTGATTCAGGCGAAAAGGAACTTCAAGGATTCCTGCATCCACACTGGCTATGATCCGGTCTGCAGCGGATGGAAGACCTAATATATGAATCGCTTCGGCCAGAACGGCCTCGCACGTCACCAAAGGATTTTCGATTGTTTCATAAAGACTCACGCATAGCGAATGATGCCGTTCGTCCTTGTCGTAGATGGCGATTAGAAAACCCGCATCCACCAGGACTGACTTCACTTAGCCCGCCCCTTTGGCTTCTGCCACCCGGGTCCCATGCTCTTCTTGCCGAAATCCTCCATGTACTTCTTGTTGGTGGCCCGATCCGATACGCCGCTGCTTATCATGCCAATGCCAATCAGCTTGCGGCGCGGCACGGGGGCATGGTGCTCCTCCACTAGACGAATGCCTTTGCGGATCACTTCAGACGTGCTCATTCCATGCCGCAGCAGCCTGTCGAGTGCAGCCTGTGACTCCCCGTCCAATCTCGCCTGTACGCTGCCTGTCTTCATGACCTGATCGTACTACAACTCTAAATTTTGTAGTACAACTACTTTTCTTTCGTCCATTGGTCAACCCAGTCGTTGACGGTTTTGTACCAGAGCTGGGAGTTTTGGGGCTTCTGGACGAAGTGGCTTTCGTCGGGGAAGTAGAGGAATTTGCTGGGGACGTGCTGGAGCTGCAAGGCTGTGAAGAGCTGGTAGCCTTCCGAGACGTCGAGGCGGTAATCGTGTTGACTGTGGATGACTAGCGTGGGGGTTTTGAAGTTTTTGGCGGAGAGCGAAGGGGACCATTTGCGGAAGGGGTTCTCTACATCTGGCTTGCCGTAGTAGTCCCAGGGTGCGCCTTTGAACTCCCAGGTGTTGAACCAGAGCTCTTCTGTGGTGCCGAAGGCGGATTCGGGGTTGTACATGCCGTCATGGGAGACGATGCACTTGAAGCGGTTGGTGTGGCCGAGAATCCAGTTGGCCATGTAGCCGCCGTAGCTTGCGCCAAGGGCGCACTCGCGGGATTTGTCGATGAAGGGGTAGTGCTGCTCGGCGTAGTCGAGGCCGGTCATGAGGTCCTGATAGGGTTTGCCGCCCCAGTCGCCGTTGATGCCGTCTATGAATGCCTGGCCATAGCCTGTTGAGCCGCGCGGGTTGATCATGACGACGACGTAACCGTTGGCGGCGAAGAGCTCGGCGTTCCAGCGGTAGGACCAGCTATCGCCCCATGCGCCTTGCGGGCCGCCGTGGATCAGGAACTTCACTGGATATTTTTTGTTGGGATCGAAGTTGGGCGGGCGGATCAGGAAGCCCTGGACTTTAGTGCCGTCTTTGGAGGGGAACCAGAAAGATTCGAGTTCGGATTGGTCGAGTTGAGCCAGAAGAGCATCGTTAAGATGGGTGATTTGATAAGGCTGATATTTAGGCATAGGAGTCGCTTTACCAGAAGCATCGCCCGCTTTTTGTATAAGAATTCGCGCTGCACCGTCATTTGCTTTGGCAAAGTCAGCTGCGAATACTTCGGAAGGCTGATCAGCCTTCATCAAACTGCCAATCACAATGTCATATCCGGGCGTGAGTTGAAGAGGGATATTGGATCCATGCCAGATTGCGTAGTGAATTCCGCTCCATTCGCCCTCGATTTGACCGTAGCGCCTCAGAGTTTCACCCTTTGAATCGATTTGATAGAGAACGGATTTTCCCTTTTCACCCGAGACAAACAAAATGTGCTGCGTGCCATCAGTCCAGGTGGATTCCCAAACAAATTCGTCTATCCAGTTATCAAAATTCGGCAATAAATTTTTGATCGTCTTCGCCGCACGGTCGTAAACGACAAGGCGGAACTTGTCGCTTTCGTAGGCGGCGCGGGCTTGGGAGCGCCATGCGAGATATTTGCCGTCTGGTGAATAGGCTGGCGAGAAGTTGCCGCCGGCTGAGGTGCTGATTTTTATTGGCTTGGCTGTGGGGTTGGTCAGGTCGAGGGTGTAGATTTGCGCGCTGGTGGAGGTTGCCGGGACTTCGTCGGGATTTTCGGTGAAGGCCAGTTCCTTGGAGTCGGGTGAGATGCTGAAGCCACCGTCGCCGCCTAACGAGAAGGGTGGGATGTCGTGCGGGTCATTGGGTGTTAGGTCGCGTGCGGAGCCGCTGTCGATGCTGACTTGAAAGAGATGGCTGCGCCTTGGGCCGGTGAAGTGGTCCCAGTGGCGGTAGAGAAGCGCGGTGAAGATTTGCGCTTTGACTTTGCTGTCGGCCGCGGCTTTGTCGCGGTCGGCGTTGCAGGTGTCTCCGCTGTTGTCGGTGGTGGTGATTGCCGGGCAGTCGGGATAGACGGCGGAGGTGAAGACGATGGACTTGCCATCCGGGGACCAGCGGGCGTTATCGGCTTCGGTGGAGATGCTGGTGAGCTTGTGCTCGTTTACGATTGCGCCGGTGGCGGGGTCGAAGCTGGCGAGCCAGATTTGGGTTGAGCCGGAGCGAGCGCTTTCAAAGAGAATCTGTTTGCCATCTGCGGAGAACTGCAGGCCGGAGTCGCCGGGTTTGAGCGAGGTGAGCTGGATCGGTTCGCCTCCAGAGATTTTCTGGAGGAACCACTGCGAGGTGGATTTGTTGGTTTCGATGCTTTCGGTGGCGACAGAGTAGGCGAGCCACTGGCCGTCGGGCGAGACGGCGGTTTCGCCGAGGCGCTTCATGGCCATCATGTCCTCAAATGTCATGGGGCGCTTGGTTTGGGCGCAGGCGGCGGATGCGAGGAGGCAGAGGATGGCGGCGAGAAGGAATGGCTTGCAATGGCTCATGTGGGTTTCCCTTGCTGTAAGGAGCAAGTTTATATCTGGTTCTGTTGGTCCGGTAAGACGCTGTTCAGGATGGCGTCGGCGATGAGGGCGGCTTCTACGGCGGGGCGGACGGAGTGGGTGCGGAGGATGGAGGCTCCGTTGAGGATGGCGGCGGTGTGGGCGGCTATCGTTGTGGTTTCGCGCTGGGAGGGTGAGGCGGGTTGGCCGTTGTGCAGCGGAGCCAGCGTGTGGCCGAGGAAGGATTTTCGCGAGAGGCCGGCGAGGATGGGGCGATTGAGTTCAAGCAGGCGCGATTGGCGGGCGAGAAGGGCGTAATTTTCGTTGAAGCGTTTGCCGAAGCCGTAGCCAGGGTCGAGGACGATGGATTCTGGGCTGATACCGGATGCAGTTGCGAGATTGAGGGAGTTGGTTAGGCCGTTGCGGACGAGTTCGATGAGTTGGTCCGCTGGGAGTTGAGGCTGAGTGTGCCATTCGTCGGGAAGACCGCGGATGTGCATCAGGATTATGCCGCACTGGGCTTTGGCGCAGATGGTGGGCATGGTTGAGTTCCAGAGGAATCCGCTGACGTCGTTGATGATTTCGGCTCCGGCGGCGAGGGCGGCGCTTGCGGTGGGGGCTTTGTAGGTGTCGACAGAAATGATGGCGTTGGGGCGGGCTTTCAGAATGCCTTCAAGGACGGGGAGCAGGCGGGATTGTTCTTCTTCTGCGGAGATCGCGTTGGGGGTTCCGGCGTGGGAGTTGGGGCGGGTGCTTTCGGCTCCTAGATCGAGGATGTCTGCGCCTTCATCTATGAGCTGGAGGGCGTGGGTGATGGCTTTATCGGAGGTGAGGAATTGGCCACCATCGCTGAAGGAGTCGGGGGTGATGTTGACTACGCCGCAGATGAGGGTGCGGGTGCCGAGTGCAAGAGTGCGGGTGCGGAGATGCCATTCGGAGGTGGGTCGGATTGGCATGGTGATTATGATTTTACGAATGCGCAGGTGAGACGGTGAAATGCAAAAGCAGGTCCTTCGACTCACCACCCCCGCGCTGAAGAAAACGCGCGGGGCCCCGTTCGCTCAGGATGACACATCTTTTAAGAGATGAACGAATACTGAGCTGGCGACTAAGGCGCGGCTGTTGCGCGCAATGCTAGACTCCGGCCATGCGTTGGATATCTCGTTCCCTTTCCTGTTTGATGGTTGTGTTTTTGGGTTGTCTGCCTGCGATCTCGGCGCAGAGTGGGAGTGATGCTGCGCTCTCCGCGAAGGTTGAGGCGATTCTGGCGGAGCCGGCGCTGGGTCATGCGACGTTTGGGGTTAGCGTGACGACGCTGGATGGGAAGCTGCTGTACGGGCATAACGATGGGCGACTGTTTGTGCCGGCTTCCAACACGAAGCTGACGACTACGGCGGCTGTTTCGGCTTTGCTGCCGGTGAATACGCTGACTTGGACTACGCAGGTGGTGACGACGGGGGCGGTGGATGCCGATGGTGTGCTGCATGGGGATCTGGTGATCCTGGGTGCGGGCGATCCGACGTTGAGTGCGAGGAAGTATCCGTATGTGGCTCCGCTGGCGACTCCGCGGCCTGCGGGTACTGTGCCTGAGCCGAAGCCTGATCCGCTGGGGCCGCTGAATGATCTGGCTGCACAGGTGGTGAAGGCTGGGGTGAAGTCGATTGCTGGCCGGGTGGTTGGGGATGAGAGCTTTTTTCCGATGGACAGGTGGGGGACGGGATGGAGCTGGGAGGACCTGGCATGGAGTGACGGCGCGGCGGCGAGTGCGTTGAGCTTTAACGAGAACTCGATTGAGCTGACGCTGGAGCCGGATGGGGGGAAGGTGGCGGATACGTGGAATCCGGCGGTGAGTTATTACTCCGTTACGAATGGGATCACGATGGCACCGGCGGGGACGGATGCGCATGTGGGCGTGGACCGGCAGCCGGGAAGCAATGTGGTTCGAACCTTTGGGACGCTGGGCACGGGAGCGTGGCATGGGGATGTGGCGGTGGATAATCCGGGGTTGCTGACGGCGCAGGCGTTTGTGCTGGCACTTCGTGCGGCGGGTATTTTGGTTGCGAATGATGCTACAACCGAGCAGAGGGAGTTGCTGGATACGGAGAGCTTTGGCAAGGAGCGGGCGGAGGCTTTGGCGCTGGTGCCGCGGACGGATTTGACGACTGTGGCGATGCCGACTGAGGGGCGGCAGGTTTTGGCTACGCGGGTGAGCGTGCCGATGCAGCAGGACATTGTGATGACGAACAAGCTGAGCGAGAACCTGCATGCGGAGCTGATGCTGCGGATGCTGGGCAGGCTGTTTGGTACGGATGGGAGCATTGCACAGGGAGCGCGGGTGGTGAGGCAGTTTTTGATCAGCGCGGGTGTGGATGATGGAGATTTTTATCTGTATGACGGCAGCGGGATGAGCAATGACGACAGGATTGCTCCGCGGGCGCTGACGACGCTGCTGGCGTATGCGGCGAAGCAGCCGTGGGGAGCGGGGTGGAGGGATTCTTTGCCGGTGGGCGGGGTGGATGGGACGATTGCGAGACGGTTCACGAAGTCTCCGGTGAAGGGGCGCGTGTTCGCCAAGACAGGTACGTTGAATGGGACGAATGCGCTGTCGGGATACTTGCAGGCTGATTCGGGGAAGACGGTGGTGTTCTCGATTCTTGTGAATGGGCATCGGCCGGGGAGTAATGACGAGATGCATGCAATGGACCGGATTGTGGAGGCGATTGCGGGGAGTGAATAGTGATTCGTGGGTCAGAGATCAGAGGTCAGAAAAGCAAAAGCAGGTCCTTCACTCCGCCTGAAGAACGGCTACGTTCAGGATGACGGACCTTTGTTTGGTTATGAGATGAGTGTGGGCACACGCTTGTATCATCGATAGAGAATGCGCTTGAGATTGATTGCTGCTGGTTTTGCTTTTGCGATGACGCTTTTTGTAGCGGGTTGCCATGATTTGCCCCCGTCAAAGCCTGCGTCAGAGTGGACGGCGAGCGAGGCGCATGGAGCAGAGATTTTTCAGGAAAATTGCATGCGGTGCCATAATCCCACATCGACCTCGCCTAAGCAGGGGCCCGGGTTGCAGGCAATTACGAAGGTGAAGGCGCTGCCGAGCGGCGCGCCACCGACGGATGCGCGATTGACGGCAACGATTTTGCATGGGCGCGGGATGATGCCGGCGGCGGCGCTTAACGATGGCGAGCTGCAGGACCTGCTGGCTTATCTGCACACGCTATGACAGAACTGGATCAGAACGGCGGGCCAAAGCGCGAGATGCCGATGCCGGGCGTAGCGGCGATTGCGCTGTACCTGCTGCTGATTGCCGGAACTATTGTGGCTGGCGTCGTGGGAGGTGGGCATTATCCGTGGGGGTTTCTGATTTTTTCGGCGGCGTTTATTGCGGCTAGCGGAGGGCTGATTGTGGGATTTCGCTGGGCGTGGGTGCTGGCGCTGGCCGCGGTGTTTTTGCTGATGGGTTATAACTTCTGGGTGTTTTCGCAGCAGCATCAAGTTCCTGCGGCGGTGCAGGGGTTTTTGAACCTGGTGTTCTTTCTGTATTTGATTCGGCCTGAGGTGCGGAGCAGGCTGCGATAGCGCAATCGCTCATTTTTATGCACTTTTATGCGGGCCGATGATAATCTTCTGGCCATGTCCTTACTTATGAAGAAATGTCTTGTGTGCGCGGCCGTGTGTGCGGCTGCTGTCTCCTTTGTTTCCTTTGCCCAGGATGCGCCGAAGAAGCGCGCGATTACGCTTGATGATCTGGCGAAGCTGGAGCGCGTGGGCGGACCTGCGCTGTCTCCGGATGGGAATTGGGTTCTCTATTCCGTGAGCAAGACGGACCTTAAGGAAGACAAGAACGAGAGCCATCTGTGGATGGTGAAGTGGGATGGCTCCGAGCGCGTGCAGCTGACTTACGGTAAAGAGGGCGCGGGTGGGGCGAAGTTTTCGCCGGATGGAAAGTACATCAGCTTTCTGTCCTCGCGGCCCGGGCCGACGACGAGTTCCCCTAAGGGCAGCCAGGTTTGGGTGATGGACCGCCGTGGCGGCGAGCCGCAGCAGTTGACGGATGTGAAGAGCGTCGATGGGAAAGACATGGAGATTTCGGGCTATGTGTGGGCTCCGGATGGGAAGAAACTGCTGCTGACGCTGCATCCCAAGAGCGAGCCGGATGCGGAAGAGGGAAAGCCCGCGAAGCCGCAGCCGATTGTGATTGACCGCTACCACTTTAAGGAAGATGTGGAGGGGTATATCCACAACGACCAGTGGGATGCGCTGTATCTCTGGGACTTGACGACGAAGAAGGCCGAGAAGCTGACCACGGACAAGAATGTGAATGAGGAAGGCGCGGTGTTTTCTCCGGATGGACAATGGATTGCGTATGTGAGCAACCATGATGTGGACCCGGACCGCAGCAACAATACGGATGTGTTTGTGGTGGCTCCGAAGGCGGGTTCGGCGGCGAAGAAGCTGACGGATTGGAAGGGTCCGGATGGCGGAAGGCTGGCGTGGAGCCCGGATTCGAAGTCGATTGCATTTACGGAAGGCGCGGAGCTGAAGCTGCTGGAGTACTCGCAGGCGAAGCCGGCGGTGGTGACGCTGGATGGAAAGGTGAGCTATCCGGCTACCAAGCTGGACCGCTCGGTGAGCGCGCCAAAGTTTGCGCAGGATGGGACGCTGAGCTACCTGGTGAGTGATGACCGCTATGAGTATCCGGCGCAGGTGGAGCTGGATGGGACAGGCGCCAAGAAGCTTTTGGACATGAAGGGCGTGGTGATGGGGTGGGAATCGGCGGCGGGACACACGGTGGTGTCTTACTCCGATGACGCGACGCCGGCGGAGTTGTATGCCTTTGAGAATGGCACGCTGCGCAGGCTGACGCACAACAACGATACGCTGATGGCGGAGCTGAACCTGGTTCCGACTGAGGATATTGAGTTCAAGGCTTCCGATGGAAATGATGCGCATGGGCTGCTGACAAAGCCTGCGGACTGGAAGGCTGGTACGCCGGTGCCGATGATCCTGTTTATTCATGGCGGGCCGAATGGGCAGGATGCGCACAGCTTTGATTTTCAGAAGCAATGGCTGGCGACGAAGGGATATGCCGAGCTGAATGTGAATTACCGCGGGTCGAGTGGGCGCGGAGCGGCTTACTCGGCGGCGATTTCGGCGGACTGGGGCAACAAGGAAGTGCTGGATATCAAGGCCGGCGTGGATAAGGCAATTGCGCTGGGCGTGGCGGACCCGAAAAAGATGTGCGTGACGGGGTGGAGCTACGGCGGCATTTTGACGGATTATATGATTGCCAGCGATACGCGGTTCCAGTGCGCGATCAGCGGAGCGGGGACAGCGTTTGCGCTCTCGTTTTATGGCGTGGATCAATACATTCTGCAGTACGACAACGAGATTGGTAAGCCGTGGGAGAATTTGAAGGCTTACGAGAAGATCAGCTACCCGTTTCTTGAAGCGGGCAAGCGGATTCATACGCCGACGATGTTTATGGGCGGCACGAGCGATATGAATGTTCCGCTGCTGGGCGGCGAGCAGATGTACCAGACGCTCAAGTCACTGGGTGTGCCTACGGAGCTGGTGGTGTATCCCGGACAGTTTCACGGATTTACGAAGCCCAGCTTTATCAAAGACCGGTACGAGCGGTGGCTGGGATGGTGGGATAAGTATCTACAACCGGACAAGGCGAGCGCGGCAGACAGGAAGAAATAGCCGCGGCAACGGCAGCTCAGGCGACGGCGCAGGCGCTTGAGCGGCCATAAGCGCAGCTATTCGTCGAGCGGAATCAGGCGACCGGATTCGGTTTCTTCATATTCGTGTCTATGAGTCGGCATGAATTGGATAAAGATTGACGCGACGAAAGCGATTGCGAGCAGGATGGTCCCTACGAGGATAAGTGGAAGGCCGGCCCAGACCGCAGGGCCAATGGTAGTGAGGTTGACGCTGAGCTTTGAACCATCCATCGGCCAACCGAAGTTGAAACTGGTAGCGCCGTTGCAGTAGTTCACCAGGGTCCATATTCCACCGGCGAGCATTGCTACGGCCGCGATGAGCAAACGACCGATTGTCTTCATAACGCTCTCCCATTGCAATGAGATGCAGAGTCTTGTGCACGAGGAGAGATTTTACATAGATTTATGGATTTGCGGTGGTGTAAATACAATACAGCCGGACGGAGGGATTAAATGCCTCATCCGTCCGGCTGTAAATTTTGCGAGGCTTAGAGCAACAGCTTCTTCGGCTTGCCCTGTTGTGCGTTGTAGGTGGCAGGACGGCCGATGCTGACGTAGGTGTAGCCCTGATCGGACATCTCTTCCGGCTTGTAGAGATTGCGGCCGTCGATGATGATGGGGAAGCGCAGCGCACGGTTGAGGCGCGGCAGGTCGAGCTTGGAGTATTCCTTCCAGTCGGTGAGGATCAGAAGAGCGTCAGCACCCTGCGCGGTTTCATAAAGATCGCTTGAATATATGAGCTTGTCTGAGGCCGGCAGGACAGCTTTAGCGCGATCGATGGCCGCGGGATCGTGCGCTACGACGGTTGCACCGGCTTCGATGAGACGCTTGACGATGTCGATGGCTGGAGACTCGCGGATATCATCGGTATCGCCCTTGAAGGCCAGGCCGAGGGCGGCGATGCGCTTGCCGCGGAGGGTCCAGAGAGCGGCGCGAACCTTGTTGAAGAAGACATCGCGCTGCGCGTCGTTAATGCTGCTTACCTCTTCCAGAAGCTGGAAGTTGAGGCCCTGCTGCTGTGCGACGTAATGGAAGGCGGCAACATCCTTGGGAAAGCAGGAACCGCCATAGCCGAGACCAGCGCGAAGGAATTTGGGCCCGATGCGGCTATCGAGACCGACGCCGGCGGCGATGTCTTCAATATCGGCGTCGACGCTTTCAGCAAGATTTGCAACGGCGTTGATGAAGGATATTTTGAGCGCGAGAAATGCATTGGAAGCATGCTTGATGATCTCCGCACTTTGAGCCGAGGTAACCAGTATGCGAGCGGGCTGTGTGGCAGAACAGGCGCCGGGGAGCGCACCGGGCTGATCGTAATAGGTGCCACTGGTGAGAGGAGCATAAATGCGTTGCAGGAGCTGCGCGGCGCGCTCTGTGCCCGCACCGACGACGATGCGGTCCGGATGCAGGAAGTCGATGATGGCAGTGCCTTCACGCAAAAATTCAGGATTCGAGACGACATCGAAGTGCGAGGGGTCGACCCCATGGCGGTGCAACACACGGCGCACCCACTCATTGGTGTAGACCGGCACGGTGCTTTTTTCAACGATCACCTTGTAATCGGTGATGGAACGGGCAATTTCGGAGACGACAGCTTCAACGTAGGAGAGATCAGCCGCGCCCGTATCGCCCTGTGGCGTGCCCACAGCGATAAAGACCGCTTCGCACTTTTCGACCGCTCCGGAAAGATCTGTCGTAAATTCGACCCCACGGCCCAGGTGTTTACCGAGCAGTTCAGGCAGGTGTTCCTCGTAAATGGGCACACCACCCGCGCGCAGGGTCTCGACCTTGGCCTTATCGTTGTCCACACAGGTAACCTGGTGGCCCATTTCGGCAAAGCAGACTGCGGCAACGAGTCCTACATATCCAGATCCAATCACGCAAATAGACACTGGTCTCGACATATCTACGGTTCTCCTATCTTTACTCGCGGGAGCGCGGGGGATGGAAATCAATGTAATCGTATGAAATGATGGAAGTGAAGCTTTAATACCGGCTTCTTGAATTATAAGGTACCGGTGGATTCTTCGCCGCGTCTAAGTCTCATTCCGCTGTAACAAGCGCAGCCGAAGCCACAGATTACAGGCTTCCGATAGCACCTATATCTATGTTTTTGCGGGCATAAGCGGCCGCATTCGCAATGATAGAGTGAGGAATATGAAAACGAGACCTGTCGTGGCCATGAGGCTGCGTACGATCGTTACATTTGCAGTTCTTTTCTCCGGAATCGCAGCGGCACTGATGGCAGAACCGTTGACGGCTGCTGCAGAAACTGGATCCGGGCCTGATGGCCAGGCTGTTCCCGCAGCACAATGCCAGGTCTCGGGAATGGGATCGCCTTACATTCCGGTGGACAGCTGGGTTTATCCCGCCCTCTACCGGCTGTATTCGCTGGGATATATAGATTCGGTGTACCTGGGCATGCGTCCGTGGACGCGTACCAGTGTGGCGCGGATGCTGGAGAATGCGGCGTATCGAATTGATGACGATGAAAACACGCCAGAAGGCGGCCAGGCGCAGGAGATCTATGCTGCGCTGATGCATGAGCTGCGGTACGATATTGCGGGCCCTTGCAATGCGTGGAAGGGACAGGCGCGGATCGAGTCGGCTTATACCGTAATGCGCGGCATTTCAGGCACGCCTCTGCGCGACAGCTACCACCTGGGATCGAGCATTATTAACGATTACGGCCGTCCATATCAAGGCGGCTTTAACAGCTACAGCGGCGTGAGCGGATACGCGACAGCTGGCCGTTTTTCACTCTATGTGCGGGGAGAGTTCGATCAGGCGCCTTCAGGAACTGGTTATTCGACCTCGCTGGCAGAGACGCTGGCATCGATTGACGGCACATTCGGAGCGTCCACGGGTAATGTGTATTACAACCAGGCCACGATTCCGATGGGGCCGATTGGCTCCATATTTGATGGACGCATTCAAGAGGCCGTAATCTCCGCGAATGTATGGAATCATGAAATCTCTTTCGGCAAGCACGATCAATGGCTGAGCCCTGCGCAAGGCGGCTCATTTGCTTACTCGAATAATGCGGAGAACATTTATGGGTTCCAGATCAATCGCGTGGAACCGCTGCATATTCCGCTGCTTTCGCGGCTGGTAGGACCGTTCCGCTATGAGTTTCTGGTGGGTGCGCTAAGAGGACATACGTACATTCCAAACGTAGATTTCATGGGAAATCTGGGAGCCCAAACAAATGTCACCGCGCCCGGCGATCCATGGGTACATGTGGAGAAACTGAGCTTCCGGCCGACGGAAAACCTGGAATTCGGCTTTGAGCGAACGGTGATCTGGGGCGGCCAGGGCCATGTGCCAATCACGATTCACAGCTTTCTGAAGAGCTTTTTCAGCTTTCAGAATGTGACCGCCGTAGAGAAGGATGGTCGCGACGATCCTGGCGCGCGCTTTGGCCAGTTTGACTTTTCCTATCGTCTGCCCGGAATGCGGAACTGGCTGACGCTGTATGCGGACGGAGAGGTGCATGACGATGTGTCGCCGATTGACGCGCCACGCCGCGCCGCATGGCGATCGGGGTTGTACCTCTCGCACGTGCCGGGTGTGCCTCGTCTGGATCTTCGCGCTGAGGGGGTATACACGGACCTGCCTGTGGGCAGCAGCCAATTCGGCAAGTTTATATACTATGAAGCGGTCCAGAAGCAGGGTTATACCAACCAGGGACAGATCTTTGGCGACTGGATAGGCCGTGAAGGCAAAGGCGGACAGGCGTGGCTCACCTACCACCTGAGCGGCAATGAGTGGCTGCAGCTGAACTACCGGCGCCAGAAGACTGCAAAAGACTTTATTGCTATTCCGAACTCGACGCAATACGGCACGACGCTGGATGATGTCGGATTCCAGGCGGTGAAGCGTATCGGCAAGGACTTTGAGATCAACGGGAACTTTACGTTTGAGCACTACCTTGCGCCGATTTATCTGCAGAACAAGCAAACGGTGACGAATACCAGCGTTCAACTGACGTGGTATCCGAACCGACGGACGAACTTCTAGGACGAGCGTCTATAAGCATCCGCACAATGTGTGCGTAACTCACAAGGCGGTATAATTCAGCGCATGGCGGAGACGATGCAGGAGCGAATTTCCGAGCCCCACGCAACTGATAAGTTGCGCACGTTGGAAGAGCGGCTTCGTGAACTTGGCTCCGTCATGGTGGCTTATTCCGGCGGCGTGGATTCGGCGTTTCTGGCTGCGACCGCGCACAAGATGCTTGGCGAACGCATGCTCGCCGTGCTGGCCGATTCGCCAAGCCTGGCACGGCGGGATCTGGAACAGGCTGTGGCATTTGCGCAGACGATTGGGATGCCGCTGAAGATTATCCAGACTGAAGAGCTGGAAAAGCCTGAATATCAACGGAATGATGCAAACCGCTGTTTTCATTGCAAGACAGAGCTGTTTGCGGGCATGGAAGTGCTGGGGCGCGAGCTTGGATTTTCGAATATTGCTTACGGCATGAATACGGATGACACGCGGGACTTTCGGCCGGGGCAGCGCGCGGCGGAAGAACATGCGGTGCTGGCTCCGCTGGCGGATGTGAGTTTGAGCAAGCTTGAAGTGAGGGCTTTTGCCAAGGCGGCAGGTTATACGTTGTGGGACCGGCCAGCGGCGCCATGTTTGTCTTCTCGCGTGGAATATGGGCGCACAGTGACACGCGAAGTGCTGGAGCAGGTGGAACGCGGCGAAGAGGCGATACGCGGACTTGGCTTTCGCGAGTTCCGCGTGCGGCACCATGGGCCACTGGCGCGGGTGGAGATTACTCGGACGGAGATGCCGCGGGCGCTGGATATGGAGATGCTGGACCGGATTACGGCGGAGTTGAAAGCGGTTGGTTTTCAGTATGTGACGCTCGATGCAGGCGGGTTTCGGTCCGGATCAATGAATGCCTTATTGCCGGTGGATGTGCTGCTGCGGCGCGGAGCCTGAAACGCCAGCTAGGGCTTCTTCTGTAGAATTTCCTTCGATGAGAATTGGATATTTGGAATGCTTCTCCGGCATCAGCGGAGATATGTTTCTGGGTGCGCTGGTGGATGCGGGCGTGCCATTGAGCCACCTGGCCGAGGTGACGGCTGCTCTCAATGTCGGCGCTCGGCTGGAAGCGCGCAAGGTGATGCGCGCGGGGATTACGGCGACGAAGGTGGATGTGCTGACAGATGAGAAAGCTCATTCGCACTCGCATGAACATAGCCATACGCACGATCCACAGGATCACGCGGACGCTGACGAGCATGGGCATAGTCATTCTCATGGGCACACGCACGAGCATGAACACCATGACCATGAGCATTCGCACGATCATTCTCATGAGCACGGACATGCGCATGAACACTCACACTCTGAGAAGCATGAACACTCACATAGCCATGAGCACACGCATTCGCATGAGCATCGTTCATTGTCGACGATTGTAAGAATTTTGCGTGGGGCGGCGCTGGACGAGGGTGTGAGGGCGCGTGCGATACGCGGTTTTGAGATGCTGGGCGAGGCGGAGGCGACGATTCACTCGATGCCGATTGAACAGGTCCACTTTCACGAAGTGGGCGCAGTGGACACGATTGTCGATATTGTGTGTGCGGCGGCGGGCGCCAAGTGGCTGGGAGTGGAGAAGTGGGTTGGTTCCGATCTGAATGTGGGCAGCGGGACAGTGAAGTGCGCGCATGGCACGCTGCCGGTGCCCGCGCCGGCTACGCTGAAGCTGCTGGGCGATGCGCCGGTATATGCGGCGGGGCCGGCGATGGAGCGGGTAACGCCTACGGGTGCGACGATTCTCAAGATGCTTGGCGTGGAGTATGCAACGCTGCCGCAGATGCGGATTTCGGCTACTGGTTATGGAGCGGGCGGCCGCGATACGGCGGGTGAGCCGAATGTTCTGCGCGTGCTGGTTGGTGAAGACACGGATGCAAACCAGAACGAAGAGAAAATTGCGATTCTGGAGACGGTGGTGGATGACTCTACCCCGCAGTTGCTGGCTTATGTCAGTGAGCTGTTATTGGCGGCGGGCGCGTGGGATGTGTATCGCGTGCCGGTGCAGATGAAGAAAGGGCGCGCGGGTGTGCAGGTGACGGTGTTGTGTGCGCCGCACAAGCTGCAGGAGCTGCGCGAGATTCTCTTCCGCGAGACGACGACAATTGGCGTGCACTGGCGGATTGAGACGAAGATGGCGCTGAAGCGCGAGTTCGTTGAGGTTCAAACGGAATGGGGTGTGGTTCGCATGAAAGTGGCGCGGCTTGCGGGCGGTGAGGCGGTAAATGCGCAGCCGGAGTATGAGGATTGCCGCAGGATTGCCGAGCAACAGAAGATCCCATTGAAGAAGGTGATGCAGGCAGCGATGCAGTTATATGTAATGCAGGCTGAAGCGAAGAAGGTGCTGTGATGGATGGCGCGCAGATGGAGGCATTGCTGACGGCAGTGCGCGAGGGAAAGACCGACGTTGCCGAAGCGCTTGAGCGTCTGAAGAATTTGCCGTTTGAGGATATGGGCTTCGCGAAGCTCGATCATCATCGTGCGCTGAGGACGGGGATGCCGGAGGTGATTTTTGCCTCAGGCAAGACGGATGAGCAGGTGGCGAAGATTTTTGCACGGATGGCGGCGGCGGGCGGAAATGTGCTGGCGACGCGGGCCTCACGCGTGTGCTTTGAGGCTGTCGTTGTGGCTGAGCCGAGGGCTGAGTATCACGAGACGGCGAAGTGCATTACGCTTTCGCAGGCTTCTGCGGTTGTCGGCAAGGGAACGGTGGCAGTGGTATGCGCTGGAACGAGCGATCTGCCTGTTGCGGAAGAAGCAGCGGTTACGGCACGACTAATGGGAAATACCGTTGAGCTGATTGCCGATGTGGGCGTGGCGGGGATTCACCGGCTGCTGGCACAGCGTGAATCGCTTCAATCGGCGCGGGTGCTGATTGTTTGTGCGGGGATGGAAGGCGCGCTGCCTACTGTGGTTGGCGGATTGGTGAATGCGCCGGTGATTGCGGTGCCAACATCTGTGGGCTATGGCGCTTCGTTTGGCGGGGTGGCTGCGCTGCTGGGCATGCTGAATACCTGTTCGCCGAATGTTTGCGTGGTGAATATCGATAACGGGTTTGGCGCGGCTAGTATTGCTACGTTGATTAATCGGCTGTAGAGGTATCCCAGGTTTCAAAATCGAGACCTGGGATACCCAATGTCTTGCTGAACCAGCGAAAAACAAAAGCAGGTCCTTCGACTCACTACTCTCGAACTGAAAAACGTTCGGAACCCCGTTCGCTCAGGCTGACACCTCTCCCTTTTAGGGAGAATTTACACCCATTCGCCTTTGCGCATGAGGGGCTCGCGAGCACCTAGGGCCGTGATGCCGTCGATGTCCAGTTCTCCGGATCCGATCATCCAGTCCACGTGAATGAGGCTCTTGTTTGCGCCTTTCAGGGTGAGTCCGTCTTCGCTGAGCTTGTCGCCATCTTTGATGCAGGATGTGTAGGCCTGGCCGAGAGCTATGTGCGAGGCGGCGTTTTCATCAAAGAGTGTGTTGAGGAAGGTGACGCCGCTCTGCGAGATGGGCGAGGAGTGCGGGACGAGCGCGACTTCACCGAGGCGGCGCGCGCCATCGTCTGTGCTGATGAGCTGGTTGAGGACTTCTTCGCCTTTGGTGGCGTGGGCTTCCACGATGCGGCCAGCTTCAAACTTTACCTGGATGCCTTCGATCATGGTGCCTTGATACGAAAGCGGCTTGCTCGCTGTCACTGTGCCGTCGGCACGGTCTTTGTGTGGCGTAGTGAAGACCTCTTCTGTGGGCATGTTGGGGATGCAGTAAAGGCCGTTGCCGGCTGTGGTGCCGCCGCCCATCCAGAGGTGATCATCGGCGAGGCCAAGACGGAAATCGGTGCCGGGGCCAGTGTATTGGAGCGCGGAGTAGCGCTTTGCGTTGAGGAAGTCGGCGCGCTTGTGGAGGCCGGCGTCGTGGGACTTCCAGTTCGTGACGGGATCAACGCCGCCACCGATGCGCGTGGTTGAAAAGATGGCTTCCCAGAGCTTGGCCAAGGCTTCTTCCGGCGTGTCATTGGGGAACATGGCGGCGGCCCATGCGGGCGTGGCGGCGGCGACGATGGTCCAGTTGATCTCGTGGCGGGTGATGAGATCGAGCGCAGGGCGGTACGCGATGGAGACGGCGCGGTTGGCGCGGCCCACCTTGGCTGGGTCTTCATTCGAGAGCAGGAGCGGGCTCGCGCCGGTAATGGCGAGGCGCGCTGCTCCGCTTTTGAAGGCTGCGCCCATGCCGTCATAGAGCCACGCGGCGGCTTTGTCAAAGCCCGCGTCGTGAGCGTACTTGTAACGCAGGAGTGTGGCTTCGTCATCGGCATAGATGGTGGTGACCAGTGAAGCTCCGGCCTTGTAGGCGTGCTCGGCGATTTTGCGGGCTAGTGGCACGGCGTCCAGCGGCGCGGTCATGACTAGCTCCTGGCCGGGGGCGAGGCCGAGACCTACTTTGATGGCTACTTCGGCTAGCTGGTCGAGTTTTTCAGTGAAAGGGACGGACGGGGCGATGAGGGTGGAGGTGAGAGACATGACAAGAAGATTGTAGCGAGTTAGCCGCGCTATGCGCGAAGCAAGTTAGCAAGTCAGCCGCGTAGCGATCCCACCCATTCGGCAAAAAACGCCGAATGGATGGGGCACCCGGCAGCGCCCATATCTTTGATGTAAACGAAAAACAGAAGCAGGTCCTTCCCTCCGCCTGAAAAACGGCTACGGTCAGGATGACGGTTCTATTTGATGCCACGTTGTTTCGTCTTTACGGGCGGTCGTAGAAGCGGAAGAACAAGGATGGCTTTGCTACCGGCTCGGTCTTGGCGACTAGCTCGGATTGCTGCTTGTCGGTGAGCGGGGTGAAGTCGCGGGCTAGCTGGACGTTCTGCTCGAGCTGTGCGATGTTGTCGCAGCCGATGATAACTGTCGAGACCGGGCGCGAGAGGGTGTAATACATAGCTTGCTGCATGGTGATGGTGCCGGGCGTCGGCGCGGGGACCATGCCTTCCCACATGTGCTTCTGCACTTCGAGGGGCTGGGGCTGCCAGCTTGAGAGGATGCGGCCGCGGCCGGGGATCTTCATGCCGATAATGCCCATCTGTTTCTCGACGGCTAGCGGGAGCAGGTCTTTGTCGAAGCTGAAGTGATGCGGGTCGGCGGCGTTGACGGCCATGAGAACGGTGTCGAAGTCGTGGCGCTTGATGCACTCCATCAGCGATTCAGGCCGGTAATGACCGGTGAAGCCGAGATAGCGGACGACCTTCTGCTGCTGCATCTCGATGAGAGCTTCCATAGCGCCACCCTTGGCAAAAATCT
>Ga0206824_10089_pt1 | contig 31887 bp, 20 predicted proteins | sample Alteio_BWOrgCont_82_FD_152874 | JGI IMG/M metagenome (GOLD analysis project Ga0206824, IMG submission 152874) | Enriched cells from forest soil in Barre Woods Harvard Forest LTER site, Petersham, Massachusetts, United States -... | ecosystem: Environmental > Terrestrial > Soil > Temperate forest >...
AACGAAAGTGTCCGAACAAATCCCAATGCTCAACTTTGAGCCTGCGCCTGTAACTCGTCACAGCGGAAGCAACTACGTTTTCGGGCAGGATCGACGCGACGTTCGAGATGAAAAATGAATGATCCAGAAACTCAAATCGTCCGTTTCCGAGCCACGGCAAGAGACGTGAATCTGGACAGTAATAAGGAGCGAACCATGACTTGGCTCAAAAGACGTGTCTGTAACCTTCAGCTCCTGCCGCTGAACCTGCTGATTACTCTGCTGGCCTGCCACTGCTTGGCAACTAAGGCGTTGGCCGTCGACATCGTCGAAACACGATGGGGATTCAACGGCAAGGTCGCGCTGAGCCGCTTCAATCTGTTATCCGTTCTCGTCAACAACTCGACGCCGCAGCCGTTCGAAGGTTTCATCACCCTTAGAAAAACGCAGGGTGGCGTCAACCACGTCGACGCCACGATTGTCGAGCCGCTCACGATCCTGCCTGGGACGCAAAAGTGGGTCCAGTTTTATCCCTATATCAATACGGGATGGGGAAACACCGCCACCAGCGAAGTCTGGCAATTGTCCTTCGGACGCGGTCAGAAAGAGGAAGTTCCCATACCGCGCGTCGCCAAGTACCAACGGATCATTCTGGACAATGCCGGCAGTCCAGGATCGCGCGCCGGCATCTTGAGACCCATGCAGGCAAATCTGTTCCCCCCATTTGTCTCAGCCACAGATGCCCTGCAGGTGGTTGCGATGGATCACGAACCGAAACCAATGACTCCAAGCCAGAAAGAAGCGCTTCTCGATTGGCTGCATCTTGGGGGAACCGTGCTGCTCATGGCCGGACCTGCGGGCAAACTTCCCGAATTCGAAGGACCTTTGGCCGTGCTGAATTCGCCCCTCGACGAATTCCGCTATGGAAGCGGTCGTGTCATCAAAACGCCATTTCAGCGGGGGCAGTTCAGCGATCAGCAGGCGCGGCAGTTGTTCGCATCGTTGCCGAAGAATCCGGTCTGGGCCAATCAGACGCAAAACGACCCGCAGGATCCGCAAGACGCCATTGATGGTGTCGATGGCGTGGGACAGAATCAACCCGGCATGACGAACAATTACAGCGATGGAACAGATCCGTTCGCCGCCAGTTCGTTTCTTTCACAATTGAAGGAAATGACCAAGCCGGATCACAACTGGGTTCTGCTGCACATGATGTTCTGGGTATACATTGGAATGGTGTTCCCGGGATGCTATTTGCTCGGAAAGCGCTGGTCCGACTTTCGTATCGTCTATGGCGGGTTGCTGGGAACGGTGGCACTTTTCAGTTTTTTGTTTTCCGTCGTCGGGCAGCGCGGTTACGGAGAGGCCACGGCGGTGCATTCCGTGGCGATCGCCCGCTCGCTCAAGGACGGTGGCCTGGACGTCTCATCCTGGTCAAATGTTTTCGTCACTGGCGGGGCAACCTATTCGATCAAGCACAATGCGCGGGGAGTTTTGTACTCGACGTGCAGCGAGACCGAAGAAATCAACGGCCGGATCAACAATGGAATGGAAGCCGAATTCATCGCCGACATTCCTCCCTTCTCCAATCGCGAGTTTGCTCTGCGCATGCGGCTGGCGAGTGGCAGTCCCACAGTCCATGTCGATAGTTTCAACACCGCCGACGGAAGGTTGCAGGAGTTATCCTTGACCGTCGACGGCGTTTCCTCGAACGAGACGCAGGCGCACGCCTTGTTCGGCGACCGCTTCTACGCTCTGACATTTCGGAACGGGAAGTGGAAACTTGGGGCCGACGTGGGAGATGCCGCGACGATGTTGAACATGCAGAACATGCACAACTGGCCGAACAACAACAGAGGCTATGGTTATCCCTATGGTGAAAATGTCACGACTGCGAAAGAACGTTTCAACCTGATGTCGAGACCGTTGCTGTCGCGCAGCTTGAATGTCTCCCGCGAAAACGAAATCAGGCAGGTTCAGATTTCTACGGACATCATTCGAGTTCTCTTCTACACGAAAATGCCCGCCAGCTTCGCTGTTCAGAATGATCGTCTTGGTGCTCAAGACGGCTACGTTCTGTACAGCATTGACGTGCCACTTCTGCAGGAAAAATGACACCGTTCTGCTCCGTCGGCTCGTAGCAACCTTTCGCCTTTGACCGATCGACTTGTATTGGGGAACCGTTCGATGAGTATCGCTGCCAGAACCTCCAGTGCGGCGCAGCCCGTGATCGAGGTTGACGACGTTGTTCACTCGTTCAAGGGGCGACGCGCCTTGAATCACGTCAGTTTTCAGGTCATGCCGCAATCACTGCACGGATTCGTGGGGCCAAACGGCGCAGGAAAGACCACGTCGCTCAAGGTCATCTGTACACTGCTGCGGCCACAGTTCGGCGTCGTCAAAGTCTTCGGACACGACGTCGTGGATGACCAAAAAGCGGTTCGTCGCAAGATCGGTTTCATGCCTGACCACTTCAGCACCTACCGTCAGATGACGGTCTACGAATACCTCGACTTCTTCGCCGCCGCTTATGGGCTGTCGTTTGCCCAGAGGACGCGCGTCATTGATGAAGTCCTGGCGTTGACGGATATGGACGGAAGAAAGAATGACCTGATCAGCGGACTTTCACGCGGGATGCAGCAACGCACCAGTCTGGCTCGCGTGCTAGTAAACGACCCGGACCTGCTGCTGCTCGACGAACCAGCCTCTGGGCTGGATCCACGCGCACGAATCGAATTGATGGAAATCCTCAAGGCCCTGCGATCCATGGGGAAGACCATTTTCATCAGTTCACATATCCTGAGTGAACTGGCAGAGTTGTGCGATGCGGTCACGATCATTGACCAGGGAAAGGTCAAGTATAGTGGCTCGATGCAGGGCTTGTTGCTGACCAGCGGCGAGCATCCCGCCTTCCGACTGACCGTGGCGGGCGAATCCGATGGGTGGGCCGAATCGTTGCAGCAACTTCCGGGAGTGTTAAAGGTCGAACAAATCGAAGGACGCCCGGAATATCGAATCGAATTTGACGAAGCACAACTCGATACCAACAGGTTGCTCCAGGGAATCATCGGATTGAACATCCCGATTTCCGCGTTCGCCGAAGATCGCCGTCACCTCAACGAAGCTTTCATGGACCTGACGGAACGAGGAGTCAAATGACTCAATGAGTCATATTCGAGGTGAGCCGCGTACGGTGAGGCCCCGGACTCCTCGACGGTGCGGCAACTTCCTGTTCGGGGCCTGGCGGCACCCGGCTCACGATACTGAACAAAGCCCATTTCTCGCTCAGCGAAGATTTCTGATGTACTACGGTTTGCTGGCGCTTCTGACTCGATCGCTGCGGCAGGATGCGCGCCAGTTGCGAAATCACGTATTCCGGCTGACATTCGTGGGGTTCATCTATCTTTCGCTGTTGTGGGCGACAGTGACCAGCGCTGCATTTGGCGCCCCCGGACTGCGTTTCTTCGTTAGCATCGCGTGGCTGAATGCTGTCTTTATCACATGTGCCGGAATCGGATTCTTCGCTTCGGCCATTACAGAGGAAAAAGAAGAAGAGACGATTGGTCTGTTGCTGATGGCTGGACTGAATCCACTGGCAATTCTCCTGGGAAAGTCGACCAGCCGGTTGATTCAAGCCTCGATGCTGGTCGTGGTGCAATTTCCGTTCATGTTGTTGGCGGTCACATTGGGGGGAGTCACACCACATCAGATTATCTCCGCCTATGTGGCATTGTTGGCTTTCATGACATTTCTGGCCAATGTGGCACTCGTCTGGTCAACGATATGCGAGCGAAGTGGCAGCGCTGCCGGTTTGACATGTGCGGTGCTGGTTGCCTATGCACTTGCCCCTTATGCCGCCCCGCAGATCAGTACGCAATTGAAGGAGTGGGGACTTACGGGAACATCGGGATTTGGAAGTATCATCCACGGCACGCTGGAATGGGGGGCCGACCTGAGTGTTTATCATCGGCTTTCCAGGATCATGGAAACGGGATTTCAGGAACCTGTTTTCAGTCAACAGGTAATTTCCAACGTCTTCGGGGGAATTGTCTGCTTCGCTTTTGCCTGGGCGATTTTCACTCCATTCACAAAGGACTCGTCCGGGGGAGCTGTCACTCGCGGCATGGTTTTGAAATCCAACAGTCGTGTTCGGTTTCTCAGCTCGGGACGAGCCTGGCCATTACCGTTGGTCTGGAAGGATTTTCAATTCATTGCCGGCGGGTTCGGGTTCGCCGTCGTGAAACTTGTCGCCTACGTCATGCTGGCAACCGGGTTAGTCTCTTACTTCTGGGCAACAGTGGATACACCGGGCATAGGTGTTGACGAACTCTATGCCAGTTGCGCGTGCTGCACAATTGCCATCGAAGCCAGTATTCTGGCCGCGCGGATCTTCTACGATGAAGTCCGACTGCAAACTCTCTCCTCGTTACTCATGCTGCCGCGAAGCATCCCGTATCTGGGCTATAGCAAGGCTCTGGGATGTGTCATGGGCCTGCTGCCGTCTGTGGGATGCCTGCTCCTGGGAACGATTCTTCTCCCTGGAGGCGGGTCTCGTCTGGCGGTGAACGCTTTGATCGATCCGATGGTCTGGGGCTTCGTGTTGATCCTGATGATTTTCCTGCATTTGGTCGCGCTACTGAGTTTGTTCGTGAAATGGGGAGCGCTGCCGCTCGCGATCGTGATCATGGTTCCGCTCACCCCGTGCTGTCCGATTTTTTCGCTGCTGGTGCTGGTCGCCGGACCCGGCGGAGTTCGTGATTCAGCGGGGGCGTTTCCTGCAATCGCGACAGTCTGGATCCTGATAGGACTTTTCTGTTTTGTATTCCAAATGATGATTGCCTCGCGATTGCAGGAAATCGGATCGAAGTGACCGGTAGATGTTTCAAGGTGTGCTGGCATTATTGGGGCGGTCGTTGCGATTCGATGCCAGGTCCTGGCAGCCGCACGTGGCGCGCTTCGCATTGATGCTGGCCATCTATGCTGCGCTGACGTTTGCCGTCACAACCAGTTCGCTGTTTGGCGCCCCCGGGCTGCGTTTCTTCTATTCCATCATCTGGCTGAATATCGTCTTCATGACCCTGCTCGGAATTGGATTCTTTTCGACAGTGATCAGTGAAGAAAGGGAAGAAGACACGCTGGGGTTAATGCAAATGGCAGGAATCAGCCCACTGGGGATCCTGCTCGGCAAGACCGGCGGCCGACTACTGCAATCGCTGTCGCTGATCGCAGTCCAGTACCCGTTCACGCTGCTGGCGATCACCATGGGCGGCGTGACCTCGAACCAGATCCGATATGCATATGTCAGCCTGGTTGCGTACATGCTGTTCCTGGCGGGATTGGGCTTGCTGTGCTCGACCGTAGCCGCAAGGAATCGGACCGCTTCAACCTGGATGATCATTGGATTGGTCGTCTATCTCGCAGTTCCGTACTTCGCTTATGAATTGCAACGATTCCTCGTTGACGGCAATACTTTTGCGGCGACGTCGACGTGGGTGAAAGTTCTGCGGTGGGTCGGATCGACGTGCCTGTTCCTGGAAGTCTCTGGAATCATGAATTCTGGTTTCAACGCATCCCCGTGGAGCACACAGGCAGTCTCAAACGTGGTCGCAGGTAGTCTGTGCTTTCCGCTTGCCTGGATGCTGTTTGGAGTCTGCACGCGCAACCCGGCATCGGAAAGTACGTCACGCGGATTCCTCACGAGAAGGCGCGGTCAATTTCGCTGGTTTACACCCGGCAGACCGCATTGGAATCCGTATGTCTGGAAGGATTTTCACTTTGTTGGCGGCGGAGTGGCCATGATGCTGGTGCGAATGGTCTTCTACTTCCTGCTACTTCTCGTTTCGATAGGATTGAGCGTGCTATGGTCCACGGGAGCTTTCGAAGACGATCCCTTCGAGTATGCGATATCGATCTCTCAAGGGTTTTTCTCAATCGCGGTTTCCATTGAGATCGGTCTGCTGGTATCCCGTGCACTGCACCAGGAAATCCGAGAGCAGACACTAGCCACGCTGTGCATGCTGCCAGTCTCCATGTCGTTCATCACTTATTCGAAGTTCGCCGGAGCGCTGCTGGCAGGGCTACCGGGAGCTTGCTGTCTGGCGGCAATGACTTTCGGCACGGATGCTGGCTATGACAACCTGATTGCAATGTTAGAAGAGGGAGTCGGATGGTTCTTCCTGGCGCACTTCGCGCTGATCCCTCATTTGGCAATGGTCTTCGCACTGTACTTGCGATGGGGCTTCGTTCCACTTGCAATTGCCGCATCCGTTGGATCATTTTTTTTCTCGGCGCTGATTGTTGAGAGCTCTGGATCGGGACCCCATTTAATTGGTATTCCTGCATTCGTTGTTTCTTCGGTTTGTCTGATCTGTCATTTTTGGATTCGCTTGCGGATCCGCTCCCTGGTCGCACTCAGTTGATGGATATGCGAAGGTTGATCGAGGACGCACTCCGGTCAATCCAAGATGAAAGAAGGCACGATGTTGCGTGGGATCTTTTCGTTTCTCCGCGGAATCTTCGCGTTGTTCTTTCGATCTCTGCGCACGGACTCTCGATCCATCCGTATTCATTTGATGTGGTTCCTGCTGATGATCGTGATCTACGGTTCACTTTGGGTCGCCAGGGAAATGTCTGCAATGTTCGGAGCTCCCGGGCTGTTTTTCTTTCGAATCGTGATGTACTTGAATGCTGGATTCATCACTCTGCTGGGAATCACCTTCTTTTCCAATGCCATCTCGGAGGAAAAAGAAGAGGACACTCTGGGACTGATGACGATGGCAGGTATCAGTCCCCTGGGCCTGTTGCTGGGAAAGTCGACCAGCCGACTGTTTCAGGTAGTCCTGCTGCTGGCGATTCAATACCCATTTACGTTGCTGGCTGTCACCATGGGCGGACTGCTGCCAACGCAGATTTTTTCCGCATACATGTCTTTGCTGGCCTATACCATTCTGCTGGCAAATGTCGGTCTGATCTGCTCGGTCGCCTGCCGCACCAGCCGCAACGCCTCCGGACTGACGACATTGTGGCTGGTGGGATATCTCTCGGCGCCGCTGTTCGCCCTGGCTGGACATTCGTATCTGACCACGGAACGCAATTGGTCTGAGAAATCCGGTTTCATTCGAGCATCCGTCTTGACGTGTCTGAATTGGATTTTCCAGTCACCCGTCTATATCGAGTTGTATGCGGCCACTGAAACCGGCCACCGATTCACGTGGTCCGCGCAACTGATCAGCAATTCCGTCGGAGGGGTCGTTCTGTTTCTGCTGGCATGGATCCTGTTTGGGTATGTGGCCAAAGAACCGGAACTTGATGGAACGGAACGCGGCATGGTCGCCAGGCGCACAAACCGCCGGCTAAGCTGGTTCAGCGCGGGCCGAACGTGGAGGCACCCTTTGGTCTGGAAAGACTTTTTCTTTGTTGCAGGCGGATGGGCTGGACTGCTGATCCGCTGCCTGCTGTACTGTGGATTGTTTGGATTGTGCTATGGCGCCAACTCCTCCTGGTACGTGAATTCAGGGATCAGCCTGCGATGGCCGGACGTGGTTCGCGGATTTCAAGTGTTCGCGCATCCATTGCTGGCCCTGGACATCGCTCTTTGTGCATCGCGCGTATTTCAAGAGGAAATCAAAGGGCAGACGCTGGCGTCACTGCTGATGCTGCCGCAATCAATTCCCTCGATCGTCTATTCCAAGTTTGGCGGATGCGCGCTGGCCTCCACTCCAGGAGTCATCGCCCTCCTGTGCAGCCTTGCTTTGCCCGGCGGTACTGAATTTATTGGCGAACTGTTTCGAGACGCCGGGTTGATCTGGTGGATTATGAACTTGGTCCTGGTGATTCATCTGACTGCCGTGTTTTCAATCTATCTTCGATCCGGCGCATTCGTGCTAGCAATCGGTGGAATGATCTGTTCCATGGTGCTCAGTAGCTTCGTTGACTATATGATCGCGGTAGCGACACGCGGCATGTACAAACCTCAAGAAATCCACGGACACTGCGCCATCGGATTGGCGGTGATCTGCATCGCATGCCACGGCATCATCTTGTGGCGAATGCCGTCGCTCGGCGAGAAATGATTTATATCGCTCGCGGCCAAGTTTGAGGCATTCGCCTATTCGACTCCCGCGATCAAATCCCTCAATTCCTACCGGGCAAGGAATATTCCATCCCATCCAGAATCGAAAGCAGGTCGCCGTTGATTGTGTTGCAGATCACTTCCAACTGCAGATCGTTGACCGTCGTTCCAAAGGGGTTTTCGATTTCGACGCCGATCTCTTCGATTCCGAACAGAATATATGAAATCAGCAACGTGACGACGATCACTTCCCAGCCGAATCTCTCAACCAGGGCCAGTGGAAGCGTCAGGCAGTAGACAATTAGTGCACGTCGCAGATGCACGACATAGGCATAGGGAGCAGGTGTGGATCGAATCCGTTCGCACGCTCCGACATAGTCCACCAGCAGTTGAATGTTCTGATCAAATGCCCGGAGTTGCTGCGTGTCGATCAAACCGTCTCGGTGCGCCTCGCTGATCAACCCGGTCAACTTTCTGGCAACAGCCAACGGCACATTACGACACTGCCGAATGGCCGAAACCTCATTGGTTGGCAAATCGTTCACGACTGATCGATTGTTCGGAACGCCCCGCAGACGGTACATCGTGGCAAACGGAAACTCGATCGTCCAACAGATGCACTTTCGTGCAAGTGCGGGCTGAGCGGCCAACCAGGCTTCGGCTTGACGTGCCAGATTGCGAGTCTCATTGACGATGCCACCCCACTGCTTGCGGCCCTCCCAAAACCTGTCGTAGGACGAGTTGGTCCGAAACACGAGCAACAGCCCCAGAGAAGCCCCGATCAGCGAGTGAGCAGTCTCTGCGATGGCGATTCGATGAAAGAAATGCGGAGCGAAGTCATACAGAATCAGAATGACCGCGGACCAGATGACACAAAGACTGACGCGACCGAGGATCTCACGAACCATCGAGCCTTCAATGTTGAGCAGGTGGCTGGTCCATTTACGGGGATCGTAAGTCATGGAGTGTGATCACTTACTGATGGAAGCCCACACCTGACCTCGGTCGTGGTGCATGACAAGTCTGCGGTTCAACGAAAAGTGTAACGACGAAATCCGTGCTTGTCATGGCGTGGGACGCCGGGCAAAGCGTAATCTGCCGTAACCGAAATGACGTACTATCCATCCCCTTCCAGTGTCGACTTTTTGCGGAGCAAATGATGGTAACTTTGCGCAAAGCGGTGAGACTCGTCTCGCACGTATTGCAGCAGCAGAAGTGCATACGAATGCTTGCTGAGAAGCTTCGATTCGGGCTGACCGGGCAGGAAGATCTCTTCTTCCCGCTTGGCCAGTGAGCAGACAAACGGAGGCGTAATACCAATGCTTTGCAGAGCAGCCATCGCCGCTCCAAGCTGTCCCTTGCCACCATCGATCAACAGAATGTCCGGAAACGCCTCCCCCTCCTGCTGCAGACGCCGAAAATGTCGGCTGACCACTTCGCGCATCGAAGCAAAATCATCCACCCCGTCGACCGTCCGAATCTTGAATCGCTTGTAGCCGTGCTTGAAAGGTAGTCCATCAATGAACTGCACGCAACTCGCAACCGTTTCACCTCCCTGCAAATGAGCAATATCCATTCCTTCGATTCGTCGCGGCAGGGTCGGAAGTTCGAACACCTTCTTGAGCCCCAGCAGGCCCTTGCGAGGATCCACCTGGAAAACTTCGGGCTGCGCATGCTGCTTCAGGTCGCCTCGCAGATTCAGGTTTTCCAACGCTTTGATCTGGTCTCGCAACCGTGCTGCTTTTTCAAACTTCAACTCTTTGGCTGCCGACTGCATTTCTTCGCGAAGTTCTCGAAACAGGCGAACCTTCTTCCCTTCCAGAAACAGCCGCAGCCTGCGGATGTCGCGACGATAGTCGTCGCGGCTGATCCGCAGATTGCACGGAGCGGTGCATTGATGGATGCTCGCCAGCAAACATGGTCGAAACCAGCGCCAGCGTTCGTCGTCCTGGTGGATATTCAATGAGCAAGTCCGGAATCGAAACACCTGCTGCAATACGGCAATCGCGCCACGCAGCTTCTTCGCGTTCGTGAATGGTCCGTAGAGCTTCGTTCCACGTGGGCGAGGCTTGCGTGTGAATTCGATCCGTGGAAACTCTTCGCGGATGAAGATTTCCAGATAGGGAAACGTCTTGTCGTCCTTCAATTCCGTATTGAAGATCGGTTGAATGTCCTTGATCAAACGAGCTTCCAACAGCAGGGCGTCGACTTCGCTCTCGACGGGAATAAAATCGATATCCTTGATTTCAACGACAAGATTCGCAGTACGAAAATCTTCGGCCGCCTGCTTTGTGAAGTAACTTGACGCCCGGTTTCGCAGGTTGACCGCCTTGCCGACGTAAATCACTCGCCCCTTGTCATCTTTCATCAAATAGACGCCTGGCGACGCAGGAAACGTCTTCACTTTCTCGCGAGGTTCAATCGGCTCATCAGACATCTGAATTCCGGTTTGCTTTTCCAGTGGCTGAATACTTCATGGGTCAGACAGATCGATGAAACATCAACCAGCGTCGCGTGCCATGCGCCGCCAGAATGATTATACTCACTGTTTCCCAAGGAACACCCTGATGCTTGAAACTCGCCTGCAAATCTGTCTGATCTGGTTGGCAACGATTCTGTTGCCGATGCAAGTCCGCGCCCAGGAGCTTTTTCCCGACGAACTGACTCATTTTGAACCGATCGCGACAAATCCAGTCTTTACAGCGGCAGGTGAAGGTCATTGGGACGTTAAGATTCGCGAACGAGGCTGGATTCTACGTAACGGCGATGAATGGCGGATGTGGTACACCGGATACGATGGAACACGGTCCGGTCAAAAAATGCTCGGGTATGCGACGTCGAGCGACGGTTTGTCGTGGAAACGACATCCGGGTAATCCCATTTACAAAGACAATTGGGTCGAAGACGTCTGCGTGATTCCTCATCAGGGGAAGTTGTACATGTTCGCCGAAGGGGAGCAGGATCGCGCCCAGCTTCTGACATCGATCGACGGAATCACTTGGACGCGAATTGGGCGATTGGACATCCGTCAGAAGAGCGGTGAATCGATCGACGACGGTCCATATGGCACTCCAACGGCGTGGTTCGAAAATGGGATCTGGAATCTGTTCTACGAGCGTGGAGACAAGGGAATCTGGCTGGCTCGATCTGCAGATTTGAAGGTTTTTACCAATGTCCAGGACGAACCGGTCCTGGTTCCTGGACCGGACGATTACGATCGCGATCTGATCGCCATGAATCAGGTCGTCCAAACAAACGGCCGCTATTATGCGGTTCTGCACGGATCAAAGAAGCCGGATGATCCGTCGCAACCAAGTCTGTGGGCAACGAGTCTGGCAACCTCGTCGGACCTGATCCATTGGACAAAATACGCTGGGAATCCGCTGCGTCCTGTCAGCGAGAACAAATCCAGCGGCCTGCTGATTCATGATGGCAGGCAATTTCGCCTGTACACGATGCACAATAAGGTGGATGTTCATCGCCCCCGTTCCAACTGAAAAGCAGTCTTAATGACCCGCGAAAACCGGCAATTCAACGAACTTCGAACAATTCGCGTTCAGCGCCAATTCACAGGAGCTGCCCCAGGAAGCGTATTGATCCAGGCAGGTCGGACCACCGTCTTATGTACGGCGAGTATCGACAGCACGCTGCCACCCTGGAAATCGGCGGCGAATCCCGCTGAAGCGGTCGGATGGTTGACAGCGGAATACTCGATGCTCCCAGGAAGCACTTCGCCGCGAAAGCGACGTGACCGAGACAAGATGGATGGCCGATCGACTGAAATCCAGCGGTTAATCGGGCGCAGCTTGCGTGCGGCTGTCGATTTTGCCGCTCTTGGACCACGCACAATCACCGTGGATTGTGATGTGCTGGAAGCGGATGGGGGAACTCGGACGCTCAGCATTACCGGCGGATTCATCGCTCTGTGCGATGCCATCCAATCGATTCGTTCGCAGCTTTCCACCGAACGACCGGTGCTGACCAGTAGTATCGCAGCCGTCAGTGTGGGAATCATTGATGGCGTTCCATTGCTTGATCTGGACTATAGTGAAGACAGCCGTGCGGAAGTCGATCTGAACGTTGTCATGACCGGAATCGGCGAATATATCGAAGTCCAGGGAACCGCAGAGGGAAAGCCGTTTTCGCGTGACTTCTTGAATCAGCAACTCGACCTCGCCGCCGCGGGCATCGCTCAGTTGACCCGGCTTCAACGTGAATCACTCGGAAATGAATGGCCCTTTGCCTAAGTTCAACGTTATGAATCGCAGATTGCGTAAATCAGTCTGATAGCAACATCATTGCATGTGTTTGTTCTTCATCTGCGACATCTGCGTAATCTGCGGTTAAATACTCATTCCAATGAGTTCAGCCCCTGCTGGAGTCGACATTCATTGAGTTGAATGAGCGCTCGTGGCTCGCGCTTCAGAAACTTAACCAGTTGAGATGCGGTCACTCCCAGCAAAGCGGCCGCGCCGGGAAGGTGGCCGTGATGTACATGCAAAACGTCCAGCGCCTCAGCAAGCAATAGGGCAAAGTCTTCGTGATCGGGACTGCAGGCGATTCTTTCATCATGGCGACGCGATTTCCACAACGCTGTCGGCGCGGCTTCCGCCAGTGACGCGGTCCGAACTTCGAGGGCAAGGTTGATGCGCAGACGTTTTATGGCCATTCGAAGATTGTCGAACTGACTTCGCCGTTCAGAGGCTTGACCACCGATTCCGGTCGGCGTGTGTCGCAGGACCACGGCCGATTCTGTTTTGTTTCGATGCTGTCCACCCGGCCCGCGCCGCCGCTCATGACGCACTTCGCAATCGCGTAACAATTGCTCAACAGGCGTTTGAACTGGATGAAGCACGGAATCGGTCATATCACGGAATCACATTCGAAGACACGGAATACCAAAAGAAAAACTCCAAGTGAGCTGAGTGGCGTCATTGAAACTGGAGGCTGGGCACAGATTTGCAAATTGTGGCAGACTCCCGGACAATTCGCATCCGTCCTTCCCAATTCGCCGATCACTCACAGGAGATAGTTCGATGCGTCCACCGATTTGGTCATGGGCCGCACTGATTGCGGTCACGGTCACCAGTACTCTGCCGGCCGAAGAAGTATCCGATCTCGTAGCGCCTGGTGCGGAAGTCAAAAAAGTCGTTGGTGACTGCAAGTTCACCGAAGGGCCTGCTTATAGTCCGAAGGGATACCTGCTGTTCAGCGATATCCCGAATTCGCGAATCGTGAAAGTCGATGCGGATGGCACTGTGAGTGATTTCCTGAAACCATCAGGAGCGGCAAACGGCCTGGCTTTCGATGCGGTCGGCAATTTGTATGTCTGCCAGGGTGGTGATCGAAAAGTAATCAGAATCGGGGCGCAAGATGGCAAACTGGAACCTCTCTGCGCGTCATACGACGGGAAGCCGATCAACAGTCCGAACGACCTGGCTCTCGACGGCCATGGAGGGTTGTATTTCACGGACCCTCGTTATGGCGGGGACTCGAAGATCGAGCAGCCATGCATGGGAGTTTACTACATCGATTCCGCTGGAAAAACGACGCGCGTCATTGAGGATCGTGAACGCCCCAACGGGATTCTGGTTTCGATCGATCGTAAAACCCTGTATGTCGCCGAACCCAACAAACGCGAGCTTTGGAGCTACGAGATAACTGCTCCCGGCAAATTGGGGTCTGGCAAGTTGATTTTCACCGGCGACGCAAACCTTGATGGAGGCGGACCGGACGGAATGGCGTTGGACGAGCACGGACGCATTTATACAACCTACAACAGTGTTGTGGTTCTCAAGCCGAATGGAGAGCTGATCGGTCGAATCCCTGTTCCCGAACATCCGGCCAACTGTAAGTTTGGCGGACCCGACGGCAAGACTCTTTACATCACAGCGCGGACCAGCCTGTATTCGCTCGGCATGAATGTGACGGGAGCGCCGCTGGTATCCACGGGACCTCGTCCGGCTCCCCAGGTCGGACTTCGTGAACGACGAAATGCGGGGTTCCGTGGTCCAGCTCGATTGACGCAGGACAAGAAAGGTGCGGCCGAGATCACCGAAGTCACAATCGAAGACATCAAGCTGAAGGTTCCCACCACATGGAAACAAAAGCCCCCCTCAAACAAGTTGCGACTTGCTCAATTCTTGATCCCGCCTGCGGAAGGGGATGAATTCGCAACCGAACTGGTGATTTCATCGTTTCCGGGTGGCGGAGGAGGTGTGAATCAGAATCTGACGCGATGGACGAATCAGTTTGCGGAAGACGGTCGCAAGGTGAAGATTACGTCGGGCGAATCACCACAGGGCAAATATGTCTTGCACGACGTTCAGGGGACCTACCTTTACACGGCCGGAGGCCCATTTGCAGGTGGTAAGCCCGAGCCCCGCCCGAACCATCGTTCGATCAGCGTCGTTCTGACCATTGAGAACAAGGGAAATTACTTCCTGCGCATGACAGGGAGCCAAAAGGCCGTGGACGCCGCCACGAAAGCGTTTCGAGCCGCGTTTGACGCCGATGAAAGCAAGGAAAAGCCTTACGAAATCTGATGATGCCGCTTTCGATTAGCCGTGCGGGCCGAGCACCGCACGGCTAATTGAGATTCTCAATGAACGGGTCGTGTGCTTTGTTGGGTATTGCAAATTGAAAAATGCAAACTGCAAATTGACAATTGACACATCGGCTACGTCTCTAGTTTTCCAACTTACTTCTATTCGATTGCGATCGCTCCGAGTGACCAGCTCCCCTCTGCGACGTTGCGTCCTACTGCTCCTGTTGATCACCGCATCGGCCTTTGCGCAGGATGACGACGAACAGCCGCCTGGACTTCACGCCAGATATCAGGTGGGCCAGGCTGTCGTTGAGCGTGTTGATCCGGACATCGCGTTCGTGTGGGGCGATGCCGCCCCGGACGATCGACTTCCTTCGGGAAAGTTCACGGCCAACTGGTCCGGGACACTCTTGCTGCGGAGTCAAGACAAATATCGAGTTCACGCGTTTGTGCAGGGAAGAGTCTCAGTGAAGGTCAATCAGCAAGTCGTCCTCGACGGCGAAACTGATCGACCCGGTTGGATCAGCGGACCGGAAAAGGACCTCACTTTCGGAGATCAGAGTTTCGAAGTGTCGTTCGCCCGGACTGGAGATGTGGCGCAACTCAAATTGTACTGGTCTTCAACCGACTTTCCCCTGGAACCGTTGCCATACCATGTTTTATTCCAGGCCAAACCGTCGCCGGACCTGACGCTGGTGGAACGAGGCCGCGTCCAATTCGAAGCGTTTCGATGCGGGAACTGCCACACCGAAGGGGGTGACGAGCCAAGTTCGAGTGCCACACGATCATTTGCCGCCCCCTCCTTGAAGCACGTTGGCATCGGCAGCAGGCGCGAATGGCTGATTGAAAAGCTCATGTTGAATGGCGACTCGAAGCTCGCCGGTGACAAACCGAACATGGCCGGCAAGATGCCTCATTTCGGACTGGACCGGGACGAGGCTGAATCAATCGTCGCCACGCTCGTCAAAAGCGCTGCGCCGGTCGAATTGACGACCGTCGGAAAATCAAAAGATTCAGAGCGTGAGAAGGATTTGCAGGCAGGTCGAACACTCATTCGTTCCGTCGGCTGCCTGGCATGTCACACGTGGGATTCGCTGGGCGAGCACACGTCATTCGGTGGCGGATCGTTGAACGATCTGGCACACAAGCGGACCGCGGGATGGCTGACGACATGGCTTTTCGAACCATCCAGATTGAATTCTCAACATCGGATGCCCGTATTCAATCTGACCGCCCAGGAACGAACTCAAATTGTTCTCTCGCTGTTGGAATCCGATCGTTCGGCAGGCAATGCGATCCCCGAAACCAGCAACAACAGTGACGTGGACGCAGCCATCCTGGCACGTGGCAAGAAACTGATCGACGCGTCTCGTTGCTCGCTCTGCCACGAATTGCCCGGTCTTAACGCGAACTCTTCGACTGTGTTCTCACTGGCGGCTAAAGAAACGAATTGGTCGAGGGGATGCACGCAATCGCCGGATCGAGCGAAGTATCGTCCCGGGTTTCCTCAGTGTGACATGGAGGCGATCCGTGCGTATGCCGCGACCTGGCAATCACACCAGCCATCTCTTCCAGTATTCAACCCAACATCCCCCAGCTCACTGGCAGGCAGAACAGTCCTGGAACGAAAGAATTGCCTCGGCTGCCATGATCGAGATGCCACCCGAGGCATCGCGAATCACGCCGCGGCAGTGGCCAGGGCAGATGAGGCACTGACAAGTCTGCACATGACACTGATACCCCCGCGGCTGAACGCCGTCGGCGATCGGATGCATGACATGGGGCTCGCCGAAGCCATACGCGGTGAACAGAAATTCGTGCGGATGAACTGGCTTCGAGTTCGAATGCCAAGATTTCAGCATTCAGCGACGGAGCAGGCAGCAATCGTTGCTCATCTGAATGGTCACGATCGTATCCCCGACGGCGCACCACAGATGGAACCGCCCGGCGCCAGGCGCATTGGAATCGCCGCTGATCATTCGCCCGATCCGCAGCAGAGATTGGCAGGCCGTGAATTGCTCGGCGGCAAAGGCTTCAGTTGCGTTGCCTGCCATGCCGTGAAGGACTACACGCCAAAGGTGACCGCGCTGGGGACACGTGGATCGAATCTGCATCTGATCGGCCAGCGAATGCGAACCGACTACTTCTTCCGCTGGACCCGTGCCCCGCTAAGACTTATGCCGGGCGTCGAAATGCCGAACTATCAACGTCCGCACGAATTCATTCTTCCCGGTCAGCTCGACCAGCAACTGATAGCCATCTGGGATGCACTCAATGATCCACTCCTGACAGCGCCGACAAACCCGGCAATCGTCGAACAGTTGCTGGCCGTGAAAGAGGTGGATGACTTGCGCGTGGTTCGCGACGTCTTCACGGTACCGGGCACGTCAGATGAAACCGTGGCCCGGGCTTACGCGATTGGCTTTCCAGGAGGACATTCCGTCCTGTTCGATCTGGAAACCTGCAGCGTCAAGGGGTGGACGCTCGGTGATTTTGCTCGCCAGCGATGTGAAGGTAAGCGCTGGTATTGGGATCTGGCGGGGACCGTCGTTGCAACGGGTTTTGACAAGCGACCGGAGATTGTCTTGGTGCACAAAGAGACGGGAGAAGTCATTGCTCCTGAAACTGGGTGGAACGTCGAGTGTCGCCTGAACGCAGAGCGAATTCGCGAGAAAGCTCGCGTCGCACTCGAATACGATCTCACTTTTTCGAAAGATGGACACTCTTTTCATTTGCCGGCAGTGATCGATGAATTCGTGCAAGTCCGTTCGGGCTGGGAACGACACATTTCTGCGACAATCAATCAGGCTGTGTGGCCATGGTTCAGAAACACGCCACCCGCCGTATTGAGTGCACAAGCACGCATTTCCATCCAGGGAGAAAAGGCGGACCCCGTCCGTGATTTGCCAGCCGCTGCAGTACCTTTCAAGTCAATTCGAGACGGCAAGGACGCGCTGTTGACGGTGGAATATGGGTCATCGCTTCGCTGGTCGAATCCGATGGATACGCCGTCACAACCACCGACCAGTCAGTCAGACTCCATCACCACGGTCCCCGGGTTTCAGGGACGTCGACTTTCGCTACCGAGGTCGATCATGCCGACTGCATTTGCGTGGGACACGAAGCAAAGATTGCTGTTCACTTCATTGAAAGGTCATGTGTACAAACTGCAACCGAACAAGGATAGAACAACCTCATTGACCATCATCGAGGAGGGGCTGGCCGCTCCATTCGGCGTGATCGAGGATCGAATCTCTTCTTCGAATGGAGAAGTTCCCGATCTGCTGGTTGCTCATAAACCCGAGTTATTACGGCTCATTTTTACCGACGATGGACGCGTCGCCGATCGCCGCGTTGTCGCCACGGGTTGGGGGATCACCGACGACTATCACGACTGGACCTGTGGCATTGCACGCGATTCCACGGGTAACCTGTTCCTGGGACTCGGGAGCGACTACACATTCAAGAATCGGCCCATCGCGAAATCAAAATGGCGAGGAGACATCCTGCGAATCAGTCCTAAAGGCAACATCGAATCGATTGCACATGGACTGCGATATCCGACCGGCCTGGCCATCGACGATCAGGACCGATTGTTCTGCACAGACCAGCAGGGAGTTCAAAACACGTTCAATGAACTCAACTGCATCCAGGTGGGTCACCGCTATGGTGTCCCCAGCCGGCATGAATCGGAACCAAATGCGCCGGCGGATCCACCCGCAGTTCAGATCCCGCATCCCTGGACACGTAGCGTGAACGGGATCGTGTGGATATCAAAATCGGATGTCCGCGGACTGGCTCCGCTGTTCGGGCATTTCCTGGGCTGCGAATACAACAACAACATGCTGATCCGCATGAGCGTCCAAACGGCGGGTGGTGTTGCCCAGGGAGCCGTGTATCCGTTCAGCAAGCCCTCCAAAGAAGGAGATCCATCCAACTTTGTCGGTCCCATTTGCATCGGGATCAGCCCACACGGCGAAGTCTATGTCGGAGGATTTCAGGATGGCGGCTGGGGCGGTGGGCTGAACATGGGTGACATCGTCAAATTGACGGCATCGGGAGATCTGCCCAATGGAATCCGTGAGATCCGCGCCACGCCGCAAGGGTTCGATCTGCAGTTCTTCCATGCGGTCGACCCAAATCTGGCTGTGCAGGCAACTCATTATAAGGTATCGGGTTACACTCGTGTCTGGAAAGGAGACTACGCCACGCCAGATTCCGGCCATCACATCGGTGAAGTCACATCAGCAGTGCTCGGCAACGATGGCCAAACAGTCGCCTTGAAAGTGGCAGGACGCAAGACTGGCCATGTCTATGATATTGCCGTGGGTGAAATCGGAAGCGAATCGCAACGAGCCCTGTGGCCCGCCATCGGGCACTACACACTTCACCGAATTCCTGATCAAGAATAACGCTAACGGAACTTGTTCGGCTCTTTCCGCCGGTATTCGTCGGGTGTTCCAGAATCCCCATGGAAAGCGCGAATCGCATCACTTCTTGGGCTGGACGTCTTTCGATCATTTGGCCTACCTTCCCCTCGAAGGCTGATCGGATTCAGCCAATGACCTGGCTTCCAAGGAAGGAGTGTTGGATGCGTAAGTATGGTGTGTATCTCGCGTTGACCGGTGCGACGGTCTGCCTGATTGTCTTCGGCGCCAAGTTCGCCGGTTCATCGTCTCATGGCGGGATCGCGGTTGTCGATCTGGACAAGGTCGCTGCCGAAACCGGAAAAAGCGTCGAAATGAGGGAAGCGCTCCAACAACAAGCGAATTTCTTCCGACAGGAGTTGGCGGGCTTTGAATCCAAGGCAGTGGCTGAACTGCAGGCCAAAGTGAAGAAAATCAAGGACCTGGGAGACGAAGCTCCGGAAGAATCCAAGCGCGATGCTGTTCAGTTCCAGCAACAGGCCAGCAATATCCTGGCTCAGGCCAAGAACACTGCTGGCACCAAGATGAACCAACTGCAGCAGGTGCAAATTGCCAAGTTCCGAGCCGAACTCAAGCCGATCATTCAGGAAGCGGCTGCACGCCACGGGCTGAGTGTCGTGATTCCAAAGCACGATGGCTTGCTGCTGGCCGTCCAACCAGGTGCCGACATCACCGACGAAGTGATCAAGGCCTATCAAAAGCGTCCGGTTCAAGCTGCTGCACCAGCGCCAGCCCCCGCAACAACGGCCGCCGCCGCTGCGCCTTCAACATCTGCCGCTTCGGCCGCGCCCCAGTCTGGTCCCAAGCGAGATCGGGTTGCCCGTGAGGCACGAGATGCCGACAGCGAACCAGCCAAGCGATAATTCGTGGTAACGCCGCCAGTTGATTCCCAAATGAATCCACGCCTCCGACGAGCTTCGTCGGAGGCGTTTCGCATTCTGATGGGAGAGACATGCCATCGAATCCGATGGTTCAAGACACGATCGCTGAGCTTTGTTCCAAATCAGTTTTCGAGGCCGGTTCGGGCTGCGCTGGTTCTGGCACTGATCCAATGATCGGCTTCCGCAACTGACGCCATGATCGATGGAATTCCAATCCAGACAGTAACGCGGCCAGGCAACAGCCAGCCACTTTCCAGACTTCAATCGGTCGACCGGAAAGAGGTTCCATCAGAAATACGGATGCGGCAACCAGCGAGACTCCAAAAAGTACTCCCTTTGCAATCGTGGCATTTCGCAATTGGCGAAACGAATGGCGAGCCAGCGCCGATCTCGCTGATAGATGTGCGACTTGCCGGAACGACTGCAAGTTTTCTCGCACTGCTTGCTTGTCCTGTTTGTGCTTTGGTTCAGACAGCAAATGCGACAGATCTCCGGGCAGTGCCGCAGGCTGCTCTTGAACGCTGGTCGGGCGATCGCTTCCCGAATCCGACACGACCGAATTTGACGCCACCGCCGCCACGGGAGTGGTCAGTGCTTCTGCATCATTGCGGCTGCGTGCCAGAAGCCTCGCCATAAAGGCCTCAACGGAGTCATCTACATTCGCATCGTCGCTGGGTGAAGATTCAACTTGCGAATGTGTTCCGGTGACCGCATCCGGCTGTACTTGAAGGGTTTGCTCTGACGCAACAGTCTCCTCGACTACCAGTGTGGCGACGTGCGATTCACGCTCCAATGTTTCTGGCAATGCTGTACCTGGCAGATCGAACATTTTCGCCAATTGACTGCGCAGGTCGACGATCGGGTTTTCAGAGACAGTCGCTTCTTCGGGGGCGCGGCCTGGTAACGTGGGCTCGACGACCTCCGCCTCCTTCCCATCGATCATCCACGTCGCACCACGGACTTCGGGAGTTGCCGTCCGGTCCAACGCGACGTCTGGTTGAGCGTCTTTCCACCAGGACGGCAAGCTTGAAGGGACCGCGTCAACGTCGCCTGCAGGAGCTTCTTCCAGCGCCATTCCAAATTGGCGATTTACGGCCGCCAAGGTGTCTGCAACATCTACGTCATTGGGAAAGGGCAATGGTGTTTCAGTTAAAGTCGCCGCAGGCGCAATTCCAGTCACAGCCCAACCGGACTGTGTGTCGAGGCAATTCCAGTGGTTCCCATCACGCTCCGGAGCCATCACAGTGGTGGATTCCGACATCGCTGCCAGCCGGTTGTCAGAATGGAGCCCGAGCGCATCCGAGGCATTGCCGCACGAAGGATCCGGGTAATTCGCAAATGGGTCAATTTCTGCAGCCGTTTCGAACCTCGATGGCACATCGACCGCCGGCATATGCCCTGCGCGATCCGGAATGAGACGGTCGGTCGCGGGACACGGATAGGGTGATGTCTCATTCGTTGCCGCGAGCGGTAAAAACTCTGACGAGGAATTGATCTTTTTATCCGGAGTCGAATAGGCATTCCAGTCAGGCGCTTCGTAAGCGGCTTTCAAAGGAGGCGCCTCGAATTGGTCCGGCATGAACAAGGAAGCAGACCCGTACGAAGTCTGCGCGGCTATTTCCTCGTTTTCGCAACGTCTCTCGGCGTCGCGGTTCTGCCATACCTCGAAATTCCATTCCGCCGGTTGATCACTGGTCGTTTCACAAGTCTGCGGCCGACACGCGTCCCGATCGACACTGCGTCGCAAGGAATCCAGTTCCTGTCGCTCGATCAGCAATTGCTGTCGATCTTCCTCCAACTTCGCTTGCAGCTCAGCCCGCGAATGCTGGACTTGTTCGAATTGCCGCCCAAGGGCAGAACGATCGTCGGCCAATCGCGCCTTGTCATTTTCGAATTCGCGCCGATCTGCAGCGAGCAACTCTCGATCCTGAGTCAAAGTCAGTCGATCCGCGACCAACCGAGCTTCGGCGTCTTCTCGAACGTTCCTCTGATGTTGACGTTCAGAATCGAGTTGACTTCGCAGGCCCTGCAATTCCGCCGACTCACTTGCCAACCGAGCGCGTTCGGATGCGAGCGTTCGCCAATCTCGTTCGTGGGTTGCGCGAAGCGACTGAATTTCCACTCGCCCTGCCGCGATTTGTTCGGCTTCGGCTCGAAGCTCCGCCCGTTGCCGCTCAATGCCATCGCATTGAGCAGTCAATTCATGCGTCATTCGATGGTATTGCTCATCCCATTCCCGCCACTGGACTGACAACCGCCCATGTTCCGCGGCCAGGTTTCGTCGCGCCGTTTCGGCGACCTCTGCCAGGCGTTCCGCCTCGCGAACCAGAGATTCCTGCTGCCGATTGACCTGCTCTTCACGTTCTGACACTGCGGCAATTCGGGCGTTCAATTGAATCGTTTGAGTGGCAATTTCATCCGCTCGACGCTGCAACTCGTCGCGCTGAGCCTGAATTTCAAGGTTCCTAGCAAAGGCGTTGCTATCACAGATCTTTCGGCCCGATTGAGGTTCGATTGGAATCAACGCCGAAGTCTGCTGCAGATCAGCCAGCCGCTGCTGGATTTCATCGAGACGCGAAGTCAATGTCTCGGCGGGACGGAGTCTTGAGACATCCGACATGATATCGATAGAAACGGGATCAGACGGCCCATCGCTATCTGCCATCTCACGGATACTTGACTCGCACCCAGCGGGTTCAATCTGCGATGGAGCGCTGGCGAGCAATTCTGCCGTGGCGAATTCATTCGTCTGTACTGCATCGCCCGACACCGTTTCTGGCGTTGGGTGATCGAGTGATGGTTGCACAGCCGATGGCGAAGTGACCGGGATTGAACTGACTGAAAATGCCACCGCTTCTTCGGGTGAGGCCAATCGAACGCGAAACGTCAACGGACCAATGCTCAATCGATCACCGTGGCGCAACGCCATCTCAACAACGGGGCTATCGTTGACCCAGGTGCGTGAATCCATCGACTTCACGACAGTCCGGTTTTCACCGACCAGGATCAATGCGTGCCGATCCTGAATGCCGTCGGCTTGCAGGCGAATTCCACAACCGTGGGCTGACCCGATCAGATGGCGTCCGGGAATCAGTGCAATGGTTGACAGGCCGCAATGACGCGGTGGTTCAAGAACCAGCGGCGCGCTGAAATTGACCGGTGAAACGCGGCGGTTGATCGTCATGGTGTTGGCGAGCGTCATGCCGGAAACTTCCTGCGGATGTTGCGGCACCGTTTCCATTCGCAATCGTGTTTGTGCAAACGAGGACCCTCGATTGAGAGCCTATCGGTCAATTACCTTGCGAATTGGGTACGGTCAAAATCGACTGGCATCCCGGTCAAACATTTGCCAACAATCGAGATTGGGAATACCGAAGCCCCCTTGATGGAAGGATTCATCGGATTTGACGAACAAAGCGGCTGTAGAGATTGCAACGAAAACTGCAAATGTTCCGGGAAGCGTGCGCCCCAATCCGTGTTCAGCCAACCTTCGTAGGACGGATTTCCAATCCGTCCGGCCAGCGAGTCAAGTACGACGGATTGGAAATCCGTCCCACGAAGAAATCACAATCGCTCCGAAGGCTACAGCCACAGCTTGAATCGGTCACGAAGTTGCGGGGGAAGACGCTTCAGTACCGCTCGCTCGATTTGATTCGTCGGATACCTGGTGCTGAAGTGCATGGCGATGATCTGCTCATTGTGAAATCGATCCGCACGTTCAATGAAATCATCCAGGTGCAGATGGCCGTATTTGTGAATCTTTTCCCGCTTGTGATCCGACCGAAAGAACGTCATTTCGATGATCAGGATTTTTGCGTCGAAGGCAGGCGGATAATTGTCCAGGCCTTCAGGCGACGTGTCACCGGTGTAGCAAACCAGCGGCGTCCGCAATTCATGAGTCACCTCCTGGCCCGACAACTTCAGATCGCGGATTCGATCTCCGCTCAGACTCTGAAATTCCGGACGCAGCTTACGACGTCGCTGCCAGACCAGGTAGCCGACTGACGGAACAGTATGCGTGGTGGCAAAGATGGTGACCACGTGCTCGCGAGACAATTCAATTTCCTGCCCCGGTTTGACGCCAATCAAATTGCAGACCATTCGTCCCCGGTCGAGTTTTTGCCACGCCTTGAGCATTCGTTCCGTCGGTTCGACGACCTCCTCTGGAAGATAGATGGTCGGCGGATCCATCTTCATCATGCGCCGTCGCGCCACGTAGGCTGGCAAGGCCGCCATGTGATCCAGGTGAGCGTGAGTGATCAGAATCGTTGGCAGACCGATAAAGTCCCACGGACTGCCCCCCAGGTCGAAACCGATTTTCAACTCCGGAATCCGCCAATAGCTCTGTACTGCTGCCCGTGAATAACCTTCGATGGTCAAGCCGCCATGCTGATGAGAAAGAACAGGAAGATTTTCGAGCATGAGCGAACAGTCTGCTAACCGTGGCTGCTGGGAAACGTGAATCAATGATGGGAACCGAAACTAAACCCGTGTCGGTTTTCCGCTGGCAATACTGCGAGCTTCCGCATGGCACATCTTCAGGGCGTCGCGAGCCAGTTCGGCCGACAACAGTTTGGGAACCTGGCCCGATTTCACGGCGTCCACCGCGACCTGCAATTCCGACGTGAATGCCGAACACCATTCCGCCCCGCCTTTGAGTTTCGGCTGGCGGGCCTTCCCCTTCTCGATGACTGTCAATGGCCTGTCCGCACACCACTCACCTGCCAAAGTCCCCGCGCTGTACATCAGCGTGGCATTCTCCAGAAAGATCTCGTAACCGTGCGCAAACGCCAACCCTTCGGCGGCGATCCCACCACTGACGGCGCTCACGGCAATCGCTCCATCTTCATAGACATACTGAGTGTGAACATGGTTCACGCAACCGTCTTCCAGAATCCCGCGCGAGAAGACTTGTTGCGGAACTCCGCACGCCAGACTGATAAAGTGGTTGTCGTGGATGTGCAAATCGATGCCCCACCCTCCCAGCTTGCGAAAATCCGACATGTCTCCGGACCACTTCGGAGCGGAAATCACTCTTCGGAAATGGGCCGCCTTCAGTTTTCCATACTTTCCGGATTCAATCGCCTCGGATGCGAATTTGAATTCCGGGAAGAACGGAAGAACGTGGGCGACCATCAGCAGCCGTCCCGACTTCTTCGCCGCCGCCAACATCCGGTCGGCCGCCTTCGGATCCACGGCGATCGGCTTTTCTACCAGGACATGCTTGCCCCCTTCGAGCGCCGCAATCGCCACTTCTTCGTGGCGATCATTCGGTAAGCAGACGTCGATCAGATCAATATCAGGGTCCTTGATCATTTCACGGTAGTTGTCGTAGGCCCCAACCTTCGTCAGGTCCAGTTTGATACCGCGCGGTCCGAAGTTGCCCTGGATCGATCGCCAATCGCCGATCAACTTTTCCGCGCTCCGGGCGCAGATGGCCGTCACGGCCCCCCCTTTGATTTTGGATCCGGTCATCTGCCCCGCGTCGGTGAACTTCGTCGCACCCGAAAAATGGGTCCAGCCCATGAACCCGATCCCCACGATTCCTATCCGCACCATTCCCGGATCTCCCAACCGACCTTAGGCAACAGACGACATTTCAGGTGTTTCTGAGGGGGCTTAGCATCCGCGCCGACTGAAGGAAAGTCAAGTTGCGGCGAGAGTTTCGTCGTTTCATCAGGCTTCGCCAGGACAGTATTCCGCGAGTATTCACCGGCCCGCGAAGACTGCCTGCTTTCCGTGCAATTCTCGACGCCTGTTTTTCGCGCACTCTATTTCCAGAACATTGGAGTCCGCTCAATTCACCTCACAATGAGAATCGCAACACATCTCCATTTATTGAGTTACATCGAATTGATCGATTTACGCCACGGACCGGCCATCGCCAGCCGGTCGGCTTCTGGGGAGGGATTTGCCACCTGGAACGAAATCGCGAAACGTGTCGATTTGCGCTGGATTTCCATGTAGGCAGGTTGTTATCTTTATGAGTACGTCGTCTGGTTGATGACACTGAAGGAGCGGTGTTCATTTGGTAACGATTTCGGATGTGGTGTCAATTCTCCATCCGGGCATCCACCAAATGCGAGCGAAGGTTGATCAGGCAGGACGGCTGCGTGCATGAAAACAAGGATGCTTACTTGACCATGAAAGGAGGGGCCGCATGCTGGTACTTTCTCGGAAGCCTGGTGAGAAAATTCTGATCGGTGATGACGTGACGGTGACAATCGTTCGAATCGGACCAAACACCGTCCGAATCGGCATCGAAGCGCCGCGCACGATGAATATCGTTCGCGAAGAACTGTGTGAACCCGCGGGTCACTGCGAGCGGACTCTGGAAGTTCAACCAGAGAACGAAACGCTGTGAGCTGACGCGTTTGAAGATATCGCCATCTCAAGCGACGGTGCCCTGTGGGGTGCCGTCGCTTTTTCATTGGCACTGCTCTTCACTGCAGGCAGTGGATAGTGGATAGTGGTGATCGGATCGGAAAGCGGGCATCCGTTGCTTCCGACCGACTATCCACTACCCACAACCCTCTTCGAGGTTTCGCCATGCTCAATCTCACCGGACGCGGAATAGCCCAGACGTGCGATGGCGTCACCCGGCGAGACTTCCTGCAAGCGGGCACATTGGGGGCCATCGGGTTGACGATGGCGGACCTGGCCGCCATGGAAGCTCGTGCCGCCACGGAAGGGAAGAAGCCGGGTAAAGACGACCGCTCCGTGATCATGATTTTCAATCTCGGAGCGCCAAGCCAAATCGACACCTGGGATCCCAAGCCTGACGCGCCGCTCGAAATCCGTGGCCCCTTCCAACCCGTGGCCACCAAGTCGGGCGGAATACAGATCAGCGAAATTTTCCCGAAACATGCCGGACTGACAGATCACATCTCCTTTGTCCGCAGTTGTAATCACGGCGCCCCCGCCGTTCACGATGCCGGCTGGCAGATGATGCAGACCGGCCGGTTCTTCACGGGCGGCTTGAATACGCCACACGCTGGAAGCGTCGCAGCCTACCTGATGGGACGCCGCACCGATCTGCCTCCGTTCGTCGTTTTGCCGGAACTGATGGGCTCGGGCGGCGGAGGTCTTCCCAACGGACAGGCGGGTGGATTCCTTGGCAAAGCTTTTGATCCGTTCACCCTGAATGCCGATCCCTCCAAACCTGACTTTGTCGTACCGGACCTGCTCCCGCCCAAACAAATCGGTGAGGCGAGACTCGATCGGCGCCGCAAGTTGCGGGACGTCGTTGATCAGACAGTCACCGGATTCGAACAGAGCGAGAATGCTCAGTTACTCGATACCAGCTTCCAATCCGCCTTCCGGATCATCACCAGCACGCAGGCTCGCGAGGCGTTCGATTTGACAAAGGAACCGCAGACCGTCCGTGATCGCTACGGAATGAATCGATTCGGCCAGTGCTGCCTGCTGGCGCGCCGTCTGGTCGAAGCAGGCGTCAGATTTGTGACCATCAATACGTTCCTGACAGTCTTCAACGAAGTGACGTGGGATATTCACGGCACGGCGCCATTTACATCAATCGAGGGAATGAAGAATATCGTGGCGCCAATGTACGATCAGGCGTACAGCGCCCTGATCGAAGATCTGGTGCAGCGCGGATTGCTCGGCAACACTCTCGTTTGCAACCTTGCCGAGTTCGGCCGTACGCCTCGAGTGAACCCCGCTGGCGGGCGCGACCACTGGCCACAATGCTGGACCGTTTACTTTGCCGGCGGAGGCGTCAAGGGAGGCCGAGTTGTCGGTCGTAGCGATCTGATCGGCGGTTATCCGGCGGAACGCCCGGTCACTCCTCCCGAAATCGTCGCGACGATCTATCACAGTCTGGGATTCAATGTGGAAGACCACTTGCCCGGCCCCGCAGGTCGTCCGTTCCCGCTGACGGATTCGGGAATGAAACCGATCATGGAATTGTTTACGTAAATCTGAATTCATCTGATCAGGGTGATGCCAACCAATGAACTTACAACGATTGCTTCCCTGTCTGGCCCTGCTCTTCCCTGTTGGTTCGGCCTTTGCTGCTGACACACTGGTCGTGCTCCCTCGCGAGATGAAACTCACTGGCCCCGAAGCCCGGCAAGCTCTGCTCGTCGAGATGGCTGACGGCGCTCTGGTCACAGGTCCAGTGAAGGATGGCGTCACTTTCTCATCGGACAACGAAGCCATCGCAAAAGTGATCGATGGACGTGTTGTCCCGACGGGGAACGGTTCCGCAATCATCACGGCATCGGCACGCGGACAGTCGGCAACGAGCCACGTGACGGTTGAGCGATTCGACGTGGCGCATGATTGGAGCTTTCGGAATCACGTCCAATCGGTGCTGTCAAAGACCGGTTGCAATTCGGGTGCGTGCCATGGCGCGGCGGCCGGAAAGAACGGCTTCAAGTTGTCGCTGCGCGGCTACGATCCCGAAGCGGACTTCTTCGCCATCACGCGACAATCGCGCGGGCGGCGAGTCGTCGCGGATGATCCCGGACGCAGCCTGATCCTGACCAAGCCAACCGGCGCTATTCCGCACAAGGGGGGCGTACGGTTCGCAGAAGATTCCATCGAATACCGTGTGATTGCCGAATGGCTGGCTCAGGGCCAGACCGGCCCAACGTCGACCGATGCAAAGATCTCGGGTCTGGAAATCCTGCCCGATGCCTCGCAACTGCGCGCCGGCATGGAACAGCAGATGGTTGTCCGTGCGTTTTTTAACGACGGTCGTGTGGAAGATGTCACGCGCTGGGCCAAGTACACAGCGACCAATCACACTGTCTGCACCGTGGATGACCGAGGGCTGGTGAAAGTTCTGGGTAGCGGCGAAGGAGCGGTGGTCGCGTGGTATCTGGCGCAGAACACGACCGCAACGATCACTGTCCCGTTTGATCAGCCTGTCCGTCCTGAATCGTTCACCGAGGCGAAGCGCAGCAACTTCATCGATGATCTGGTGCTGGAAAAGCTGGTGGCGCTCAACATGCCTCCGTCACCCAAATCGGACGACAGTGAATTCCTGCGGCGAGTTTACCTCGACACCATCGGACTGCTGCCAACGGTCGATGAAGCCAGGTCATTTCTTGATGATTTCGATCCCGACAAACGATCGAAGTTGATCGAGCAACTGTTGTCGCGACCTGAGTTCGTGGACTATTGGGCCTATCAATGGTCCGACGTTCTGTTGCTCAGCGGCAGCCGACTGCGTCCTGCAGCGATCAAGACGTACTATCAATGGATCCGCGATCGAGTCGCCCAGAATCTGCCGTGGGACGAATTCGCGCGCGGCGTGATCCTGGCCAAAGGGAGCACGATCGAAAACGGCGCCGCCAATTTCTATGCGCTGCATCAGGATCCGCAGGACATGGTCGAGACCACTTCGATGGCGTTTCTGGGGATGTCGATTCAATGTGCCCACTGCCACGATCATCCCAACGAAAAGTGGACCAACGATGATTACTACGGCATGGTCAGCCTGTTCGCCCGCGTTCGGGGGAAGGGTTGGGGCGGCGACTTCCGTGGCGGCGACGGTAACCGAACGATCTTTGTCGATGATCAGGGCGAAGTCTTGCAACCCCGCACCGGTCGCCCTCGACAGCCAAAACCACTTGATGGTGAACCCGTCTCGTTTGACGATCCCGGTGATCGCCGTGAATACCTGGCGCGGTGGCTGACAGCCCCGGAAAACCCCTACTTCGCGAAAGCGATCGTCAATCGAGTCTGGGCGAATTACCTGGGCAAGGGGTTGGTCGAAGGAGTGGACGACATTCGCCTGACAAATCCAGCCAGCAACGAAAAACTCTTTTCTCGACTGGCCCAGGAACTGGTGCGTAACAAGTACGACCTGAAGTGGCTGATGCGAACGATCCTGGTCTCCGAAACTTATCAGCGATCGCATCACATCTTGAAAGAAAACTCGCCCGATCAGCGGTTCTATGCGCATTCGTATCCGCGACGATTAAAGGCCGAAGTCATGCTGGATGCGATATCACAGGTGACCGCGGTCCCCACCCCATTCAAGGACCAACCTGCCGGAACCCGCGCTCTGCAACTGCCCGATGCGACCATCGGTTCCTACTTCCTGGATACATTCGGTCGTCCAGAACGACTGTTGACCTGTACCTGTGAACGTTCAGACGAACCGACAATGACGCAGGTCTTGCACCTGACCAATGGCAAAACGATTCAGGAAAAGATCGAAGCGAAGGACGGCCGAGTCGCCAAGTTTGTGGAAACAGGGACTCCCGCCAACGAGATCATTGACACAGTTTATCTGTCAGCACTCTCACGTCACCCGACGGAAACAGAACAATCCAGCCTGTCGCAGATCTTGAGTCAAACTCCCGACACTGAAAAACGCCAGGTGATCGAAGATCTGTTCTGGAGCGTCCTGACGTCCAAGGAATTCTTGTTTCAACACTGACACAGCTTGTGCCGCGCGGTTTTCCCTCAGGGCGGTTCAGTTTTTAAATTGCAAGAATCGTGTTTGCGATACTCCCACTTTCCCACTTGAACACATCAAGCAGCCCTTCGATGTCGTCGATCCACACCGGAAATCTCGTTGCGTCTCTGCGACTTGGCGTCTTTGCGTTTTTTTCCCCAATTCATTTGAACTAAGCGCAAAGACGCCAAGTCGCAGAGACGCTATGGGTAGGACGAGAGTTACTACTGATGAACGCAGTCTTTTCCGACGTAAAAGAGCCGTCTCTGTGTGCCACGGGCGACCGCTTTTGGGCCGCCAGGCCGATGCGACATCGGGGAGCGAAGGCCATGAACGGGACATTGTCGAGATTAAGGAGAAAACAAAGGCGACGGGTCCATTTATCAGGTCTCGACCGGCGGTTTGTCAATAATGAAACCGTCCCCTTTTGTTTTTAGGCGCGCCATTCCAGTCCCCCGCCGCCGAATCTGAAAGAAACAAGTCTACTGCATGGCGAACAGGGTACGACGCCGCTCCCGCCGCTGTCAATGAAGTGCTGTGTCCCCGTTAGTCCCGGGCACAGCCTGACCTACTTCTACTTTTACGCGTCGGGTTCGGCTCATCTCTCTCGCTAGCAACCAATGGCCGAAGAGCCATGCGGCTACAATGCAAATGATCACATGCAACATAACATATTCGGTCGAGATATCGACAACATTCTCATCATGGGCCACGAGTTTACCGATCAGACGCCTTCCAACGAAGGAAGCAGATGCGACACTACCAACCCCTAATACGTGAGACGATGCAACGTAAATGGATGTCCGCAGAATGCTGCCACCATATTGCCGTGTCGCCCACGTCCACCAATATAATAGCACTGCCGCTACAACACATCCGATACAAATGAGAAACAGATACATCTGCGAATCGTGCGGCCTCATTAGCTCATCCTCATCAATGTGCATGCGTCGTAAGTTCCAACTGTAATCGTTACGCCAAGGACCCCAGACCTGTAGGTCAGGCTATGCCTGACGGAAACTAAAGTTGCCCCTCATTTGTAAATTGATCGCCTTCAATATTCGGTTCCCCGACATGATCTTCAATGTTGCGGAACATAAGCTCGCTGATAATTGAGCATCGCTCGATGATATCATCGAGCGGTCAGGTCACGTAAACTGTCCACAGGACCATCGCGGCCGAAGACGAATCCGCAATAAACAAGAACCTAGGGCCACAAGACTCTCAGTCAGGCACAGCCTGACCTACTTCTACTAGGTCAGCGACGTCGGCCGGATCGTGTTGGCGCTGCCGCTGGCATAACCCGTCTGCACGCTGGCCGTCGTCGACGTGTTGACCGCGCCGAAGTGCGCCTGGTACGTCTGGATCGCCTGCCGGAAGTTGTTGTACGTCCAGACGACTTCGTTGACCACGCTTCCCGAACAAAGTAGCCCTGTCGCTCCGCCGACAGGAAAGCCGAATAATGGTTGGGCATGAATCCCACGATCGACGCCGCACGTTTTGTTCCCGCCGATCGCCCGATCGGCGTACCTGTCGGCGGAACGACAGGG
>Ga0206824_10090_pt1 | contig 31865 bp, 26 predicted proteins | sample Alteio_BWOrgCont_82_FD_152874 | JGI IMG/M metagenome (GOLD analysis project Ga0206824, IMG submission 152874) | Enriched cells from forest soil in Barre Woods Harvard Forest LTER site, Petersham, Massachusetts, United States -... | ecosystem: Environmental > Terrestrial > Soil > Temperate forest >...
GCCTTCGACATCGATTCCGCCGTCTCGCGTTTGTTTGGTGACCGTCACGTTTTCGAAATCATAAGCCAAGAGTAGATGACGGCAGAATTGCTCAAATCCCTTTGGCGGGAGGTCGCGAAGGATGGTCAATAACTCAGCCTCCTTGACCTCATCTTCTGGAACCACGGTTGATTCATCCTTACTTGCGTCGGTGTTCTTCTCGTCTTCCTTCTCGACTGTTTTTGCACGCGCTGCCGAATGGATCTTCACCCACTTTGCAAAGATGGCTTTGGCGTCATCGTCCGTGAGATGGGTTTGCATTCCGCGAGGGGTCAGAGACCAAATCCCTCGCTTGCTTCCATCAAGCAGCCCTTCGAAAACGAGATACTGCCGCGCCCACTGAACTTGGTTTAGGAATCGTTCCGACCCCGATGCCATTATTTCTTCCTGCACTGCCAATGGGACCTTCTCCGTCTTCGCGATCCAATCCGCGGCTTCTCGCGGCCTGGCGGCACCCAATTCGCGGAGGCATTCGACCAACGGCCGAAACCACTTCAAAAACTCTGCTCCGCTTGCCCCGCGTTTCGGATGCTTCACCATGCGCTGAATGTGTACTGAGAAAGGTCTGAAAGTCGATACCTTCTCAGGCCGCTGACACCCAGATGCGGGGACGAACGACCTCCGCAATTCAGCGGCTTCCTTCCCTCGTCAGCAAAGCGGAACCCGACACACCTCCCGTCAAACCCGGTTTAGTCTCTGCCGGTCTTTTGCTGTCATCGCCTGTCGCGCCAGCGCCCAAAGGTAATGAGCCGGAGAAACTGATAAATACAGCACTCGGACTCCAATTGACGCAACTTGTCGCGGGAAGTCGCGAAAGCCTAAATGGTGCGCGCTGCAGGGTTCGAACCTGCGACCCCATCCGTGTGAAGGATGTGCTCTACCGCTGAGCTAAGCGCGCGTGGCGGAGGGGGAGGAGGATAGGTACGTTTCGGGTGGATGCCAGTGAATTTTGCAAAGGGGAAAGGGGAGCGCGGGCATCCCTTGCCCGCTGGCAACGGCATCCTGCCGTGGCCCCAGCTCCGGCGGAGCAGTTCACTGAAGGGTGAGTTCAAATCCCGGCGTATCTCGTCGGCAAGATGCCGACGAGCACGAGCTGGAAGCTCGCGCTCCCCTTCTCGCTATTGCATGGACACGGCTCAGGGTGACAGGGGTGAGGTGGCGGCGAAAATCGCCGCCCGACAGGGCTAGCGACCGAGGGCCAGGGCGTGGGCGACGGCGTAGTGGTCGCTGTGGCTGAGGCTGAGGCGGAGTTCGGTGATGCCGAGGCGCTGGGCGGTGCGGGCGCCTTCGCCGTGCAGGACAACGAAGGGTTCGCCGCTGGCTTTGCGGCGGACTTCGATGTCGAGCCAGCCGAGCGAGGCGCCGATGCCGGTGCCGAAGGCTTTGGAGACGGCTTCTTTCGCGGCGAAACGCGCGGCGTAGCAACGCTCGGGGAAACTCATTTTGGCGCAATAGGCGCGTTCGCCGTCGAGAAAGACGCGTGCGAGGAACCGGTCGCCGTGACGCGAGAGGCTGGCCGCGATGCGCGCGGTTTCGACGATGTCGACGCCGGTCCCGAGGATGTTCATGGGGACGAGCGAACATCCAACATCCAGGGCGTCCCGCTGAGGCGGGACGCAACATCCAACATCCAACATCCAACACCCAACATCCAATGGGGGCTTTTTGCCATGTCTTGGCTGCTTGGAGCGGGTGGGATCACTGGTGGAATAGGACGAATAGGACCTATGGGACGAATGGCTCTGGTGCGCGGGGGATGGAGGTCGTTATTTTGCGCCGTTCATCGCGGCGAGCATGTCGGCGGTGGCGCGTTCGAGGCCGGTGAAGATGGCGCGGCTGACGATGGCGTGGCCGATGTTCAACTCCGCGAGGTGGGGGATTTTTCGGATGAGGGCGATGTTCTGGTAGTTGATGCCGTGGCCGGCGTTGACCTGGATGCCGAGGTGCTGGGCGTGATTGGCGGCGGTGATGAGGCGGTCGAGTTCGCGGTCGCGGGCTTTGCCCTGGGCGTTGGCGAAAGCGCCGGTGTGGAGTTCGACCATTTCGGCGCCGAGGTCGCGGGCGGCGGCGAGTTGATCGGCCTCGGGTTCGATGAAGAGGCTGACGCGGATGCCGGCCTTTTGCAGGCGCCCGACGGTGGGGGTGAGGGCCTTGAGTTGGCCGGCGGCGTCGAGGCCGCCTTCGGTGGTGACTTCGGCGCGGTTCTCGGGGACGAGGCAGACTTCCTCGGGCAGGATGCGCAAGGCGATGTCGAGGATCGCGGGGGTGTTGCCCATCTCGAGGTTGAGCTTGGTATTGATGCTCGCGCGCAGGCGCTCGACATCCTTGTCCTGGATGTGCCGCCGATCGGCGCGGAGGTGAATGGTGATGCCGTGCGCGCCGGCGCGTTCGCAGGCCGAAGCCGCGGCGACGAGGTCGGGCTCGGCGTTGGGCGACTCGAGGGAGAAAGCGTAGCGGGCCTGACGCAGGGTCGCGACGTGGTCGATGTTTATCCCGAGGAACATGTTGAGAGGTGAGAGTTGAGAGTTGAGGGCCCCTATGCGGAGCCTGGGGTTAGTCGGGGAGTAGGGATTTGCGGAGGCCGCTGAGCATGCGGCTTTGTTCTTCGGCAGCGGCGTAGAGCTTTTGGAATTGCTCGGTGGTGAGGAAGCCCTGGTTTTTTCCGATGAAGGATTGCGAGACTACTTCGAAGACCGAGCCGGTGGCGATTTCGATGAAGCGGGCGAAGTCGACTCGAGAAAGGCGTGAGGAGCCTTCGGCGATATTTGACGAAACCGAGACGGCGGCGCGGCGCATTTGATTGGTGAGGCCGAAACGTTCGTCGGCGGGGAAGGCCCGGGTGACAGTGTAGACTAAGTCTGCAAAGGAAATTGACTTTTGCCAGACTTCGAGCTTTTCGAAATTGAACATAGGTAGAGGGTGGTTTGGGCTTAAGCGCTCTCAACTCTCAACCATCAACTATCAACTGCATTTCAAACCCCTAGTGTTTGAAATGCCTCACCCCCGTGCAGATCATCGTCATTTTGCGTTCGTTGGCGGCGGCGATGACTTCGGGGTCTTTCACGGAACCGCCGGGTTGGATGGCGCTGGTGGCGCCGGCCTCGGCGGCGGCGATGAGGCCATCGGGGAAGGGGAAAAAGGCGTCGCTGCCGACGGCGCATCCTTTGAGCGAGAGTCCGGCGTCGGCGGCTTTCCAAATGGCGATGCGGCTGGCGTCGACGCGCGACATTTGGCCGGCGCCGATGCCGAGGGTGCGATCCTTGGCGGCGTAGACGATGGCGTTGGATTTCACGTGCTTGACCACGCGCCAGGCGAAGAGCATCGCGGCGAGGTCGGCCTTGGTCGGTTTGCGCTCAGTGACGACTTTATCCGCGAGGGCGGTCTCGGGTGAAAGGTCGCGACTCTGGACGAGCACGCCGCCGGTGACGGAACGGATGAGCAGGTCTTCGTCCTCGGACTTCGGCGCGGGGTGCTCGAGCTGGCGCATGAGGCGCAGGTTTTTCTTTTTCTGGAGCAGGGCGCGCGCGTCGGGCTCGAACTCGGGCGCGATGATGACTTCGCTGAAAATCTCACTGATCGCTTTGGCGAGCGGTTCGGTGAGCGGGCGATTGGTGATGATGATGCCGCCGAAAGGCGCCTGCTTGTCCGTGGCGAAGGCTTTGTCCCACGCCTCGCGCAAGTCCGGATCGCTGCCCACGCCGCACGGGTTGGTGTGCTTGAGAATGGCGACGGTCGGCTCGGTAAATTCCTCGATGAGCTCGGAGGCGGCGGTGATGTCGAGGATGTTGTTGTAGGAAAGTTCCTTGCCGTGGAGCTTTTCAAAGTACTCGTCGAAATGGCCGTAGAGCGCGGCGGTCTGGTGCGGATTTTCGCCGTAGCGGAGCTGCGCGACGAGCGGCAGGCTGAGGCTGAAACTGCTGGCGCACTCCTTTTCCTTGTTGAGGTAATCGGCGATGGCGCCGTCGTAGCGCGCGGTGGTGACGAAGACTTTGATGGCGAGGCGTTCGCGGAGCTGCAGGGTGGTTTCGCCGTCGTTGGCGCGGAGGATTTCGAGGACGTCGGGGTAATCGATCGGGTCGGTGACGACGGTGACGGAGCGATAATTCTTCGCCGCGCTACGCAGCATGGACGGGCCGCCGATGTCGATGTTCTCGATGGCTTCGTCGAGGGTGACGTCCGGCTTGGCGATGGTTTCCTCGAAGGGGTAGAGATTCACGACCACGAGGTCGATGGGTTGGATGCCGTGGGCTTTGGCCTGGGCCACGTGCTCGGGATTGTCGCGCAGGTGCAAAAGGCCGCCGTGGACCTTCGGGTGGAGGGTTTTCACGCGGCCATCCATCATTTCCGGGTAGCCGGTGTAGGTGGAAATTTCCGTGGTGGGGATGCCTTCCTTTTGCAGGAGTTTCGCAGTGCCGCCGGTGGAGATGATCTCGATACCGAGACCGGCCAGTTCGCGGGCGAAATCGACCAGCCCGGTCTTGTCGGAAACGGAGATGAGGGCGCGTTGAATCTTCATGAGAGGGCGGGAGGGTAGGGTGGGCGACGGGGGCGTCGCAATGACGAATGAGGAATGGCGAATGACGAATTTGAAACTCGGAACGCGAGACTTGGAATCCTAGCGCACTACTTCCATGGCTCGCATAATTCCCATTCCTCCCGTCACTGCCCATGCCCTGTCCAGAAAGTCGCTAAACGCTTGTTTAAAAACACCCATTCCGCCACAAAAAGTGAACCGCGCAGCCACCCAAAAGCTGCGCGGTTCCAACCCAACAACACAAACACCCACCACCATGATACGCGGCAAAATGCGAGGTGCAAATGCAGTCGAGCGAAATTCTTCGATTTGAACGACTTTTCTCCATCCGCACGCCGGATTGCAGCCGTAATTGACTTCAAATCGACAGAAACCTACGGTGTCATTTGTGAAAAATTTCACAAAGCGCGAACAAACTACGGACAAAACTCAGGCGCTGAAGGCGACATTCGAGTTGATCAATGCCCAACTTTATTCTGTCGAAGAACGAATTCGACAGCAGGCGCGGGCCTTTGACCCGGCCGTGGAAGGATACGTGGCGTATGCCATCGAGAGCCATGGAAAACGGCTGCGGCCGGCCCTGGCGCTGCTGGCCGGCGGCGCCACAGGGAACATTTGCCCGAGCCACTTCGATCTCGCGGTGATCCTCGAGATGATCCACGCGGCCACGCTGGTTCACGACGACATTCTCGACGGGGCGGACAAACGCCGCGGGCAGCCGACGGCCAATGCCAAATGGGGCAACGCCATTTCGGTGCTGCTGGGCGATTGCCTCTTCGCCCACGCGTTGAAGCTCTCGACCAGTTTTCCGAATGGCGAAATCGGGCGCCGGATCGCGCACGCGGCCAGCGAGGTGTGTTCCGGGGAGATTATCCAGACGCAGCGGCGCTTCGACCTCAAGTTGAGCGTGCCCGATTATTACAAGATCATCGAAATGAAGACGGCGGCGCTGTTTGCGGCGGCGTGCGAACTGGGGGCGTTCATCAACGAAGCCGCGCCGGAAGTGATCGATGCGCTGCGCATTTTTGGTCAGCAACTGGGCACGGCTTACCAGATTTACGACGACGTGCTTGATCTCGCGGGGGATGAAAACAAGGTCGGCAAGACGCTCGGCAGCGACTTGCGCAAGGGCAAGCTCACCCTGCCGATACTGCATTTGCTGCAGATTTCCGACGAGGCGGAACGGCATCGTTTGAGCGAAATCATTCTCAACGGCGACGAAGCGGAAATCCTCGCGCTCGCGGAACGGGCGATCGAGGCGGGTGCGGTCAAGAGCGCGATCGCTACGGGACGCAAACTCCTGAGGGAAGCGGAAACGCATTTGCGCATCGTGCCCGAAAATAAATACCGCGACGCCTTGTCCGGATTGGTGGCCACATTGGACCGGATGATCGCGCAGTTTTGAAGGATGAAGGCGGAAGGGTAAAGGATGAAGAGAAGCGGCGCCTTTGGCGCGTTGGTGAGGGATGCTGACGCAAGCGCTGCGCTTTGACCAAAGCGTGACGACTGGGGAAAAGTTTCCTTTCGGGTTTCCTTCGGTGGGGGCGTGCTGCTAAATGGCCGGGCATGTCCACGTTGCGCATCCAAGAACTGCCAGCCCAGGATCGCCCGCGGGAAAAGCTGGCCGCGCAAGGCGCCGAGGCGCTGAGCGACAGCGAATTGATCGCGATCCTCCTGCGCACGGGTGTGCCGGGCGCCAACGCCATCGACGTCGCCCGGCAGCTTTTGACCCAGTACGGCTCGTTGCGGGGACTGGCCCGCAGCAACGTGGCGGAACTCTCGAAAATCAAAGGGGTTGGCCCGGCCAAGGCCGTGCAATTGGCCGCGGCATTTGGCCTCGCCGCACGACTGGCGCGCGAGACGCTGGTGCGTCAGCGGCTGGATACTCCAGAGCTGATTTACGAGTTGCTCGCGGCAGAAATGCAGGCTTTGAAACGCGAATCGCTGCGGGTCATCCTGCTGGATACGAAGTTCCAGCTCATGCGCATCGAGACGGTGTCCGAGGGCAGCCTCAATGAGAGCATCGCGCACCCGCGGGAGATTTTTCAGCCGGTGCTGATCTATGGGGCGTACGCGGTGGTCCTGGTGCACAATCACCCCTCGGGCGATGTCTCGCCGAGCCAGGCGGATCATCAACTCACCCGGCGGATCCGGCAGGCGGCGGAGATTTTGCAAATCCGCCTTCTGGATCACGTCATCATCGGCACTGCGGACAATGGACGACAGCCGTATTTCAGTTTCAAAGAGGCGGGGTTGTTTTAATGACGAGTGACGAATGACGAATGACGAACAACGCATGATCCACTCGACCGCTGTCATTCATCGAGACGCCGAAATCGGACAGGACGTGACCATCGGGCCGTATGCGGTCATCGAGGGCGCGGCCAAAATTGGGGACGGGTGCGAGATTCAAGCCCATGCGGTCATCGGCGCGCATGTGGAGATGGGGCGGGAGAACGTGATCGGTTACGGCGCGGTCATCGGGGGCGAGCCGCAGGATTTCGCCTTCAAACCGGAGACTCGCAGCCTCGTGCGGATCGGCGACGGGAACAAGATTCGGGAGTACTGCACCATCCATCGCGGCACCACGGAGGGCACGGCTACCATCGTGGGGCAGGGGTGCTTTCTGATGGCCGGGGCGCACTTGGCGCACAATGTCCGACTCGGAGATCACGTGATCATCGCCAACAATGCCCTCCTCGGCGGCCACTTGCAGGTCGCCGAGCGGGTGTTCATCGGTGGCGGGTGCGTCTTTCACCAGCATATTCGGGTGGGGCGGTTGGTCATCTGCCAGGGGGCCAGTGCCTTCAGCAAGGACATCCCGCCCTTTGTGACGGCGGCAGAGCGCAACGGCGTGGCCGGGCTAAATGTGGTCGGTCTGCGCCGGGCGGGCATGAGCGCGGCCCAACGGAGGGAAATCAAGGACGCGTTTGCCCTGCTTTATCGCAGTGGCCTGAATACCACCCAAGCGTTGGCGGAGGCGGCCAAGCGCCAATGGGGTGCCGAGGCCCGGAGCTTTTTCGACTTCGTGGCGGCGGCCAAGAAACGCGGGATCTGCGACTTGCTGGCCACGCGGGATGGGACCGCGGCTGAAGAGACGGTTGATTAAACGAAGTATAACAAAACGCGGGCGGGATCACGCGCCGTTTTTCACTCTGGAGAGGCCCTTCGGAACCCCTTTTTTCGGTCTTCCGCCAGAGTCAAATATCCGTTGCCAATGGCGGGGATTATGCTTTAAATCCCGCGGCCCCCGGGGTTTGCCTTAATTCAATAAAATCATCATGCGTTATCTCATACCCGTCGTTCTGGCCATTGCCTTGGTGGGCTGCGCCACTCCCGCTGCGAAACATCTGAGTCAAAACAGCCGACCCGGCCAAAGGATCACCGTGCGCACCACGGCCTATACCCAAAGCGAAGCCGGCGGGCGCAAAAATGCCGTGGATGGCCGCCTGCGCTTTGGCGGCAGTGCCTACAGCGCCGCCTCGGATTGGTCCTGGCTGCCGCTGGGGACGCGTTTCAAGCTCCTGAGCACCGGCCATGAATATGTCATTGAGGATTACGGCTCCGCACTGGTGGGCCGGAAAACGATCGATCTCTTCTTCCCAAGCCGCAAAGACGTGCGCGGTTGGGGGGTGCGCACCGAGCAAATCGAAATCCTGGAATGGGGTTCGGAAGCCATGAGTTTAAAGCTCCTGGCACCGCGCAGCCGCAATGGGCATGTCGCGGTGATGGTGGCGCAACTGCGCAAACAGGGCGTAGTCCCGCCAACCTAGGCGCGGGTTTGCCCTTTTAGACCCCTGCAGGCTTGCGCAAGGGCGATGGACTGCGCTTAATTCGGCGTCCCCGGCGACGGGACGTTTCAACCCATGAAAATTTTCGTTACCGGCGGCGCCGGCTATATCGGCAGCGTCTGTGTCGAGCAGCTTCTCGATGCGGGGCACACGGTCACCGTCTTTGATAACCTCAACGAGGGCCACCGCAAGGCCGTGGACCCGAGAGCGGAGCTGATCATCGGCGACCTGCAGAAGGAATGCGACATCCACGATGCCATGGAGCACGCGCGCCCGGATGCGGCCATGCATTTTGCCGCCAACGCGCTGGTCGGGGAGTCGATGGAAAATCCCTCGAAATACTTCCGCAACAACGTCTATGGCGGGCTCAATCTGCTCGATGCCATGAAGGCCGTGGGCGTGAAGAAGTTCGTCTTCAGTTCGACCTGCGCCACCTTCGGGCCGCCGGATCGCGTTCCGATCGATGAAACCCTGCCGCAGCGGCCGATCAACCCCTACGGCGAATCGAAGCTCATGTTCGAGAAGATCCTGCGCTGGTACGACGAGATTCACGGGCTCAAATTCGTGGCCCTGCGCTACTTCAATGCCGCCGGGGCGACCGAACGCTTTGGCGAGGATCACCGGATCGAAACGCACCTGATTCCGAACATCTTGAAAGTGGCGCTCGGCCAGAGGGAAAATGTCCAGATCTTCGGGACTGATTACGAGACGCCTGATGGCACCTGCATCCGCGACTACATTCACATTATCGACCTGGCGCAGGCCCACATGCTGGCGCTGCAGGCCGGGCAGTCGGCCTACTACAATCTGGGCACCGGCGGAGGCACCAGTGTGCGGGAGGTCATCGCCAGTTGCGAACGGGTCACCGGCAAGAAGATTGCCGTAGTCGAAAAGCCCCGCCGGGCAGGAGACCCCGCCCGCCTGATCGCCGGGTCGGACAAGATCCAGCGCGAACTGGGCTGGAAGCCGAAGTTTCAATCCATCGACCGTATTATCGAAAGCGCCTGGGCGTGGCACGTACGCAATCCCAACGGTTACGGGGATTAATACGGCTAATGGCCGCCTTTTCTCTTGGCAAGCCTCTGACCCCTTCAGTAGTTTCGCCGCCTCGCATGAAACGACTGCTGTCTTTGTTCGCCCTGTACTTCCTCGGTGTCTCGGGGTTGCGGGCGCAGTTCAGCAGCTTTGGCGACGTTCCGATTGAGATCACCTCGGAGTCGACGCACATGGAGAACGGCCTGGCCATCGCCGATCGGGACGTCATCATCCGCCATAAGGATACGCTGATTTACTGCGATTACGCGCAGTACAACCCCGACACGCGGGACGTTTATCTCGTTGGCAATGTGCGCATTTACAAGGAAGGCCACCTCTTCACCGCCGACCGTGCGCTCTACAATCTGGAAACGAAGATATTGAACGCCGCGGATTTCCGCGGGGACGTCATTCCCTACCAGTTTTCCGGCAACTCAATTTCGACGCTCAACAGCGGCTCTTACCTCGTGAAGGACGGCATCTTTACGACGAGCGACAACTCCAAGCCGGATTACTCGGTACACGCGAAAACGGTGCGTATTTATCCGAAGGACCGGGTCATTTTCAGCAATGTCACCATCTACATCGGGCAGACGCCGGTCTTCTGGTACCCGTATCTGTATCAATCGCTGAACGTCGACCAGGCCTTCACCTTTACGCCCGGCTACTACAGCGTGTGGGGTGCGTTTTTGCAGACGCAGACCAACTTCCCTTTGACCGACACCGTTGAGGGAAAATTCCGCCTCGATCTCTACGAAAAGCGCGGCGTTGGCTTTGGGTTTGAGGCCGACTGGGGCGCGGCCAAACGTTCCGCCACGCCCTTCGCGAAAGCCACGGAAACCAAAGAGCAGAAAGAGGCGCGTTCCATCCAGCACGGCGAAAACTGGGGTCGCTTGGACTCCTACTTTATTCACGATTCCACTCCGGGTGAAAACAATACCGCGCTCGCCCGCGAGCCGATCAATCCGAATCGTTACCGGGTGTCTCTGCAGGACCGCACTTTTCTCGACGAGGATCTGTATTCGTCGGTCAACATCAACAAGCTCAGCGACGCGCGGTTCTTGCAGGACTTCGACATCGGCGACTTTCGCACCGATCCCAACCCGGACAACATGATCGCCGTGACGAAGTGGAACGAGAATTACTCGGCCATCGTCATGGCGCGCAAGCAATTGAACAAAAACTTCGATGGCACCAACCGCTTGCCCGACATCGCCCTCGATGTGAAGCGGCAGAACATTGGCGACTCGCCATATTTCTACGACAGCCAGAACAGCGCCGGTCTTTACGAACGGCAATTTGCCAACGGCTCGCTCTTCCCCGACTTCCACAGCTTCCGCGCGGACACCTACCAACAGATCAGCCGTCCGGGCACTTACTTCGGCTGGCTGTCGATCGTCCCGCATCTCGGCGCGCGCGCCACGTTCTACGAGAATAGCGGTTTAACCCAGCAGGACATTCAAAACATCACGGCCTTTAATACGGTCCTGGGCCCCGGCCAACTGGGGCAAGTTACCAAGACCGACACTTCAGTGACCAAGGAAAATCTCGTGGAGAATGGTACCCTATTCCGCGTCGCGGCGACCGCCGGCCTCGAAGCTTCGTTCAAGTTCTCGAAGGCTTGGGAAGATGTTCAATCGCGGGCCATCGGTCTGGATGGGCTCCGCCACGTCGTTCAACCGTTTCTGGATTATTCCTACGTCCGGGTGAGCCAGCCCCCGGAGAATATTTTTCAATTCGACCGTTTCGTGCCGTCGACACAGCTCCCGCCAATCGATTTTCCGCAGTTCAACGGCATCGATTCGATGGACAATTGGTCGATTCTGCGGCTCGGCGTGCGGAACCGTTTGCAGACGCGCCGTGACAACCAGACGGTCAACTGGCTCGAATTGGATACCTTTTTTGATATCGACTTCGAGCGCCCCGATTTCGGCGATCCGACGCTCATTTCCAACAAGGGAATGTTTTCCAACCTGTATGATTCTCTGAAGTGGAATCCGTTGCCCTGGCTGAATCTGACGGTCGACTCGCAGTTCCCAGTCTTCAGCGAGCACGATGGCTTCACGCAGGTAAATACCAGCTTCAACTTCCAGGTGTTGCCTTCGTGGCTGCTGACCGTCGGCGACCGCTACATCAACAACAACCCCCAGTTTCCCAACAGCAATCTCTTCACGGTCGGCAGCTACTTCCGCCTGACCGACAACTGGGGATTCAGCGTCTCCGAGCAGTACGAATTTGAAACGAGCACGCTTGAGTATCAGACCTACACGCTCAGTCGCGACCTCTCGAGCTGGATTGCTTCCTTCGGCCTGAATATCGAGAACAGCAGCGGGACAAAATCCTACGGCGTGATCCTGACCTTCACCCTCAAGGATCTGCCCAGCGTCCGCCTCCCGTTCACTGCGGATCCGAACTCGCTCACCGACTTGAGCCAGAACCGGAACAAATAGTCCGCGTGGGAGGTTCGTATCGTTTTCCTTGCGCTTCCGCAGAAGCGTACGCTTAATCCCCGCCCTGCCGCGCCGCGGGCCCGTTTCCCCACCGGACCGCGCGAGGCATTATCCCAAACCTCACCCACAATTTAGAAAAAATGGATCTCTGCATTATCGGCTCCGGCTACGTCGGCCTCGTTTCAGGTGCGTGTTTCGCGGAAGTCGGCCATCACGTCGTCTGTGTCGACAACGACCAGCGGAAAGTCGATGCGCTTCAGGCCGGCAAAATCCCGATTTACGAACCCGGGCTCGAGGACCTCGTGCACCGCAATGTGGCGGCCAAGCGCTTACGGTTCACCAATTCCATCGAGGACGGGGTCGACCATTCGCAGATCGTGTTCATCGCCGTTCCCACGCCTCCGCAGGCCGACGGCAGCGTCGATTTGACCTATATCGAGCGCGTGGCCCGCGAAATCGCCGGTGTCCTCAAGCCCGGCCAGTACCGCGTGATCGTCGACAAATCCACGGTTCCGGTGAAGACCGGCGAGAAGGTTGCCGACACCATCAAGCGCTACAACAAGAGCGCGGAATTCGACGTGGTTTCCAATCCCGAATTCCTGCGCGAAGGCTGCGCCGTGCCGGACCTCATGAACCCCGATCGGGTGGTGATCGGTTCCGCGAGCCAGAAGGCCACGGACTTGATGAAGCAGGTTTACGAGCCCTTCCGCGCGCCCATTCTCGTGACCGATGTGAACAGCGCCGAACTCATCAAGCACGCGGCCAACTCCTTCCTCTCGCTCAAGATCAGCTACATCAACGCAGTCGCCTCGATTTGCGAAGCCAGCGGCGCCGACGTGGAGATGGTGGCCGACGGCATCGGCATGGATCGACGCATCGGCCGCAATTTCCTCAATGCCGGTCTCGGCTACGGTGGGTCGTGCTTCCCGAAGGACGTGAAGGCGTTCATCGCCATCAGCAAACAGCTCGGCACGCCGTTCAAACTGCTCGAGGAAGTCGAACGCATCAATGTCGCGCAACTGGCCCGGTTCATCGAAAAAGTGCGCAACGCGCTCTGGGTGCTGAAGGACAAGAAGCTCGCCGTGTGGGGCCTGACCTTCAAGCCCGACACCGACGACGTGCGCAATTCCGTGGCGATCGAACTCGTCAACAAGCTGGTCGCCGAGGGTGCGTACGTTACCGCGTATGATCCCAAAGGCGCGGAAAAAGCGGTGGAATGGAAGCTCATCGACCCCGCCAAGGTGAAGATCGTCCCCAATCCGCTCGACGCCGTGGACGGCGCCGAGGCATTGATCGTGGCTACCGAGTGGAAGGAGTTTGCCAATGTCGACTTCGCCGAGGTGAAGGAGCGGATGCACACGCCGCTGATTTTTGACGGACGCAATCTCTTCAATCCCGAGACCATGCGCGGTCTCGGCTTCACCTACTACGCCGTCGGACGCCCGTAGAGCGGGCGCGGAGCATCAGGCCAACGGCCTGAGCCGGCCCCTTCGGAAATTACTATCGAAAATTGATCTGAGCAGGCGCTGGAGGAGCGGCCTCTTGCGGCAGTTCGATGGAGTCCAGCACGTCCGTGAGCAGCGGCTCGCAGCGTTCCAGGTTCGCCGTGGGAACAACCACCGACACCATGTAATAGGCGTTCGCCGTGACGGTGAGCGAGAACATGCAGGCGTAGGCTTTTTCGTCGATGTCAATGTCCGCGCGGAACCGCACCCAGCGGCCCGCCTCGGTGCTGGGGCCGAGCCGGTAGGTCTTGGCAAAATTCTCTCTCGCCGCCGCCACCAGCGCCGGGAGGTGAGCCGGCGTGAAAGTGCCCGGGCCGGTTTCCACACGGAGCACCATCTCCGAAGGACCTTCCCAGGCTTTGTCGAAGCCATTGGCCGAGAGGTCGATGGGTTTCCATTCGCCGGGCAGGCGGAAAACGTAGGGACGCGCCCCACCACGGTATTCGTTGGTGTGGAGCGGAGCCCGGGCGAAATTGGAAAAGGCCTGGTCGATCAATTCGGTCGCCAGCGGATCGATCTCCGGAGTCTGATCCCAAGTCCGTGAAACCAGAAAATAGGAATGTTCGAGGTCACCGTTCCAGCGTCCACGCCAGTGGGTGGCCACATCGTGATCCTCGGTGTCCGCCCGCCATTCGCGCCAAATCCGGCCGTCTTCCTTGGTCACCCGATACTCCTTCGTGGGCCAGTCGGGATGGTCCTTGCAACCGATGCGGCCCAGGAACCAATCGTGCGCTTCGGAACTGGTCATGAAGGGCGCCATCGCATGCACCTCGACGGTTAGCGCCGAGTTATTGGCCAGGAGATATTGCCGATCTCCTCCTTCCAGCGGCAATTCCCTCCACCCCGGGCCCAGCGTGACGACGAAGGCCGGATCCTGACCGGTGAAGGCGACGGCCTTCGAGTCGCGCAGCGCCGCGCGATAGGCGGCCTCGCGTGCTGCGGTGCGCGCCTGGTCCTGTTCTGCAGCCGCCGCCGGCAGCTCGATATCGTGAAACGCTGCATCCAGCAGGGCGCGCATTTTGCCGTCGGGGTCGTTCACCGGACTGCGACCGAAAACCAGGTAGCCACCGCGCGGCCCATCGGTAAATGCGGCCCGCCACACGCGCTGATTCGCCTTGTCCGTCGCCTCAAAATCCGTCCATGGCCGTCCATCGCGCGTCACCGTCGGCCCTTGGGTGACGGCTCGTTGTGTTTGCTCGCGCTGCAGCCATTCCATTTCGTCCTCGTTTTTCGGTTTTTCCCCATAGACCAGCGCCTCAAAAGCCGTGCGTGCCTGCCCGACGTCCGGCACCGGTTCGCTTTGCTTTTCGTGCAGGACTGAAACGCCGAAAGAAACGTTCGATCCGTTCTGGAATTGGAAAGTGCTATCGCCATCAGGCTCGACGGTGGCTTTCCAACCCGGGCTCAGGCGAACGTGGTACGGACCATCTGCCGCTTTCCTGTGAAAGACGATCTCCGCGTGTCGCGCGAGCGCCTGGTCGACAGTCATGCGCTGGTTTTGCGGATCACGCTCCACGGCGGGCGCTTCCGCGCGTGGCGGCTCGCCGGGGAAAATCTTCCCGAAATTCGTCCAGGCCAAAAAACAGGCCTCGAGGAGGAGCAGAACGATCGCCGGCCCAATCCAGGCGCGGCTGCGGGTCCGCAGAACGGCAAAATCGTCCGGGTGCAACCTCGATTCGAAACATTCCTCCAGGATGTGGGCGCAGCCTTCCACCATCCCGCGCGAGTCCGAGAGCGGGAGATACCACGACAGCTTTTTCCCTTCGGCGCGGCCGTTGAAGAAGGCCACCGTTCCGCGCCGGCGCACCGTAAGTTCTTCCACCGATCCCCACGGCACGGCGTGCTTCACCTTCAGTTTCGGCACGGCCTTGAGATCCTCACTCGTCCGCGCCGCAAAGACACTGTCGGGCAGCAAGCGCGATCCTCGAACCTTGAAAAGCACCAACTCCTCGGGAAAAAGCGCGACGCCCTCGGGGTTGAAATTCAGCGGAAACAGGCTGCGGTCGGCGCATTGCCGGATGACGGGCGCCCGATCCTTCCCGGATGCCGGATTTCCGTTTCGTGCGATGGTGGAGGGTGCCTTCTGACTGTCGACGGCCTCCACTTTCTCCACCGAGCAGCCTCGAGCCGAAAGCCGCGCGCGCAGCTTTTCGACCGACTCCTCTTCCGATTCCGCCTCCACACGGCTTCCAGCGGAGGTCACAACTACAAATCGGTATTTTGGCATCGAATTTCGGAGGGCGGATAGTGGCAGGTTGCTTTTTTGCCGACAACTCGTAAGGCCAGAAAACAGCTTAATGCCCGCCAATCCCCGACAATCCTGCATTCATGCGCTCCTCGAGTGGGAGAAGGGCAAATATTTTTCTGACGAGATTCTTCACACCTCGCTGGAGAAGTTTCCGTTGCCGCCTCTGGATCGGGCGTTCTTTATGGAGACCTTCTTTGGGGTTTTGCGAAATCTGAGCCGCCTGGATTTTCTCATCACGCAGCTTCGCGAGGGAAACGTCGATGCACAAACGCGCGCGGTCCTTCGGCTCGGTTTGTATCAAATATTTCACATGCGGACGGCGCCTCATGCGGCCGTCAACGAAAGCGTGGAACTCGGAGGCCGGGCCCGCGGCCTCATCAATGCCATTCTGCGCCGGGCGCTTCGCGAAAGAGAGGCCCTGGAATCTGCGCTGCGGGATGCCGGCCCGGCGATCACCACGTCACACCCGGATTTTCTCATCGACCGCTGGGAAAAGCTCTTCGGTGCCGAAGCCACCCGGTTGCTTTGCGCCTGGAACAACGAACCGGCGGAAGTGCACGTCCGGGCCAATGGCCTCCGCGTCACCGTCGGCGAGTTGCTGCGCAGCGCGCCCGAGGCCAGGCCGTCCGCGGCGCACCCGCTCGCGATCAAGGTCAAGCACATCCCCATGTCGTGGATCGCCCACGGGCTGTGCTACGTGCAGGACCCGAGCACTCTCATCGCCTGCGATCTGCTCGCGCCGCGACCCGGGGAAATGGTCCTCGATGCCTGCGCCGCGCCGGGCGGCAAGACGAGTTACCTCGCGCAACTCATGAGCAACGAAGGGAGAATCATCGCCTGCGATCTGTACGAGTCCCGCGTGGCTCGATTGCGTGAAAATCTCACGCGGCTCGGCGTGGCCATCGCCCGGCCCATGGTGCACGATTGTATGCAGGCTGGCGGGCTGTTGGCGCCGGCGAGCTTCGACCGCATCCTGGTCGATGCACCGTGCAGCAATACCGGCGTGATTCGGCGCCGCGTGGACGTTCGCTGGCGGCTCACGGAAGAGGATTTCGTGCGCATGCCCGCCCAGCAGTTTGCCCTGCTCCGGCGCACGGCCACGCTGCTCAAGCCCGGCGGCACGCTCGTCTACAGCACATGCAGCCTCGAACCCGAGGAGAACGATCAACTGGTCGAGAAAATCGGCGCGGAGATTCCTGCGCTGCGTTTTGTGGAATCCCGCCGCACGTTGCCGTTCGTGGATGGTATCGACGGGGCTTTCGCGGCGAAGTTCGTGCGCGAAAACTAGGGGAAGGAGGAATTACGAGAAAATGTGGCCGAAGAAGGTCTTCATCTCGGCCCAGGATTTCTTGTCGGCTTCGGCGTTGTAGGCGGCGCCTTTGCTATTGTCGTTGCCGGCGTCGGGACGCGTGAAGCTGTGCACCGCGCCCGGATAGGCGATGAAGTGATATTTCACCCCGGCATCATCCATCTCTTTCTTGAAGGCGGCGACTTCGTCGGGCTTCACGAAGGGATCATCCGCGCCGTGGAGAACGAGCACCGGGCATTTGATATTCTTCGCGTCCTGTGGCGTGGGAGTGCTCAAGCCGCCATGGAACGTGACGATCCCTTTGATGTCGGCGCCGCTGCGCGCCAGTTCCAGCACACCCGTTCCTCCGAAGCAGTAGCCGATGGCTGCGATCTGACCCGGAGCGACCAGTTTGTTGCTGGTCAGTTGGTCGAGGCCGGCTTTGAGCCGCTCGCGATAAAGCGCGCGGTCGTTCTTGTATTTGCCGGCCAACCCGGCGGCTTCCTTCGGATCGGCCGGACGCACCCCTTGGCCATAAATATCCGCGGCAAACGCCACGTAACCGAGTTCCGCGAGCTGCTTGGCCCGGCTTTCCGCATAACTGCCCACCCCCATCCAATCGTGAATCAGGAGAATCCCGGGCCGCGGTTTGGTATTGGAATCGTCATACGCCAGGAAGCCCTGGAGCGTGGCATCGCCGGCCTTGTATTCGACGATCTGGGTTTTGATTTCTGCGTGCGCGATCGGAGTGATCATAGCCAAAGAAAGAAGAGTGAGTGGGAAGAGGGCGGAGAGTTTCATGAGAAAGGAGGCTAACGAGGCTTACGGGTATCGTAAATGATCCGGCGGCCGGACTTACGGATTGGCGATCATCCCAACCGACCCGTATCCAGCGGTCACGGCCAGTTTCCAAGCGGCGTTCCTTACTCGTCGGCCTGTTCCCACGTTCCCCCGCGATCGGTGATCAACTTTTCCACGGCCGCCACGTCCTCCCAGGACAAGTGTTTGCGCTGGTATTTGCGCCAGAGCACGTCGCGCAGTTCGACCAAATCCTCCACCAAAGGATCGTCGTAGTACGTCCAGTTTTCCTCGTGTTTCAGTTTCGCCTGAATGCGCCAGCGCTTGCCAAATTTCTCCGCCCGGACTTCGCGCTTTTCGCCGTTTTCGGTCGTCGTTTTCCAGATGTGAAGATTGCGCATAAGGGAGTGCGGAAAATTTGGGATACTGTCGGGCGACGGTGCTTTTGTATGGAGAGAATGAATCTTTTCGCAAGAATACCCGGCCCTTGAAAGACATCGCCAAGATTTTCGCGTATCTCGCCGCCGTCATCGTGCTCGGCGCATTGCTGGCCCCGCCGATGTATTGGGGGGCGCAGTGGCTCGCCGCCCACGGCATCCTCCGCGTTCTCGCGACTTTCAAATTTCAGAAGTTTTTCGACCGCGGCGCGCTGGTGGCCGCGCTTTTGCTGCTGTGGCCGTTGGTTCGGTGGCTCCGCGTGAAAGGTTGGAGCGACCTGGGATTGGAACCGGATCGGCGTTGGGGACGGCATCTCGCCGTGGGTTTTCTCATCGCGACGCTCGGCGTCGCGGCCATGGCTTACGCTTACATCCACTTCGGCTTCTATCGCCTTCGCCCGGAAATCGCGTGGGGCAAATTGCCCATGATTGCCCTGTCGGCGGCGACGGTGGCGGTGCTGGAGGAATCGCTCTTTCGCGGGGGCATCCTGGGCCTCTTGCGACGGTCTTTAAGTCCGTACGCGGCGCTCTTTTGGGTCACCAGCCTCTTCGCCATCGTTCATTTCCTGAAGCCCGACGAAAGTTTCAATCCCGGGCCGATCGGCTGGCTTTCGGGTTTCACGCTGATCCCGCGTACCTTCCATCAATTTGCGGAACCGCAAACGGTGCTCGCCGGTTTCACCACTCTCTTTGCCCTTGGCTGGCTGTGTGGCGAAGCGGCCCTGCGGACTCGCGCTTTGTGGATGAGCATGGGCCTGCACGCCGGTGTCGTTTTCGTGAAAATGAGTTTTGCAGTGATCTCCAAACGCCGCGAAACGCGTCTCCCCTGGGTCGGCAGCGAATTGCAGATCGGCCTCGTGCCGGTCGGTATCCTGATCCTGGGCTGCATCGCCGTCATCCTTTGGCTGGCTTATGAAAATCGCCGACGGCCTGCGTCTCATCGCTGAAGCGGTTCTCAACGCGCTCTACCCGCCGCATTGCGCCCAGTGCAATGCGGAGACGCCATCGGGCGTGCACCTTTGCGCCACTTGCGCCGGGCAGGCCTCGCGCATCGAGCCGCCCTTTTGCCGGCAATGCTCCCAACCGTTTGATGGCGAAATTACCGGCGAATTTGTCTGTCACCAATGTCGCGGACGCACCCTGCATTTCGATTGTGCCGTGGCCCGTTTCCGCAGCCGGGGCGTGGTGCGGGAATTCATGCACCGTTTCAAATACGATCGTCATTACTACCTGCGCCATGCGCTGGCCGATTGGCTAATGGAAGCCGTCGAGGACGAGCGCATTGCCGCCCAGCCCTTCGACGCTTTTGTGCCCGTGCCCCTGCATCGGGCGCGCTTTCGTGACCGCGAATTCAACCAGGCCGAAGTGCTCGCCCGGCTCCTCGCGAAGCGCACCGGCAAGCCCGTGCTCCGCGCCCTCCAGCGCATCCGCTACACCAGCACCCAGACCCGGCTCAACCGCGAACAACGGATGGAAAACTTGCGAAACGCCTTCCGCGTGCGACATGCTTCCACTGTGCAAAGCCGCCATCTCGTTTTAGTGGACGACGTTTTCACCACGGGCTCCACCGTGGAGGAATGCGCGCGCGTCCTTCGCCAGGCCGGCGCCGCCTCCGTGCGCGTCGTCACCGTGGCCCGCGGCTGATTTCCCAATCACCTTTTCGTCTCATGGGTATTTTCAAAAAACCGCCATTCAATTCCGACAAGCGACGCGATTTCCCAGAAGGCCTCTGGCAGAAGTGCCCGAGTTGCGCCGAGATGATTCACAATCTCGAGCTGGTGCAGAATTTCCGCGTGTGCCCGCGGTGCGACTACCATTTCACGCAAAGCGCGCGCGAACGCCTCGAGACGCTGCTCGATCCGGGTTCGTTTGAAGAGCATGACGCCAACATGACCTCGGTGGATACGCTGAAATTCACCGGCATGGCCAGTTACACCGACCGTCTCAAGAGCTACCAGAAAAAGACCGGCCTCAAGGACGCCGTCCTCAGTGGTTTCGGGGCGATCGAGGGGCAGCGGCTCTCCATTTCCGTGATGGATTTCAATTTCATCGCCGCCACCATGGGCTCGGTCGTGGGGGAAAAGCTGACTCGCTGCGTCGAGCGGGCCACGAAGGCGCGAGTGCCGGTGATCATCGTTTCCGCCTCGGGTGGCGCGCGCATGTACGAAGGGATGCTCAGCCTCCTGCAGATGGCCAAAACCTGTGGCGCTCTGGCCCTGCACGGCCGGGCCGGCCTGCTTTACATTTCCGTCCTCACGCACCCCACCACGGGTGGTGTCAGCGCGAGTTTCGCCACCATCGGCGACGTGATCATAGCCGAGCCGAAAGCGATGATTGGCTTCGCGGGCCCGCGGGTCATTCGCGAGACGACGCACCAGGATTTGCCGCCCAATTTCCAAACCGCGGAGTTTCTCGAAGACCACGGGCTGGTGGATATGATTGTCCACCGCAAGAAACTCCGCGATACTCTGAGCAATCTGCTCGGGTACCTCGCTCTCACGAAGTGAATTACGACGAAGCCGTGGCCTGGCTGTATGCCAGCCAGCTTCACGGCATCAAACTGGGTCTGGAAAACGTTCGGCGGCTGGCCGGCGCGCTGGAAATCCGCCTCTCGGGCTCGGGCATGCCGAAGTTCATTCACGTGGCCGGCACCAACGGGAAAGGTTCGGTGTGCGCGATGGTCGATTCCTGTTGTCGGGCCGCGGGTCTGCGTAGCGGGCTGTTTACTTCGCCCCATCTCCTCACGTTCCGGGAGCGAATCCGCATCGATGGCGAGATGATCGGCGAGGCGGAGGTCGCGGCGGGGCTGACGCGAATCCGCGAATTGATCGCCGGCTGGGAACAACCGGCCACGTTCTTCGAAATTGTCACCGCCCTGGCTTTGGAGTGGTTTCAACGCGAAGGCGTGGAGGTTGTGGCCCTCGAAACCGGGCTGGGCGGACGGCTGGACGCCACCAACATCGTCACGCCGGCGGCCTGTGCATTCACTTCGATCGATCTCGATCACCAGGAATCGCTGGGCGCGTCACTCACCGAAATCGCGCGGGAAAAAGCCGGAATCATCAAGCCGGGAGTGGCGGTCGTTTCCATTCCGCAATCCAAAGAAGTGCATACGGCCATCGCGGAAATTGCCGGGAAGCAAGGGGTAGCCATCGAATTCCTGACGGAGCCGCTCCGTGAATTTGAGATCGGGATCATCGGCAGCCATCAGCAATGGAACGCCGCTCTAGCGTGCCGGGCCATGGCGCTCGCGGGCCTGCCGGTTTCGAAGGACGCGCTCACGGCTGGGTTGCGCGACCTTTCCTGGCCGGGCCGTTTTCACCAGATCCATCCGCGCTTCATTATCGACGGCGCGCACAACCCCGCCGCTGCCCATCGTCTCGCCTCGACCTGGCGCGAGGTTTATGGCGACAAGCGCGCCACGCTGATCCTCGGCATCTTGCGCGACAAGGATGTGCGTGGGATTTGTGAGGCCTTGCTCCCTATCGCCGGGCGCATTCTCGCTGTTCCCGTCTCCAATCCGCGCTCGGCCACGTCGCAAGAGATTTGCAAGGCCATCGGTCAAATCGCGCCGCGCCAGGAGTGCATCGCCGTGCGCGATTTGGGGGCGGCCATTCGCATTGCGGAATCGATGGAGCGGCGCGCCCTGATCACGGGTTCGCTATTCCTGGCCGGCGAAGCGATTGCGCACTTTGAGTCCCGGACTCCGCCGGAGCGGAGTGCGCAGTAGGTTGCCGCGGTCCCGATCCTGTCGCGACGCCTTTGGTCGTCTATTTGAGTGCGAAATCCGCAGGGAGAATGAACTCGAATCGGTAGCTCGTTTTCACTTGCGTGCCGACAGTCATGAAGGCCTCGCGAATTTGCGGGAGACCGTATTTCAAAGTATCGATGACCGTCTCGCCGGTGACGATGAGCCGGTCTTTGTCGCGCCAGCCCAGCGCATTGCCCGAGATGGGTTGCTTGACGCCGTTCAGGCTCAATTCACCGCGGACGAGAAACTTTGCAGGATGTCCGACCACAGCCTTTTGCGCGTCGCCGTCTACGAGCGCGACGCTCTCCAGTCGGAAAGTAGCGTCGGGATGCGCATCGATCTTCAGCCATTCGCGCATCTTTTGATCGCGCTGGTCTTGGAATGTGGTCAGTGACGCCGTTTTGAAGTGAAGCACGGCCTTCTGCACAGGGGTCGCCGCGTTCTGGTCGAGGAGCGCATTTCCGGAAAGATCGCGCGCTTCACCGTGGAAACTGTGGAGAAAGGCGTCGCCGATGAAGGTGAGCGAACTACTTTTAGGATCCAAAGGCAGGTTTTGCGTCGCGGCAGATGCCAGTTCCGCCCTCGCGAGCAGAATGCAAAGGGTCGCTACGACGGATGCTATTCGGAGATGGGAGAAGATTGCGCACATACCCGGAAGGGGATTTGTATCGCTCGTGAACGGAACTCTGCCTCTGAATGGGACAATGAGGGATTCGTTCGTGGCGACTCCGGCGACCCTGTTTTGAGCCGCCTGGGAAGTGCGCGAGGTGGCGTTTTTCGCGGGATCTCAGCGCCATGGTGCGATCCTGGCGGCGGGGCTTTTTCGTTAGAGTGCGACCAGAGTGTGACAGGCCCCCGGTTTTTGTAACGTTTTGATGACGTTCCTCTTCAGAGGATAATGATTTTTATTAATCAGTTGCGTCCCCTCAGATGCTCGGGTAATGCGAGCAAGCTCCGTGTTTCGCCGCACGGGGACGCCCCACTTTGCCCTCATTTTTTGCATGATTTTCCACCGGCTTTGGCTTCTACTTTTTGTGGCCAGCCTGCTTTTTGTGGGAACTCTCGGCGCCCAGGATGACAGTGGCAACGCTGCACCATCCGGCAACGGTAATGCCGGTGGGGGCCAAAACGGCACTCCGTCGACGGGTAATGGGACAGGCAATGGGACGAACAACGGCACCAATGGGACGAACAACGGCACCAATGGGACGAACAACGGCACCAATGGGACGAACAACGGCACCAATGGGACGAACAACGGCGCCAATAGCGGAACGAGCAGCGGCGCCAGTTCCTCGTTTGGCACTTTGCCGGCGGCCGGGACGATTCCAGCGCAGGGCAACATTCCGGCTCAGGGCGTGCAAGGAACCGGGATCAATCCGCCCCCCGGCCAGGCTCCCAACCTCAATGCGCCAAATGCCTTCGGGCAAGGCGCCGCCTCGACGTTGCCTAGCGGGACCGATCAGAACACGCAAGAGAACGCTGCCGGCACCAGTGCCTCGGCATTTGGAAACACCCAGGGGCAGGCGGGGGCGCAATTGCGTGCGGCTCCCCCGTCGTTCAGCATCCCGGGCTTTTATGGTCGCGGGCCGATCAATTTCACCGCTGGCGAAGGCCGGTTGGCTCGCCCGCACTTCCGTTTCTCGGCGTCCGTTTCCGAAGGTTACGACGACAACCCGCTGCAGACCCCCACGCACGGCTTTGCCACTCGTGAGCAGCAAGTCCCGGTGCAGGTGGCCGCGGCCGTCCCGGCCACGACGGGGCTGCAAGTGGTGCCTTCCGGCGATCCCAATATTCCGGATTCCCTGCAGACCGTGATCATCCCGGGCGTGGGTGCGAAGTTCAAAAACGTGACCGTTCCCGCCATTAAGGCGCCGGTGCGCATCGGCAGTCTCGTGGAGCGTGTCAACGCGGACATGGACGTGCAGTTTGCCAATCGCCACTCGCTCTTTACCCTCGATCTCACGGGGGGGGCCAGCTATTATCAGGACCGGCAGGGTAGCAATACCGACTACAATCTGAATCTGGCGTTGCTTTATCTGCGAAAGCTCAGCGGCCGGGCGCAATTTACGATCAACGTCACCGAATCGTATCAAACGGAACCCGACTATTCGCAGCCCAATCTTCCGACCAGCAGTAACCTCGGGCCGTACATCAGTTCAAATATCAAGTTGGACCTTTCGTATCGGTGGACGCCTCGAATCAGTTCCGTGACGAGCCTCACCTACAGCTCGCTCAACTACATCGATAGTGGGCCGTCGGTTCAGAACTACGCCACCACCACGCTCGGCACGGAAATCCGTTATTTATTTTCGCCGCGCAACACCTTGGTGGGCGAAGTCCGCTACAGCGCCGATGCACATTCGAATGATTCCACTCTCGATACCAAGAACTACTACATCCTCGTCGGCGACGATATTACCTTGAGCCGCAGGTTCCTCGCCACCTTCCGCTTTGGCGAAGAGATCGAAAGTTTCAAGCAGGGCGGCAGTCAAGCGGCCCCATTCCTGGAGACAACCCTGGACTACCGCATCGGCCAGGCGACCGTCTTGAGGTGGAATGTCCGCTACGGGTACGAGGAAGCGGGGGTCGCCGATCAGCACAATTTGACCGCTCGTACGGGACTGACGCTCACGCAGGTATTTTCGCCCCGGGTTCAAGGAACGTTCTCTCTGAACCTGGTCCGAGGCAGTTTGTCCAGCAACGACGGCAGCTCATCCACCACGTCCACCACCAGCACTTCGACGGTGGTTAACCCCTTCGCCCTGCCCGCCGATCAGATCACAGACACCATCAACGGGACGGCCGCCATCTACTACACGTTGAACCGCCACTGGTCGTTCAATCTGACCTACAGCTACACCCAGTCCATTGGCCCTGTCAGTTTCGACGACTTCTACCGAAACCAGGTCTTCCTCGGGGCCACCTACCAGTTTTAAGTAAACTTCTTGTGACACTTGCCATCTTTCGTGTTTGCACGGTTGCGAATTTCGCTTTCCGCGCTACTAATGTCTCCACTATCCCCGCCCACTCCCGTCTATGAACGATACTGCCGAGGTTAAACTCCACTTTTTGGACTACTGGCGCGTCATCAAGCTCCGTATGGGGCTGATCCTGCTGACGCTTTTCCTGGTGGTCGTCACTGCGGGCGTCACCGTCTACTTTTTGCCCCGGGAGTATTTCTCCAAGGTGACGCTGGAAGTGAAGCAGGACAATTCGGGCCCGGTCGAGACATTCGGCACGGGGATGCAGCGGACCTATGACCCTCAGTTCGTGGCCACCCAATTCCAGATTTTGCAAAAAACCGAGGTCCTCTATCCGGTCATTGATCGACTTGACCTGATCAAGGAGTTCTCCCCTCCCGGCATGAAATTGTCTCTTCAGGAGGTTTATGGCCGACTCAGGAATTCGATGGTCACCCAGGATATCCGCAATACTGGGATGATCGAAATCGGCGCCTACGACACCGATCCCCAGCGCGCGGCGAATATCGCCAACACCATTGCCGTGGTTTATCAGGAACGTCGTCGGGTTGACTTGGAGATGAATACCACCATGGGGCTGGAACAGCTCCAGGACGACGTCGAACAGCAGCGCAAGATGGTCGAAAAGCTCTCGGCCGATGCCATGAAAATCCGAGCCCGCGATGGCATCGTCGATCCCGATCCGGACAAGGACAATTCTCAACTTGGTCATACCACAGGGACCATGATCACCGTCCAGACGCAGGAGAGCGAGGAGGAGATTCGCGTGGTCGAACTCGAGCGCCAGCTCGAGTTGATCAACAATCTGCGGCCCGATGAACTTCAGGACGCGCTCAAGACTCTTGGCATCGATGACGCTGTGGTCGCGAGAAACCTTCCCCTTTATCAGGATACCATCGCGGAAAAGGCCCGGCTCACGAGTCTCGGCCTGGGCCTCAATCATCCGCGGATCAAGGCTTTGGAGGCGCAGATGGCCACCTATTCCAAGATTCTCGCCGACCAGCTTAATACCATCCGCACGACGCAGGCCACACGGCTCCGTTATGAGAAGGACAAGCTCAGCCACCTCCAGCAGATGGCCTCGGATTCCCGCGCTACCGAGATCGCCGAAAAGTCTCAGATGGGTGAGTACCTCGACGCAAAGAACAAGTATATCCGCGCACAAAGAGTGCTCGAAAGCCTGGAAGTTTCCTTTGCGACGCAGAAGCTCAAGATCACCATGAAAGAGCCCACGGCGCGGATTTGGGAAAAGGCCGAGAAGTCCGATCGTCCTGCTAAACCGCGCGTTGCGTGGATTATGCTCGGGGCCGGCTTCTCCGGCCTCGTGATCGGTATCGTGCTCGCGTTCTTTATTGAGTACCTCGACACCAGCGTCAAGACGCTCGACGACGTCGAACGTTATCTCCAGATCCCCGTTCTCGCGGTCATTCACAACAACGTCTCCATTCTCATGAAAGCCGTGGGTGAAACCGCGGATGCGGAGGCCTACCGCATTCTGCGCGCCGCCATTGAGTTCAATAAGCCGTATCGCGACGCCAATACGTTTACGCTCATCAGCGGCGGCCCGGGTGAAGGCAAATCCACGACCATCAACAACCTCGCTTATACCTGCGCCCGTGGCGGTTACAATGTGCTCGTCGTGGATGCGGACTTGCGCCGGGCTACGCAGCATCTCTACTTCGAGGTCGACAATTCCTTCGGTCTCACCGACTACCTCCTCGGCAAGGCGGAAGTCGACGACATCGTCACCACCACGAAGATCGATAATCTCTCGTTCATTCCGGCTGGGCAATTGCCGGGGGAATCCGTGGGCATCCTCAATTCCCAGCGAATGACCGACCTCATCGCCAAGGTGAAGTCGCAGTACGACTTGGTCTTCTTCGATTCGCCGCCGATCCTCGGCGTCAGCGATGGCTCGGTCCTGGCCAGCGAAGTCGATATTACCATCATGGTCGTTCAGCATCGGCGGTTCCCACGTGCCATGCTCCAGCGCGTTAAGCAGGCCGTCCTCAATGTCGGCGGTCGCCTCGTCGGCGTCGTCCTCAACAACGTCGATGCCAAGCACGACGACGGCTACTCCTACTACTACAACTACAACGAATACTACGGCCCGCGTCGCACCACTCCGAAGATCGAGGCGCCCGCGCCCCAGTTGACCCGGCCGCGCGAAGCCTCCCGCGAAGAATATTAACCCGCCCCAAACATGCGCCGTATCCTCGTCCTTTTTGCCATCCTTCTCCTCTCCGCGGTGGTTCGCGTCAACGCCCAGTACGCGACACTGCGCACCGGCGATCTCTTTGAGATGCGTCTCAGCGGGATGCCGCCCGAGTTCGCCGCCGATTTCAACCTGCAATACACGGTCAGCGGCGATGGCTTGATCAACGTGCCTCTTGTCGGTGAGTTCAAAGCGCTCGGTCTCACGCCGTCCGAGCTCGAGCGGACCATCCAAAACAAATTGATGGCCGACAAAATCTTCACGCACCCCACCGTGCTGATCAATGTCGCCCAATCGACCCGCTACGTCTCCATCAGTGGAGGCGTTCGGGCGCCGCAGCGCCTGCTTTGGAGCGCCGATCTTACCCTTTCTTCCGCCATCGGCAACTGCGGTGGTCTGAGCGACTTTGGCAGCGGACGTGGCATCCGCATCATTCGCGACAGCAAGATCGTCGGCGCCTTCGAGCTGAAGCAGCTCCAGAAGGATCCGTCCAAGGATCCCAAACTCATGCCGGGCGACCAGGTCATCGTCCGCGAGTAGCGGTTCCAAAGACATCTGTAGCGGCGGTCTCCGACCGTCGCCTGTTGTCGGCGGAGCCACACGGACCGCGGGGTGGTCGGCACCTACAATCTCAAGGAAATCCGCAAGAACCCCGCTCAAGATCCAAAGCTGATGCCTGGCGACCAAGTCATCGTCCGCGGCGATTAACCGGCATTTTTCCCACCCTGCGGAATTCGTCGGCGGCTGGTGCCAGAGCCGCGGTGGTCAAGATCAGTCCCATTCCGCCTTATGGGTCCTATCCTTTCCCCTACGCCGCCGCAAAAAGCGCCCGGTTCTTCCACAGATACCCGCACGCCGAATAAAGCGTCAAGATCAGCGCCAGCGCGATGAGCACCGCGCCGCCGTAGTGCCACGCGTGGAACCACCAAATATAAAGCCCGTGGATGACCCCGGCCCGCTCGAATTCCAAGAGCGTGAGCAGCAGCAGGAAATAGATCACGGTGACCATCTGCCAGGCCGTCTTGTGCTTGCCCATTTTATCCGCCGGCAAGATTATGCCTTTGCTCGAAGCCAGCAGGCGCAGACCGGTGATCAGGAATTCGCGGCTGATGATCACAATCACCGCCCACGTCGGGATCGCCTTTTCGGGAATCAGGCAGATGAAGGCCGCGGCCATCAGCACCTTGTCCGCGACCGGATCCATCAATTTGCCAAAATCCGTGACCAGGTTGCGCCGGCGGGCAATCGCTCCGTCGAAGTAATCGGTAATAGACGCCGCCACGAAGAGAATGAACCCGGACGTGTAACCCCAGCTCCACGTCAGCCACGGCGTCCAATCGGGATCGCCCGGCGACTTCCAGCGCCACGCCAGAGTCATTGAGGCGACAAACCCCGCAGTGATGTACAGTCGCGCGACGGTGAGACGATTCGGCAGATTCATCGAGTGGAGAACGCGGCGTGAATGCCGAACGGACTTCCCGAAATGGCGTCGATCGTGGTGGAAAAATCCATGCGCAGTCCCGTACTTTGGCGGCACGCGCCCGCTCCTCTCAAATCTTAAATCGAAAAATCTTTAACATTTCGCCCTCATCGCGGCTTTTTGCTTTTTTCCAATATTCCATCTTCTATTTTCCACTTTCGATTTGTCACCGGCTATGACCACCGCATCGCTCCCGCGGCCCTGCGGTGGACCGGTGCTCCCCCGGAACCATCATCCCCTCCGCAACTCCATGAACCGCATTCATTTCCTCATCGCCCTCTTTTTTGCCGCGACCCTCGGCTTCGTGCGCGCTGACGCGCCCGGTTCGGCTGAGGATCGCATCGCCGCCGCCCAAAAACTGGCCGACGGCCTGCACTATCGGCAGGGTGAAATCGCCTTGCGGAATGGCCTGGCCAAAATCAACTTGCCGGCTGATTTCCGCTACCTCGACAGCAACGATGCCCAAATTGTCCTCTCGAAAATCTGGAACAATCCGGACACGGGCCGAACCCTCGGGCTGATTGTCCCGGCGAACGTCAACCTGTTGAGTTCCGATGCCTGGGTGGTCGTGATCACCTTTGACGAAGACGGCTACGTCAAGGACGACGACGCGGCGAAGATCAATTACAACGATCTTCTCAAACAGATGCAGGAGAAGGTGCATGAGGCCAGCAAGGAACGGGAGAAGCGCGGTTATGGTTCGATGGAACTCGTGGGCTGGGCGGCGCCTCCGCGCTATGATACCGCGACGCACAAGCTGTATTGGGCCAAGGAACTGCGCTTTGACAACCAGCCGACCACGACCCTCAACTACAATATTCGGCTGCTCGGCCGGCGGGGGGTGCTCGTGCTCAACGCCGTGGCCGACATGAACCAGTTCGCCGCGATCGAACAGGCGGCGCCGTCGATTCTCTCGATGGTCGATTTCCAGAGTGGGCATCGCTACGTCGATTTCACGCCCGGCACCGACAAGGTCGCCACCTACGGTCTGGCGGCTCTCATCGCCGGTGGCGTCCTGGCCAAAGTGGGCGCCTTCAAGGGCCTCCTGGCCGTGCTCCTTGCGGCCAAGAAATTCGTCATCGTGGCCTTGGTTGCCATTGGTGCCGCGATCAAAAGATTTTTCAACAAATTGACCGGCCGCAGCAAATCATCGGACGTGCCGACGTAGTTCCAGCGACCATCCGTCGCCGGTGCCTTCCGTTCGCGAACCGTGGATCCCATTGGGCAACAGTCCATCGCGTCCATGAACGCTGTATTCTGCTGTTTGCCCTCGCGACCGCTGCCTTCTGAAGGTGGCTTGGCAGATGATCTGCTGAAAGCGGATGCCCACTGAGCCCGAATCCTCTCCGCCCGCCGCTCGCTCGAGCCGGTGGAAGACGATCGGGGTGTGCCTGGCGTTGGCCGTGGCCACGCTGCTGATCTTCGGCCAATCGGTTCACTACGGTTTCATCAGCTTCGACGACGATCGCTACGTGGACCACAATCCCGCTCTCGAAGCGGGGCTGAGTTTCAAGGGCCTCGCTTGGGCCTTCACCACCAATCTCACCAAACTGAGTGAGACCGCCGAATACTGGGAGCCACTGACCCTTCTCACGCGACTCGCCGATTACCAAGTCTACCGTTTCCAGCCGTGGGGACATCATCTCACCAGCGTTCTGTTGCACCTGGCCACGGGGCTCGCGCTCTTCGGAGCATTGCGAAGGCTCACCGGGGCATCCCGCCGCAGCGCGCTCGTCGCGGCGCTCTTTCTCCTGCATCCCATGCACGTCGAGCCGGTGCTCTGGCTCTCGGCGCGAAAGGATCTCGTCAATGGACTATTCTACGTACTCACGCTCTGGACCTACGCAGGGTATGCGGAGCGCCCCCATTGGCGTCGTTACCTCGCGGTCTTTTCCATGGCCCTCGCCGCGAACATGGGGAAACCGATGGCGGTTTCGCTGCCGTTCGTGCTTTTGCTCCTGGACCTCTGGCCCTTGCAGCGCTGGCCGCGGGGCGACGGTGTGCGGCAGGCCGCTCGACTGGTTGCCGAGAAGCTGCCCCTCTTCATCCTAACCTTTGGCGTCGCGGCCCTCGCAGTGGTCGTGCAGAAGGATATTGGCGCCCTCGATGTGGAGGACGTCCTGCCCCTGCCGTGGCGCCTCGGCAACGCCGCCCTCGCCGTGGCCCGCTATGTGGCGAAAGCCTTCGCGCCGGTGAACCTCGTCTTTTTCTATCCGCACCCCGGCCGCCAATTGAATGTCGGCCTCGCCGTGACCGCGGCGCTGGCCGCTTTGCTCTTCTCGCTGTTCGCACTTGGCCAATGGCGCCGGCGTCCGTGGCTTACCGTCGGTTGGTTTTGGTTTTTGATCGTCCTCGGCCCCGTGCTCGGGCTCATCCAGATCGGCGATCAAGCCATGGCCGATCGCTATTCCTACATCGCTTTCATCGGCCTTTTTATTGCGGTCGTCTGGCAGGTGGAGGAATGGCTGCGCCGATTCTCCCCACCGACGGGCGCGCGAGTGGGATGGGCTCTTTCCACGATGGCCGTGACGATCTGCGCCATCCTTTGTTTCCGGCAGGTTCGTACCTGGCAATCGAGCGAAACGGTCTTCGCCCACGCGCTCGAGGTGAATCCGAACAACTACCTCGCGCAGTACAATCTCGGCGCCGTGCTCTGGGAGTCCGGCCGGCGCGATGAGGCGATGCGCCATTTCAATGAGGCGGTTCGTCTTCGCCAGCCCATTCTCCGCAAGCTCATGGCCGACGCCGAGGCGGCAGCCCAGCGGGGCGCCTATGGCGAAGCCATTCCGCGGCTCACTCGTGTCCTGCTCGTCATGCCTTGGAATGCCGAGTTGCACGAGCAGCTCGGCAACTGGCTGGCCCTCGATCGGCAGCTCGGCAAAGCGCTCGCGCAGTTCGACGTCGCTTTGAAATTCCGCCCCGACTGGATCCAGCCGCGAGTGAGCATCGCCGCAGTCCTGCTCGCCGACGGTCAAAAGCAGAAAGCCGAAAACATTCTTCGCGATGTCCTCACGCGAGACCCCGGAAACGCGGACGCCCGCAAGCTGCTCGACCGACTCAAGCCACCCACACCGGTCCCGTAACGTTTCGCGCCGGCGTCGCGCCCCGTCCCATTCCTCCCCTCTTCCCCCTCGGAGGACACCGCGCGGCCAGATTTCCCCAAAATCCGTGTTTCCGCCGCCCCATTTGCGCAGTAAGAATCCCTTCCCCAATCCAGCGCCCGCCCGCGCAACCCTCAATCCGAAACCCAATTTTACCCCTATGAATCTCACACGCAGCGCTTACGGAACCTGGTCTGGTGGCCGCTTCA
>Ga0206824_10091_pt1 | contig 31831 bp, 25 predicted proteins | sample Alteio_BWOrgCont_82_FD_152874 | JGI IMG/M metagenome (GOLD analysis project Ga0206824, IMG submission 152874) | Enriched cells from forest soil in Barre Woods Harvard Forest LTER site, Petersham, Massachusetts, United States -... | ecosystem: Environmental > Terrestrial > Soil > Temperate forest >...
TGCGAAATAATCTGCTATCGCCTTTTCAAAATCAACGGGGGAGAGTGGCAAGGAAAGCCGCCTTTCGCTGCTGTTCCGTGCGCGGCTTGACTTCAGGCACGATGGCTTCCAAACGACGCAATTCACGCAGGTCAACGCGCAGCATCGCAACGGCGGGATTCGCGTATTGGCGACCATTCGGAGCGGTGAGAATGAGTCCATCCCGCTCGATATTCTTTTCCAGCTGCGCGATTCTTTCTTTCAATGTGCGAATATCTTTTTTTAGTGAACTTGCGTTTTGCCCTTGATTGACAGGGGTTTCGCGCGTATCATGTCGTTGTGGTCGATAGTTACCAGCCAGTTTTAGCTCGTCGATAGATTTACGTGGTGTTGGCAAAATTCATTCCTTCCAATTCAATTCAAAATCTGAAAATTTTACGTGTGCATGATCTGCCAGCGTTAAAAGCCGCCTGAGCGCGCGGTCCTGTAGGTCGGCAATCGTACGGATTTGATACCCATACCCTAGATGTCTAGGTTTGATCATCAAGATGTAACAGGGCAGCAGCAACCGTTCGCGCGTCATCTGGACGTGACGAAGTTCACATTGCAGATCATGAATGCTGCGGTTGCCAACGGGTTCCGACTGGTATGCGGAAATGCACATTCGGGATGAATCGAACGCTGCCCATCTTGCTGCCCTGTTGTATCGCGCTGGTGCTGAAGTCACCGCGCAATTTCAAATTTCAATGGGGCGCAGTTGCACGGGATGAGAAACCTACTGCGTCCCATGTTCCGCCGCTCAAGCGCGAATGACAGGACACGCGAACAGGCGAACAGTAAAAACTTTGACCATACAGACAAGTATTTTACTTGTCTGTATATATATGAATTTAAATGCTTTACAAGATTCTAATGCTATGTCACAGTTATTGCATGACACTTGAATTTCTGCCTGATGTATATGAGCACTGTCCCCGATGCAAAGCATTCACTGATAATGTTCAACGTTGTCCGCTCGGTCATGTCTTCTGTGGGGAAGTGCTGGCGGACGAATACCACGTTTGTGATTGTGAATGCCCATCGTCAGATGACCCGTGGAATTTTCTTATAACAAAACCAATGCCGCAGATGGCGCGTGTGGCGCGTGTGATCGAGTTCAAACGGGCTGAAGATTAGGACTGCACACTATGCAGTTCACACGCTCGCGGGCCCGCTGCCCATTCTGCTCTGTGCCTTCACAGCTCGGAAGATAGCGGGATTGAGAATACGCATGTGCTTCGCGTATCGTGCATAACAACGCGCACACATCCACACTCGCCAGCACAACCAATCTGTGAGTTCAGTTTGTGGTTTGTGGGAACAATGCGGGCGCTTGCGTGGATATTCGAGTTCGCATTCCATCACGCAGCCAGGACGCGCTCAATTTCGGCCAGCGTGGAGTCAATATCTGCACGATTCAAAACGTATAGGTTCTCTAAATATCGTTCAGTGCAAGGCCAGCACAGATGAACAGGCGCGGATTTAAAAACGGATCTGGTTTGCCGTGTATTGTGAGCGCATACAGGCTTTGTATTCGGATAGTTCATTCTCTTCCCCTCTACCTATATCAACCCCTGAACACACACCTTTTTCGTCGTCATAAGAGAATTTATTTTCAAAAGCTATTCAAAAGCAGACACAGTTTTTGCCCGCATTGTTACTTGCTCACTCGATAGAGTCTCTTTGAATGTTTTTGTGTTTTGTGTAATTGTCTTGGCTATATTCGGGCATAGGTAGCCCTTTTATTGACTACCCGGAAATTCGGTATATGTCAGGTATTTTCGTAGTTGATCGGTACTACGAAAGGCTACCCTGAAGCCCCCCATTAACCCGCACCCTATAGCGAAGGTGCCCTTGGTTGTGATCCAGGGACATAGCCTTGTTTCGTATGCCGAGGATTGCGACTCGCTAGGTCGCGTTATTCTCCAGGATGACTTGCCACGCCATCCATCGTGAGTGAGCAATCGAACATGCTCTACCTTTAACAACCCCGGAGAGACCACTTTTTTCGTCGTCACCTAAAAATTTTTGTGTTTCACAATGCCCTTGACTTCTTCCCTTTGTTTGTTATCATTGAGATAGGCGCAAGTGTCAGTCACCGGCTATGAGTAAGGTCATGGCAGCGGCGGGTGGGAATAGCCACTAAGACACGAAAGAGACGCAGGACCAAGCCTCACGGTCACCTTACACCCAATTCAAAACCAATAGCGCAGACGGCTCCTAAAGGCCCGTAGATGCATCGTTGCGTCCCTGATAGGGTCATTCCCTATCCGTGAACCTATCGGTGCGTCTGTGGGCCACTGTGCTGTTTATGAGGCTTAACTTAAATTGAAAAATCTCAAAGTTATAACTGCCGAAATTCGCCACTTTCGGGTGACGGAGCTTCGCGCGGTTTACGACGATTACACTAACAACCCAGACACAACAACCGAGTTCGCGTTTTACGCAGGAGTCATCCATTATGCGCGAGCGTGTTTGTATGGCCTCGAAGTCTGTAATGAATATCGACACACAGGTACAACGGATACGGTTGACGACCATTCACAAAGGGCAGCAGTTGCGATTTGGCGCGCAGTCCAACGCGGGGCGAAGTGGCTGACATTCGACCATTTCAAGAAATATCTGAAACTAACGATTCTGCACAGGCGGAATGATTTCCTCGTTGCCTTACGAGACACGCGGGATAATTACGAGTCATTGTTCTGCGACCAGGCCGATGAGAAAGACCGCGAAGACCATCCCGACAGCGTAGACGACAATTCTGCCGCTCACAAAAAAATCGTGGGCGCATTCCATCGGGACAAAGCGCGCTCTGTCCGTGGAGAAGCTACTCGTGCGCGTGTTGACGACTGCCCACAACACCGATGGAAGCGGCTTGGTTACAGCCCTCATCAAGAGTGGATGGATGGCCTCGAAGAAACCGACAAGCTACTTCTGAGCCATCTGTGGCTAGGTCACTCATTTAACGATATGTCGCACGATTTCGCACGGCGTGGCGTGAAGTTGGCCCCGTCAACAATTCAACGGCGACTTGCGAATTTCAAAGACTATGCAGTCGCATACAGGACGCTACCAATGGAGCGGGCCGCATGATTGCAGCCAGGATACGAAAGTTGATTTATCTTCCACCGGCGCGCATCCGCTGCTCACACCTGCCTGTTGCGGGGGTGACTGTGATTGATAAGGACAGACGGGCGCACAATGTTTGCGATGACTGCTTTCGCCGTTTGAGTAAGCAGAATGCGCGCCGTAGTAAGCGCGCTGCACGTATGCAGGCGGGAGTGACTACAGCATGATTGACCGCCAATCAAGCGCCCACGTACTTACGCCACCTCAAGCCGCAGAACTGCTCCAAATCAGCACGAAGACGTTAATCAAAATGGCAGCGGCGGGAAAGTTACCATGCTTCCGTGCCGGAAGACTCTGGAGATTCCCCGCCGCTCGTTTGGTGGAATGGCTTAATTCGCAGGTACCGTCTGCCGCATAGACTCAGGCAACAACCCCGACACAATCGCGCTCTGTGCCTCTCGCATCTCAGGGGCCAGAGCGCGACCATATTTATTCATCGTGGTAGACACATCAGCATGTCTCAGCAAGTCTTTCTGAGTGCCAAGCGCAACTCCAGCAGCAGACAGCCAACTCCGGCAGCTATGCCTGAGTCCGTGCCAAGTCACGCGCCCTATATTCAACTTGTCTGCAACAGGCTGAATAACTTTCTGTAGCGTCATTCCCGCTGCCCTATAGCCGCCTGTGCGCGTTGACGGAAACACTAAGCACCCTTCGCCTGTCTTCTTCTTATCTGTGGGTTTGTAGGCCCAAAGCACGGCGCTTAGTTGCGAGTCCAGGGGCAGCACACTTTGGGATTCATCCGTTTTCGGGAGTCCTACCTTTCCGCGTGTGAAGTTCCTTTGAATGGAGATTGTGCCATTCTCGAAGTCAAAATCCGTCCAGTGCAAGGCAATCATCTCTCCAACTCGCAGACCTAATGCGCCACACAAAAGCACCATCAGATTTTCAGGTGAGGGAAGGGCAGCGACTAACTGCTTAAAGTCCCCTTGACTGAGAATGGGAATTGCCTTCTGCCGCTTGCTCGTCCCCTTGATTCTCACCAAACGCATGGGGTTTTCCGTAGCCGGGATGTACTCATGCAGGGCAGCCAACAAAAAGCACTGCGACATGACAGACCGAATACCGGCCTTGGTCGTTGGAGCGAACTCCCCCAACTCCCCGAACCATTCCAGCACTCGCCGCGCCGTTACATCCTGAATGCGAGTCTCTGTCCATTTAGGTTCGATGAACCTGTCTAACAGGTACCTTGCCTTAATCTGTGCGCTGTGCCTGAGTGTGGGCAGATGGTCACGCCGGTAGATTGTAATGATGTCTCCGAACGTTGCCCCAACCTTGTGCCGTGCATTGTCAGTGTTGGCTAGAGCCACCTGCCCTTGAATGGCTTTGCGGACATCCTTCTCTGTTCGGTATTCGGCAGCGTCGAAGATGATTGTTTTCCGCTTGCGTTGTCCGTTGACGGTTTCGCTGAAGCGCACTTCCCATGCAAACCCGTTTGCCCTAGCTACGCGCCGAACTGTACCCTGTTGATACCGTGACCGTTTCGCTTTCAAGTCGAGCCTCCTCTGTACTGTCCGTTCGCAGCGGACACACTCTTTTTATCACAAAGGGAGTTAAAGGGAGTGGAGACAGTCACGGTATCGACTCAAGTTGTTCATTTTAAACGTGGCCCTGTAGCTCAGATGGATAGAGCGACGGTTTCCTAAACCGCAGGCCGGAAGTTCGAATCTTCCCAGGGTCACCATAAAATCAATAACTTACAGGAATCAAGGTCCCTCTTAAAATGACTGGTGTCGGTTCTAGTGTCGGTTTGCTAATCTGACATCGGAGAGAGTTCATGTGTGCCAATAGAACCGTTGCCAAAGTGCGTGGTGTTTTTGAAAAGGAACCCGAAAGCGGCATTTGGTGGATTCGCTACCACGTGGATGGCAAGCCCAAACGAGAGAAGGTTGGTAGGCGCTCAGGCGCAATTGCCCTCTATCAAAGGCGCAAATCAGATACTCGGGCAGGAATCAAACTCGGCCAGGATCTGCGTAAGAAATCAGCCACTCTCGCGGAAATAGGTCGTAATGCGATCCAGTGGTATAGAGATCATGAAAAGAGAGATCTCTACACGTTCACGAATCGTATGGAATTGATCAAGTTTGCGAGTGGAGCAGTTCTTGTCCCGTGCCGTTAACGGGTTCTTAATAGCGTTCTAAGAACACCGATTTTGATGCCAATGATAGCATTGCGAGTAATGCTGGCGTATCCTTCGTCACTAGTGAGTTCTCTTGCACAACGACTTCGTCGCGTTGTGCCTTGGAGTCACGGATCAAAGGGAAAATAGGGAAAACCGTAGCAAAATGTGGGAACAAATGCCCCCGATGAATCTTTACATCAAGGTTCTGGGGAGGCCGAGCGGGTTCGAAGAGTGCCTGCTTCGGCGTCTTGAAAATCCAAGAGGTCAATTCGTTTTGAGGATATAAAAGGACGCCGCCCGTATGGCGCGATGCACTTCAAAGTCAGAGTTGAGGACTATCCACAGTGCAATAACAGACCTCGATGAGACATTTCGACACATGCACTCAGAGGCATTTGGATTCTCCTTACTTGCAAAAGGCGGCAAGCTCGATGCCGGACGCATTTAGCGTTTCCTGAGTATGATTTAGTGTCCAATACTTTCTATTTATCGGGTGCTAGCGCAGAATTATGGAGATTCTTTATCTCCCGCAAAATCAGCAGCATATATCTCCCTCAAAACCTCGAGTGATTGCCATATACGGTGTCCGATCGGCCATAGAGTAAGTTTAGATCAAACTCGTGGGCTGAGCTGTCCCGACATGATCCTGTGCTAAGCCAATAGGCTCAGCATAAATCTACCAGCGAAGATGCGAAGAGACATCCGAAACGGTCGTTCGCCGGATCCTCAAGATTTTGCTTGCACCCGAGATATTGTCGTAGATCGGCTCAAAGTTCACGTCAGCCCGCGCTCCACTGCCTCCCAGCTTAGCGACGAAGAAACCCACCCCTTTTGATCATCATGAAATCGATGAGTAGTGAACGGGGATCTGTACGATCACTGTAGTGCCTACATTCAACTCGCTTTCAATCGTAATAGTCCCTCCAAATTTGTCTGCGATAGCTTTACAGATAGCAAGGCCGAGTCCTGTACCGCCGGTCTTTCTGCTGCGCGAGGGGTCGCTGCGGCAGAATCGCTCGAAGAGATACGGAAGATATTCGGGTGCGATCCCCTCACCATCATCACGTATGCTGATTACGGCAACATTTTCGGTCTGCCTGACATCAACCCGAATTGCCGAATCAGCAGGACCATGCTGCAGTGCATTCATCAGCAGGTTTGTGCATAACAGTTTGAACTGCTCAGGTTCAATCTTGGCCATCAACGGTGGATCACCATGTATCAGGATAGGAGCGCTTCTTGTTCCGGCCATTGTTTCCAGTGCTTGTGCCACTTCGTGCAAACAACGAAAGATATCGGTGATGACAGCCGAAGGTTTACTGCCATCTCCTTCCTCTATGTGAGCCAGTGTCAGCATCTGCGCGACGATGGTCTCAATCCGCTCGCAATCGGTCAGGCACCGTTCTAGGCCTATCTGCAACTCTTCTGCACTGCGCTGCTTCATTCCCAGCAACTGCAACGAAGATTTGACCATCGCCACGCCTGTCTTCAACTCATGAGTTGCGTCTCCTAAAAATCGCCTTTGCTGCTCGAAGGATCGTTGCAGACCTTCCAGAACTCGTTCCATCGCGCCCACAAGCGGTGCAAGTTCCCGAGTTGCTCGCGCCTCTTCGGGTGGCGAAAAGATCCACGAGGTGACGGAGACCTTAGATGCGGAAGAAGCAAGTGCGCGCAGAGGTGCAAGGCCCCTGTTTAAGAGCCACAACATCACAATGGCAGTGCATGCAAGTACCAGTAGATTAGTGATAGCGTAAAAGGCCACTGTTTTCAGCACGGCTCCCCACACCCGTTTCACTGACGACCCGTAATAGATCGTCACATATCTGCGAACACCTCCTCCTTTATCTCCAGGATCAATGATGCGTAAGCCCTGTATTTGTATGAAACGGTAAATTTTGCCATTGACTAAGGCCTGAAAATAAATACTTCCATCCGATCCATGCGAATCTGCTTTCTTATCTCGGGTCGCACCGTTTGCAACGATCCCAGTCCAGTTAGCTGACCGTCCTAGGATCCGGCCGCCCGCATCGATGACTTCATAGAGATCGTCTTTGGGCACCAGGGTCTCGGTCCCATCAAGCATTACGTTGTCGTTGACATCTTCCGCATCCTGTACTGCACCGAGCATGGAGTCTGCACGGCCTCGCAACAGAATGTCAAAGGAACGGTAGTGAGTATGTCTCTCATATATAAGAGCCGCTCCGGTAACGCAAAACGCGGCGAAGAGTTCGATCAGGAGCACAGTCGAAATCAAACGCCCGGTAATGGAATAAGGCTTCACTCTCCACCAGTTTTGTATACGAAGAGACGATAGCCCCGGCCGCGGAGGGTCTCGATGATCGGATGCTTTCCTGGCTGAATCGCTTCATCACCGCCGCTCATTTTTTTTCGCAAATTGGAAACATGTACCTCGATGACGTTGGAATTGTGATCCCAATTGAAGTCATAAAGATGTTCTAGCAGCTCCTGCTTGGAGACAACGATCCGCGGTCGGTGGATCAAGTATTCAAGAATGCGATATTCCGTCAGAGAAAGCGCAATGGGTTGCCCGGCGCGGCTGACGGATTGTTCCAAGGTGTTTACTTCTATATCGCCAACATGCAGGGTAGGGTGTGCGGCTCCCTTACCGCGACGGATGAGCGCCTTGGCGCGAGCCAGTAATTCACCCAGATCAAATGGCTTGCTAAGATAATCATCCGCTCCAGCGTTCAGCAAATGAATAGTGGAGTTTACTTCTCTCCGCGCAGTCAGAATGAGCACCGGGGTTGGGTCTTTGGCGGCGCGGATTCGCTTGAGAGTGCCGAGGCCATCCAACTTCGGCAACATCAGATCAAGAATGATGAGGTCATAACAGCGATTCTGCGCAAAGGCCAGGCCGGTTTCACCATCCTCAGCGCAATCCACTGCGTGGCCCGGCCCTTCCCGCAATGCAGAGGCTATGTTTTCTGCTAACCGGGGTTCATCCTCAATGACTAATACGCGCATGGAAAGATTATCCCCCGGGCCAGATTAAGAAAGCCTTAAGTATCTACTGATCATCCGATCAGAAAACACCAGAAAATGGTAGACGTTGCTGTACGAGAATGTCCTGCAGTCGCCCCATCGATATTTTCGAGCTGTAAGAGGCTAATTCGAGCGGCAATTTATCGCGTGCGATCTGTCGAAATTGTCGCGTGGACCAATGATTGGAAGGCGCTCCAGTCGCAGGACCCGTCCGCCCTACTACAACCGGGGACGAATACCGGGACTCTTTCGGGCGGGTTTTCCAGGGTCAGTGGCGTGACATTTCGCATCTGATCAAGTGTCTGAGCGGTGTAGAAAAGCCGCACTGAATATTTCGAAGTAGCTCCATTCTGCCAAAGTTCAAACACCAGAGCGCCACCGGGCGGAGTGTCATCGCGTCTTCCATCGATGAGCCAAGACAGACCAAATGCCCCGCTGATGTTGGTGAGGTTGGTGTCGTGTCCTACGAGAATAAGCAAACGATCGGATTTCCTGCCAAGCGCGCTTGCAGTGGCTGTTTGGCTGACCGCCTGCTGCATCGACCCGAGGACTGCCCCGAGTATTGGTGCTGACTGAGCGCGGGCGATGTAGGGAGTCCAACGCTCTAAGTCTGCGCTTGCTGTGTGGAGTTGCATCAACGCTCGCAACTTGTTTTCATCGACTCGGCCCCATCCTACTTGGGGCGTCCCGTCGGCATATTCCAACAAGAGATTCTCGACCATCGTCGCGGCTGTGCTCAATGGGCTGCGCAGATCCACGAGGTGATCACCCTTTCCGGGAGCGACAGAAGAAGGGATATTAAATAACGACATCTTCGGCGGAGCATCGGTGCCCGCGAGCACTTCTTCAAGCTGTTGCAGTTGTGTTCGATACGCTTCTATTAATCCAGATGGGTTGTCCCCGATACGCCCAGTCAAGGCAGCGGTAGCAAGTTGTCTGTCAGGATGAACATCTCCCGCCGCAAGTGGGTGAAATAGGGGATCCGGTGTGCCTTCAGCGAGCGCATGAACTATCAAGTTACAACCCGGCATCAGGCCCGCAGCCATCGCTTTGCCGGTCTCCCGGGTGCGTTGATCTGAGTCCGCGAGAATCGTGACGCGCTCCGCATCCGCGCAATCATCGTGCGAAAGCAGGCCCTGCTTCACAAGCAATTCGCGATCATAAGCACCAAAGATGGTCATGAGCTTCGCGCCACGTTCGGTGAGATAGCCTGGCGGAACCTTCCAGACTGGCCAAGGTTGGGCGGAAAATGGATTCAATTGGTCGGTTTTGCCGGTTGGCGAGCGTACGCCGTGACGAGAGATGATAACGACAAACTTCAACTCGTCGGCAGAATTAGCTTGACCACTCGTCGTGCTCTGCCCGCGAAGTGTAGATGCGGCCGTAAGCACGAAAGCCACGATGAGGAAACGATTTAGGAAGCGCGAATTCACTGGTTGCCTCGTGCGGATGCGGTGGAATAGACACGAATCTCCGCGTCGTGACCATCGATGGCTGGCACGCCTACGTAGAGCAGAGATTGTGGCGGAACGAAAAGCGCGGTCTTAGCGCCGGGAGCGGTGTGTAGGATTCCCAGCGGTTGAAGTTTTTTATATGCATCGACTTGATAAGCATGCACCTCGCCCGCGCCGCTGACGACGTAGACTCGCCGTAGGCTCGCATCATAAAAAAGATCGTCCGCGCCGCCGCCTGTGGGGACTCTGGAGATTTCTTTTCCCGAATCGGAGTCGATGACGAGTAGAGTTGCCGGCTTTCGGCAAGCGACATAGATCAAGCGGTGTTTCTCATCAAAGGCAAGAGGTACATTATCCGACGCGCCAGTAAGCTTCCAATGATTTGTAATCGCCTTGCCAGCACCATCAATCACGGCAATCTCGCTTGAGGCCGCAATATTGGCGAAGATGCGCCGTCCTTGCGCGTCAACCTCAAGCGCCTCAGGGTGCGTAGCCACTAGAATGGTCGCAAGCAGGCTAAACTTCACGGTGTCCACTACTGCAATCTGCGCGGGATTGGCGCTATCGCTGCCGCCGGTTCCAACAAAGAGCAAATGCGTACTTTCGTTGTAGACCATATCATCGGCATCGTCGGAGAGTTTCAATTTTCCAGCAAGAGTGAGCTGCGATTCAGAGTGGCTGTTATAAACAAAAAGCTGTGCTAGCGCGCCATCAGAAATATATAGGCTATTGGTCGCCGCAACCCATGCGAGTCCATGCGGCTTGCCCAGTCCCGCAATGCTTTGGAGTACTTTGCCGGTGGTCACGTCCACGACCTCGACTGAGTGGTTGCCGGTTGCTGCTATAAAGAGACGTTTCCCCACAGGATCGAACGCAAAATGATCAAATTTTCCGGTTATGCCAGGCAGCTGGATAGTTCGCTGCAATGTCAGCGGCTGTTGGGCATTTGCAGACCAGTAACTGAGAGTAGCAAAGGTAAGAGCTAATGCGATCTTCTTCATGAGAGCTTTCCAGGGCCACAGTATTCCAGTGTGCACAGCAGCCCTCTGGGAGATTGGTCTTGCGAATTAATAGAGAATGCCTGTGATGCAACTTGACGAAAACAGGTGCGCGAAGCAAGGCTTCACGCACCCGCCCATCTGCTACTCGTGGTGTGGGTTCCAGCGAATGCCGCCTGAATAGGTCGGCTTATAGTACTCGCGCTGCACCATATACTGCGGACTGCCGTTATAGAAGCCGAATGGCTCGTTATTCATGTTCTCGCCAATGGCCATCACGGTAAATCCTTTGCCGAGATAGTAGGTGATCTTCGAATCCACCTGCATATGCGGATAGAAGTAGTTATCGCCGAATGGACCGTTCACGCCATAGGGTACCGCGCCCGGTCCGGTGCTCTGGTATTGATAGGCGTAGATATTGGCGCTGTTATACGACATACCCACGGTCACCAATACCCGTTTCGTTGCGTATGCAGGACTGATGTTCCATGAGAACGGAGCCTGCCCGACAAGAGCGGGATTATCCGTACGTCCGGTTAGGTTGTAGTTTCGCGAGCTTGTATAAGTGAAGTTGGCGTTGATGCGCGCTCCGCCGAGAACACCAGGAAGATAGTTCAGATGCTGCTGGTATGCGAACTCGACACCCTGTACATATGCATGATCGCCGTTGACTTCCTGGAAGACCAGGTCTCCGGCGTACGCTTGCGAGAGAGGCGAGCCTGTTGTGGGAATGATCGATTGCTGGCCGTAGATGGGCTTTGTGATCTGCTTGTAGAAGTAGCCTGCCTGAATCATTCCGATTGAAGGCAGGTAACGCTCATAGAGGATGTCGTAGTCGTTGGCATGCTCTGCAACAATTGCGGGATTGCCAATGTTGATCGTATAGGGTGTGGTCGACTGGTCTTCCGTGATGTAAGGAACAAGCTGGTATGGATCGGGCCGTGAGATGCCTCGTCCGTAAACGGCACGAATGTCGGAGTCCTTATCAATGCTGTAGCGGAGTTGCACGCTTGGCAGTGGATTGATGTAGGATCCGCTGCCGTATTGTGGGGTGGTGGAAACGTAGTTCCCGTTTGCGTCATTTACCACGAGGTAGCCGGTGTTCGATGTATTTGTGGCCTCGATGCGCAGTCCGGTCTGTAGATGAAAGCGGCCAAGCTGAATCGTATTCATGATGTAACCGGCGGAGACGCGCTCCTGCAGGTTGTAGTTGGCGGCGTCGGACTGAAGGTGTGTTGTTCCTTCATCCAGGGTGAAGTTCCCGGGGTTTTGCGCCAGATCGCCGGTAATCTTTGAAAACTCCGTGACGGGTCCCAGGTGGTAGGTTCCTCCATAGAAGTGGTTATTGGTGAACGTGCCCAGGTACTGGCTCATTGCTGTTCCATTGTTAGAGTCGTATTCGGGCGAATACGCATCCTGGCCCTTGTGCTCGTTGCGGAACTGGCCGCCGAATTCGAATGTGGAGAAGTGGCTGCCGAAGTGGTAGTTGATGCCCATTGACGCACTTGCCTGCAGATTGAGCTGCGTCGCCTGTCCGAAGGTCAGGTCAATCGTATCGAGTGCATACTGCGTCTGATCGAAGATCGGGTTCCCCGGAGTGATGCACGTGTACTGCGGCCGATACTGGCTGGGACCCGGAACATATTCACAATCATCGCCTACGGTGCCGCTCTTACTCACCTTGAACGCCGCTCCAGGGTTGCCCGCGGCGCCTCCGAAGCGGGAGTGTGCAGCGGCGATCTGATACCGGAAAAACGCGTGATCGAGCACATGGTTTCCTCCCACGGCAAGGTCAGCAATCTGCAGGTTGGGCCGGCGAACGCTTGTATGGTACGAAGGATGGTCTTCGAGAGCGAGCTGGTAGGCGTATTTTTCGCCGTAGTCACGGAAGTTCGAGAACAATCCATGCACATAAAGATCGGAGTTTTCGTTGAGCTTGTAATCTAGGCTGCCAGCGAAGCCGTAGCGGGTACGGTCATAAAGATACTGCTGGAGATATATGTTGTCGAAAGTGAAGGCGCCGTTGGGTCCATCGAAATCTGGTACCGGTTCAACGTCATCGATGGCACGGCCGTTGTAGTCGTAGCTGTAGCCAAGCATCAGCCCGAAACGTTTGCCCTGGGCGGTATTCTGGCCGAAGCGAAAGCCTGCCGATGAGTCGATCTGGAAGGCCTTGCGGCCATTGGCGATGGGCGTGTAACCATCGATGCCCTCCACCATGAGTGTGGGTTTGTCCGATGTCGCCTGCTTGATGCGCAGATCCACCGAGCCTCCGATGGCATCGCCATCCTGATTGGCCGAAAGTGTCTTGTTGATCGCAACCGAACCCACGAGGTCCGCTGGAATGGTATCGAGATCTACCTGCCTCACTTCTGGATCCGGGCCGGGCACGATTACGCCGTCTATGGTGGTATTGCTCAGCCGAGGTTCGGTGCCACGAATCTGCACATATTGGCCCTCGCCTTCATTGCGCTGCAGCGTTACACCGGGCATGCGTCCTACCGCATCCGCGATGTTCGCATTGGGAAGGCTCTGAATCTGTGTGTCTGTCTGCACATTCAGAATGTTTTCGGAAGTGCGCTGCTCGTTGACAGCTGCGGCATCGCCTTCAAGGGTCGCAGTTACCTCAATCTGCTGGTTGGCCGAGTTGACAGTCAGAGTTATATCGAGCGACGCCGTCTGGCCAGCGGTCACCGTAACGGTTTTGACGAAAGTGGCAAAACCTACATACGAAATGGTAACGGTGTAGGTTCCTGGTTTGACGTCGCGGATCAGGAAGCTTCCTTGCGCATCGGATGCCACGGTCAACGCCGTTGGCTTCAACACAGCCTGCGCGCCTTGCAGAACAGCTCCAGCTGCGTCCTTGACAGTGCCACTTATGCTGCCGTTGCCGCCAGCGGGCCCTTTATCAACCTCCGTTGCTCCGGCGACGAAGGGGGCAAAGAGTAAAACGAAAAGAATCAGTAGTACGCGTGTTCTGACTGGCATAAACGCTCCTTGGAACTGCAGAGGGTTAATTGTGACAAAGGACGACACTCGCCTCTGTTCTGGTGATTACTGAGCGTTAGCTTGTGCGGTAGCTATAAAGTGATGTTTACGGATCAATGAATTAGTTCTAAGGTTGGGACGGTCGCCAACCGCTCAAGGGGAATTGTGAATGTTGCGTGAATCGTTGAATGAAAAACTCTAAGGTTGCCGGCCCCGCACTCAAATTCCTCTCCTTGGTGTGCTGAAATTATTTCAATCGTGCCAGCTGAATCTTGCAGCGTTCCTGAGATGCAGGAAGATCCGAAAAGCGTATGCGTATATTGGTCATCGAAGACGAACCCCGGATGTTGGAGCTATTGCGCAAAGGGCTCTACGAGCACGATTGCACCGTCATGACTGCCACCGATGGTGAGGCCGGCCTCGAAACCGCTGCTGCAGTGAAATTCGACGCCATCCTGCTTGATATCGGTCTGCCCCATCGGGATGGCTATGAAGTTATGCGTATACTCCGCCAACGTGCCTGCACCGCGCGCGTTCTCATGCTTACCGCCCGCGACGCGGAAGACGATATCATCCGCGGCCTAGACCTCGGTGCCGATGATTATCTGACCAAGCCATTCTCATTCTCGGAGCTCATGGCCCGCCTTCAATCCATCACACGTAAGGCCGAGCCCAACGCAAATCCAGACATAATCCCGTCCATAAGCCCGGACTCTGAAAGAAAAATCCACGCAGGAGATCTCGCAGTAGATCCCTATCGCCGAACTGCCACCCGTGGGGCTCGCCATATCGATCTCTCCCCTCTTGAATTCAAGCTTCTAGTCTCACTCATTCGCAGTGTTGGCCGTTGCGTCTCCAGGCAAAATCTCATGAGGGACATCTGGGGTACAGACCCCGAAGTCGGCCCCGGAGCACTCGACGTGCTTGTCAACTCTCTGCGCGGCAAAGTTGACGCCCACGATTCGCAAAAGCTTATCCACACCGTTCGTCGCTCCGGCTACATGCTCGATTGTGCTCACCTCCAGCCAGCATCGGAGATTGGGAAAGTCATCCGCCCATGAAACCACTCCCTATTCGCCTGCGCCTCTCGCTCTGGTACTTCACCCTTTTTGCCACGGCCGCGTGCCTGTTAAGCCTCGCCAGTTGGTGGATGCTCCGTCGCAGCGTAGATACCACGGAGTACAACGACCTCAAGGAGCGCGCTGAAGACATCGAGTTGCTGCTTGCACATGAAGACCCATCCCGCTCCCTCGATGAGCTCAGAAATGACTTCGCCGCCATTTACTCCATCAAAGACGATGGCAAATGGCTGCAAGTCATCGATCAGGATGGCAATTGGCTCTTCCGGTCCAAGCGCATGATTGCTGAGAATCCACCGCTGCCCATGCCGAGTCATCTTCCCGTCCAGGGAAGCACGTCGGAGTTTCATCAAGGCACACGATATGTCCGGATTCTTGCCTATCCAATCCTCGTGCGAGGGAGAAAGTATTCGGTGCAGACGGGTATCGCACTGAACAAGTCGATGGCTCTGTTAAGAAGCTTCGGCGTCGACCTGTTAATGCTCACTCCTGCAGTTGTTTTACTGGCTGCGCTGGGTGGCTATTGGATGAGCAGGAAGGCGTTGAAGCCTGTGGCGATGCTTGCTGAGGAAGCTCGCCGAGTCAACGACCGGAATCTCGATACGCGCCTGTTAGTACCAGATGCCAGGGATGAAATATCCGATCTTTCCCGGACGCTCAACCAGATGCTCGAGCGAATCGACAAGGCATTCGCAAGCGTACGCGCTTTTACCGGGAATGCTTCCCATGAGTTACGTACTCCGATCAGCCTTTTGCGCACAGAAATTGAAGTCGCTCTCTTTCGCCCCCGCGAAGGAGAAGAATATCGCGCAACGCTGTCGCATTTGCATCAAGAGACCATCCGGATCACTAACCTGGTTGAAAACCTGTTGTCTTTGGCGCGCGCCGACGGAGGAGCCGAGACGTTGTCCCTTGTGCCAATTGAATTAAATACTTTTTTTGAGAGGATCGAACAAACATGGAAGCAAGCCATGCAACTTGCGCAGATCAGGTTTCGTATTGAGATTCATGCCGACAACCTCTTCGTGCTGGGAGATCCGGCGAGTATTGCCCGGCTTTTGTCGATTCTTCTAGAGAATGCCTGCAAATTTACACCGCCAGCCGGATTAGTGGTGCTGAAGGCAGCTATTCTAGGTGAAAAAGTGGTTCTGTCTGTCCATGACACTGGGATTGGTATCTCATCTGGCGACATTCCTAAGATTTTTGACCGCTTCTATCGTGGTGCGCAAACAGATGTACAAATTTCGCGCGGTTCCGGATTAGGCCTTGCATTAGGAAAATGGATCGCCGACCGGCACGGTACCGAATTAGCTGTGGAGAGCAATCTTGGCGAGGGAAGTTGCTTCTCATTTCTACTCGAGCGAACCACCTCAGTTGTTCCCGCGCTAGCTGACCTACGCCAAGTCGTTAACCTTTCATAACGAGAATTTCTTCTTTTTCGCTTCTGGCGGTCCTGAAATTCAAGCTTTGTCGCCGCTCTCCATCTCATCAATGGCAGCACCCCTTGATCGATCGCAGACCAAGTGCGATAGTGCTCCTCCAGAAACTTCGGCGAGAGAGTCCAGAACAGGTGAGCAGCTAATACGTGCGTGTGCCGATTCTCATTTGCCTCAAACACCGGTTTTCGTGTACCTGCTATAACTGGCCGTTCAAACTAGCCTGAACCAGACAGCTCCGGACGGTTCGTGCTCGATCAGGAATTCTTTAAGACTCCCAGGCCCTCTTCACCGCTGGGCGCGGTATGTCACGATCGAAGATTTTAACGTCCCAGAAATAAAGCAACGATAATCTTCTATTCATTCATTATGAATGTATTGCTGATTGAGGATGACAAACGCATCGCTGGACTTGTAGAGCGCGGACTGAAGGAAGATGGTCACTGCGTCTCCATCTCGCACGACGGCAGGGAAGGTGTCGAGATGATGCTGGAGAGAGACTATGATGTCGCATTGCTGGATATTCTTCTTCCCGGCATGAACGGGCTAGCGGTGCTAGAGAAAGTACGCTCGCGCCGTTGTGCAACCCCGATTCTGATGTTGACAGCTGTGGATGCTGTACCGAAGATTCTGGAAGCCTTCGATCTCGGTGCTGATGATTATTTGATTAAGCCATTTTTATTGGAAATTCTGCTGGCGCGCGTAAATGCGGTCACACGGCGGACGAAGAACTCTGTGCCTGCTGTTCTACAGACTGGAGGCATCACGTTGGATCGTAGCAGGCGTGTCGCTACCCGGGATGGGAAGCAGATTCCGCTAACCCGTAAGCAGGTCGAGTTGCTGGGAGTGCTCATGCGCCGTAATGGCCTGGTAACCTCGCGCGAAGAGCTCATCGAGGCCGGCTGGGGCAGTGCCGCTGAAATTAAAGAAAATACACTTGATGTTTACATTCATAGCCTTCGCAACAAGCTGGAAGATCGTTCGGAAAGCCGTCCATTGATTCGTACCATTCACGGTACCGGATACATATTTGTTGCGAAATGACATGCGCACACTTTCGATTCGAGCCAAATTAACACTCTGGTATCTGTTGGTAACTTTCGGCGGTGCGCTGCTTTTCGGAATTAGCTCCTATGCAGTGCTGCACTACGCGCTTTTACAGGAAAAACAGACTCACCTGCTCGGGCGTGAGGAGCGGTTACTCCGGCTGATCGAGGAGAACAGAGCCCAGAATGTCACTGCCTCACTCAATGAGCAGTTAGACAACTACGCGCTTGTCACGCATGAGGGAAACCTGTTTCAACTTCGCAACCCGGACGGATCATTGCTCTTTCCCTCCGGCGGGAAGGATAGGCAGTGGCCTATTTCTTATTCCGAGAGCTGCCAGCAGCGAAGCTTTCATCTTATTCAGCTGGACGGCAGTTCAGCCATGGCGATGTGTCACGCAATTGCGCTCAACGGAATAAAAGTTCGCCTCTACCTGGGCGGATCTCTTGAAGAAGAATTCGACATTCTGCGCATGTATCGCAATGCGCTGCTCTTTCTTCTTCCAGGGATTTTGATTCTTTCTTCATTATGCGGCTATTTCCTCAGCAGGCGGGCAATGGCGCCGGTCGATCGCATGACTAGGGCTGCGATTGGCATTGGAATCGGCAATCTCTCTGCGCGACTGCCAGTACCGGCAGCAAAAGATGAAGTGCAGCAACTCGCGGAGGCATGGAATCAGTTGCTGGGCCGTCTCGAAGCGGCCGTCTCTCGACTGAGCCAGTTTTCTGCGGATGTCTCACACGATCTGCGTACCTCGATTACCGTGATGCTGGCGACGGCGCAGCTTTCTCTGAACCGCCATCACACCGAGCAGGAATATCGCGATGATCTGGATCGCATTGTGACAGAGTGCCGCAGCGCCTCTACACTGCTAGATGCCCTGCTATCACTCGCACGAAGTGAAAATTTTATCCACGAAGTCTCCTTTCAGCGTATCGACCTGCGCGAATTAGTAGTGAGCGGATGCCGACGCGTTGAGGACCTTGCAGAATCAAGCGGCATTTTTCTCGACTGGGAGCTTCCCATCGAGCCCGTCGTTATCGAAGGTGACAGATTGCTGATTCAGCGTCTGCTTGGCATTCTCTTGGACAACGCGATCAAATACACGCCCGAGCACGGCGAGATTCGTGCGGAAGTTACAGTTGGCGCCAGCGAGGCCATCGTCACCGTGCGCGATACTGGCATCGGCATATCGCGTGATGTGCGGGAGCAGATTTTTGACCGCTTCTATCAGGCAGACCTGCGTGAGAGGAAAACAAACGCAGGTTGCGGGCTGGGACTCTCAATTGCACGATGGATCGCCGATGCACATCGTGCAGAAATTACTGTAACCAGCGCGCCGCTTGAGGGCTCCGTATTCAAAATACGATTTCCCTTGACCGTGGTGAAGCATCCGACTCGTTCTCTCGAGCACACTACATAAGCCAATGCGTGAAGGCGCAAGCGGAGCCTTACGGCAGCGGTCAGGCTTATGGATCAGCCTCTGCGCTTCGAGGCACCCCTCAGCATCAAAACGCAGAAGAATTGCCCAGTCATTTACCGAATCTGGCCAGATGCGATCAGGCAATGAGGTGGTGGGATCCGCGTTCAAAGCTTTTAGCAATGCTGGGATCTTTTTATGCCGCTCAGCACAGTCGCATCGGCACGCGGAGCGGGCGACTCCTGCGCTCCCCGCAATGGGAGGAAGCACAGTGCCGTAACGGTAAAAGTCCAGACTTGAGCTCGAAATGATTGCAACTGGATCTCATCGGTAAGAGGCATGTCGAGTAATTGAACGGCATCCCCGCAGGCCAGAGACAAGGCGTGTTCAGAAAGCTTAACTCTCGTGTATCCCTTGTCTGCCTAGATTGTCGTGCTTGCATCGCACAATCCTGAAATTTATCTTAAGAAAACCTGAAGCAACCTTAAGGATTCAATCCGTTTCTTTTTCGGGGAAACAGCGCAGCTACGAGCTGGCAAAGTTGTTGCTCACACGCGCAAGACCCTCAAAACATGCACACTTTACGGAATAGATGCGCAGAATGCGCCCTCTCATCCGAATAGATATTCTCTGAGCGCGTTTCCATATCATTTCGCAAACTCCCGCTTTTAACCATACATTCACGCCACGCCGATACGGTCTCCAAAAGGTTGCAGCTTTGGAAAGATCATTTGGAGGTTGATGTGAAAATACATCGGATTCGTCGTTGTGCCATGTTGGTTTTCAGTATCGTGGCTGTGTTTTCTATAGCTTTACCCGCGACACTATCAGCGCAGGAATCTTCTGGAGCGTCCATAGCCGGAATCGTGACTGATTCTTCCGGGCGTGTAGTGGAAAAGGCAGCAATCGCGCTCAGAAATCAAGCTTCGAGGCTTGTGCAGCATAGTGTTAGCGATGGCCAGGGGCATTTCACTTTTACTGGCCTCGTAGCCGGTCGCTATGACTTGATCATCACAGCTGCGGGTTTTAGGGAAACGACACAGGCCAATCTGAAGCTCTCCGAAGGGCAGGCTCAGAATGTTCCCGTTCAGCTCATGGTCGGCTCATTGGAGCAGAATGTTGAAGTCTCAGCCATCGCCGGCGACTCTATTGCCGCGCAGCAGGCGCTTTCGCAGAACAGCCTGGACTCCCAGGTCCCCCTGTCTGTAATCGGCAGTAAGTTCATTCAGAATTTCACGCCTACTACTACCGATTACTCTGAAATCGTCAACATCGCCCCCGGAACCATTAGCTACAACTCCAACGGCGTCGGCCTGGGGCAGGGAACAATCTATTTCCGCGGCTTCATCGATGGCGATTTCGACATCACCTGGGACGGCATTCCTGAAGGCGATACAAACAACTTCACCCACCACTCCTGGTCTTGGTTCCCGGGCCCCTGGATTGGCAGCGTTCAGTTTGATCGCAGCCCGGGCACTGCCTCCACCATCGGACCTGCCACCTATGGCGGTTCCATCAATCTCTTTTCGCCCGACGTTCCCACAGAGCAATCCGTCCAGCCGGAGATTGCCTACGGCTCGTTCAACACACTTCTTTACGACGGCAAGTACAGCACCGGAATGCTCGGTCCGAAGAAAAACATTGGTCTCACTCTGGATATCCACCGCTTGACTTCAGATGGCTTTGAGACCGAAAACCATATCGAGCGCACCGCCGGCGACATCAAGGTCTTGTACAAACCATCCGACAATACAACCATCACCGGTTACAGCGGCGTCGTTCACCTCTTCAGCAACGCGCCCAACGTCTCGCCCTACCGCGCCCAGGTCCAGGCCTACGGCTGGAATTACATGATGCAGAAGAACGATCCCACCAGCGCGTTCTTCCAGGCATACAACCTCAATACCATCCCCACCGATTTCGAGTACATCGGCGTGCGTTCCCAACTGAGCCACGGTTGGCTCGTGGACGTTAAGCCGTATACCTACAGCTATAACAACGCGCAGTACTATCCCAACGACAATCCCAACGACACGACCGGTCTGGCCACTGGCCCCAATAGCTCTACTGGCTGGATCACACCGGCCAACTGTTCAACCGTGGCAGACGGCGGTACCCTCATTGTTGCCCCTTACCCGGGTGCGACGCCCCCGCCCGGCGAAACATATTCGAAGCTCCCTTGCGCCATCGACAAGCTGAATAGTTATCGCAAATACGGTGAGACCTCCACCGTCAGCCAGAACTCAAAGTATGGCGTCTTCCGCACCGGCATCTGGTACGAGTGGTCCAAAAGCGACCGCTTTCAGTATCCATCGGACCCTCTTACCCACTACGATCAGCCGGTACCCAAGTTCCACGAGAACTATTGGATCAACTCCTACAACCCATTCATTGAGTATGAGTGGCACGCCACCTCGAAACTATCCATCACGGCAGGCTTCAAGTATGCCTTCTACAACTTTGCCCTTCAGCAGTTCGCCGACGATGGTTCCGTAGTAGGAGCATTACCCAACAACGCGGCCTACGTTAACAGCGAGAGAGGCTTCGGCTCCAGCCTACCCTCGGCCTCAGCCAATTACCGCCTCACGAACAACTGGTCCATCTACGGTGACTTCGGAAAGGGCGATGAGATTCCGCCCAGCAGCTTGTTCGATGTGGCCGGAGGCGGTGCTGAGGTGGGCACGATCGGCAGTCCCATGCTGACCACCACCTATCAGGGCGGCACCGTGGCCAAGTACAACCGCTTCACCTTCGATGCCGACGTCTTCCGCGTCAAGTTCCAGAACAACTACATCGCCTTAGCCGTCGCCAATCCCAACAACCCGAACTACGACTTGAACGAGTATTACCTGGGCCCTGATTCCACGACTCTGGGCTTTGAAGCGGAAGCCAACGTTTCGCTAGGCTATGGCCTGAACCTCTACGCCAACGGCACAGTCGACAAGGCCCAATACGTCGGTTCCGGCGTGCCCTCGGGCCTGAATGTCGCCGATACGCCTTCCTACACGCAGGATGTGGCCTTGACCTATCAAGGGCACGGCCTGGATCTGGGCGTCATTGAGAAGCGCGTAGGAAGCTATTACGACGACAATGGCTCGTATCACAACCAGGCCTACGTCGCTCCCTATAACAACGTGAACCTATTCTTGAACTACACCATCCGCAAAAACCGCATGTTCGACAACTCGAAGATCCAGTTCAGCATTAACAACCTCTTCAACAGCATGAACGCAACGGACATATTTCCCGCCAACAGCCCCATCCCGGTAGGTACTTCCACGTACTTTGCCACCACACCCACATCTCCGCTCGATCAGTTCAACCTGACCGCGGGCCGCAGCTTCACCGTCACTTTCAAGATGGGAATTTTCCCCAACCGCAATAGATAGCTCGGTCGCTGAAGCCCTGTCGGCACATGGATGGGTTGTGCCGACAGGCGACTGCTCCTCAGCAGAAGAATAAAAAGAAGGGGACAGATTCATGGACGCTCCAGATATTTATGTCAACATTAGCCGCCGCCGTTTTTTGCGCAGGAGCTTCGTCTTCAGCGCGTTGGCCACGCTTGGATCTTTTCCCCACATTGCAGCGGCGTCGCCCCTCGATCCCACTGCAGCCGAGTTCCTGATAATCGGAGACTGGGGATACGATGACGACCGCGCTCCTCAATCGGACGTAGCGCGCGGAATGCGTCTGTATGCGCAGCAGCATAGCGTCAAGCCGCAGGCATTGCTTATGCTCGGCGACAATTGGTATGGCGAGCTGGACGGCGGTATACATTCTCCCCGCTGGAAGACGCAGTTCGAGGAAATGTATCCCGCGGATGCGTTTGATTGTCCGGCCTATGCAATCCTGGGAAACCATGACTATCAGCGTTGGCCGGAAAGCAAAGTGGACGCCGAGCTGGAGTATGCGCGCACGGGGAAAACCCGCTGGACAATGCCCGCGCGTTGGTATCGCTTCGAGTTTCCGGAAAAGAAACCGCTGATTACATTCATTGCTCTCGACAGCAATATGCCCTTTGCCGACGGTAGCTCAAGCCGCGGACGTGACTTCACTCTCACGCCGCAACAGCAGGCAGAGCAGCTTATCTGGCTGAAAACCGAGTTGCAGCGGCCGAGAGCTACGCCTTTCCTGGTCGTCATGGGGCATCATCCCATCTATTCGGATGGAAAACATGGCGATAACCTGGTCCTGATTCGAGACTGGGACCCGCTGTTTCGCGAGCACGGCGTCCATCTCTATCTGGCTGGCCACGATCATGATCTCCAGCATCTTGAGATTGAGCATCACCCGACCACTTTTTTCCTTTCAGGCGGGGGCGGCGCCGATCTTTATGACTTGAAAGTCGATCCCTCGAAGCGCGGCCCGTATGCCCAGAGGGTCTATGGCTTCAGTCATCTTTCGGTGACGTCCAAGCAACTGACACTGCGCCATCTGGATAGCAATGGCCGTATTCTTCACGCGTTTACGAAGACTTCTACGGGCGTAATCACGACCTTATAGAGAATCTATCTGTGCTCGAATAACTTTGTGAGCAAGAGAGCTGGAGAGGCTCACGACGGTTCGATCTCGACTCTGGCCAACACCATCGTTACATATCCTACATATCCCAATCGTCGGTCCACCCTTTAGCCGGATGACTGAGGGGTCGCAATGCCGTTGAGCGTAGGGAATAGCACTCCGTCCCCCAAAAATACAGAAAATATTTAGGTTTCCCCAAAAATGTGAATTGTGACTACTGTCCGAGAGCAGCAATTCGACTACGTGCTCCGCATCGAATTGGGCGACGACCTAACAGATCGTTAGCTTGCCGAAAAACTCACATCAGAACGGATCGAAAACCTTGAGAACAGCACTTTGCCAATCTCTATTTTGACAATCGCGATATGTTCTTCGAGCATTCTGTCGTCGTTGCCTTCGCTGGATCGCTCCTGAAGAGCGTTCAACTGCTCCGTTGAGTGAAACGACATGAGCCACATGGATTGATTAGGATGGAGCTATGAGCTCTGTAAGTTCTGTAGCGAAGAGAGTACTTGCGGGCTGCATAGCCGCAGCAGTGATGGCGTGCGCAGCCGCCGTTGCGCAGCAGCACGACCGCGCGTCGTATGTGAACCCACTGATCGGCACGGCAAATGGCGGCAATGTTTTTCCCGGCGCGACAATGCCTTTCGGCATGGTGCAGTTCAGCCCCGAGGCTTCTCCTGTGAGTTCGCGTCATCCCATCGCTGCGCCGGGCGGCTATGAGTATCGAGCGACGGCGCTGCGCGGCTTCAGCCTCACCAATGTAGAGGGATGGGGCTGTGCTGGCGGTTCGGGCGATGTGCCCTTCATGCCCATCACTGTGGCCGTGGACAAGTCGCCGTCGAGCGACTTCCGCCATGCCTACGCGGCCAACTTCACGCACGCCGATGAAAAGGCCGAACCGGGATCGTATCGCGTGAAACTGGCGAACGGAGTGGAAGTACATCTGGCCGCGGCCCTGCGCATGGGTGTGGCAACGTTTGTCTTTCCTGCCGACGCACCCGCGCGCGTGCTGGTACGCACATCGGATTCGGAAGTGGGTTCAACCGCGGCAAAGACGCAGGTAGATACCGCAACCGGCACGGTCACCGGCGAAGTCACCAGCGGCAACTTCTGCGGATACATCAACGAAGAAGACCGCCGTCCCTATTACACAATGCATTTCGTCGCAAAATTCGACCAGCCCGTAACCGAAATCGGCTCCTGGCAGGACAACAAAGTCACCCCCGGCGCAACCACTGCCGAAGGGGGCACCGGCTTCGGGCCCAAGGGATTTCCTGAGTCCGGCCACGGTTCGGGCGTGTGGCTCGGCTTTGGCCAGGGAAAATTAGTGCGCGTGCGTGTTGGCATTTCGTATGTAGGCCTGGCGAATGCGGAAGCCAACCTTGAGGCAGAAAGCAAAGCGGGCAAGACCTATGAAGAAGTCTCTGCCAACGCCCGCGCCGCGTGGAATACCCAGCTGAACAAGATTGAAACCGAAGGTGGCACCGAAGAGCAGAAGATCGTTTTCACCACCGCCATCTATCACGCCTCCATGACGCCGACCACCTACAGCGACGCAAATGGCGAGTACATGGGCATGGACGGCAAGACACATCGCGTGCAAGCGCCGCAACAAGCACAATATGCAAATTTTTCCGGCTGGGACGTGTACCGTTCGCAGCTGCAACTGCTCACTTGGCTTGATCCACAACTCGGCAGTGATATCGCGCAGAGCCTTTACAACCAGTCACAGCAGGACAGTGGCCGCTGGGACCGCTGGACGCACCTCGGCGGCGCAACACACGTCATGAACGGCGATCCCGCTGATGGCGCGATTGCGGCCATCTGGACATTTGGCGGGAACAACTTTGACGCGAAAGCAGCACTGGCTTCGCTGGTGCGCGCGGCAGAGATGCCAACGAAGGAAGACCTGAGCAACCACGGCTGCCCCGTCGAATGTGCCGGCCAGCGCCCGGGCCTCGACCAGTATCTGAAGTTGCATTACATTCCCGTCGGCGCGCCCGCGTGGGGTCCGGCGGCGGACACGCTCGAAGACGTATCGGCGGACTTCAGCATCGCCGCGCTGGCCGGCCACCTTGGCGACAAGGCCATCGAGCGCCGTTTCCTCGACCGCGCGCAGTATTGGAAGAACATTTGGAACCCGAAGGCCGCGCCCGACGGCGGCTACTTCATGAACCGCAATGCCGATGGCACTTTCCCGATGGAAATTGTGGACGGCGACAACGACAGCGACCACAAGCCGCAGCACTTTACTCCGGCCACTGGCGCCGGTTTCGTCGAAGGCTCCGCTGCGCAGTACGTGTGGATGGTGCCGTTCAACGTCGCCGGCCTCTTTGACCAGATGGGAGGCCGCGAACAAGCTGTAGCGCGGCTCGACCGCTTCTTCTACAACGGCGAGGGTAAACCCGCCGTTACCAACTCCGGCGAGCTGCACGCCGAGCTGAACAACGAACCGAGCATCGAAACGCCGTGGCTTTACGATTTCGCTGGTCAACCGTGGAAGACGCAGCAGTTGGTGCGGCAAGTGCTCGACAGCATCTGGAAAAACGCTCCCAACGGTATTCCAGGCAATGACGACCTCGGCGAAATGTCGAGCTGGGATGTTTTCGCGTCGATGGGACTCTACCCCGAGATCCCGGGTCGCGCGGAGCTGGTGCTGGGCAGCCCGATTTTCACTAAAGTAGTCGTGCATCGCGTGCAGGGCGACGTGACGATCGAAGCGCCTGCTGCGGATGCCACACACTATTATGTGCGTGGGGTAAAAGTAGATGGCGCGGCGAGCGAGAAGACATGGTTGCCGGAGAGCTTTGCGCAGAAAGGAGGAAAGTTGCTGTTTGAACTGACCCAGACTCCAGTGAAAAGCTGGGGTACGGACGCGAAGGACGCCCCACCTTCCTTCGCGCCGAAGGGAATATAGAATTTACGCGTGTAAGTATCCACCGGCTCTGCAAGAGCTACTTACATAACTAATTCTAAAAAAAGCAAGAGCGGCGTAGATAATGCCTGGCCTCCCTTACTTGTTCCCCTAAGTTTTCGAAGACCGAACCGTTAGATCTGGTCGATCAGTTCTGGCATTGCAATCTGCTGCGCACTGGAGGGAAGGCTCTCGCCAGGAGTGGTTTTCGTGAGCCGCTTGAGGTTCGGCCCTCCCCTGCTCACTACTAGCGCATATCCATCAATTGTTCCCGGGACTATGTGCACTGCAAGACCACACCGCTCCGACAAAGCTGCACGCAACATTGACTGCAGTACAGGATTGCCGGTAATCGAAGAGCTATTATCCTGCGCCTTCTTCCATGATGCTATTTGCTCCGCACCAACCTTCCCGACGAACGTATAGTGATCTTCCCAAATCCAGTCCGGCGCACCCTCGAGTCCATCCCGCCTCTGGTATGCATACGGGTAATATGCGTCTAAGATGACTATAGCCAGCGGGAAGTTCCTCCTCTCATACGAGTCGGCCGTAATGTCTACAGCCGGCGGACTCGAATCGTCGGCCGGACGAATCGATACTACGTCGAAGCTAGACGAAACTCGACCATCCGTCTGCGCCCGTTGTGCAGACAAAATTAGTATCGCTGCCGCAGCGATTGTCAGCACAGGCCACCACCGAGTAACAAGAGTAAAAAGTACGCGTTGATGTCTCGTCAGTCTGCATAGTTCCTCTTCCAGAAACTGGATAGATTGTGAGCCGCTGAAACTTGTCTGCCCTGATTTCATTTGTTCGAATCTCCGTATCGCTCTTTCGACGGATTAACCATTGTTACCGAAGTTTAAAAGCGACAATAGATTCAAAAGCTTTTTATGTTGCTACTGAAAAATGGGCTGTATCCGGTCCGTTCTGACGTACCTTTCCCCTACAGGTGATACCTATGTCTGGCACACCGCTTAAGGGCATGTCTGCAGTGTTGATGATGCATCACAAAAATCATTCAAAGGCGCGTTTATGAAAACCAATCCAATGCTACGCTTGGTGATGCTGGGGGCAGAGCGGCGGTAGTTCTTCGTTGTTATCGCAAAGCCATCCTTGTGACGCTCTCACTCGGCCGAAAAGAAGAACAGCATTAACCAGAGCCGCATTCTTACCCTTATTATGTGCTGCGGAATGTCTGGAATTTTCCATTGCGGCTATGGCCTTATTCGCCAGCCTGGGTCGCGAGCATTCCTACGATCTCGATGTTTCTCAGTAAGTCATCAGGTAATCCGTGACGCTGCTGAAGGAACTTGGGGCTGTTGTATGAGAGCCATACCTTTCCCTGTCCGTCCTGCCAAACGAGGATCTTTAAAGGCAGGTCGATGGCGACGCTGGGAACAGCCAGCATCAGAGGTGTTCCTCCCTTGGGATTTCCAAAAATCAATAGTTTGGTGGGAGGCATCTTCATTCCCACCTTCTCCGCTTCACCACTGTGATCGATTACTGCAAACAGGGTGATTTCCTTGGATTGCAGAATGTTCTTTACCCGATCCACCGTCTCGTCGACCGAGTGATTGCTGGGAACGTCGACAATACCATTCCGTTCATTCGCTTTTGCCTCCAATGTCATACCTGGCAAGGCAAGGCCCGTCAATAGGAGTGCAAATTGCCACATTTTCATAACATGCCTCCTCCGTAGATTTATCGCTGAAGCAGCTCAAATCATGATGAACTCACTCATTGGTAGATCAGAGTGAAACCTTGCTGCTCTAGCTGGGTCAATCTGACCATCGCATTGAGATTAACCTTGACTCCGGGAAGAAGGTTGGTGTTACCCCAGTGATTTCCTCGCGCAGTGGCTCCGCACAATTCAAGGTGCATACCATGACCCATCAATTCGTTCAAAAGACCCTTATATGGATTCCCGGTGGTCACGTGTCGCGTCGTGTTATACGTTCCGTCGTTCAGTACGAGATAGGCAGCGTCGCCGTGGAAGATGACAACGATCTGGTTCGTCGCCTTCCAGTCGCGGAGGTCATTCGAGAGTAGGTGTATGTCACCGAGTGCGAAGGGCATGTCACCCCCAAACACGACGTGCCCGAAGTCGATGACGACGTTTGCCGTGTCGAGCTTTGTTGGAATGTCAATATGAAGAGCCGGTTCACTTGCTGCGCCAGCGTTGTCCTGACAGAAGGCGCTGACACAGAACCCTAAACAAAGGCCCATAATCACTGGCCACATTTTCTTAAACATAGATCGACTCCTTGTGTGAATCTGTGCGGTGGACTTTGTGTTACTTCGTCACTGCAACCAGACTGAGACAACGTGGGAACTTCGACCACGCTGAATGCGATAGTTTCTGAACCGCATTTTTCTTCAGGCAATAGGTGGCAATCTCAACGCGGGGATTGTGCCATTCGTTTGCCCAAGCGAACCGCCAAATGACCACGTTGACCAGCAGTCCAAGCACCATGGCGGGAACAGCCGCATCGGGACCGAACGTTCCACCGGTGAGCCATGCTGCCCCTCCAGCCTTTGGCGTACTTATGAGAAACCCATGATGGTTATCGATACCGAGTACAGAAGTCTCAATGAAGTCATAACCAAGGTGCATGCCGATCGACGCCCATAGACGACCGGTGATCACATAGAGGAGTCCCATGGAGATCCCTGCGTTCATGATGATCCCGAAGACACCGAGCCAGGAGTCATGCGTAATGTGGACCAAGCCAAAAATTATGGAGGAAAGAATTACTCCTGTCCGAACGCCCCATACGCGGGAGAAGATGCGAAGCAGCACAGCGCGAAATGCAAGCTCTTCAAGAATGGCTGATATGTAGCTATCAAACACCAGGTCGTCAAACCAGTGTGACCACGCCCCACGGTATACGGTGTAGAGTCTGAGACCCCAAAGAAGCAGCCACATCCCTGTGATGAAAACACCGCCAAAGAGGAAAGAACCGTGATAGCGTCGATTTGGCCGAAGGTGCGGGCGGTGTCTGCAATGGTCTTTGCCGGCTGCGTGCTGAGGGCTTGGGTCCGAGCAAAGCCAAAGAGTTCTCGAACACACATAGCTTCAGGAACGCCATCGGTTAAGAGCGTTAGCCTGTCTCCTGGAAGAAACTGCATGGTGAACTCAGGGTACGTGACATCTGTGGCCATACCGAGAGGCAACGCTGGCTCGAGGTGTAGCTCAAAACCATTGTGATAGGACAAGAGGTGGCCGGCATTCGCTATGGTCAGCAGGCCATCTGTAGAGATGCGCAATGCCAGGCAGGTGGTAAATCCCCAACATCTTTCACATAGTTGACGATTGAGGCCGGTAAGAATGGCAGTGGGCGACTCGCAGATCGCGATCAGGCTGCCAATCGCCCCGACGATCATCGATACCGTCATCGCCGCTTTCAGTCCTTTACCGGAGACATCTCCCAGAACGATCAGAGTTTCTCCGGAAGCCAATGGAAATATCTGGTAGAAATCTCCACCCACCTCTTGCTCGTGTGTTTTTAACGGAAGCTGAAATTCGCCTTGTCGGCGGGCAGCAGGACGATGGCAAGCTTGCCCTCCTGTTTCTCTACGAGCGCGGGCCCTGTAACCTGCGCCTGGTGGCGGTCCGGAGCTGTGTATTCCACCTTCAACTCACCTGATCCCTGCACCTGGACGCTGGACCGCGTGGTTTGTCCCGCAGCCAATGAGTCTACCCCGAAGCTCGCATTCGGATAGTCGACTTCCAGCAGTCGAACTTCTGCTCCTGTTTGGTTCTCAACAGAAATCTCGACGTGATGCGACCTGCATCCCACAGAACAAATCAAGAAGGGAAGCGGGGCAATTGCAAAGAACGCTTTGATATAAGTTTTCAAGCCTTTTCTCCCAGCTTCTTCTCAAGCCTGTCGATCCGCTTGAGTAACTCCGGCAACCGCGGGAAGACCGTCACTGCCCGCAGCCATAACCGGTTATCAAACGCCGGCGAACCCGAAATCATTTTTCCAGCCGGCACATCATGTGAAACTCCTGACTGCGCCGTCAGAATCACACCATCCCCCAGTTCGCAATGGCCCGCCACTCCTGTCTGCCCGGCCAGGATTGCTCTGGACCCGACGACGGAAGAACCGGCAAGCCCTGCCTGCGCGCACAACAGCGTATCCTCGCCCACTCTTGATCCGTGCCCAACCTGCACGAGGTTATCGACTTTCGTCCCCGCACCAATCTCCGTTGCACCGATGGTCGCCCGATCAATGCACGCATTTGCCTGCACATCCACCCTGTCGCCAAGCCGCACCGGACCAGACTGCGGAATCTTTTCCCACTGGCCCAGGTCGTTCTTCGCGAATCCGAATCCGTCGGCGCCGATGACTACTCCATTTTCGAGCGTCACGTGATCGCCAAGAATGCATCCCTCGCGCACCACGGCATGAGCATGAGCAAAGAAATGACTTCCGACTCTTACTCCGGGATACAGCACTACATGGGGAAGTAGTGTCGCATGTGGTCCAAGCTTCACATCGGCTCCAACAACGGCGTAGGCTCCGATATGCGCCCCTTCACCGATTTCCGCCGTAGGATCAATGACAGCCGTCGGATGAATCCCAGACAGATAGGCCGGTGGCTGATAAAACATGGCCAGCGCCCGCGAAAAAGCATAGTAGGGATTCTTGATCCGCAGCGTTGCAGTCGGAATCTCCGGAAACTCCGGTTCTACCAGCACAGCCGCTGCCTGCGTTGTCTTCGCCAAGCCGGAATAACGCGGATTGGCCACAAACGTTATCTCGGATGGGCCAGCCTCTTCAATTCCGCGCACACCTGTGACTTCAAGTTGAGGATTGCCGCGCAGTTCCGCGCCGAGCCGAGTTGCGAGTTCGCCTAATTGCATCGTGCTCGATTGTAAATGTACGGCGGCAAATTGAAGATCGACGGCCGCCCGCGAATTTAATCGTACTCAATCTCAAAGGAGTGCTGATAGCATTCTGCGCGATTGCGTCCAGCGCGTTTAGCGGAATATAGAGCTCTGTCGGCGTGTTGTATGAGAGAGGTTTCATCCCCCGCCATGTCCGGTATCATCGCGGCTACCCCAATGCTCACAGTAACAATTCCGGGCGTATAGGGCATATGAGCAATCTGTGCATCCGCCACAAGCTGCCGCATGCGCTCGGCCAGCGCCACTGCGCCCTGGGCCGTGGCACGCGGCAGAATTACCGCAAACTCCTCGCCTCCATACCGGGCTACCAGGTCGCAGGATCGCAGGGATGCATCAGCCATAATCGTTGCTATACGCCGGAGGCAGTCATCGCCGGCTAGATGTCCATAATGGTCGTTGTACAGCTTAAAGTGGTCAATATCCACCATCAACAGAGCCAGGCTGTTTTGCTGATGCGCAGCGTTCTCCCATTCCAGTGCGAGCTGACGGTCAAAACTGAACCGGTTGGCCAGGCCAGTCGCATAGTCCTGGGTTGCCAGCGCGTCGGCTTCATGAAATGCCGCGGTCATCTCCTGGTGCATTTTGTCGCGAATACCCAGCGCGGCGTTGACAGCGTAAACAATCACTAGATTGACGCAAAGAAAAAGCTGGAGGATGAAGAATCCATGCTGGTCAAGAGTTGCGCCCGAGAGCACGAATACGCCGTGAGCTCGTTCCGTCATGTAAACCGCCGGCGCGGCCATCACCAGAATGCCGATGGCGGCACCGGTGGCGCGCAGGCGAAAGA
>Ga0206824_10092_pt1 | contig 31828 bp, 22 predicted proteins | sample Alteio_BWOrgCont_82_FD_152874 | JGI IMG/M metagenome (GOLD analysis project Ga0206824, IMG submission 152874) | Enriched cells from forest soil in Barre Woods Harvard Forest LTER site, Petersham, Massachusetts, United States -... | ecosystem: Environmental > Terrestrial > Soil > Temperate forest >...
ACTGATGCTCGTGCGATCATGGATGGAGCGAATGGCAGCGGCCATCAGATGAGCGACCGAGACGACTTCCACGTTATGCGGTAGCGGGTCGAATGAGTTTTCGATCGTATCCGTGATGAACATCTTCTTGATATCACTGTCGGCAATGCGTGCAGCGGCTCCCTTGGACAAAACACCATGGGTCACGGCGACGTAGATCTCGCGAGCCCCTCTGGACTTCAACGTGCGCGACATTTCCACCAGGGAATTACCGGTGATTGTCAGATCATCAACCAGGAAGACGTTCTTGTCCTTGACGTCTCCAATGACTTCCAGAATCTGAACAGTTTCCGTGTGATCGGCCCGGTGCTTGTTTCCGATGACGACCGGAGCCCCCAACAGGCTGGCATAAGCGGCCGCCCCCTTGGCGAATCCAACATCGGGACTGCAGACGACAAGATCCGGGACATTCAGCGTCTTGAAGTGTTCCACCAGCACATTCCGGCCGTACAAATGATCGACGGGAATTCGGAAGAAGCCCTGAATCTGCGGGCTGTGCAGGTCCATGGTCAGGACACGATCCGCTCCCGCGGCTTCGATGGCGTCCGCACAAACGCGAGCCCGAATGGAAACGCGAGGTTCATCCTTCTTATCACCCTGCGCGTAACTGAAAAACGGTATGACTGCCGTCACATTCTGAGCACTGGCGCGACGAGCGGCATCGATCCAGAACAGCAGTTCCATGAAATTGTCGTTGACCGGATAGTGACAACCCTGAATGATGAACACGTCCTTGCCCCGGACATTTTCCTTAATGCGAACGAAGACATTCCCCTCGCTGAAGACGTGAGCTCGCGCAGGAGTCAGAGCAACTCCCAGCGTATTCGCGATGGTCTGGGCCAGGAGTGGGTTGGCATTGCCCGCCAGGATCGCCAGATCTCCCTGAGGCGCTTGAAACGACGCGGGCCTCGGTCCAGCCAGATCGGGCCGCGAGTAGTCCATCGAAGAAGTCTCCATCAAAATCCGGCAGCGAAGAAACTTAAATCGGGCGGCATGATAACGGCCAATCCGCGCGGCTCAAAGTATGCCGGAAAAACACGCCGAATCCAGAGAATACGGCGCGTTGACTCCATCGGGCAAGGATTTACCATCAAGGCTCGTTAAGGAAAGGACAGAGGATGGATTCCGTCTCGCCGAGCGATTCGGTCACGAGCGGTTCTTGATCCGTTCACTGGCCTTAACCAGGATTGCCCGCTCTTCGTCCGTCAGGCTTTCCGACCCGTGTTCGTGGATTTTGGCGAGAAGATCATCCACTTTGGATTCGAGATCAGGGATTTCGACCGACGGTTTATAAACGCGAAGTCTGCCGCGAGCCATTCGATTCCGCCAAGCTCGTTTCCAAGCACTCGGATCAAAATTCCTGATGAAGGCGCTCAAATGCCAGTCGAATCTGCGGTAAGCGAGCGCAAACACGATGGAGAGTACTTCCGACGCATACGCGAACCCAATCGGCCCGCCACCAGCCTGAAAAATGTGCAGCGCCGGGTAAACTCCGAACAGAGCATACAAAGCCACGAGCCAGCGCAATTGAATGGAAATCAACGGCAGAATGCAAACTTCCATTCGGGGGAAGTGTGTTGCAAACAGTGCCAACAAACCCAATGCCACACTATAAGAGCCACCATGCAACGGCGACGAAAGTGAAAAGATCAGTCCCCACACAGAAAAGCTGACGCCTACAAAAGCGATCATGCTCACGTAGATCATGAAGAGTTCATGAGAACCATACATCCGCTCCAGTTCCGTTCCGAACCGCCAGATGATGAGCATGCTGACAATCAGTCTCAGAATGTCAACCGGATTGTGGCAAATCGCGAACGTGAAAAGCCGCCAGACCTGCCCCTCAAGGACCGCATGCGATTTGAGTGAAAGAAGCTCGTACATCACCGAGGAACCGGTGAAGAGCTGGATGACGAACGTCACAACCGTCAGAATGACGAACCACTTCGTGACGGGCGTATCCGTTGCGCCAGAAGACTTCCACGACTCATCCGACTGGGAATAGTCACGGTCCTCAAAACCCATCGTTCACATCCTGTGGTTCTGGAGTCCTGAAATCTATCGTTCATCCCGGGGGAGGGCTGATCGCACGGAAAATACAATTCTGCAAAGCCCTCGTTGGCTATTTACTGCTCGAAACAGCCGCCGGGCCACCGGGTTGTGGTAGTTTCTTCGCTAATTCAACATTTTCCTGCTTCAGTCGATCGACCTGATGTTGGACGGTTCGCAACTTGTGCCGCAGTTCGTCCACCTTCAACAACACCTTATTGCGATCTTCTTCCACCTGCTCAATGGCAGCAACGAGCCCTTCGCGAAACTCAACGTCAACGATTGGGTCCTTCGAAAGCTGCTCACCCCCAACCAGTTCCGCTTCGCGAAGCTTCAATTGATCCTGCGCCTGAGCTTCCAGCTTGATCTCATTATCCAGGATCTTCTTCCGATCTGTCAGCACGTCGTCTGCATGGGCAATCGCCAGAATCTGCTTGTCGAAGTTGTCCTGATACCCTGGCGGAATCAGATTTCGCCAGCGCCAATTGGCCTGCGGCTGCCACGTTTGGGCATCTTCGGGACGTACGGCCCAATTGGGCTGCAACTGAGACTGAACGTCGCGCGCCGTCAAAACGGTGAAGTCACCACGGTAGATCGCTTTGCCATCGGGAAGAATCTCAAATCCGTACAGAGTTTCCTTTTCCCGAATGTAAACATCATGCAGGTGATCGGGGTGGGAACTGGACGCTGGAATCGTCAGGCCAATATTGACGACCACGGTCCCCGAACCGCCGGCCTGAACCGCTGTCTGAGCGTCCTTCCAATAGTCGCCCCACAGCTCTTTGGCCCGGAAGCGATCCGCCTCCAACAGCGCCAATTCTTCCGTCAGGTCGGCGATTTTGGGTCCCACTGTCTTCAGTTGCGCCTGATACGCGACGTTCTTTTTCGTCCAACTGTCGCGCACTTGAATCAGTCTTGAAGTCAGGACGGAGGACGCGATGGCTGCCACGACGACCAACCAAACTCCAATGTGTCCCATCATGTGCATGATGTGTACCTCGATCGCCCAACTGGAAAGTCCCCGACATTTTATCGACGCAACCGAAGTCTGTCGCCAGATCAATCGCTCGGGATCGCGGCTGCGGCATCCAGGCGCCGCCGAAGATTCCGTCGATTCCGATCACTGACCGTCATTGTCGCCGGCAGAACCGCTAAAACCGCGCCAAATGGATTTATACCGCGCACGGCTGGAAGTGCGACATTTCGTCGCGGGAATTGAATACCTGAATCCCTGATTCTTGGCCGCGAGCGGTATGTTTCACTTGACCCTCCATGACTATAGGACTGCCACCGAACACCGGTCAAGGTGCATGTTCAAGATCCGCAGTGCAATCGGGAAATTGAAGACGTCATTCACCTGCAAGGAAGGAGGAAATTACCCCGTGGAGATCGGGGGCCATTCTGCTCGTTTCCATTCGTCCGGCATTTCGTCAGAATCGCTCGCATGACGAATACCACCTCGCAGTTTGAGCAACCCGCCCCGGTTTGGACGCACCCCGAGCCAAATTCGTCGTTTTCGCTGTCGAACCTGAGAATTGGGAACGTCTCCATTGGGTTTCCTGCAGTTCAAGCCGCTCTGAGCGGTTACAGCAACGGGTCGATGCGAATCATCGCCCGACGACTGGGAGCATCGTACACGCTGGCCGAAGTCATGATCGACCGCTTTGTTCTCGACCTGAAAAACAGGCAGCGCACCAAACACCACTTGCACGTGACTGACGAGGAACATCCGGTCGGAGGGCAACTGATGGGAGCGGATCCAGCCACTTTTGGCCCGGCAGCTCAGACGCTCGTCGCGGCCGGGTTCGACGTCATCGACATCAATTTCGGCTGCCCCGTGAAAACGGCCGTCGGAGGATGTCGGGGCGGATACCATCTGAGCCAGCCGCCGGTCGCTCTGGAAATCGTCGAACGCGTCCGAGAAAGCGTTCCCAGCCACATTCCGGTCACGTTGAAGATGCGGCGAGGTCTGGATGACTCTGAACAAAGTCGAGAACGCTTCTTTCAAATTCTGGACGGCGCATTCGCCCGAGGTGTCGCTGCGATCACCGTGCATGGTCGGACCGTCGAACAGAAATACGTGGGTCCAAGCAACTGGGATTTTCTCCGCGAAGTGAAGCGACACGCCGGAGGGAAGACGATTCTGGGAAGCGGAGATCTGTTCACTGCCCAATCCTGCCTGGACATGCTGCGCCGAACTGGAGTCGATGGAGTCTCCGTTGCCCGCGGAGCGATCGGAAACCCCTGGATCTTTTCTCAAGTCCGAACACTGGCCGAGGGCCTTCCGTTACCAGTCCCGGATCTGGCGGAACAGCGCCGCGTTCTGGAAATGCAATTCGAACTCTGCCTGCAATTCACGGGCGAGTCCTCTGCATGTAGCACAATGCGAACATTTGGAATCAAGTTCGCTAGAATGCATCCAGAATCTGACAGCGTTCGAAACGCCTTCGCCCAGTCACGGACTCAGGCGGAATGGAGGCAAGTCCTCAATACATGGTACGCAATGCCATGAGTCGAACTATACTTGAAGTGAACCGAGCGGCGTCAGCCCTCGGACTCTTGATCGTTCGGTCCCAGCGCTAACGCCGCTCGGCTCACGTCAATTCCATCGCACGGACTCGATCAGAAGTCGAGCAGAATCGGCACCACGTGCCGCTGCAATTCTCCGGCAGTCACATGGACCTGCTGGTCGTGGTCGACGAAAACATCCACCTCGCTACGAACGCCGAACTCCGACTGATAGATACCTGGTTCGACGGAAAAACAACTTCCTGGCAGAACGCGGCGTGTTTCGTGCGTTTCCAGGTTGTCCATGTTCGCCCCGTTGCCGTGAACTTCCTGCCCGATGCTGTGCCCGGTCCGATGAACGAAATACGGACCATATCCAGCCTGTTCAATGACTGCTCGACAGGCGTCGTCGACCTCGTACCCTTGCAGCGGCAACCCTGCCGCGAAGCGGTCTCGAACAAGCTTGATCGCCGCGTCGCGTGCCGCGGCAACGATCTGGAAAATGGCTTCGTACTTCTCGGGAACAGTCTCCCCGACAAATCCGACACGCGTCAGATCGCTATAGACGGCGCGAGGTTTGTTGAGCTTGGCCCACAGATCGACGAGGACGAAATCACCCGCGCGAATCGGAGCCGTTCCCGTTTCATAATGAGGGTCGCCGCTATTCGCATTCACACCGACGATCGGTGGATGGTAGGTCGTCAAACCATGTTTCGCGAAGTGATCCATGATCACATCCCGCACAGCCGCTTCCGTGGTCTCACCGTGTTCGCGAATCATCTGAGCGATGAACGCCCAAGCGGCGGCATATGCCGAATCGGTCTGCACTCCTGCGGCGAGGTGCATTTCCCACTGGTCCTGGTCCCAGACGGCTTCAAACAGTTGCACAAGGTCGCCCGAAGGGACAATTGTCATGCCATTCGACTGAACCAGTTCGATCGTCCCCGCGTCCACTCGCGAAATATAGGGATTTCCATTGCGAGGCGAATACTCCATCGCCACTTTGGCCGCACCGCGAGTCAGGTTGGCAACTCCGGCTTCAAACTCCTGCCACTTCAGGTAGACCGTCTTGTCACCGGGAAGATGGTCTAGCGCACCGGACTCGATCCGATGGACCAGCTTCCGCGGATTCCCGTTTGCAGGGACGAAGTACATCCATCGCCGCGATCCCATGGTGTCGTCTGCAAACTTCAGGATTCGGCGAGCCAGAATGTTGCTGCCGCGAAAGTCATACAGTAACCAGCCATCCAGGCCCTGGGCTCGAATCGCGGATTGCACGGCTTGAATATCAAACATGGCGGCTGTCACCCGGAAAGAATTGGTTTTCAGAATCAGATCGACGGCAACGAGACGGAGGTTAATCGCTGATGCGGTCTTCGTTCAACGTCGCTGCAGATTCTTTTTTGCCGACATCGTCCTGTAACGCCGGCCTATCGAGCGTGGCGCGGAAGCTTGCTCGTGTCGACTCCAGGATAGGAATTCTCACGTGATGATCTGGGTGCGCTCGAACGAATCAACCGTGAATTCTTCGCGCTCCCCTCGACGGGACCGTCAAAATCGCGGTCCGCCAGTTCGCTGGTCATCAGGCATGCATACTGTTCTTGTTCATTGGCTTCGGCGACCGCAATCGATGCCGTCGAGAGATCAGGATTGACGGTGACGATCATGTTCAGTCCTTCGGGAATGATGGAACCCTGTCCCGACATTTGAATCGCCCGTTCCAGATGAGAGCGAGGTTCGGCCGCTTGAAACTCGAACAAACCCTGGTCGGGGGAGGCCACCTTGAACACGCAATCATTCGCCGCGACTTTAATAGCAGGCGCATCGGCCTGTTCGGCAAGTTCTCCACTCACGCACAGTAACGGTCCACTGTTACGCAGCGTCAGCCGAGACAGATCAAATTGGATCGGATGGGCGACCGCCTTGTGAGAGATCGCAAAACAGGCTCCGTCTCCGAGTTTCAAGCAATTTGAAATGCGGACAACTGACGGCACTTCACCGAACCAGAACGCTGGTCCGTTGAATCGCCAGACCGTGTTCTCAACGTCAATTCGTCGTTCCTCCGCAGCCGTTGGTCGCAGAGCCTGCATCATTGAACTCCAGGCCACGACGGGGCATTCCGGCGAGGCGACGTCTGGATTCCCTGTTGAACGTTGGAACACACAGTCCTGAATCAGCAATCGTTGCGACCGGACATACAACTTCGCGATGACCGGCTCCGCTGGGCGCGGGTCTTCACATTCCACAGTCACGTTGATCAGGCTGACAGTTTCGGCCGCCAGGCGCAACGGTTTGTGACCAATCCGAATGATTGGGTTCACTCCCGTTGCTCCGCGAATCGTCAGTTGGCCCTGACGAAACTCGACAACGTCCACATCATAGGGTCCCGCTTCTGCAAGGATGATTTCCCCGTCAGGTGATCGACTCGGAAGCGGCAACAATCCGTTCTCCCGATGTTCCGAATTTGCGCCCTCCCCAGATTCAACTGGTGTCAAGGCGGCGACCGTTGACGGTGAATGTGACTGTAGTAACTGAATAGTATCGAACACGCATTGCTTGATTGACAGAAGTTCGTTCTTCATTCCACGGTCGGCAAACGTCAGTGCCGAACCCGCCACGATGAACAGGCAGACAGCGATCCAGGGCCAGCGACGTTGGACGATTCCATCCGCCGGCTGAGCAAAGTGCGGGACCGCGCCGTCAAACCCTTTGCGATACCGCTTCAGTCGAGATCGTGAGGCGATTCCAGGCCGACCCCAACGGCGTAGCAGATCGTCAAACGAACAGGGCCTTTCGTTGGGGATCGGTGAAGTCATCGCGAAAATGGCTTCCGCGACATTGAGGGAAGTATCAGGAGCCCACGTTCGAACATCCGCGATTCGCTGAGTCTGGTGGGCCGCCAGCTTCATCAACGGATCGGCCATCGGATAGGGAGGTCGTCCGGTCAGCAGTTGCCACAACAGGCATCCCACTGAATAGATTTCGGAACTGGCGTTCGGCGCGGCGCCAGTCCCAATCAGTTCGGGGGCTGTCCCGTCATAGGCATCCAGCGCCAACGAATCGTGAATCGTCAGTTCAGAACAGACTGCGGGACGAATTCCGGCATCGACCAGGACCACAGAACCTCCTGTGGTCAGCCGAACATTTGCCAGGCGAATTTCCCCATGTGACAAACCGCGACCGTGGAGCGCCGCCAGTCCTGAAGCAAGCTGACGCGCGATGTCCACGACAATCGGGAACGGGAACCGGCCTCGACGGACCAGCAGGTCTGCCAATGTCAATCCGGGCACATACCGACTGACGACAGTAATTCCTTGTTCCACTTCCGTGTCGAGTAATCGCGGAACCACGACGTGGGGATGCGACCAACCCTCTGTTTGTTCCTGCAGCTTTTGCAGACGCGCTCGACAGTCTGGAATGGATTCGATCGCAATTTCCAACCGCTTCAGAACACATTGCTCTCTGCGTCCGGGAAATTCCGCCAGGAACGTTGTTCCATGAGGACCGTGCCCCAGTTTGTCGACGATGACATACGGACCAAGGCGCAACTGTTCGGCCTGACCCACGTCAAGTATGTGAGCCTGGTACGGGGTCAGCCGACGAAGTTGGACCAGCGCGTCGATCCAGACCGAGTCGAATGCAGGAAGATCGTGTGCCAGCCGGCGCACGCCTGCTCGCGCCCGACGAAAATCCGCGGGGCGGCAAAGTTGCAACTCAGTGAGTCGCCCAACAAGTTCGTCTGAGGCCACCAGCGGAGATTGACTCAATTTGAGCACGACGCCGAAATCCTTTTCGCATCGAAACTTGCGGCCGATTTGGAACGGACACGCGGAAAACGTGCTTGACGATCATCGTTTAGGGAATTGTCGCAGAAATTGTCGATCCGAACAAGATGGATGCGGCCAGTGGGCAGGGCGGTTCACTTAGTTATGCGGCGCGTTTTTGTAGCCGAGTTACTCCGCAACTCGGTTTCGTTTTGCGGAGCAAAACGACGACAAGAGCCCGCTCGACCACAGCACGCGGATCAATCAACTGAACCGCACTGGGTCAGAGGAGTCACCGGCAAAAACCACCGACACTTCCGCCAAGTGTTGTATTTGAAGTTTTTACAACGCTCAGACAGCGTAAAACTTACAATCCTCACAATCGGGCGGTCGACGAAAAAAACGGCGACTCGTCGCAGTTCATTCACATGTAAAGAGTTGCATTCACACTCTGTTTTTTCCACGTTTGGCCACGCGTTGTGGCACGTTTGGTGCAATAGCAACCTTTCGGTGTCAAACACCATCAGTCAAACGAATACCCGGATCAGTCAACTGACTGTTACCGAGATTCTATTTCCCCGCCGGCCCGAGGGAGACGGGCCACGCTCTGCCCACAGACCCACGTCTAATTTCATGCCGAATCAGGCCGGGACGTTACCCGCAACGTCCCGGCCTCTCACCTTCTTTGGCTGCGAAACCGTTACACAAATGACGCGTATGGGACTGTGCGACTAACCGTGGATGCGAATTCGACATGGAGGTCAGGAGGAGTTCCAGACAGCTTTTTTGTGCAAACCGGGTGCGATCCTTGACCGGTAGCCATGCAGGTTCCAAGAATGCAGCCTGCAGCGCATCCGGCCGAAGGACCTTCCAGATAATATCGACCTGCTTCCAATGATTGTGACCATCGACGGCCCCGCCGGGACGGGTAAAAGCACTGTGGCCCGAATCCTTGCCAGCCGGTTGGGTTTCGCATTCCTGAACACAGGGGCGATGTACCGCGCGGTCGCGTATGCCTGTTTGCGGCAAGATATTGCGTTCGAGGATCAGGAGGCTGTGGGAAACGTGCCCCAGTTCCTGGAGATCCTGTTCTCCAACAATCGATTGTTTCTGAACGGTGAAGACGTGACTGAGGCGATTCGGGGTCAGGAAGTCACTCAGGCTGCGTCTCTTGTGGCGGCCAATGAACGCGTCCGTCAGCGGCTAGTTGAATTACAGCGAATCGTCGCCCACGGAGTAGACTTGGTGACCGAAGGTCGTGACCAGGGGACGGTTGTCTTTCCCGACGCCGAATGCAAATTCTTTCTGACGGCGTCGGCCGAAGAGCGTGCACGTCGACGTCAGCGCGAACTGCGGGACAAGGGCGATTTCGTTTCGCTCGATGATTTGATGAATCAACAGGAACTGCGAGACCTGCGGGACGAGACTCGAGCCTGCTCGCCACTGAAACCGGCCGTTGATGCTGCTATCATTGATACGACGGCGATGTCGCTGGAAGCGGTTGCCGGGCATTTGGAGGCGATGATACTGCAGCGAAACGTCGCCGCACGGACCCGATGAATGCATTGCGGATCAGCCGCATTCGTGCAATGAATCAATGAATTCCGAATGAAGATTCTGATCTTTTAGGAATTGTCCATTTTGCATACTACTACCCACCCGACTCCTCATACGAATTTGGAAACGGAGGTGAACTCGTAAGCAATCGAGGCCATCATGCACGAAATCCATGCTTTTCCGATTCTGGGTTTTCGTGAACCGTTCAATTGCCTGAGCCATGCCATTGGCGCGTGCGTTTTCTCAGGACTGGCGATCGTGCTGCTTCGTCGTGGACGAGGTGACCGTATGCGAATGGTCAGCCTGGCAGTCATGGCATTCGCGACCGTCCAGACACTCATCTTGAGCACGATCTATCACATGAACTGGCCCGGTCCGTTCCGCGAGATTATGTTGCGAGCGGATGTCGCGGGCATCTTCTTATTGATGGCCGGGTGCTTTACTCCGGTTCACATGATTCTGTTCCAGGGGTCTGCTCGGTCCGTTCCATTGATTTTTGTCTGGACCGTGGCACTGGGAGGAATACTGTTGCGAATGCTGTATTTTGATCGCCTGCCAAACATCGCGGGAATACTGATCTTTCTGGCGTTGGGATGGGGTGGCGCTGTCACGGCCGCCGTCGTGTGGCATCGATTCGGGTGGAGGTTTGTTCGCTCCGCCGTCCTGGCGGGGCTGGTCTACACGATCGGGGCGATCTCGCTCCTGGTCCACCGTCCAATGATCGTGGACGGATTGATCGGACCTCACGAATTGTGGCATCTGGCAGTACTGAGCGGACTGGGTCTGCACTGGAATTTCGTCTTTCAATTTGCATCGGGATTGCGTCCCGGAACGGAAATCTGGAGGTTGCCCGGTATGATTCCCGTCGCCGCTCCGCAACTGACCATGGTCCCCAGCGAGTATCGACCGTCGTTCGAGCCTCTCCATTCACAGCGGCATCTCTCCTCAGAGGAATTCGAACGGCGTGCCTCGTGAGTAAAACCTTATTGGTAAGTGCAAATCAATAATCCAGTCGAACCTTACTCGGCTTTCCTGTCGCGGAGCGACGGGGCTACTTTCTGTGAGATCCTCTTCTTCCCGACACGTTGCGTCCACCACCAATGAGCGACTGCATCCTGGTCGCAGGATCCCAAGCCGCATGGCTGTGACGATGCGGGTGCGGGTGGTATCCTTTCTGGAACATCGCACTTCGGTTCGAACATCCGGAAGTGCACGGGATATTCCACATCAAGGAAGTTTGCACATGTCATCAGAAGTTCCGCTGATTGCCGTCTTCGTCGATTTCGAAAACCTGGCCATCGGCGTCCGAGACATGAAATCCGGCGCATTTCAAATTCAACTGATCCTGAAGAGATTGCTGGAAAAGGGACGCATCGTTCACAAGCGAGCGTATTGCGACTGGAGTCACTACCGGGACGCCGTCCGTGAATTTCACACGCAGGGAATCGAGTTGATCGATATCCCCCAAACCAAAATGAGCGGCAAGAACAGCGCGGATATTCATATGGTGGTCGATGCGCTCGATCTGTGCTACTCGAAACAGCACATTGATGTATTTGCACTGATTTCCGGTGATAGTGATTTTTCCCCGCTGGTTTCCAAGCTGAAGGAGAACAACAAGCGAGTCCTGGGATGCGGCGTGAAGAGTTCAACGTCCGACCTGTTGATCGCCAATTGCGATGAATTCATTTACTACGATGATTTGATCCGCGCGGCGCAAAAACCAAAGCCGGTTGTCACCGTCAAGCCAGGCAAAAACAAGGACGACAAGAAGCAGGAAGCAAGTGATCGATTGCTGGAAGTCCTGCAATCGCTCGAACAGGACTACGATCCTGTCTGGGGATCGATGCTGAAGCAGACGATTCGACGAGTGTATCCAGGCTTCAACGAAGGGTACTATGGATACGGCAGCTTCTCCGACATGATTGAAGACATCGCCGACAGCGGATTGATTGAATTGGACTACGACGAAACTCGCGGCAATTACGAAATTCGCCGCAAGAAGAAGTAGGAGCGACGCATTCGATTATTCCCCAAATTGTCGTGTTTTCGAGACTCTGATTGAACTCTCCGTTGCGCCGCCCTATTTTATAACGTTCGCGGTAAAGAAAAGAGGCATTCACCTCGATTCCGCTCGCACGATCAAATGTCGCACTTCCCGCCGCGCGGAGTAGAACGGAAGTGTTTCAAATCAGGTTTTTGTTCGGGGGAGGGCTTTCATGGTCAAACCATTTCCGTTGTCAAACCTGTTGTGTCAATTACTCCTGCTGGTCTTCTGCCTGGTCGCCGCCGGCAGGGTGCATGCGGAAAATGCCCCTGCATTTCCATCCGATCCGAATGCGTGGATCAACTCCGGACCGCTAACAATCAGCGGATTGAAGGGGAAGGGAATTGTTCTGTGGTTCTTCGAGGAAGCAAGTGACAAGTGCCGCGCGCGCTGGCCGGAACTGATGAAAACCGCCGAGAAATGTGAGGGTCAACCCGTCGTTTTCATCGCCGTCAATTCAGGAAATCCGCGCGCCGCAGTCGACGCCTACGTTCAGGAAGTGGGAGTCAAAGCGCCGTGGCTGGTCCTTGTCGATCCAAACCGCGATTTCGAAAAAGCGTGTCAGTTGATCAAAGAGATCAGTCCGGGTGACGATGAGTCGCAGATTCGTTACATCAAACCAGACGGCGAAATCCTGCCCGGTTTGACGGACGACATTGAAGAGGCTGCGAAGAAGGCCCTGGAAGGGGCCGAATGGAAGATGAGTCCCAGGGGCCTTCCCGAATCGATGAGAGCGACTTGGCTGGCCGTCGAAATCGGCAATTACAAGGGATTGGCGGCCCCCTTGAAGAAGGCAATGGCTTCGCCCAAGACGGACATCAAGGAAACAGGCAAATCGTTGATGGACATTGTTCAAAAGGAAATGAACGAGTATCTGACCACCATCAAGGAAGCTCAGGAGGCCGGAAATTCCTTCAAGGCCTACGAAGCAGTCACCGAATTGTCCGATCATTTCATGGGTTTCGAATTGCCCAAGGAAATTGCCACATTGAAAAAGGATCTGTCCAAGGACGCGAAAGTCAAAGCAGGCATCTCCGCAACCAAAACGCTGGAAGCGGTCCGCAAGCAACTGGCGAACGCCGAGAGCGGCGGAAAGAACAAGGCCCATGACAAGGCCATGAAGGTGCTGGATAAGATTATCGCCGATTTTCCCGAAACATCGCTGGCCCGGCAGGCGAAAGGTCTAAAGGATTACTCGGAGTAGTTCGTAACCATAAGCGGTACTAATCCTCGCCCCTGGACGGCGACGTAGTATCCGGATTTCACATGAGACCAGGATTCTACCTGACCATCCGGCCACGTGCATTCCAGTTGTTCGAATTCCGGCAGATCCTTCAGCCCGAAATGCAGTTCCAGGGCAGATGCGGACTGAAAGCTTCCGCCTCCGGCAACGTCACGCAGCAACACGGGTGAAACCCCCTTGGCGACGACACGCGTTCCAATGCCACTTCGAGGCGATCGTCCTCGCCCCACGGGTTTGATCACCACGCTTGTTCCCGGTGCGGGAGTCTCATTCAGCAGCAGGACCGACGGATCTGCCTGCTGGGAAACAACCACGTCCAGATCGCCATCCCTGTCGATGTCCCCGATGGCCAGGCCTCGCCCGATCCATTCGGACGTGAAATATGCCCCTGCTGATGCGGCGACGTCCGTGAAACGGCCGTTCTGGTCATTGCGGAACAGGTGCGGCCTCATCTTGTAGGGTTCCTGCCCCAGCCAGCTTCGATCTTCGATGTGGCCTGTGGCGACAATCAGATCGAGCCACCCATCGTGATCGACATCGATGAATTCCGTTCCAAATGCCAGTGTGGAACGACTGGGCGCCCCCAGTCGCGAGTAGGCCGACATGTCGACAAACCCGCGTCCGTCCACATTCCGAAACAGCGTATTTGCCTCCAGGTAGAAATTGGTGACGAACAAGTCAATCCACCCGTCGCGGTCGTAGTCGCCGTGTGCGATTCCCATCGCCGAGGTCGCTTTGCCCTCACCGTTGATTGCCACCCCGAATTCCATTCCTCGTTCCTCAAAATGGACCGGAAGTGTTTCCGATTCACGAATTTCGGGATCGGATCGGATGTACAGAAAACTGGGGGTACTATCGTTCGCAACGAAAACGTCCATGAATCCGTCACCGTTCAAATCGCAGGCAACCACGCCCAGCCCCTTGCCATCGAGTCCGACAATTCCTGCAGCGATGGTGACATCGACGAATCCTCCCTGCCCATCGTTGATGAACAGGACATCGTCGAGTGCCGGGAACAGCGTCGGCGAACATTGAACGCTTCCCGAAGGGCTGCGCGGCTCGCGGCAGACCTTCGGTGGATCATCATCCGCTTGCAAATACCCGACGACATACAGATCCAATAGGCCATCTCCGTTCAAATCCGCGAGCGCGGCACTTGTTGCCCAGGTGTCGACAATGGCGTGCGACGACTCGCCGGTTTGCAGGAAGGTCCCGTCCCCATTGTTGTGCCACAGTTCGCTCCGGCCATACGCCGTGACGTAGATGTCCGGAAAACCGTCGTCATCGACATCACCGACAGTGCATCCCGTGTGGAATCCCCATGACGTCATTCCGGAGGGTGCAGTCACTTGCTGCAACGTCCCTGTATTTCGAAACAGTTCATTCGTGAATCCCTGAGTGACGTGCTTGCGTGGTAGCCGGGATCCCTGAGTAAAAAAGAGGTCTAATTGACCATCCAGATCGTAGTCGAACGCAGCCACGCCACCTCCAGGTCCCTCCTGAATCAGGTGTTTATCACCAATATCGTCATAACGCATAAAGCGCAGATTCCAATCCGTTGACGCATTTCGGAAAGCAAACGACCTCCCGGCGCTGGCAGTAACGGAGGCAGGTTGATCCACAGGCGCCTTTACGACACCCGCCGCGCGCGATTCGCTTGCCGATTTCGAAGTTGGGGTTGGACCAAGTGTCGGTGGTGACGTCTGGTTGCAACCAAACAGCAATCCTGCCAGCAGCGTCAAGGCCGATAGCCTGGTTTGCCTCAAAAAGATGTCTGGAGCTTTCTGCCCATACTTCACCTTCGGCTGCAACACCATACTCACGATTCCAGATCCCTCTTTTAGGCACCGCCTCGATTGTCGGGCCCCGTCGAACACGAGGGAAAGGTCATCGCGAAGTTTTCGACTGACTGTCATGGTGAGTCATCCTTCAACGATTGATCACCACCGGACTGTTGCCGATCAAACCGTTCCGTGGCAGCCCGGACTCGGTCCATGGTCGGATTCAATCGGCGAGCGCAACGAATCATCACAGCTCGTGCGCGGTTCAGGTTGATTTCCTCGCACAACTCCGCCACGTCCAGAAAGGAATTTGGATTGGACGAATCCTGAATGGTCTTTCCCAAGTGGTTCTGGATGCGAGCCAGCCAGGTCGCCATTTTTAGTCCCTGGTTTTGGCTGCTTTTATCATTCAACATTCGAGCGGCCTGGGCCAGCCCCTGCCACGCTTCAATGCATGTTTCGTCCTGCAGTAGAACCTGCTTGAATGACTCAGCCGCCTCTCGATAATTCCTCTTCCGCATACCATGCGATCCACGTTGAAGAAGCAACAACCAGGGGTCATCATCAGTCCGCGGCGGCGACTCCTCGATCAGTTTTTCCGCGTCATCGAACTCGCCCGCCTCAAGCAGGCAGGCGATGTAAGCGGAGCGCGCCGTCAGATTCGCAGGATGATCACTGAAGACAGTCGCAAGAATCGGACGGGCCTGGGCCACCTTCCCCTGCCCCGTCAGGTAACGTCCCATGGCAATCTCCAGGACAGGCGAGGAATCGGATGCGGCCCGGAATTCTTCCAACCATCGGACGGCATCCAGTCCGTTCCATCGCAGCAGGCTTGGAAAGCAGCCAATCACGGCTTCAAACGGGTCTTCCTCGCGGCGCAAAATCACGCCGCGGAGCAGTCGGTGCCGTTCCTCGAATCGCAGTTCCACTTCCAGAATATGCCGCAGACGTTGACGGGCATCGATCAGGAACCGCGGCTCAATCGTCGCGGATTCTTCTTCGAGCGCAATGACTTCGCGAAGCTGCTGTTCCGCCTTGATCGCCTGATGCAACCCCAGCAAAGTTCGCCCCTGCTGATATCGGGCCATCCTGCCGTATTTTGGATCGGACGTGGGAATCGCCGCAAAGCATTCCACGGCGGACGACAAGCGATTCTTGCTCAAGAACCATTCTGCCAGCCATGACAAAATATCCATCCGGTCGCCCGCGCGGCCATATTTCAATTGATAGGCTTCGCAAGCCAGTTCGTATTCCTGCGCCGTAACTGTGCGAGGCAACTTTTGATCGTTACCTTCCTTCGGCCAACACCACAGAGCGACAACTCCGCAGGTTGCAACGAGGAAGCCAACAAGGATTGGGCTCCGCCGCAAGAGCTGAAATGATCGCGAATTCGTTGGGCCGACGTCTGTCATTTTCCGGCGAATTGGCCAAGAAAGAAATGTTGGCAAGCAGCTTTCGAATAAGGATTTACCGAACGGCTTGCTTTACGATATGGCTGTTCGAGGAGCAGAAGGCGTTAGAGTTCAGCAATTGAATGTGCGATCAGACGGGGATGCAATGCATTGGAGACGATATTTGGAATTAATCTTCATTTTCCAATTGTTTTTCGGCACGGCGTGATTTAGGCTGCAAAATACTGCAGCCCGGACGGCGAATCGTCACTCTTGCTTCACTTTTCCGATTTCATCTCCCGATACGTATCTTGAGGACATTTTTTTGTCCTCATTTGCTATTTCCGTTATTCCATTTCTCGTTCTTTGTTCCCATCTCTCGGAGACGTTGCGATGATTTCCAAACCTGTTATTCGACCGAGGTATCGAGCATTTACGTTAATCGAGTTGTTGGTGGTGATCGCAATCATCGCCGTACTGATAGCGCTGCTTTTGCCCGCGGTCCAGCAGGCGCGCGAGGCCGCGCGACGGACGCAATGCAAGAACAACATGAAGCAGCTCGGATTGGCCTCGCATAATTACCATGATACGTTCTTGCGTTTTCCGGCGGCGATTTACTTCACGAACGGAACATCGATGGTCGGCTCTTACCAGCAAACAGGTAACTTCGGGCCGAGCTGGCTCATTTCTTTGCTTCCGAACATCGATCAGGCCCCCCTGTACAATTCGTACAATTTCAATCAGATGTCGAATTCTTCCGCAAACCAGCCAATTATCCAAACCGTTATTACCGCATTCAACTGCCCGAGCGACCCTGGCAACGTCAACGGGAACAAGTTTGTCGGGTTTGGATTCACCTGGGCGCGAGGTAATTATGCGGCCTCGGGGATAGGATTCGGTAACGTACCGACTTATCCGTTTCTCAACATTGGGGCTGCAGACCGTGGAGCGCTGGGATATGACTATTGGCCAAACATCTCATCTATCACGGACGGAACATCGGTGACGTCCTTATCGTGGGAAATTCGTGCCGGAAAACAGAACAATGATCAGCGTGGCGTCTGGGCACTGGGAAAAGTGGGAAGCGGTTATGTCGGAGATTGTTGGAGTCCCACCCAAACTGGTGATTGTTTCGGAATCAACGATAATAATGTTGCCGGCGACGACGTTAATATGTGCGGTCAGCAGGGGAGTAATACCGACGGGATGGGATGCTGGGGTGGGAATGACGGTCAGGCGGGGCCAAAGAGCAAGCACATTGGTGGAGTGCATGCCTTGATGTGCGATGGTTCCGTCCGGTTTGTCAATCAGAACGTCAACGACAACGTTTTGCGGGCCGTCGTCAGCGCGGGTGGCGGCGAAGTGGTCGGCGACTACTGATTTCCATTGGCTGTCAGAATTGATTTGAGAGGTGAGCCTGAATCAGCTTGGGTGTCTCAGAACGCATTAGTGAAGGATGGACCAGGAATGTTTTCTTATCGTTTCATTGTGATCGCTTCGGCCCTGCTTGTCGGTTGTGGTGGTTCCGTGCCTCCCAAGCCGACAGTGGAAACCTCTTCACCTGCTGTCAAGGCGGACCTTGCCAAACAGCACCAGGAACGGAATGCGAAATCGGAAACGGATTCTAAGCCCGCTGAAGCGCCGAAGTGATGAATGACGACCGTTGCCGGGGGCGAATACAAGGAAATGGAACAGGGTAAATCCGCCCGTTTCTTGTGATGATTTGTGTCCAAGTGATTGTTTTTAGCAAGGCCCGCGGGTCGTTTTCCGCGGGCCTTGCTGTTTCGATGCGGTCACCTTGGCACGGATTCAGAAGTGATGGGGAAAAGTCCGCGACCTTGAACTGCAATGTAGTACCCAGCCGTCACGCTGGACCAGCGGTCAATGTGGCCGTCGGGCCATGTGAATTCCAATTCATCCAACTGCGGTCTGTCGCCGAATCCGAAATGCAGTTCGAGCGCAGAAGCGGATTGAAAACTGCCACCGCCTGCGATATCTCGCAGCAGAACCGGGGTCACTCCGGTCGCAATAGCGCGCGTTCCGATTCCGCATCGCGGGGAACCGATCCGCCCGATCGGTTTGATGACGACGCTGTGGCTGCCGGGTGCAGATTCATTGAGGAGTAGCACCGCGGGATCTTCTCGATGCGAGATCACGACATCCAAATCTCCATCGCGGTCGAGGTCACCGAGTGCCAGACCACGCCCGAGTGATAGTGATCTAAAGTACGATCCAGCATTGTCCGCAACGTCAGTGAATTTTCCATTCTGGTCGTTACGGAACAATTGCGGTTGCATCCGGTATGGCTCGTTGCCGCTCCAGGAGCGATCTTCGATGTGCCCCGCCGTCACAACCAGATCCAACCATCCGTCGTTGTCCACGTCCAGAAATTCGGCGCCGAATGACAATCGCAGACGGCTGGACGGACCGAGCCTGGATTGCGCCGAAACGTCGACAAACCCACTTCCCCCGATGTTATGAAAGAGAATATTTGGCTCAAGATAGAAATTCGTGATGAACAGATCGAGCCAGCCGTCCCGGTCGTAATCTCCGTGTGCGACCGCCATTCCCGAGATCGTTCGTCCTTCGCCGGTGAGCGCAACTCCGAATTCCGCTCCCTTCTCTTCGAATGTTGGAATGGCAGGTCCGCTGTCTTCCGCTGGAGCATTCCTGCCAGTTCCCACATAAAGGAATGTTGGGGTTCCATCATTCGCGACGACGATGTCCAGGTTTCCATCTCCGTTGATGTCGCAGGCCGCCGCCGCCAGCCCTTTTCCGTCCGTTGCTGTGATTCCCGCGACACGAGTCACATCAGTGAAACCACCGCGTCCATTATTGATGAATAGAAAGTCATCCAGAGCGGAAAAGAATGCCGGCACGCATTGCACCGTACCGGTCGGGCTGCGCGAATCCTTGCAGATCCTGGGTGGATCATCGTCAGCGATAACGTACGTCACGACGTACAGATCAAGCAGACCATCGTCGTTGAAATCCGCTAGGATGGCGCTTGTGCTCCACGAATCAACCACGGCTTCATCAGTCTTCTGAAAGGTTCCATCGCCGTTGTTGCGCCACAGCGATGTCTTTCCATAGGCAGTAACATACAGGTCCGGAAATCCGTCGTCGTCGATGTCCCCAACAGTAGCTCCCGTGTGAAAACCATGTGACGTCAAGCCTGCAGGTTCCGTTGTTCTCTGCAAGTGATCAATGTTGCGAAACAGTTCGTTGGAATACTCATTCGTGACTTTCGTTCGCGGAAGTCGACTTCCCTGACAGAAGAAAAGGTCCAATCGGCCATCGAGGTCATAATCAAAGACCGCGACGCCTCCGCCGGTGACCTCCTGTATCAAGTTTTGACCGCGGATATCGTCAAAACGCATGAAATCCAGATTCCATTCTTTTGTCGCGTCCCGAAATTGAAAAGACGGGCGCGCCAAATCGGGCTGACGGGTCGTGGTTTCGGAGTGCGGCACGAGATCGGGCTCGGACTTTGATGGCGAATCGACAACGGAGGCAGGACCGGTAGGTGTTCTCGGAGCTTGCTCACAGGCCGAAATGAACACAAGAAAACAGAATAGACTCAACGTCAGGAAGCGCTTGTCGCTCCCAGACGCAATCGAGTTCGCGCAGAACTTCATTTCAATATTCTTTCTCACGGCCCCAACAGCGGCGGTTGTTGTTCGACAACCAACCGTTCCCTGAAAAGCGTCACAGACCTGCGGACACGATCATCATCCGGTGCAATCCGCCACGCCCACCGCGCCATGACGGCGCCTTCGCGAATCAGATCGCACTCAGCACACAGATCAGCGATATCTAAAAACGAGTCTGGATTCGCCGAATCCCGGGTGATCCTGCCAAGGCGATCCTGAATTCGTCCCAAGGCTGAAACCATTTCCAGGGCTTTGATGCGGCGGGGAGCATTTCCCATCAGTCGCGTCGCGCTGACAAGCCCCTGCCAAGCTTCCGTAGCGGTTTGATCCTGTTGCAACACCTGCTCGAATGCAGCCATTGCATCTGTCGGATTTCCGGATTGATTGGCGAACCAGCCGCGCAACAGCAGCAGCAGCCAGGGGTCATTCGAAGATCGGGGGGGCAATCTCTCGATCAACAGCCTGGCCTTGTCGAGTTCTCCTTGCTCGCGCAGGCAGTCGATCAATGCAGCGCTGACCCAAAGATCCTTCGGATGTTCGCGAATCACAGATTCGAGGATGGAATGTGCTTCTTGAAGCTTACCTTGCCTGATTTGGTAACGGCCGTAGGCCACTTCCACCCAGGAGTTCCGTGGCCCGGCGGCACGAAACTCCTCGATCCAATGAATGGCAGCGGGACCGTTCCAGCGCAACAGGCTTGGGAAACAGGCGGCCATTGATTCAAATGCGTCGTCCTCATTCCGTTCGATCACGCCGCGCAGCAACTGGTGTCGCTCTTCAAATCGAAGCTCGACTTCGAGAATATGTCGCAAACGCTGTCGCGCGTCGATCAGATATTCTGGATTGATCGACGGAGACGCCTGTTCGAGAGCAATGAACTCGCGAAATTGTTGTTCGGCTTCGACAGCCCGATGCAATTCCAGCAGAGTCCGTCCCTGCTGATGGCGAGCCAGTCGGCCATACTTGACCTGGGGCGTCGGGATGGCCTCAAAACAGGCGACCGCATCCGCGGGCCGCTGACGCGCCAACAACCACTCGGCAAGCCAGGAAAGAGCGTCGAATCGATCGGCAGCGTGTCCGTATTTCAGTTGAAAAGCCTCGCGTGCGAGTTCAAATTCACGGAACGAGACACCGGATGGCAACTGTTCGTTTTGCGGATTCGTCCGCCACTTCCGCATCGTCGCAAGACATGCAGACATCACAATCAGTCCGAGGATTACCCAAGACCAGCGGAAAATCGTGTTCCGCGGTTGTGTTGGAGATTCAGGTTTGGGACACGGATTAGACATTCCATTCGCCATTCAGAAAATCGGAATCGCTTTCGTGGCCGTTGATTCTTGGCTATTGTGGCTGGAGATGAAGGCTTCAATCAATAAAAGGGATAACAAAGTGAGATTCTTCTGTCCGTTGGTGGTCTTATTTGCGCTTTCTGCAATGTCGATCGGCTGTTCAAAGACTGAGGACAAAAAAGTTCCGCCGATGACGCCCGAAACAAAGGCCGCCAACGAAAAGGCCCATGAAGAAGCCAAGGCAAGGGCAGCCAAACCAGCAACTTCCGACGCCGCCCCAAAATGACGGCGATCATTTCTTCAATGTCTCGAATTGATCCTGATGGCAGAACCGGCCCGGCCCTTGGACCGGGCCGATTGGCTTTCAGTCTCTTGACTTTCTTGAACTGCCGGTTCGACCTTTCCGTCCCACCTTTACCTCAGTGAAACCTGATTTTTACGCGACGCTGGCGCAATTTTGTTACTCATCGGATAAACTGCATGTTTTAATGTTGTCCGATTCAGGTGCAACCGCTCCATTGTCATTTTGTCGTTGACAGCCCATCACCTTTGGCTGACATTTCAAATTCCTTTCGTGATTCTTCTGGTAGCCAGTTTCTTCCACTTTTCATTTTGGAGGCTCCATGACAAAGCTCAGGTCAATTCTCCGACTGAGGTACCGGGCGTTCACGTTGATTGAACTGCTGGTGGTGATTGCAATCATCGCGGTTCTGATTGCCTTGCTTCTGCCTGCGGTGCAACAAGCTCGTGAAGCGGCTCGACGAACTCAATGCAAGAATAACATGAAGCAACTCGGATTGGCGCTTCATAATTATCATGACACATTCAAGCTGTTTCCCGCTTCGATGTATTTCAGCAACTTTCCTAGCGGAGGTCTGGTTGGTTACCAGCAGTCGAACGGCGCCACTCAACATGGTCCGAGCTGGCTGGTGGCAATGTTGCCGTACTTCGATCAGGCCCCCTTGTATAATCAAGTGAATTTCACGCAGTCGATGGGAAGCGCCGCGAATGCTTTGGTTGTCGGCACCAATATTGCGGGACTGAAATGTCCCAGCGACGCCTACAATGTGCAAAAATTCCAGGATACGGGCAACATGGGTCCGAACCTGTGGGCACGAGGAAACTACGCGGCATGCGGCTACGGACCGGGAACTTTCAACGGCGTGAGCGTTGGCGAATCGTTGGCGAACTTTGGACAGATGAACGCCATGATGAGAGGTATCATGGGGCCGAATGGGTGGGGTGGCATCAACATGGTGACGGATGGAACATCGAACACGATTGCGTCGTGGGAAGTGCGAGCGGGAGCAACGATTAACGACATTCGCGGAACGTGGGCCAGCGGTCGATGTGGCGCCTCATTCACGATGGATTGCAACAACCCCAGCGGTCTAGTGAACAGTGGCGATTGCCTGGGAATCAATGACAACCAACCGGCAGGCGACGACGTTTTGAATTGCAGTTCATTGACGAATGTGGGGATGGGCTGCTGGCCCAACGGCGATGGACAGTCGGGCCCCAAGAGTCTGCACGTCGGTGGAGTTCACGCATTGTTGTGCGACGGAAGCGCGCGGTTTATGAATCAGAATCTGGATGGGGCGACGATGGCGGCACTGACGGCCGCTGGTGATGGATACGTTTTTGGGGATTACTAAAATGAATGCGCCGATTTCGCGTCGTGACTTGCTTCAAGCCACTGTAGCGGCAGGGGCCGCCGTCTCTCTTACCTCTTTGGGAACTCAATCCATGTTTGCCGCGGAAGAAAAGGCCGTCGTTAATGGACGGATTCAGCAATCGATCGTCTTCTGGTGTTTCAACGTCTCGGGAGACAAATGGGATATCGAAAAGACGTGTCAGGTTGCCAATACCCTGGGTTGTAAATCGATCGAGATTTGTGGACCGGAAACCTGGCCGACCCTCAAGAAGTACGGGTTGACGTGTGCTATTGCGCCAAACGGCATGCCGGGGGCTCCGTTCATGAAGGGATTCAACAATCCCAAGTATCACGAGCAAGTGATCGCGACCACGGGCAAGATGATTGAAGACTGCGCCGTGGCCGGGTATCCGAGCGTTATCGGATTCACAGGCTACAAATGGCGCGATGCTGAAGATCCAAAGAGCGGCGAAATCTCGCTCGAAGAGGGTGCGGACAACTGTGTCGCGGGGTTGAAGAAAATTGCGGGCCTGGCCGAGAAGAAGGGTGTGACTCTCTGTATCGAGCATCTGAATACTCGAGATAGCTCACACCCCATGAAGGGGCATCCGGGTTATCAGGGGGACGACATCGATTATGTCTGTAACATCGTCCGCCGAGTCGGATCACCGCGCATCAAAGTTCTATTTGACATTTATCACGTTCAGATTATGAACGGCGATGTCATCCGGCGCATCGAAGAATGTAAGGACGTCATCGGCCATATTCACACGGCAGGCAATCCGGGACGTGGTGAACTGGATGACAATCAGGAAATCAACTACCCGCCCATCATGCGAAAGCTGTTGCAGATCGGCTACAAGGGATTCGTCGGCCAGGAGTTCATCCCGACGCGTGATGCCCTGGCGGGATTGCGCCAGGCGGTGAAGTTGTGCGACGTCTGACGAAGACTCAATCGACGACTCGCACCTGCATCCAGGTTTCGGTCGACCATTCGCGGATGGTTCCGTCGAAACTGCCCGAGTAGAGTGATCCCGAATCCGGCGCAAACTGCAGGGTCCGAACGATTCCTTCGTGACCCTGCAGGCGCCGCGCGGAATGACTTGAGGCGACAGCGTAGACAAGGACATCGGTGGATCCATTGGAGGACGTGGCGATCCATTTTCCATCTGGCGAAAAAACAATCGCCATCGGAAAGCCCCAGAGGATTTTTGGGTCTGCAGGCGTTTTCCAAATGCAGTTCAACGACCGGGCGTCATGCATCTGAACCCGTCCGCTGTCGTCAACAAACGCCAAAAAGCGTCCATCGTCGCTCCAGGCGAAAGCGTTGTAGGGCGCATCGAATTTTAATCCGTCCACCTCTGGTGTTCCCGTTTCCGGATCGTAAAACGTGACCGCTCCATCCGATTGCGTGACACACATGCGGCGGCCTGATTTGCAAAGCCTCATCCGGACGATCCAGGAATCCGCATTCAACTGATAGCAGATTTCCTTGAATTCGCCATTTTCGAAATGACAGCCGCGAACAAAGCCTTCGGGAGTTATGCAAACAGCCAGACTTCCGTCGGAAGATACGGCGGCATCGACGATCACGTCTCTCGATGGGGATGACTGACCAAGCAGAACGCCCTGGCCGTCGCGCGTCACGGCCATGATATCATCATGGCCGCATAACAATGTCATGGCACCATCACCACTGTGCGCCAGCGCGGATAGATCCCTCACCGAGAGTGGAAGGACTTGTTCATAGTCTCCATTGGAAAGATTCAAGCGCACGACTCCTTCATGTGGACGATAGACCCACATCCTTTGCCCGTCGAGGTCTACCGACAAGCGATGAACGCTTCGCTCTGAGCATCCACGGAACAGTAATTTCGCTGCATTTGACTCACCGAATACAGCCGGCAAAAGTTGCGATCCAACCCAGAACAAACTGGTCAACGAGACCAGCACGACCATCACTTCACCAATGGCAATTATTCCCGCTCGATGCTCCATCGCCGGAAAGAATGCCTGATTGCTGGAACAGGAATTTGGAAACTTCATCAGTCTCTTCCTTCGAAAGAGTTTCGCACCGTATTTTCCGTGCGACGATACGCGCGCACGTTCAGCCGTGAAGAACGCTCTTCCAGTTTCAAATTTCAAAATGTTGAAGGCAGCGAATCGGGTTGCAGGCGGGAGATCAAGGCGAGTGTCGTGCGGAAACAATCAGGCAGTCAAAAAGGGATGCACTTGCGAACACCACATCAAACACCGACAGAAGCAGATGCCATGCCAGCGACAGACGACCTGGTAGTCTGATCAACTTCAGACCCGACCATCATTCGGTATCACTCGGGAAACTGATTGAAGATCATCCGTATACAGGATGAAGAAACCGTTGACAGCCAACGAGAATTGGCACAAATCTACGGACATCCATGCATCGTTGCGGCTTACCGAAACAGATGTGAATTGTCTGCCAATAGAAAAAGCCGACGACCACAAGGTCGTCGACTTGCACGCTGAGCAGGCATGTCACATTCGAACTACTTTTTCTCTGCAGAGCTTTCTGCCCGCTTCGCTGCGGCAGCCCAATCGCCGGCAACGACTGTCAGGATCTTTTGGGAATCAATCCACTTTCGCATCGTATCACGGATTGTCTGCGGAGTCAGACGCTGGATGGCCTGTTCCTGTTTCGCGTAGAAATCCATGGTGCGATTTGCCAGCAACGTCGACTCCAGGATTTGCGAAAGATGGCCGTCTTCCGTTCGTGCTACTTCCTGTCGTTGCAGATATCCCCGTCGCGCATCGTCCAGTTCCTTCTGTGTCACGCCCGACTCCAGCAACTTGAGCAGTTCTTCACGGATGCCGGTGGTGATCTTATTCAGGTTGTCCGGGTTATAGATCGCATAGAGGGTCATTGTCGCTCGTTTGTCGAGCGAACTGGCAACCAGCGATGACCCAACTCCATACGAAAGCCCTTCCTTCTGTCGAATCCGATCGCCAAGCCGAGACGATAGAGCTCCCGCACCGAAGATGTAGTTCCCAATCACCAGCGCCGGATAATCCGCGTCATCGTCTTTCAGCGGCATGATTCCGCCCGCGAAGTAAAACGCATTGGCCTTGTCGGGCGTGTCGATTCTGATGGTTTCATTTTTGACGTCGACGTCGCCACGCCGAGTGACGCGCTCATAGGCCTGCTTCGACTTCCACCCTTTCAACATTTCCGACAGCGCTGTCACGGTGGGTTCTTCGTCAAAGTCGCCAACGACCACGATTTGACCGGCAACCGCGCCCAGGAAGTCTGCATACATTTGCTTAATCGTCACGACATCCAGCGCGTCGGTCAGCTTGAGGTCTTCTTCGACCGTTGGATTATATCGCACATCCCCGGCAGGATACGGACTGAGCGCTCGGCGCACGGTTCGAACCGCCAATTGCTGCGGATCGGTAAGAGCTTGTTCAAGATCAGCGCGCTGTCCCTGCTTGAGAATATCCAGTTCGGAGGCGGGGAAGACCGGTTCACGCAGGACCTGACGCAACAGATCCAGTACTGCCGAAAGGTTGTCGCGTTTGGTTTGGATCACAAAGGATGCCTCACCAGCCGAACCGGACGCTCCCATGGATGCCTTGTTTTGATCGAGCTGATCCTGGATCTGCTGCCGCGTCAATTGCTTCGTCCCCTTCATCATCATGGAGGGAAGAAAATCAGCGGCAGTCGCGAGTCCAAACAGCGATTTCTCATTGCCATATCGCAGTGTCATGCGCAGCACCACGGTATTTCCGCGAGTCTTCTTCGTCAGCAGTGCGACATCCAGACCTTCGATCTTGGTTCGTTTGGTCCTGGCTTCGATCTTGTCAGGCGCCACGTCGAACGCTTCACCAGCGCTGAAGTCTTCGCGGCCCTTGTAGTCACCGATCATTTCCACAAGGTTAGGATTCGCCGGAATCGGCGTTCTTTGGGGTTCCTTGGTGGGAATGAAAATGCCAGTCGTACGATTGCTGGCTTGCAGATATGCGGCAGCGACGCGATTGACGTCCTTGACCGACACCTGCTCCAGACGGTCGCGATACAGAAAATAAAGCCGCCAGTCTCCTTGCGCCGCCCAATCGCTCAGTTGAACCGCAATTTGGGCACTATTCGAAGATTGCTGTTCTCGTTCCTTCAACAGCCGCTGCTTGGCTCGCTCGACCTCTTCCTCCTTGACTCCCTGATCAACCACGACATCGATGGTGTCGAGCATGGATTCCAGTACAGATTCGGGATCGTTGCCGGCCGAGACTTCCGCCATGAATCGCAGGATGCCGGGATCGTGCAGAGCATACGCAGCGCCGGAAATGCTGGCCGCCCGCTTCATTTCAACCAGCGATTTGTACAGCCGACCCGCCGGGGCCATTGTCAAAACCGATTCCAGAATGTCGATGGCTGCAAAGTCCGGATGACCGCCTGAGGGAATGTGATAAAGTGCTCCGACAAAGGCCACCTCGCCGACGCGTCTCAACGTGACGCTGCGTTCACCATCCTGCGCCGGTTCCTCGGTGTACGTCTGATCCAGCACGCGTTTCGGCCTGGGAATTGTTCCAAAATGTTTGCGAATGAATTCGAGCGCCTTTTCGCGTTCGAATCGCCCCGCAACGATCATCATCGCATTGTCTGGCTGGTAATACTTCTCGTAGAATGGTCGCAATTTCTCGACCGGCACTTTCTCGATGTCGGCGCGATTTCCGATGGTCGACTTGCCGTAGTTGTGCCAGTTGAATGCCGCGCTTGTGATTCGTTGACTCAGAATCCCCTGCGGACTGTTTTCGCCTCGTTCGAATTCGTTTCGAACCACGGTCATCTCCGAGGCCAGATCCTCCTGCTTGATGTAGCTGTTGATCATCCGGTCGGCTTCCAGCCGGATCGCGAATTCCAGGTTGTCGTCATTGGCGGGAAGCGTTTCGTAGTAGTTCGTTCGGTCCAGCCAGGTCGTGCCGTTGTAACTGGCGCCGCGTGCCTGCAGCAGTTTCGGAACAGACGGATGATCGGGAGTTCCCTTGAACAGCATGTGCTCCAGCAGGTGAGCCATTCCCGCTTCGCCATATCCTTCATGGCGGGAGCCGACGAAGATTGTCAGATTAACAGTCACCGTCGGTTTGGAAGGATCCGGAAACAGCAAGATTTTCAGGCCATTTTCCAGTCGGTATTCGCTAATGCCTTCAATCGTGGTGATGCTCATGGGTTTGGACGTTTCAGCTCCATGAAGTGGGGAATGGACGAGCGAAACAGAGCAGAGCGCCGTCCAAAGAAACAATGGGACACATTTCGGCATCGAGTACGACTCCTTCCGTGAATCGAGTGAAATTGCCAAGTGTTGCGGTCGAATCTTACTTGGCCGGCGGCGGCAAGTCACCCGCCACGGCATTAACCAACCGGGAAGGAACAATATATTTCTGCATCGCCGTGCGGACCTGATCTTGCGTCAGTTTCTCGACGCGATCTTCGAGATCCGCTTGAAACTTCAGAGTCCGCCCCGTGAACAGTGAATCCACGAGAAGCTGCGCCAATTTCACGTCTTCGCCGCGACTGGCCTGCTGTGATTCCAGATAGCCGCGTTTGGATTCATCCAGTTCCGCCTCCGTGATCCCATCCTTCATAAACAATTCAATTTCCTCGCGTGCGAGCGTTACGACTTGATCGACGTTTTGCGGATTACTGATGGCGTACATCGAAAACGTGGCTCGTCGATCCAATGACATTGCGCGAACGACAGAACCAACTCCATATGACAAACCTTCTTTCTCGCGAATTCGCCCCATCAAACGGGACGCAAAGCCACTACCACCAAGAATGTCATTTCCAACAATCATCGCCGCAAAATCGGCATCATCATCGCGCAGGGGAAACACTAATCCCGCAAAATACATGGCATTCGCCTTATCGGGAGTCTGAATTCGAATCGATTCCGGCGCGGGAGGCTCTTCCGCGGAATACTGGATTCGCTCAAACGGCTGATTCGACTTCCAATCACTCAGCATCTTCGCCGCCGCCTGCGTCGCGGAAACTTCGTCGTAGTCGCCGACGATCGCCAGTTCACCCGCCATGGCGCTCAGGAATTCACCATACAAGCGCTGAAGGGTGGATCGATCCAGACGTTCAACCAGATCCAGTTCTTCCGCAATGCTTGGATAGTATCGCACGTCGCCTTTCGGATAGGGGCTCAGCTTCTGCTGCACGGCACGCATGGCGAGCATTTTGGGTTCGGTGGAACTCTCCTCAAGTGTTCCGTGAGAATCTCGCTTGAGAATCTCCAGCTCCGCTTCAGGTAACACCGGTTCTCGGATGATCTGTTTCAGGACTCCCAGGGCATCGACCAGGTGTTCACGCTTGGTCTGCATCAGGAATTCCGCCTCACCCGCTTTCCCGTCGGCAACCAGCGTGGTCTGAAGTTCGTCCAGCCGATCCTGCAACTGCTCTGCACTTAAAGATTTTGTGCCACGAATCATGAGCGATGGGAGGACCGAGCATGCCGTACCCAGACCAAACAAGGATTTCGCCGATCCGTAACGCAATCGCAGACGAACGATGACAGATCCGCCGCGATTCTTCTTGGAAAGCAAAGCGACCTTGACTCCTTCGATCTTGGAACGCTTCACTCGGGCTTCGATGGCAGCGGGTGTGGGATCGAAGGCTTCCCCGATGGAGAATTCTGGACGACCTGTGTAGCCCCAGATGACAGCATCCACATCAGGGGTCGACGCAACGGGGGTACGTTGCGGTTCCGCGGTCGGGATGTAAATTCCCACCGTACGATTGCTGGTTTGCAAATACTGTTTGGCGACGCGGTTAACGTCGGCCAGTGTGACAGTGCTCACCCGATCGCGAAACTGGAAGCCTAGGCGCCAATCACCGGCTGCGGCCCAATCGGCCAATCCCACCAGGAATTTCGGGGTATCAATCGACTGCTGATCCCAAAGCTTCAGTAACGTTCGCTTGGCCCGAGTGACTTCTTGATCGGTGACACCTTTGTCTAAAAGAATCTCGATCGAGTCGAGAATGCCATCGACCACCACGTTCGGATCGTTACCGGCTGCCACTTCTGCGGAAAACATCATTGCACTCGGATCATGCCAGGCGTAGGCAAACCCTTCAACTTTGGCCGCAAGCCGGCGCTCTATCAGGGCTTTGTAAAGTCGCCCCGTTTTGTCGGCCGAGATGATTGCTTCCAGCACGGAAACGGCCGCAAAGTCTGCATCAGATGCTGCAGGAATGTGATACAGTACACCGACCGTCGCCACCTTCCCGACACGTCGCAAATTAACTAGACGTTCACCATCTTGTGCGGGTTCTTCAGTATACGTCGGGCGGATCTGTAAGGCGGGACGTGGGATCGGTCCAAAGTACTTTTGCACGAGCGACAGCGCTTTGGCCCCATCCATGCGGCCGCCGATGAACAAGACCACGTTGTCCGTGCGATAATAGCGTTTGTAAAAGGCACGCAGGCTGTCGGCCGGAACTCGTTCAATGTCCGCTCGATTCCCAATCGTCGATTTGCCGTAGTTGTGCCATTCGTACGCCGTGGCAAACATCCGCTGCTCCAGCACACCCTTTGCGTTGTTTTCGCCCATTTCGAATTCGTTCCGCACGACCGTCATCTCACTGGCCAGATCTTCGGCCCTGATGGGACAGTTCACCAGGCGATCGGCTTCCAGCGCGATGGCAAATTCGAGGTTCTCGTCCGATGCCGGCAGCGTTTCGTAGTAGTTTGTCCGATCGACCCACGTCGTCCCATTATAATCGGCCCCGCGTTCCTGCAGGTCACGATCCGGATGCGGATGCATTTCCGTCGGCTTGAAGAGCATGTGTTCCAGCAGGTGCGCCATTCCGGACTCACCGTAACCTTCATGTCGTGAACCGACCAGGACAGTCATATTGACCGTCAACTTGGGCTTGGAAGGTTCGACGAATAAAACCACCTTCAGGCCATTTTCCAGTTGGTATTCCGTGAATCCCTCAACGCTGCCGATTTTCTTCGGCACGGAGCCTTCATCTGCCGCCACAGCAACCTTCATCAGAACCAGGACAACAACGCCCAAACGTGCAATCATCAGATCAGACTCCTTTCACTTGCCAGACCCCCGGCCCAAACTCTTCAATATCACCCTCAGTCCACCGATTCAATGAACTCTCCGGCATGACTGCGGACGCGTTTTCGTGAACCGATTGAAAATGGCAATTCTACGAATCCTCCCGCAATCTGGAAACTATTTCTTCAATTGCGGAGCCACGTTTCGATGTAACGAATGCACCATTGCGCTTCGAAAGCCCCGAACGCTCGCCGCACTTACTGTACCGCATCGCTCTGAGTTCTGGCATGCCGCGGAGCGAATGGCAATCACGTCCGCCGCCACGTCACGCAGTTGAAAAAGTCGATCGCTTTTTAGACCACCTGCCAGCGCAAGAAACAGCCCCGACGCATGACATCGATCAGCCAGTTCGGCCAGCTTTTGGGGACAGATGAAATCGGTCAATCCTCGTCCAGTCTTGGAGAAAGTGTCGACCAACACACCAGCACAATCGGACTCGAGCGCTGCCGTCAAAACTTCGTCAACGCCGGGCGACCGCGCTTCATTTTCATCTGCGTAAGCAACGGCGACCCATTGAAGGCACTGATTTCGAAAACTGTCGAAACGCTGACGGATTTGACGCCATTTAACCTGCCATTCGCGGTTTCCTGCCAGATTGCTCAGTCCCATCTTTGCCAGCATCACTCCTGACGGCAGCCTTGGGGGTGTGTCATCACCGTCCCAGTCATTCATTTCCCCAAGCGCGACGCTGAGCGGCACAGCCAGTGTCCCCGTCCGAACTCGCGCCGCAATGTCTTCAATCAC
>Ga0206824_10006_pt2 | contig 31726 bp, 24 predicted proteins | sample Alteio_BWOrgCont_82_FD_152874 | JGI IMG/M metagenome (GOLD analysis project Ga0206824, IMG submission 152874) | Enriched cells from forest soil in Barre Woods Harvard Forest LTER site, Petersham, Massachusetts, United States -... | ecosystem: Environmental > Terrestrial > Soil > Temperate forest >...
AATGTGTCGGTTCCGTTCTCACCGTTTACTTCATCCAGATTCTTGGACCACGTATAGCTTCCTTGGAATTCGAAGTTGTGGACCAGCCGCTTCGTCACGCTGGCCTGCAGCGCGTTGTAATTTGCTATGAAAACGGACTCGGTGAACAGCGATCCCGGACTCAAACCTTGAACAGGCATGCGGGGGATCACATTACTGATCGAATTCGCTGTTTGCCCATTTACAGGGTTTTCCGGACTGGCTAGCAGAGCTTGATCGAATTCGACCTCTCCCGGCCTGTGTACGGACTTAGTTCCCACGTAGCCGACTTGCAGAAGATAGCCGAGTGCTGCCTCATATTGCAAGTTCAGGTTGTACTCATATGTTTTGCCGTCTTTCAGGTTCGGAGTTGTCCCCTCAATAAACGGTGTCCCGTTCGGTACCAGCGGCACGAAAACGGGAAAACTGGAGCCTGACGGGACCAGGGGAACGAATGGACTTTGCAAGCTCGCGGGTCCATTGGCCACTCCTGACTGGATCTGCGATAGAGCAAAGGGTGGCTGCCCAAGAGACTGTTCTGCGATGTTCGCGGAATGTTCGTCAAAGTAAACACCGAATCCGCCGCGTAGCACCAGAACAGGCTTTCCCGTCATCTGCCATGCGAATCCAAGCCGCGGCGATACGTCTCCATATGGTGTCTTATAAAATTCTGCATACGAATTTCGAGTTATGCCTTGAGGTGTCGCGCCCTCGAAATTCGAAGGCACAGTAAATCCGTTGAAGATTCCCGAGGTGGGAATCGGGCCGATCGTCGCAAGATTTGCGTCGAAGTTTGTCAGCCGTCCATGGATATCCAAGGGAGCGCCGAAGACTTCATATCGTAGGCCCGCGTTGATGGTCAGCTTCTTCGTCAGCTTTACATCGTCTTGCGCAAAACCTGCAAAGTCCGTGTAGCGTTCGTCTCTGCGGAAGATGCCCCCGCCGGCGATGCTGAGCCCCACATTGCTTAATCCGAGCGGGCTTCCATTCTGCGCCGCGCTCTGCCCGAGAAGGAAGTCTTCGAAGCCGGCGATCATCAGATTGCCGTCCTCCTGCTGTGGTTGATTCTGATCCACCTCGTTCCGCTTGAATTCAATGCCGAAACGTGTATCGTGCCGCCCCTTGGTGAAAGCGAGCGTATCTTGCCAGATGAATGAGTTGGTCACAGACCAATCGGATGGGGTACCACCATCGCCGATCATAAAACCGCCCACGGTCATGGATGGAATGCTGGATGTTGCATCGGGAGGACCGGTTGGAGTTCCGATACCCACCGTCGCGGCCAGGATCGGATTCTGCACCGCTGCAAGCCCGTCAAATCGCATGTAACCAAATCGCGCAATGTTCACGATATCTGAATTGAAGACATGGGTATCTGCCAACACAAACATAGTATTGCGGCTCAAAGCATTCGTGCCCCAACCCGGGACATCGGCTCCGTTCGGCGAGAACGGCAGGCTCGCCGTTGCCCGCGAGTAGAAAAAGCGTCCAGCCAGTGTATTTTTCCGGCTCAGAACTTCGTCAGGATTTACCGTGAATTGATCTTCTCGATAGTGTGCCGGCGGAGAAAACACCGATATCCCCAAAGGCAGTTGGTCCGAGGGATCCGTTCCACTGCTCGGCGGAAGTGGGACCTGTGGATCCGGAATCGCAAACTGTCCGCTTGACAGCTTTGCATTCAGAATTGCCAGGGCGACCGGGTTGATGTTTGACCCATCACACGCCACTTGCGTACCGCCGGCCGTGGTTAGATAGCCACTCGCCTGTTGGCCCATGCTGTCAAGATGTCCCGCTGGACAGAACTGGGCACCGAGCGTCGATGCTGAACGGTCGGCCGTTAGTTGAGGCAGTTCGGAAGTCTGCGAAGTGCCCAGGCCATTCACCTGTGTGAGTCCCTGATACGCCGCAAATAAAAACGCGCGGTCCTTTCTTATGGGACCACCAATTGCGCCGCCAAATTCATTTTGTTTCAGGTCCGCGCGTGGCTGAGCCGCCAGCTTCGAGAAAAAGTCATTTGCATTGAATACATTGTTGCGCACGAACTCCCACGCGCTGCCGTGAAAGGCGTTTGTTCCGCTCTTGCTGACCAGATCGACATTCGCTCCTGTCCCGCGTCCATATGCGGCATCGAAGTTTGCCGTTTGTACCCGAAATTCCTCGATCGTGTCAGGCGCTGGAACGGCCGTTCCCACTTCGAAGTTCTCAGCAGAAGCGGCCGAATTCTCCTGTATGTTATTGGCGTCGATTCCGTTGAATTGAATATTATTTGCCGTTGGCGTCGCCCCATTGGAGGCCACGTTCTGGGTTCCGTTGCCCAGAACGGTCGGGGTGGGCAAGTTCGCCACCACGCCAGGAGACAGGCCGAGGATCTGCGTATAGTTACGGCTCGACAAGGGCAGCGTACGGATTGCCGATTCATCGACCAGACCGCCCAGCGTCGAGCTTTCCAGTTCCGCATCTTCCCCACCGCCATGCACTTGCACACTTTGGCCCACCGACGCGAGCGTGAGTATCACGTTCAGTGAAGTCGTTTCGCTCACTGTGACCCGAATCGAACGCGACGTATTCGATGCGAACCCGGGCGCGTTGATCGTTACTGTGTACGTTCCCGGCAGTAACAGGGGAACCCGAAACACACCCTCAGACGTTGTTGTTACCGAGCGAGAGAGAAGCGTCGCATCGTTGACGGCAAGTACCTTCGCATTTGCCACCACTCGGTTGCTGGGATCGTATGCGATGCCAGAGATCGCGCCGGTGCCAGGGGTTTGTCCAGAGATCGGGAGCGCTGCTAAAAGCAGCGCCATCACAGGTATTGTGAGACAGATTCGCAGGAAGGTGGTCTTCATAGGCTTATCACTCAAAATGTCTTTCTCGAAAGGTAGGGTTGCCTTGAACCTGAGTATGAAGAGAGTACTCTCGCGAGTTGTTACTGATTTGTCATGCCGTTGGCACAGTCTATGCAGGCCTTAGATAAGGACATATAGCATCTTATGCCTTTCCTGATTTCTGTAGGCAACTAGTGGGAGAACTCGCGATGTCAGCACCCGAAAACGCGGGGGGAAATAGAGAACAGCAAGAGCAGATTTCTACCTTATTGCGATTTTCCCTTCCATGTCGGGAAGAGAAAACGATAGACGATTCCGGTCTCCCAAATGTTTTCATTGCCGGAGGATGAGAACTGCCGTGCGTAGCTGGTTAGAATTCGTGTATTGTGAGGCAGGTTGTAGTCCAGACCGAAGTCAGCGCGTTGAGTGTTTACAAGCGGGACACCATCGCTGACGATGTCGTCCCGACGAAATGTCTGCTGCATTCGGAACAGGGGCTCGAAGCGGCCGATCCAGCTATTAAGGCCGCCAAATGCTTGCGTGCGGTAATCCGCTTCAACCCAGTAACCCTGCGCATGGTGACCACGCGCAAATTCGGAACGCAGGCGAAACGCCGTGTTTGCCGGCTCCCACCAAAGGTGTGCGCCATAGAAATTCTCTCGCGTTCCCTGCAACTGACGATCATAAGAAAGACCCATCTCCAGACGCTTTTCGGGGAGATAGAGGCTGACGCGACCGCCAGAAGATCGCATCGAATTGAACTGCTCATTGCCGCTGCGCGCGGAGAACCATGTTGTGTAATCGATGGAATATTTTGGACGGGAAATGGCGGACCCTCGCAACATGCCGCCGACCCCGGTGCCCGTGGACAAAAGGCCGAGGTTGGCGATGATCGGCCCATCCTGGAAATTGCCGATCCAGATGGGTGACAGCCGCTCATTATAGGTATTAAAGGGAAGCAGGAAACTGCCGGCGACGATGGTCAAATGCGGCGATACTATATAGTCACCCTGCAGATAAGTAAGGCCAATGAAATGACTATGGTCGTAACCGGCCTGCCCGTTTGGAAAGAAAGTTTCGGTCAGGGCAGCGCGGGACTCGATGAGGAGGTGCGGGCCGATAGGTGCAGCCAGAAGTGGCTCGATAATCGGCGTGTAGGTTGTGTTGCCTCCATTCGTGCTGGTAAGGAATCCAACTCCGCCGGAGAGGATAGGCGTCTGTTGTGCGGCGCCATACTGCACCGCACAAAGCGTGGTTAGAGCCAGAATTCCGGTCCTGATCCCCCGGAACTGTTTGAAGAGAGGAGTACGCAATATAGAACGCTGCATACCAGCCACAATAACGTTCAGTGATGTTCAATGTGTCTCTGGATCGTCTGCCATTTGTCAGTTGATTGTCATTTGATAAGCGATCAAGCGGATGTAGGAGGAGTACGTAACATGCTGTCAGTCTACTGCGATTGCCATTAGTTAAGCTGACTCAGCATTCTGGCATACCGTGCGCGCTTGCCGGGAGAATCTTCGGTCTTCGAGAGTTGCTCTATCTCGCTCTTGGAGGGTTGGAATTCGATAGGCAGTCCTTTCCAGTAATACTTCAGGTCATCGGAGCGCCATCCGGCATATGTCTTTTCCCAGGACTTACCGGAATCTCCGGCAAAAACCACGTTTGCTGGATTGAAGACTCTTCTATAGTCCTGAAACCTACAGTCGAGTGAGATGCGGAGTTGATTTGAGAGGTTCGGAGAGGCGGCGTGCACAGTCATACTGTGAAAGATGAGCACATCGCCTGCGTTGATTTGACCGCCAACCCAGTCGCCTCCGACATCCGCTCCTGCCGGAATCTCCGGGACATGAAGATTCTCATCCTCGTGATGTACGTAGCCGAGACGATGAGAGGATTCCACAACCCGAAGAGGGCCTACATTCGCAGGACAATCGTGAAGTGGAATCCACACGGTGAAGCATTCGGGATCTCCACCCATGAATCGATAATCCTGGTGCGCATGAACGGTGAGGCGTTCGCAGTGAGGGAAGATCAACCGGCCAATCGGCTTCGGATGAATCAAAAGATAATTTCCCACCAGCATTTTCATGACTTGCTGAAGGGCCGGATGGTGTGGCAGAGCGTGAAGCGATTCCAGGTTGAAGACGTCCTGGTAAGTACGCTTGAACGCTGGGTCTGGATCGCCGCAGGCAGCACTGAGATCGGCGATACGCTCAAGAGGGTCATGGCCTGGTCGCAGCCAGCCTGCGCGGGAGAGGATTTGCGTGACATCCATAAGCACCCGAGTGAGTTCGTCATGAGGCAATACCCTTCGAATGAGCGCGTACCCTCTGGAGTCGATTTCCTCCTGTAGGGCGCGCGCAGTGAGATCATGCTTGTTCATTTCACGAAAGGGCTTCATTCGTTTATCCCCCTTGGATTTGCAGCCTTCGCTCTCTCTGTCCCCACAAGTACGAAGATTTTGAGGTGCAGATACATCCATCCCCATTTGTCAGGCGATGACTCTCGCCGGCTCTGATACTTTGGTGAAAGAAGCAGCGAGCTTCCGCAGTCATACAGCAGTAACAATAGCGGCCTGTCTCGGCCGATGTGTATTTGCATAGTCTTTTTCTTGTCAGTTGATTGTCATTTCCGGCTTCCGCGATGCGGAGGAACCGTTGATCCAGGTCTGATGTGTCCATTCGACGGTCTGTTACGGAGAGACGAATCAACAAAAGAGTGACAATCGCTTTACATGAAGATGACAAATCCTTAGGCGAGACCCAGTTACGCTTCAAAATAATCCCTCCTCTCGCAAGCGGGAACGGTGGGGCTGAAAATGAGGTGATATTGCGTTGCCACTGCGATCCGGTCGACAGTTGTCAAGCGAAGTTGAGCTTGGCGATCTAAATGCGTCAGCGTTCGGCCGCCGGGAGATGGATCGATTCCTGGACGTTCAAGCTACTGCTTTTTCACCTGCGCCGACCAACGGCGTCGCGTCACAGCGATTCCGCGGTGAATGGCTATTACGAGAGGCCGTTCTATTGATCTTCTGCGAGCCTTTTCCTCCCCAGTGCGCTCGATTGCAGCGCCTCTCCAAGACGGAGTGGCGGAGTTTACTGCGCTGGCTGGATATCAGCGGGTTGGCCTTGTACTTTCTTGATCGAATCGTTGAGCTGAAGTTGACTGATTGGTTGCCTCCTGGTGTGCTGGCGCGCCTGCAGCAAAACCTTGCGGACAATACCGAGCGAACCCACGTCATGATCGCAGAGTCGATTGCCATCCAGCAGGCCTTTCAGAAAGCTCGCCTTTCCTATGCCAACCTGAAGGGACTGTCGCTCTGGCCAAGCTCCGTGCCGAGGCCGGAACTGCGGTCTCAGTTCGATCTGGACTTTCTCGTAGCGGAAGAAAGCATTTCGGCGGCGAGGGAAATTCTCGAACAGAGAGGCTATCGCCTGTACCTTATAAGTGGCAGAAGCTGGGAGTTCAAGCTGAATGAAAAGCCGGGCCATTCCCTGAAAGACCTCTACAAGGCCCAACCATCCCATGCTGTCGAGTTGCATGTCGAGCCCAGCGCCCCGGGCCGCCTCTCTCTGTTAGAGCGGTTGGAAACGCGTGATTTATTTGGATGTAGCATGCCGGTGCTTTCTCCGGTCGATCTGTTCTTAGGCCAGGGGGTCCACGCCTTCAAGCATGTGTGCAGCGAGTTCTCACGTGTGGCTCACCTTCTGGAGTTCCGCCGTCATGTTCTCCTTCGTCGCAATGACCAAGTTTTCTGGAGCGAGCTTCGAGGGGCAGCCGAAGGGAACCCGAGAGTGTGTTTGGGACTTGGAGTGGTCACGCAGCTGATCGCACATGTCATGGGAGACTTTGCTCCGGAAGGGTTGACCGGCTGGACCGTCGAATGCCTTCCCCGATCGGCGCAGCTGTGGGTGGAAAGATATGGGAGACGAGCTGTCTTCAAGAGCTTTCCGGGCAGCAAACTATATCTGTTGCTTCAAAGAGAGCTTGAGGGCGCTGGCGTTCCGGCAAAGCGTTCGCTTCGGCAGATACTGTTGCCTGTACGGTTGCCTCCTCCTGTCATACGCGCATTTCCGAACGAGACGCTTGCAGTACGGCTTGGCCGGTACCGTATGCAGATGTACTTTATCCTCGTCCGGTTTCGTTTTCATGTTGTGGAAGGGCTTCGCTATGCGTGGGAGTCCCGTCGCTGGCGGCGGCACATGGCAGGGGCAGCACAATGACGAATCTCATGCGTCCCGCCACAGTCGCTTTCGATGCCGTTGCGCCGATATTTGATTTGCGTTTCGGTCCATGGCTCAGCGTTTCCGCGCAACGGCGCGCCGTGCGCGCGGCATTGTTGCGCGAATTTCCCGCAGATGGCCATATCTTGGAGTTGGGCGGCGGCACAGGCGAGGACGCAACGTTTCTTGCAGAGCACGGCTTCAATATGTTTCTCACCGACCCTTCACCCAGTATGGTGTCTCTGTCAAAAGCTAAGCTTGCTCCATTCGGCGCTCAGGCCGGAGTCTTAGCGGCGGAGGATATAGAGGATTTTGCATCAGAGCATCTCTTCGCGGGAGGCGCATTGTTTGACGGAGTCTTCTCCAACTTCGCGCCGCTCAATTGTGTTGTCGATCTGGAGCCGGTGGCACGCGGGCTTGCACGATTGCTCAAGCCCGGGGCCACAGCGATGCTGGTAATCTTTGGCACCTTCTGCCCTGGCGAGATGGTAACGGAAGTGCTTCGGGGACGTCCCCGTCAGGCTCTGCGGCGCCTTAGGCGAGGCGAAGTCCCGGCGCGCCTCTCCAAGCGCGATTTCCATGTTGTCTATCATCGTCGTGCTGCATTGGTTCAGGCCTTCTCACCGTGGTTTGTCCTGGAGAAGCGTCTTGGTATCGGTATCGCCGTTCCGCCCAGCGCAGCCGAGCCCTGGATATCCAATCATCGGCGGCTTCTTGCTCTCATGGAGTCGATAGACCGTGTCATTTCTCATCCAATGGCAATCTTTGGGGACCATGTTCTTTATCAGTTCCGCCGAAACGCAGCGGAGTAGGATTTTTCGTGTTCTGGACCAGTAACGCGCAGCCTTCGATTCTCTTCGACGCAGGCGGGTTTCCCATTTCTGGTACCAGGCAACCTGCCGAAACCTCTGATATTCCACGCTTCGGACATTTGAATGACGAACTTGAGACATTCTGGCGACACGCACAAAGAGATGGTTGCGATACGCTTCACCTACGGAACAGACAAAGTATGAAGGACAGCCGAGGAAATCAATCTGCATTGATGACACTGAAGCAAATTGCCGATATTAACTTTCCGACTCGTTGGGCGGACTTCCGCCTCTTGGCCTTTGAAAGAGTCTACGCAAGCCACAAAACAATCGAGGAAGTTCCGGAAACTGCCTTGGCGTTGCTTCTGGGAGATATCCATAGTCATCCTCCCGTGGTGCGCGTTCATTCTCAATGCACGACGGGAGACGTATTTCATTCTCTGCGGTGTGACTGCCGTGATCAACTGCATCTGGCATTGCGCGTGATCGTAGAGGAAGGGGCCGGCGTGCTGCTCTATGAGCATCAGGAAGGCCGTGGCATCGGCCTCATGGAAAAGCTGCGGGCTTACGAACTTCAGGACCGAGGGCTAGACACGATCGAAGCCAATCTTCGCCTGGGGCACGCCGTAGATCTACGCGATTATGTACTTCCTGTGGAGATTCTTCGGTTCCTCGGTATTCGCTCGCTCCGCTTGATGACCAATAACCCAGACAAAATCAATGCCGTCTACGCCGCAGGAATTGAAATTGTCGAGCGTGTGAGCGCGGACGTTCCGGACAATCCTCATTCAGCTCACTATCTTGCCACGAAACGCAATCGGCTCGGTCATCTATGCTCGCCGAATAGCGATTTCAGCTCATCTAACACTACACCTCATCGCCACTAATGAATGACATTGAACTGACAATTCCGCGACAAGCTCTTGAGTCCAAGGGGCTACGCTGAATTCCATAAGACGGAGTGTTTCGGTAGCGTTAATCCACGGATGCACAGGTAGGAACCGTATGCACCGTACCGATACACAGGCGTCTGAGGTGAGCTTTGGCACAGATCTTGGTGACACATTCCTATCATCTTCCGTATGACCCGAAGCAATCGCGCAAAATGCAGCCATACATGCCACTCGGTACGCTGTATGCGGCTGCTGCGCTTCTGGCAAAAGGATTCTCTGTTGTTGCATTCGATTCAATGCTTGAAGCGCCGTCCGATGGTTTCGTTGAAATGCTGGCTGCCCATCGACCCAACATCGTCTCCGTCTATGAGGATGATTTTAATTTTCTCTCTAAAATGTGCCTCACGCGCATGAGGGAGGTCGCATGGGAAATTGCGAAAACGGCGCGATCATTTGGCGCTGTCACGATCGTGCATGGCTCCGATTCGACAGATAACCCTTCGTTGTTCCTGGCGAACGGCTTCGACTATGTGCTTTGCGGAGAAGCAGAGGAGACTCTTGTACAGCTATGCAATTCCATCCTGAGTGCCGATGAGGTGCCAAAGATTGATGGTCTAGTAAGACTCGATCAGAGTGGTCAAGTCGTTCGAAGTGCTCAGAAGCTTTCTAAGAACCCTGCATGGTCGGAACTCTCCTCACCCGCACGAGATCTGATCGACGTGGGGCCGTATCGCGCGGCCTGGCTCGAAGCCCACGGGTATTTCTCAACGAACATGGTTTCCAGCCGTGGGTGTCCATATCAATGCAACTGGTGCGCAAAACCAATCTCCGGAAATAAATTTCATTTGCGGCCTGCAACTGCTGTCGCGGAGGAGATGAAACTGCTCAAGGAAGAAGCCAGGGTCGACCATATCTGGTTCGGCGATGATGTCTTTGCATTGAATCACCATTGGATAGAAGAGTTTGCCGAGGAAGTTACGAACAGGAACGCGGTGGTCCCATTCAAAATACAGTCTCGCGCCGATTTGATGAGCGAACAGACTGTCCAACATCTCAAAACGGCCGGATGCGCCGAAGTGTGGCTGGGAGTTGAATCAGGTTCACAGGTCGTTCTGAACGCGATGGACAAAGGATTGAGCCTCCCTTCCGTGATTGCCGCTCGCAGTCGATTGAAGGAAGCAGGAATTCGCGCCTGTTATTTTCTGCAATTTGGCTACCCCGGGGAAACCTGGACCGAACTGCAGGAGACCATCAACTTTGTCCGTGAGACACGGCCGGACGACATCGGCATTTCGTTCTCGTATCCACTACCGGGCACGGTGTTTTACGAGCGAGTGCAGGCGGAACTCGGACAAAAGCGCAATTGGACTGACAGCGATGATCTCTGCATTATGTTCAACGCGGCCTACAAAACCGACTTCTATCGTGCTGTGCGAGATGCTCTGCACGTGGAGGTCGACTCCTGGCGTGAGCCGGAGCAGTCGGACGCTACACATGCTCAGGTCGAGGCATTGTGGCACAAGGTCATCGAATTAGAGCCTGTGAGCCGGAACGCAGATGCCCTTGTATCTTCTGAAAGAGCCGCTATTGCTTCGACTGCATTTGTGGCTGTCGAGGCATTGGCGCCTGCCGGGCATTCCTAGATGCGTACGCCCGTGGCGAGGCTGCGCAACAGGCATGAGCCATCACGATTCCGCATCTATATCGCATGAAAGGACGCGGCATGAGCGGATACGCACGAGCTTTTGGCGTGGGCCACAAAGAGCAGGTAGTAATTCACGGAGCTTGCTACGTCGAAGGGCCGCAGGAAAGCGAGTGCGGTTCTCTGGTGATCACCGGCGGCCACATCAGCCGAATCCTGAGCCGCTCGTCACCTTCGCCGGCAACTCAGTCGGGCTGCATCGAAATCGATCTCAGCGGGTTTCTGGTCATGCCCGGCCTGATTAACGCTCACGACCATCTGGAGTTTGCTCTCTTCCCGCGGCTGGCAGATTCACCCTATCGCAATTACATCGAGTGGGGAGAGGACATACACCAAAAATTCCCCGATGTCATCGCAAAGCACCGTGCGGTCCCCAAGGGCCTGCGCGTATGGTGGGGTGGCATTCGTAACCTCCTTTGTGGGGCCACGACTGTCAGTCATCACAATCCTCTTTTTCCGGAGTTACAAAGGAGCGATTTTCCGGTGAGAGTCGTTCAGCAATACGGCTGGGCGCATTCACTGGCGCTTGGCGGCGACCTGCGCGCAGTGCGTGCAGCCACGCCCGAAGGCCGCTCTTTCATTGTGCATGCGTGTGAAGGAGTGGATGAACTGGCATGGGAGGAGCTTTGGGGCCTTGATCGGTTAGGGCTTCTGGATGAGAGCACTGTGCTTGTCCATGGACTGGCGATCGACGGTGCAGGTGTCGAACTCCTGCAGGAGCGTGGAGTCTCCCTCATAGTCTGCCCCTCCTCAAACAACTTCCTTTTCGGAGAGCTTCCAGATATGGCGCTCCTCGGCAGAATTGAGAATGTCGCACTGGGGAATGACTCTCCGTTAACTGCGGAAGGGGACCTGTTGGACGAAATTCGATTTGCAATCCGTTCTTGCGGCATTGCGCCGCGCTCGGCCTATCGCATGGTGACAGAAGCTCCGGCTGCAATTCTTCGACTGGAAGATGGCGAAGGCACTATAAGAGTATCCGGTGTCGGAGATCTGGTGGCTGTTCGAGATACAGATCAAGATGCAGCGGATAGGCTGCCGACGCTCTCGATGATGGATGTGGAGTTCGTAATGATCGGAGGCCGTGTGCAACTTGCCTCAGAGACGATATTGCAACGACTCCCTCTCACTGCAACACAAGGATTAGAGCCTTTGTGGATCGACGGCGCCATCCGATGGCTACGCGCACCGGTGAAGGAGCTATTGCGGAAAACAGAAGAGGTGCTGGGCGCGGGTGAGGTACGGTTGGGAAGCAGGCGGGTTCGCATACCCACATAGTTGCCTCAGCTCCGCTCAAATTACATTCTGCAAACAACTATAGGGGAACGGATATCTCGTTACGCTGCCTAGGGCGGAATGGGCAGTGTGGCCACGGATATGAGGAACGCAGGGATGTCACACTTTGGGCTGCTGTCCTATAAAGGCACGGGTCATTTGAATCCGCTTATCACTTTGTCCCGGGAGTTAGTCGCTCGAGGGCACAGGGTTACGTTCTTTCACGATGCCGAACTGGAAGCCCGCATCCGTCCACACGGACTGGAGTTTTTCCCAATCGCCGCGTCCAGTGATGGCTCCTGCGAATCTAAGCGAGCCGGTCGTCGGGCAAAGCCTTCTTTAGCCATTCCCCTTCTGCGCTACCGCATACGCCGCACCGTCAACGATATGGAAAGATTCCTACACGAGACTCCCCAGGCGCTCACTCGCGCCGGAGTTGATGCGCTTATCATCGATGAGCTTGCACTCTCTGGACCGACGGTTGCTGAGATGCTGAGCTTGCCGTATTTTGTGATCTCAACTTCTGTGCCGCATAATTTCGGATGGTCTGCTCCCAGTAGCATCGCACCGTCGAAGTCCATTTTCACTCGTGTTCAGAACGCACTGCTGGAGATCTCCGTGCTCCGAATGAGAGGCCCTGTTCGCCGCCGGCTGGATAACTTTAGGCGGCAGACTGGGCTAGGACCAATTCGTCATATCAAGCAAGCATTTCCTGAACTCGCGCATATAACGCAATTGCCGCAGTGCCTGGATTTTCCCAGATTAGGGTTACCTCCTACCTTCCACTACACCGGACCATTTGTAGACGAAATCGCAAGACTTCCAATGGAGTTTCCATGGGATCAACTCGATGGACGGCCGGTGATATACGCATCGCTCGGAACAACCTTGAAAGGAGAATCGGCAATATTTCATCTGATTGCCGAAGCCTGCGATGGACTGGGCGTGCAGCTGGTAATCTCGCTCGGGGGGAGACGCGATCCCGAAATGTTCCGTGACATGCCTGGAAGTCCTCTAATTGTGAGAGATGCTCCGCAGCTTGAGCTTTTGAAGAAAGCCGAGATCGTAATTACCCATGCCGGGCCAAACACCGTATTCGAAACGCTCATGCAGGGCAAGCCGATGATTGCGATTCCGAAAGCCTTTGATCAACCAGCAATCGCTGCGCGACTCGCGTGGCTGGGGGCCGCAATAGTGCTGCGACCCGACAAGCTTTCGGTGCAGGGAATCCGTTCAGCGCTCTCAACGGTGCTCAGTGACCCAATCTATCGCAATGCAGCGCAGGGCATACAGGCTAAAATTCTCTCGGCGCGTGGCTTGGAGCGTGCCACCGATTTAATCGAGCAGGCACTCGGGAGTCATGCCGGAAGTTTGGGACACAGTTCTGAGGCTTGACCCAGGATTTACGAGGGCGTCGATTTCAAATCTGAAGGGACATGGCACGGTTTGTGTTTGTGGACATCACGCAGCATCGTCGGATCGTCGGTTGGATAGAACGTGGAATATTGTTCCTGTCCCTTTGGTATGCAGGCTTCCATGTCATGCCGCGCGCCTGGACTGGCTTGGTTACCGATTTTCCCAACTATTACATATCCGCGCGGCTGGCTCATGAGCACTATGACACCTCACGAATATATGAGTGGACCTGGCTCCAGCGTGAGAAGGACCAGCGCGCCATCGATATTCGTGTCATTGGACTGGTGCCCATCACCCCATTCTCAACGTTGGCCATGTGGCCGCTCACAGGGCTTGCGCCGCTGACCGCTAAGCACGTCTGGATATTGTTGACCCTGGTGCTGCTGGTTCCGATCGGCTGGATGTTGCACTCGATGACGCGTCTGAGTTATCAGCGAATCGCGCTGGCTTTCTCGCTGAGTATTCCCCTGTATCGTAATCTCCAGTTCGGCCAGTTTTATGTATTGCTTCTGTTTCTGATCGCTGCAGCCTGTTGGGCATATCTGCGAGGGCATCGCGGGCTGGCAGGCGCGCTGGTGGCGATCGCTGCGGCTTGCAAGATCTTTCCGGTACTCTTCTTCGTTTTCTTCCTGCAACGAAGGGACTGGCGGGCGCTGGCCTGGGGGCTAATTACGGGCGTGGCCGCCGCCTGCGTATCTGTCGCTGTCTTTGGCTGGAATGTGCATCGTACTTATCTGCACGAAATTCTGCCGTCGACTCTCCACGGCGACGCCGCGACGCCATATGTGCCTGTTGCTTCCATTTCCGGCATATTTCATCGCCTGTTTCTCTTTGAGCCACAGTGGAACCCCAATCCCTGGCATCCTTCTCCGCTGTGCTACGCTCTACTACTGCCGGCAGCGCAGATGCTGGTGCTGGCGCCCGCGATCCTTCTCATCCGCAGGGAAGATAACACTCGAAGCCGCATATTGCTGGAGTGGTCAGCTCTGCTTACCGCGTCCCTCTCCGTCTCCACGATTCCCGCGTCGTATCACTTTGTGCTCATGTCGCTCCCTATGTGCGCGGTAGCGGAGGTGTTGCTCTGGCGCAAGCGATATGGATGGCTGGCCGCCCTGGTTTTTGTTTATATCGGCATAGGACTTCCATTCCCCGCTCCGCATGGCCAGATGGGATTTGGGAATCTGCTGCATGAGCTGCGGTTGCCTCTGATGGTCAGCATGCTCTCGGGAATGTACGCTCTCCTATGGCACGGTCGCCCTCTGAGTAATCCCGCGCGCGATTGGACTCGCTATGCATGGGCGACAGCCATGGCCGTCTCTGTGATTCTCAGCGCACGCTCTACTTTTCTAAGGGAGCGTGCTGTGCGCCGCGAATACGTGTACCGGGTGCCATTGTCGGCGCAGGGATTTCTGAATGCGAATCTACAATCATCAGGAGCGGGTATGCGTTTTATTGCTTTCATGTCGTCTGGCTATCACCTGATGACGACGGATCAGAATTCAGTATGGATTGATCCCCCTGACGGTTCTCTCAAAGATGATCTTTCGTTTGCCAGCGGATTTGGGAACGTATGGGTGGAGAGAGGATTGAGTCCACATTCGCAAATCGTAGAGATTCGAAACCCTTCACGGGTTGTCATCGACGATGCGCGTGAACCGATGCTCTCCTCGGATGGTCAGAGCCTCGCCTTTATACGAGATGATCTTGGAAAGGGACGCTTGATGGTGCGCAGAGCATTTCAATCCGCTGCTGGAAATGAAGTAGCGCTCACACCCTCTTCTCTGAATGTCTACGAGGCAAGCTTTGTTTCTGACCAGGAGTACGCCTTTTCCGCAGTGGAAGGATGGAGTCCCCCACAGATTTTTCTGACCGACGCGACGCACTTAAACATCCCGCTTGCACTCGGTGAATCCCGCTACCCTGCATTGTCGCCCGATGGGCGCTGGATGGCTTATAGCCATCTTGAAAATGGCGCGTGGAACCTGTGGATTCGCGACCAGAAAACAGGCGCAACGCGGCGCATTGCCGATGAGCCATGCAATCAGATCCAGCCCTTTTGGGAAGACGATTCGAAAACTCTGTTCTACAGCACCGACTGCGGCCGAAGCCTCTGGTTCACGGCTGTCTCGCGCCGAAGAGTGATTCCGTGAGGATACAGATATCCCGCGCAAACCTCTTGAAGAAGATAGTGGGGGGGCTGCAGGTGTTAGGGAGATTACAGGCTCAATTGCCATATCAGTTCTGCATTATTGGAAATTCGCAGTTGAGCCATTTGGGGAAGATGGGCCAGGCCGAATCCCTCAAGCAGTAGAAATAAAACATTTTGATGACGAGTTTCGCCGTGTGACGTGGGATAAGATGAACCACACGTCGTGAGCAGGGAAATACCTTTACCCGGCGGAAATAAGGCAGACGCAAAAGGGACCATCGCGGTAATGACTATGGCCAAGCAAACTACCCGCAAAGGAAAAAATCGCAATCGCTTTGAACAGGTTCTGAACAATTGCGTGCATTGCATGGGGATCGATCTCCTGAGCGATGTCCTGGTTGTGGGCGGTAGCGCCGAGGACGGTAGGACGCTCCAGAGGATTGGCTTTACCAGGGTTACACTGTCCAATCTGCTTGATCCCAGGCCCTCCGAGCAAGCCGACTTGGATGATGCAGGGATGTGCGCGGTGAGGATGGATGCAGAAGCGATGGAGTTGGCAGATAATTCATATGATCTCGTGCTGGCGCACGAGGTGCTGCATCACTGCCGGTCTCCGCACAAAGCGCTTCTCGAGATGCTTCGGGTCAGCCGCAGGCACGTCATTTTGCTTGAGCCAAACAACTCGCTTGCAATGCAGCTACTGCTGAGATTGCGATTTTCCTTTCCTTACGAGTTGCCGGCGGTGGTGGCAAGTGGTTTTCAAACTGGGGGAGTGCGCGATAGCAGCATTCCCAACTATATTTATCGCTGGAACGCGATGGACTTGTATCGAACAACCGCCTCTTACCTCGCCGAATCCGAATTCGACCTGTACACGCAGGGATACTGGGACTTCAATGTCGACGCAGTCGAACTCCGGCGGCGCAGCGAAACAAGAATCGGGAGTGTGACGAAGATACTGAGTCCTCCGCTTTTTCTAGCGGGACTGCATTGTTTCCAGGCGGTGGTGAACCATATACCGTTGCTGGGCTCGCAAGGCAACAAGTTCTTCGGCTGCATTCGGAAAAGAAGTGAATTAAAGCCATGGCTCATACGAAGAGGCGATGAGGTCAAGTTCAATGGCGACTATATCATCCGGCAGAAAGGACGACGACGCTCTCCGGTTCCATAGTGCCTTTGCCACGCGCCGAGAAAAATCTTAGTTGATCAGTTTCCGCGGCGTCCTGAGGCCCACTTCATAGGTCTCGCGCCAGAAGATCAAGTTTCCGCATTGCGTCGTGGAGGCTGTAATAATGCAGCTCATAGGTAGGAACGTCGGAGAGAATCTGCAATATCGTTTCATGCTTCTCGCGAATCTCACCGGCAGAAAAGAGTTCCTGGCAGGTACGCAATGTTGCTGTTCCGGCCGGTAAGGTTGCTAGTTTCCCGCCCGATAAGGGATAACGATTCAGATAAACGATTGAATGCACTTCGACTTCGGGAGCAGTCCTGATGTGCAGATCGGGAAAATCAGAAATCTGCACCTCAATCGACGGTTTTCCTTCCATACGCGGTGTAATATTTCGGTTTTCCAATTCTGAAAAAAAAGCCTTTGCTTCGGGACGGAAGCGGACTCGATGAGAATGTCCAATCACACGCGGAGTCTCGGAGTCATTGATCAGGTAACAGGTATCGTCCGAAGTGTAGGTCCATCCGGTCCGTGCACAAGCGTAAGCAAGAGTTGATTTGCCCGCACCCGAATCGCCGCAGAGCAGAATACCCTTTCCGTTCTTGCTGATGCAGGCGGCGTGGATATCGGTTACGGCAGATGCGCCAAGCAACAGGTATACAACTTTCTCTAGAAAGTTATAACGGAAATAGAGCCGGTTGTTCAGTGTAGACTTCTTCAACCAAACAAAACTGGTGCAAGTTTTCAGATCCAGCAAAGCCTGATTATCCCCATCTGCAACCAGGGAATACAGATGGTTGTATTCCCGCCGAGTGGGTTCCGGTGGGCATTTTGAGATGCCTCCGTCGCTGATGCCAATCCGTACCTGCAGGGCGGCGTGCCCCCGGCGTAGGCGCCTGTGTCCGAAGCTCTCATTCGCGGCTTCCAGGACCTCCGGATCATTCGTGATAATCTCAACTGCAAAACCGAGCGGATAGAAGGTTCGATGGAGTGGTAGCTCCAAATCGCAGAGAAGAGCATCTTGCGGTCTATTCGACGTGTGAACTCCATTTTTCTGCCCTGCTCTTTGACGGATGCGCTCGTCACTTGCACTGTTATCCTTCTGCCTACCCAGAATTGAAGAAGGCACCTCTGTCTGTACGAAGGAATCGACTCTCGGCATAGTCACTCCGAATTGGAAAAGCGCTTCTGAAGTCCGGTATAAAAGGCGAGAAGCTACACCGAGCCTAAAGAACGAGCCGACCGAAGTTGTCACCGCGGGGTAATGGAATTGTAACGGTCTTGATCGAAATGACCCCAGTGAGACCGAGAGGCAAATCAATCGGATAGGCTGGCGCAGCGTCATATGCGTTTATTCGGCTCGACTCACAGAGGGGCGACCTGTTACTCCTTGGCAGCCTCGGAATCAGGTTCATTCCTTGCACAGACAAAATTGGTGACTTTTCAAGGTCTTACGCCGGGCAACAAAGGAATGACAATTCATTGACTAGCGCATGACACCCGGATATTACCGGCTATTTACGGTGAGAGTGGAAGAGAGAAGCCCAATGTCGCAATCCTCCATATTCTCCAGTTATGCCAGTGTTGGTCGAAGCGCTCGATGGCGCATGGCTGCCTGTCATGACCGCATGCCACAGGCAGCTCTGATAGCGGTGTTTTTGGCAGCAGTTACATTTATCCCTCATGCTGTCGCATATGGCCAGATGCCAACTGGCTCTGCTCCATCACAGGACACGGCACAGCCCGCGACAGAGAGCAACGGCTCGGGCTTGACGGGATTATCAACAGAGACAGGATCTTCAGATACTCAAGATTCCGATGATGATCGTAATGCCTCGCTAGGTGCAAACAATGTAGGGACTCCACTCTCTCTTTCTTCCGACCAGATCATTCATATTCTGCAACAAAACCCGGATCTCGTCGTGGAGTTGAAGTCCGATGTCGCTGATCGCCTGCAGCAACAGGGAACGCAGATCGATGCTAACGACATTACCGACCAGATGCTCTACAACCAAATCGCGACGAATGCCGAATTGCGTAGAAACATTACAACATTTTTGCGGGCGCGCGGATATGTGTCATCAAACGATCTTCCAACCACGGGATCGAGTGTAGACGGTGTAAGCACCGAGGGCGCGCCATTCCCCGGACAACAATCGCCGTCGGAGTCTGGCGGAACCGACTCAACGAGACTCGCCGCGGCCGCTGGTTTGGATTCCGGGTCGTCCTCATTGGATCAAAACGACCTTCGCACGAGTTCAATCCAATCCACGGACCAATCCATGAACTCCATGGGCAACCGTTTGGATAGCGAGCAAAGGAGAGGTCGAGAGGCCGGGAATGCCTCTACCGACATGCCAAAGGTTCTTCGGCGGCCCACTCCCTACAATCTCCAGTCGATGCGTGATCTGTATACGCAGATTCCCGAACAGACAGCGTCGCTGAAGCGGTTTGGTTCTGAAGTCTTCGTGAATCGGAATATGTCTGCGATGGCGCGCGGGGGGGCGGGCCGTGACACCCCGCTCGACGTGCCGTTAGGGCCGGATTATGTTGTCGGTTCGGGAGATACACTCACGATAAACATGTGGGGTGGGATGACCCAGAGCTTCAGCCGTGTTGTCGATCGCGACGGTCGTATTATGTTGCCCGATGCGGGATCTCTTGATGTCGGCGGGCTACCCTTACAGCGAGCGGAAAGCCTGATCGAGGCAGCGCTCAAGAAGCAATATCGGAATGTGCAGGCTACTGTCACCGTATCGCGTTTGCGCACGGTGCGAGTATATGTCGTCGGTGATGTGCAACGCCCCGGCGGCTATGACATCAGCTCACTCGCAACTCCGTTGAGCGCGCTCTATGCCGCTGGGGGACCAACAGCTGTCGGCTCTCTCCGTATTGCGCATCACTATCGTGGAAAACAGCTGATCGAGGATGTTGATCTATATGACTTCCTGCTGCACGGAATTCGTAATGGAAGTGCCCATTTCGAAAGTGGGGACACCCTGCTTGTGCCTCCAGCAGGTCTCCAGGTCGCGATCTCCGGTGCAGTAAAGCGGCCGGCGATCTACGAGGTCAAGTCTGGCGACTCAACGCTCGCTTCCGTGATCAGCGATGCTGGTGGCGTTACAGCTGCGGCTTCGTTCGACCATATCACGATCGATCGCATAGGTGCCAACCATCAGCGTGAGACGGTAACGTTGAAGACTGCCGGTGAGGAAAGTTCGCAAACCGAACGCGACGCCGTTGCAGCGTTCCAGGTGCAAGACGGTGATCGCATCCGCATTGGACCGATATTGCCGTATAGTCAACGCGCCGTCTATCTTGAGGGTCACGTTGCACGTCCTGGCCGCTTACCCTATACCGACGGCATGCGCCTCAGCGATGTGCTGCACAGCTATCGTGACATGCTACCGGAACCCGCCGCGCATGGCGAGGTAGTCCGGCTTGTACCTCCGGATCTCCATGCGGAAACCATCGAGTTCAATGTACCTGAAGTGCTTATTGGAAATGCAAACCTCGACCTCCAACCGTACGATACCATTCGCATCCTTGGGCGTTATGAAATCGATGCGCCTAAAGTTAAGATCCAGGGTGAGGTACTTCGGCCGGGAACCTATCCGTTGTCGAAGGATATTACAGCCGCGCAATTGGTGCGCATGGCCGGAGGCTTCAAACGTGACGCGCTGCTGGAAAGCGCCGATTTGACCAGCTACGGAATAGTAGATGGAAATCGGATCAGCGGAAAGCTTGTGACGGTTCGTATCGGGGCAGCGGTCAATGGAACAAGTTCGGATGCGGACGTTTTGCTCAAGGCCGGAGACATTTTGACGATCCACCAGATCACTGGATGGAATGACATTGGTGAATCGGTAACGATTGTTGGACAGGTAAAGTTCCCAGGAACCTACGGGTTTCAAGAGGGAGAGCGGCTGAGTTCCGTTCTCCGACGTGCTGGAGGATTCCGCGATACGGCTTATCCCACTGGGGCAGTGCTGGTCCGGGATCAGGTGCGCGCGTTGGAAAAGAAAAGCAAGGAAGAGTTGATTCGTCAGATTGAAACCAGCTCTGCATCAGCACGTCTTTCGCCAAATCTAGGATCGAGCGATTCAGGGACAACATTGAAACTCATTCAGGCGCAGCAAGACCAGGTTTTGTCGCAATTGAAGAGCCAGCCGGAGAGTGGCCGTCAGGTCGTCAACATTACCGCCGACATCGATAGCTGGGCCAATACGCCTGCAGATATTGAGTTGCGTCGAGGAGACGTGCTGACCATTCCGAAACGCCCCAGCTTTGTTCTTGTGACTGGTCAGGTCTATAACGTCACCGCGCTCACCTACACTGAGGGCAAGACCGCAAAATGGTATCTCCAGCATGCCGGCGGAACCAGTGACGCAGCCAACCGCAAAGACATCTTCGTGATCCGTGCGAACGGCTCGGTCATTGGCCGTCACTCTGGAGGCGCTTTTGATCCAGGCGTGCTTTCAACAAAGCTTGATCCGGGCGACGTTGTTGTCGTACCGCAGAAGGTCATCGGCGCTTCTCTCTTTTGGCGGAATCTGTTGACGACCGCACAACTCGCTTCATCGATTGCCATTACCGCAGCTGTGGCGAACCTGTAGCAAGCCATGTTCTCACCACGCTCCATAACGCTTTTCTTGGTATGTCTAATGCCCACTGCAATGATTCAGGCCAGCGGCACATCGAATTCGTGTAGCGCGGCTGATATGGCGTCGACGTACGTGCCAATTGAAAGGTGGGTTTATCCCGCCTTCGATCGTCTCGCTGCGGAGGGATATGTTTTGAGCGCTATTGTCGTTCCTAGCCGTCCCCGAATGACGATCCGCGCGGAAGGCCTCCTGTCGCCGCACCGTGACCACGCGTTTCCTGGCTTCAATTACTTCAACGTCCACTACCTGAGCGGATATACCAACAATCGCCAACTCATGGGCACTTGGATCGGCCGCGAAGGGGATGGAAAGCAGATGTGGACCACATGGAATCTCTCGCTCCGTTCATCAATTGAGGCCAGCTATCGCGGCATGACCGTCAATCGGGAGTTCCTCGAAGGCGGAGCCCTGCGCGATTACAACGTGGCTTCCAATCTGCAGGTTCTTCCTGAGTGGCAGCTACGTGTAGAAAACCAAGCTGAGCGGTGGCGTTTTCCTCTACTTTCGCCAACACCCCAACGCAACGACGCACTCACAATCCAGATCTCCTACAGACCCATCGCGAGGGAAAAAATATGAGTCCGATGGTCGTGACCTCATCTCCTGATCTCGATCTTGCCGAGCAGATGCGGCTGGAACCAGTCGATAACTGGGTTACGCGTGCGACATTGCTTTGGAAGTATCGTCGAACGCTTTTGCGCGTGACGGCTATCGCGTTGGTTGTAAGTCTCTGTATAGCGTTTATCATCCCCAAGCGCTACAAGGCCGTCACGAGCATTATGCCGCCTGATCAACAAGGGGGGACGGGCGCATTGCTGCTCTCGGCGCTGGCGGGTCGCGCAGGCGGCCTTGGTAGCTTGGGCAGTTTAGCTGGGAGCTTATTCTCTGGTCATCCCACTACGGCACTTTATGAAGATCTCCTGAAAAGCTCAACTGTCAGTGGCCATCTAATTGATCGTTTTCACTTGCAGCAGGTCTATCACACACACTATCGCTACACCACAGCCAAGCATCTTGCGCGTCTCACAACTATCACCGACGATAAGAAGAGCGGCGTCATTACTATTACAGTCCTCGACAAAGACCCCGTGCGCGCCCGCGACTTGGCACAGGGGTACCTCGATGAGCTGAATAACCTGCTCACACGGACCAGCACCTCTTCTGCTCGTCAGGAACGCGTCTTCATCGAAAACCGTCTCCATTCTGTTGGAGTGGACCTTGAGCAGGCCCAGCTTGCCCTGAGCGAGTTTGCAAGCAAGACCAGCACGATTGATATCAAAGAACAGACGCGTGGGCTGGTCGATGCGGGCGCTCGGGTACAAGGAGAGCTCCTGGTAGAGCAGTCAGGCCTCCAGTCGCTCCGACAAATCTATGGGGATGGGAACGTGCGCGTGCGGGAAACGGAGGCGCGCATCGCGTCTCTTCAACGTGACCTGCAAAAAATGACGGGCTCATCTGCCCCTCTTCCTACTGAAGGCGCTCCTGTCGGCCATGCGACGCTCGACGCAGGTGACAATGGTGAACTCTATCCGCCGCTTCGACAACTCCCTCGCCTTGCGGTGCCCTACACCGATCTTTATCGTCGCGTGAGAGTGCAGGAGACGGTCTTTGAATTGCTGACGCAGCAGTACGAAATGGCTCGCATCCAAGAGGCCAAAGACGTTCCCGTTGTTACTGTGATTGATTCTCCGGGAATACCGGAGAAGAAATCATTTCCTCCGCGCTTGTTGCTCACTCTGTTGTTTACGTTCCTTTCGTTCGCGGGTGCCTCGACTCTGATTCTGATCCGTGATCACTGGGCGAAGGTCGATCCTCTCGATCCGCGCAAGATGTTCGCAGCCGAAGTCCTGCCGGTATTGCAGCGGCGGATTCGCTCCATTCGTCTAAAGCGAGGTGGCGCATGAAAGCACACTTGGCGAGCGCTGCATATGACGTTCCGTACTATGGCTTCTATCCGACCGTCTCGGTTTTCGGGGGTCTACCCACAGCTCGTGCTTTTTATGGCGTGGCCGCGTTCTCGCCATATATGCCACTGGTGAGCTGGCAACACGCGGAAATGACGGAAAGCCATTATGTCTCAAACATGACTTTCCATTGCGAGGTTTCGGAGGGACCGCAATCGTGAAGATTCTCATTGCTGCCGCCTCATACGCCTCGAATATCTCAGGCATACAGCGTCACGCTTGTAATCTCGTGCGCAGTTTATTGCAGCAGCAGGAGGTGTCCTTTGTGCACCTTGTTATCGCACCCTGGCAGCAAAAACTGGCACAGGCCGCGGGCATCAAGCCCGATGCCCGACTTTCAACGCATATTGCCGAGATGGAGCCAAGCTCGTTGAGCCGGAATTTGTGGCATTACCGGAGGCTTCCGGAACTTGCGGCACGGCTGGAAGTCGATCTGGTTCATCTCACCTATCCCGTGCCAGTGAATGCTGCCGCGTTTAGATGTCCGACGGTCGTGACGCTGCACGATATGTATCCCTATGAGATCCCTATGAACTTTGGTTTTCCTAAATTCATCTTCAATCGCGTGGTTCTGAAGCAATGTCTTCGTAACGTCGACGCCATCGCGTGCGTTTCCGACGTCACGCGTCTCCGCCTAAAGCAGTACTCACCGGCCGTATGGCAAAAAGGGGTCCGGATCTATAACTGCGTTGAGGCGCAGCCAGACTGCGCCTCCCAGTCACCCATCCCCAACTGGCGGAGTGAGCCATTTCTGCTCTGTGTCGCGCAGCATCGCCGCAACAAGAATCTTTCCCTGCTGATCCGAACCTTCGATCGACTACTGCGCTCTGGCCATGTCGCTTCAAATATGAGGCTCGTCATCCTTGGAATCCCTGCTCAGGAAACTCACAATATTCACGGTCTGGTGTCGAATTTGGGCCGTGGAGAGAGCATTTACTTTCTTGAAGGACTATCCGAAGCAGAGCTGCAATGGTGCTATACCCGGTGTGAAGCCGTTGTAGCTCCCTCTTTGACTGAAGGGTTCGGGCTGCCAGTTGCCGAAGGGCTTCTTGCTGGATGCCGGATCGTTTGTTCGGACATTCCGGCGCATCGGGAAGTAGGCGATGGTCAATGCCGGTTTGTGGCATTAGGGCGAGACACAGAGGTAATGCTCGCAGAGGCAATTGTGGAAGTCCTCAAAGAGCCCAAGGGAAAGCCTGCTGCGCTTCCTCAGTTTTCCGCGTCTGTTCTAGCAAAGCAATACATCAGCCTCTATCGCGGACTCATAACATCCGCTGCTCCCGTGGAGAATGCCAGAACCTCCGCTTCGATCAACGTGGCGACGTCGGAAAGGCAATCTCTATGAAGCTTAAGAATCGCGTATCCGAACCGCTCTGTGGAGAGGAGGAACATGAGCACAACTGAATCCGTTACACCGCGTATCTATGCCGATACTCTCGCGGTTTCTCGTCTGGAATCGCGTGCGACCTCAACCCACTTGTTTCAGAGCATGTTGGTAGCGATCGAGGTGGTGGTCGACTTTCTGACTTGCGCTGTCGGCATTTTTGCGGCTTATTTTTTTGACCCTTCGCTATACATTGCTACGCAAATCCAATATCCCCTGCGCGAAGCCGCGGCTGTAAGTTTCGGTGTCTCTTTATGTGCGGTCCTTCTCCTATACAGGAACGGAGCATATCACGGGAGCAGCGGCCTGCTCCAGATTCGGGAAACGGAACGCGCGATTCGCATCCCTGTTCAGTCCATGCTCGTCATGCTTCCGTTCAGTCTTCTCTTGAATCTGAAGTTCTCCGGGGTGGTTTTTCTCATCGCGCTCGTCCTGATCACAGTCTTACTTATCTTACAAAAACATGCATTCGTCGCGGTCATCCGCGCACTGCACGTAAGGGGATGTGGCGTGGATCGAGTGATCCTGTACGGGATAGCGGATACGGGCAACCGTGTTCTTTCGGCTCTTTCTCGTTCAGCCAGGCTGGGACTCGATCCAATAGTAGTGATCACGCATGATGATTCCCTGGATGGAGAACGGATGCCTGTGATGGGATACCGCCGGCGCCGTTCTGTTCCGGTGCAACGTGGGCCGATCACATCCGCGCTGTTGAGCTCTTATCAGTGCAGTACGCTCGTCGTAGCGCTTCCGAATCTTTCTTCGGGGCAAATCGCAGCAGCCGTGGATGCCGCAAAGCAGGCAGGATCGCGAGTTATATTTCTTTCTGCTACCGAACTCCAGGAACAGAAATGGACAAAGTCGATAGACGTCGATGGGTTGTCACTTACCCCTATGCTTGAGTCGTTCGAGCGCTGGCCCTATTCAATGGCAAAGCGCATGGTGGACATCATAGGGGCCTCACTGTTGTTGATATTGTTTGCTCCTCTGTTCTTCCTGATTGCAGTCTTAATAAAGCTCGACGCATCTGGCCCCGCGTTTTTTATTCAGGACAGAGTAGGCCGCAACGGAGAGCTCTTCAAGATGTACAAATTCCGTTCGATGTACAAAGGCACACCGCGATATGAACTTTCGCCGACCACGCCGTTCGATCCGCGAATTACAAGGATCGGAAGGTTCCTCAGGAGAAGCAGCCTGGATGAATTGCCTCAACTGATAAATGTCTTTCTTGGGGATATGTCCCTGGTGGGGCCCCGGCCGGAAATGCCCTTTATTGTGCAGAGCTATACATCCGAACAGCGGCAGAGACTCCAAGTCATTCCGGGGATCACCGGCCTGTGGCAACTGAGCGCCGACAGAGCTTTCCTTATTCACGAGAATATTCAGTATGACCTCTACTACATCAGAAACCGCGGCTTCTTTATGGATATTGCCATTCTGATTCACACGTTGCTCTTTGCTATGCGGGGGGGGATATGACGAACTCTACGTCTGATGCGCAACGAAGCTCGAAGCGTTATTGGCAATTGCTGTTTCCTGTTCCTGCCCAACGCGGCCATGTGACGGTTGTTGACCTGATTGTCGTCCATCCACTTCCCGTTACACAATGACGGCCACTCACCATATCTGTCTCCGAGGAAATCAATGAGCGTCGCAATCGTTACTGGATCGTCTGGATTAGTTGGATCTGAAGCGGCTGCTTACTTCACAGCTCTGGGATTCGATGTGGTAGGAGTCGACAACGGCATGCGCGAGGTGTTCTTCGGCCAGTCCGCCTCCACGCGGTGGATGACAGGCAAGCTGAAGAAAGATTTGCCGGGCTATACGCACTACGACGTGGATATACGCGACGCGCCTGCAATGAACCGTGTTTTCGCTAGGTATTCCACGGACATCAAACTGGTCATACATGCTGCGGCGCAGCCGTCGCACGATTGGGCAGCCAACGATCCCGTCACGGACTTTACTGTCAATGCGAACGGTACCTCCGTGTTGCTCGAGGCTACGAGGAATCATGCCCCAGAAGCGGTGTTCATCTTCATGTCGACGAATAAAGTTTATGGTGATCGTCCCAATTACTTGCCATTCGTGGAACTGGATACTCGTTGGGAAATCGATCCGGAGCATGAGTATGTTGATGGAATCCCGGAGAGCATGTCAATCGACGGAACGCTGCACAGCCTATTCGGCGCGTCAAAGGTAGCAGCGGATACGCTTGTTCAGGAATATGGCCGTTACTTCGGCATGAGGACAGCATGTTTTCGGGGGGGGTGTCTGACAGGACCGAACCACTCGGGAACTCAACTCCACGGGTTCCTCGCCTACCTGATGAAATGCGCGGTCATGGGCACGCCATACACAATCTTCGGCTACAAGCGAAAACAGGTTCGTGACAACATCCATAGCGCCGACCTGATTCAGGCATTCCATCATTTTTTTATGAACCCGCGCTGCGGAGCGACTTATAACATCGGCGGTGGCCGCTTCAGCAACTGTTCGATGCTGGAAGCCGTGGAGCTATGCGAAGCCATTACAGGCAATGAGCTGAATTGCGCATATGTTGACGAGAACCGTCGGGGCGATCACATCTGGTGGATTAGCGATCTGTCTCGCTTTAAAGCTGATTACCCGGATTGGTCTTTGCGTTTCGGCGTTTCGGAGATTCTGCAGCAAATCTATGAACTGAACGCAGAGCGTTGGGGGAGTGGATGCTTAATCTAGGAAAGAAGAATGTCCTTGGGATATTGATCGATGCGGTGGATTATGAAGCCGCGGTCTCTTTCGTGTTCGAGTGTGCCAGGCAAAACCGCGGAGCGATGATTTCGGCTCTTGCTGTTCACGGGGTGATGACGGGCGTATTGGACCCGGAGCACAAGTTTCGCCTGAATAGCTTCGACCTGCTTGTCCCCGACGGTCAACCGGTCCGCTGGGTTATGAATTGGCTATACGGGACTGAGCTGCGCGACCGGGTTTACGGGCCTGAACTCATGCGAAGAATCTGCGAGCGCGCAGCGAGGGAAGGCGTTTCAATTTATCTGTATGGGAGCACCAAACCGGTTGTCACTTCTCTGGCTGAGTCTCTCACGAAAACGTTTCCGGGGATCACCATTGCTGGCAGCGAGCCCTCGGTGTTTCGCGAACTGAACTTAGATGAAAAAGCTGCGCTCCAGCAGCGCATCCAGTTATCGGGCGCGTCCATCGTCTTTGTTGGGCTGGGTTGTCCTCGACAAGAAATTTTTACCTATGAATTACGTGGCAGTCTCTCAGCTCCCGTACTAGCGGTCGGCGCTGCTTTCCCGCTCTTGGCCGGGATATTGTCCCAGGCCCCCCCGTGGATGCAGCGCTTTGGTTTGGAATGGCTGTTCCGCCTCATTGTCGAGCCACGTCGATTATGGCGCCGCTATCTTTACCTGAATCCTGCATATCTCGTTCTTGTGACTTTGCAGCGCTTGGGTCTAAGGCATTTCTCTCCTCAAGACCGCCCACCGGCCAAGGACGCCCCGGTTGGCTAAGGTGCTTTCCGAAGCCCTCTGAGGGAGCGAATATGTCCTTCATTTGGACCAACACGGATAACTGAGGAAGCGGAGCATCATTTTTCGCAACGCATGGGCTATGAAATATCGAGTGCTAAAACTATGAATTCCGTATGCATTCAACGAATTGCAACCGCCACGCCTCCACATGATGTGCATGGCGCGTTCATAGAATATGCGTCCGGCATGCTTCATGATCGACGCGCGCGATCAGTGCTCAGTCACAAGGTGCCCCGCGCCTCCTATTTCGGATTCAAGACGATAGCGTTGGCGACACGCTGGCACCATTTTGTGCGTCACAATGGGCCGGTTTCCATTCGCAGGGCATTTCTACCTGCAGAATGGAAGCAGTATGAGGAGGCTTCCGGCCTCCCCACAGGCTCAGTCCATATTGATATTCGCTGGCCTGCACGCCTTTGTGTTGCACGGATGAAAAAAACATGATCACGTCGCTTTGTCACGACGCCTTGATCATTGGGGGCGGTCCGGCCGGATCAACCCTCGCAATTGCTCTTGCTAACGCTGGACGACAGGTGATTCTGATTGAGAAGAGTAAACAGCCGCAACATAAAGTCTGCGGAGAGTTTCTGAGCCCTGAAAGTCTGCCTCTTCTTCGCCACAACGGCATCCATCCAGAGAGGCTTGGAGCACAGACGATTCACTCCGTTCGAGTGGCTGCTCGTGATATTTTAGCGGAGGTTTCCCTGCCGGCTCCGGCGCTTTCGCTAACTCGGCGAGCCCTGGATGAAGCACTTCTGCGACAGGCCCAACAGTCAGGGGTGAGCCTGCTGCGTGGCTACACGGCGGAGAGCCTGTCGCGCCAAGCTGGACGAGAGACTTCTGACCTCTGGCGTGCTCAGATAATAGACAGCGCCCACTCCTCCATCTCGATTCAAGCCGCCGATGCGTTTCTTACTACGGGAAAGCATGACCTCCACGGCTGGTCGCGTTCTGCCAGGGGAACCCAGAACAGCCTGATTGCTCTCAAGATGTATTTCACCCTCTCGCCGGAGCAACAGGCGAAATTGGCCGGATATGTGGAGATCATCCTTTACGAGGGAGGATTCACGGGGCTGCAGATGGTGGAGGGAGGCTGCGCTAACCTCTGCGCACTCATCACGCGGGAAAAACTGCAAGCGCTCGAAGGTCGCTGGGATCATCTGCTCGATCATATGCAGACGCGCTCCACTCATCTTGCCTGTCGTCTGAGGGGAGCCGTGCCCATCTTTGAGCGTCCGATGACGATCTCTTCAATTCCGTATGGCTACTGCACGGAAGGAGCTACGGATGATCTCTCGCCCTGGCGCCTGGGAGATCAGGCTGTTGTTATCCCATCGTTCAGCGGCGACGGAATGGCAATCGCGCTTTATACGGCCTATCGTGCGGCTCAGCTTTATCTTGAAGGGGCCACTCCAGCCGTTTTTCATCAGGAAATGCGCCAACAATTCGAACGTCGGCTCTACTTTGGAACAATACTTTCGCGTCTGCTCATTGCGATTCCATCGCTCGCACAAGCTGTCAGGCTGTGGCCCTCTGTCCTGTCGGAAATATTCACGGTCACGCGTGTGCCGGACGCAGCGATAAGGGCCGCAAGTCCTTAAGCTCTTCCGTCGTTTTTCGTCAGTCAGATCATGTTCGTTCTGCCTGGTCTGGAGCATTCGCATGAGATTGCTTGCTTTCACCGTGCTTGTTTTTACAGTCAATCCAACACCATTCAACGCTCAGGCGCCTCCCGGTTAAACTGCTCCCTCCAACGCTGCTTGAGTTCTTTGTGGTCCATCGCCGGCAATTGCGCCAAAGGCCGAGTAACTGCTTGTTCTTTTGTAAGTCTGGCCTTCGCCATTTTGATCATGAATTTGTCTCTTTCCGAGCAGATCCATGTACACTATGCTCGCCAAAGAGTCAAGCAAAATTTTCATGCGGAGAGGCTATGGACAACAGCGAAAGCTAGCTGGAATAGGGTTGCATGTCGCTGTTGTCGCGCAATGCAACCTCGAGTTGAAATCCGCCCGATCCGTCATAAAGTACTTGAATTTTCAGATTTATTGCGAGCTTTCCACTTGAGCTCACATTTTCGCGGAAATTTGAGGATATTAGTACTGAAGGGTGCTGAAAAGAATTTTCTGGATGCGACATTTCTCGAAAATCTGAACATTTCTTTTGGAATCGCAATTCAGCGCATTCCTTGAGCTGACGGCGAATTTCGGAGAGTCGAGCCGGGCATTCCAGCTACGGCATCCGTTTGCGCCATCCCTGAAAACGCGGCGTGACCGAATCATTGAAGTAAGTTGCTCTGCTTGAGGCGCACCGCACTTCAAGACACGACATACTGGCAATTACAGGAATATGTAATTTCCTAGACGAACACGCAGCGATAGTATTTGCACTGTGTTAGGTCTCAAGTAGCCCGATGTATTCGGTGAGCATTCCTGAAATTTCCTTGCGAATGCCCAAAGCAATCATGGACGAACCCTGAACGACCCCGGTGCAATGGCAGCGCAAAGGAGAATATCGATGCTCAAAGGTTTCAACTACCCGCTCACGCCAAAAGGAAATTCGACGCTCAATCCACCGCCGCCCTGGCATTATTCATCCGACTTCCTCAACATTGAATTCTGGTCCGATCCCGCGGCAGTAGCTGCTTTACTTCCCCCGGGCCTAGATCCTGATCCAGCGGCCAAAGGACATGGCAATTCTCTCTTCTACGACTGGCAATTCACGGGCGCGAATGACGAATATCTGGATCCAGCTCGCTACCAATATCGTGAATTCTTCCTTCTATTCGATGCTCTGTTCGAAGGTAAGCCAGTAACGTTTTGCCCGTACATCTTCGTTGACAACGACGCAGCGATCGCTCGCGGCTGGACGCAGGGTTACCCGAAGCGCTTGGGCCGGGTCTTTCAGACTCGTTATTATGCGGCAACAGGCAAGGCTGGTCCCGCATTGGCTCCAGGATCGAAGTTTGCTGGCTCGTTGATTACAAGTAGCGGACGGCTGGCCGAAGGCTTGGTTACGCTCAGGGAACCGGTGACTGACCTTGCAGCTCTGAAGCAACGGCCAGTCGTCAACCTATTGCATACACCGCGGCTGGCTGCAGGCAAACATGACAAGCCGGCAGTTCATGAACTTGTCGAAAACGTGCCGCACGATCTCAAAATCGAGCAGGCATGGATCGGTGACGGAGTGCTCACGTTGCCAGTTGTAGATGGAGAAGAGATTTCAGATCTCGCCCCCGTTCGCTGCGGTACTGGCATTCGCGCCTCCATGGCCTACATCGTGGATGATCTCAAGACATTAAAGGACTTGACGAAGTAATGTCCGGAGACAGCGTTCAGCAGAGCGCTGTCTCTTCTTTTATCGAGGCTCAAGCGTACCTTATCGATCGGTGGCGGAGTAGAAAAACAGTCCGTGTTAAGAAGCTGCCCCAAATATCTAGTGACAGTTGTTTGGAATGTAAAAAGCTCATATTGCACGACAGACTGGTCCCCAAGGCTGCAGGTACTGCTTCTTTTTCTAAAGAAATAAGCGATGGGCGTCAGTTGCGACCGAGCGCAATTTGGGATTGTCAGCTCAAGGAGACTATAAGCGGAGCGGCCTGCTTTATCGATGAGACGACAAACAGAAAATTTCGAATATAGATACCAACAATACGGAGTAACCGATGAAGAGAATCGAATGCAATCTACCTGATTCGCTC